>Ga0187784_10000864_pt1 | contig 23319 bp, 23 predicted proteins | sample 1015_SJ02_MP15_2_FD_132964 | JGI IMG/M metagenome (GOLD analysis project Ga0187784, IMG submission 132964) | Tropical peat soil microbial communities from peatlands in Department of Meta, Colombia - 1015_SJ02_MP15_20_MG | ecosystem: Environmental > Terrestrial > Soil > Wetlands > Peat | place... | reverse complement strand
TTGATGTCGGCATAGGTGAAACTGTCGCCGGCGAGGAAGCCGCCTTTGGCGACGGTGCGATCGAGAAGGCCGATCTCTTGCTCGACCGCAGGGGCCAGCGCATCGATCGCCTTGCGATCGGGCTTGCCGTCCTCGGTCTTGGGAAAAATATAAGCAAACAAATAAGTGCGGATCATGGTGGTATCGATCCGCGTATTGACCAGCGACACCCACTGCTCGGTGAGTGCCGCCTGACGCGGCTCCGTCGGTATCAATCTCGGGCCAGGGAAGTTGAGATCGAGGTAGGTCGCGATCGCCTTCGACTCGCACAGTTCGAAATCGCCGTGGCGCATCACCGGTATTTTGCCGAACGGGTGGATGGCGAAGGCGCCGGTCGAGCGCGGCGCCGCGTCCTTGAGCTCGTAAGCGATCGCCTTTTCCTCGCACACCATGCGGGTGACCCGCGTATAGGTCGACCGCGCCCCGCCGATGATTTCCACGTTCGGCATTTGACCCTCCGATGACTCTTCTCGCGCCTGGATGACGGCGCGCTGATAGTAAACCGACAGGTTAACTATAGGGCCGCGGCTTCCGCGCTGTCAAGGCGACACCCAATCCTTCGATCTTGCGAAACGGGCGCGGCACTCGCGGCCTAGCGCGAGAACTTCTTGTATTTGATCCGGTGCGGGATGACGGTGTCGGTGCCGAGCCGCCGCATCTTGTCTTGCTCGTAGTCCTGGAAGTTGCCCTCGAACCATTCGACGTGGCTGTCGCCCTCGAAGGCGAGGATGTGGGTGGCGATGCGGTCGAGAAACCAGCGATCGTGGCTGATGATCACGGCGCAGCCGGCGAAATCCTCGAGCGCCTCCTCGAGTGCGCGCAAGGTGTCGACGTCGAGGTCGTTGGTCGGCTCGTCGAGCAGCAGCACATTGGCGCCGGATTTGAGCATCTTGGCGAGATGCACGCGGTTCCTCTCGCCGCCGGAAAGCTGGCCGACCTTTTTCTGCTGATCGGCGCCCTTGAAGTTGAAGGCCGCGCAATAGGCGCGCGAATTGACTTCGCGCTTGCCGAGCTGGAGCTGGTCGAGGCCGCCGGAAATCTCCTCCCAGACCGTCTTCTTGCCGTCGAGCGCGTCGCGCGACTGGTCGACATAGCCGAGATGCACCGATTCTCCGATGGAGATGGCGCCGCTGTCGGGTTTCTCCTGCTTGGTGATCATGCGGAACAGCGTCGTCTTGCCGGCGCCGTTCGGGCCGATGATGCCGACGATGCCGCCCGGCGGCAGGCGGAACGTCAGATCGTCGATCAGGAGGTTGTTGCCGAAGCCTTTGCGCAGGTGCTCGAAGTCGATGACGTTCTGTCCGAGGCGCTCCGCGACCGGAATGACGATCTGCGCGGTCTGGGTCTGCTTCTCGCCGGCCTTCTTTAACAGTTCCTCGTAACGCTCGTAGCGCGCCTTGGATTTCGCCTGCCGGGCGCGCGGCGAGGCGGCGATCCATTCCTGCTCGCGGGCAAGCGTGCGCTGGCGCGCCTCCTCCTCGCGGCCTTCCTGCTCGAGCCGCTTCTGCTTCTGCACCAGCCAGGAGGAGTAGTTGCCCTGGTAGGGAATGCCGCGGCCGCGGTCGAGCTCGAGGATCCAGCCGGTGACGTTGTCGAGAAAATAGCGGTCGTGGGTGACGATGAGGATCGCGCCCGGATAGCTGCGCAGATGGCCCTCGAGCCACATCACCGATTCGGCGTCGAGGTGGTTGGTGGGCTCATCGAGCAGCAGAAGCTCGGGTTGCTCGAGGAGGAGCCGGCACAGCGCCACGCGCCGCCGCTCGCCGCCGGAGAGCTTGGCGACATCGGCATCGTCCGGCGGGCAGCGCAGCGCGTCCATCGCCTGATCGACCTTGGAATCGAGGTCCCACAATCCCTTGGCTTCGATCTCGTCCTGAAGCTTGGTCATCTCGTCGGCGGTTTCGTCGGAATAGTTCGCGGCGAGCTCGTTATAGCGATCGAGCACCGCTTTCTGCGGCGCGACGCCGTCCATCACGTTTTCGCGCACCGATTTCGTCGCATCGAGCTGCGGCTCCTGCGGCAAATAGCCGACCCGGGCCCCTTCGGCGACCCAGGCCTCGCCGGAAAACTCGGTCTCGATGCCGGCCATGATCCGCAGCAATGTCGACTTGCCGGCGCCGTTGACGCCGAGAACGCCGATCTTGGCGTCGGGATAGAACGACAGGTTGATGTCCTCCAGGACCTTGCGGTTGCCGGGATAGGTCTTGGAGAGCCCCTGCATGTGGTAAATGAATTGACGCGCCATTTTTTGGCTCGGGCTCGACGCCCTGCTCTCTTGCTCGGCGCCGTCCGCCTTCCGCCGGATCGGCAGAAGGCGCGACTGCTACGGCGCACATTTCGGGAAAACTGGCGCTGATGTAGCGATGCCGGACGGCGACGGCAAGCGCGGCGACGCGCGGCCGGGCCCGCCGGCCAGCGAAACCGAAACGGCTGCGGTTTCCGCCCGCTTTCCGCGACCGCGGTAAAGCTTCGTAAAGTCTGATCGCATTTGCCGCGCGCGGGCACGAAAAGTCGCAACAGTTTTTAATCATCTTAGGCCGAAAATTTCTGCAACCGGGCGTTTGAACCTCCGGCTTCGCGGGCCCGACCAATAGGTGGCGCGGAACTCGGACGATGTCTGAGGACCGGCGCCGGAAAGGCTCGAGGGGAGCGTGTCATGTGGCGCAATCTGACCAAAGCCGTTCGCGAGCTGCAGCGGACCTTTGAGGACGCGGTCGACCCCTACCGGCCGGAACTTCACTATATGCGCGGCCCCGGCCCGAAATGCCTCGCGAAGCACGGCGACCCGGTCGAGGCGGTCGCTCCGGCCGCCCGAAAGCTCCCGGCTACGGTCGAAGCCCGCGTCTAGCCTATCCGTCATCCTCAGCTGCTTGTCTTCCGCAACCCGGTGTGAGACGGCTTTGACGGGCGTTGGGGACGGTGATTGGCATGCCGCTTCGTTGCGCAATTCTCGACGACTATCAGAATGTCGCGCTGACGATGGCCGACTGGTCGAAGGCCGGGGCCGCTGTCGAGATCAAGGTGTTCAACCGGCATCTCGGCGCTGCCGACGAGGTCGTTGCCGCGCTCAAAGGCTTTGCCATCGTCTGCGCTATGCGCGAGCGCACCGCGTTTCCGCGCGCGGTGATCGAGGCGCTGCCTGAGCTCAAGCTGCTGATCACGACCGGCATGCGCAACGCCTCGATCGATCTCGACGCCGCCAGGGATCGCGGCGTCGTCGTCTGCGGCACGCCCGGGTTCGGCAACGCCACGGCCGCCATTGCGACCGGCCTGATGCTCGATCTCGCCCGCCACATCAGCTACGAGAACGCGCGGCTCAAGGCCGGCGCCCTCTGGCAGACGACGATCGGGCTTGATCTTGAAGGCATGACGCTCGGCCTGCTCGGCCTCGGCAAGCTCGGCAGCCAGATGGCGCAGATCGGCCGGGCGTTTCGCATGCGCGTCGTCGCCTGGAGCCAGAACCTCACGCCGGAGAAGTGCGAGGAGGCCGGCGTCGACTATGTCCGGCGCGAGGATCTGTTCCGCGGCGCCGATTTTCTGTCGATCCACCTGCAGCTGTCGCCGCGCACCCGCGGCCTGATCGGCGCCGGCGAACTCGCGCTGATGAAGCCGAGCGCGTACCTCATCAACACCTCGCGCGGACCTATCGTCGAGGAGGCGGCGCTGATTTCCGCCCTGCGCGACAAGCGGATCGCCGGTGCCGGCCTCGACGTGTTCGATGTCGAGCCGCTGCCGCTCGAGCATCCGCTGCGCAAGCTCGACAATGTCGCGCTCACGCCGCATCTCGGTTACGTGGTCGAGCAGAATTATCGCGCCTTCTTCGGCGGCATGGTCGACGACATCCGCGCTTTTCTTGACGGCAAGCCGGTGCGCGTGCTGACGTGAGCGGCGGACTTCCCGTCATCCATGGCGGATCTTGAGCGCCAGGATGATTGCGGTGATCGCGAAGGTGACGAGGCTCGAGGCGATCAGCGGCCCATCGAGGAGGGCGAGGCCGTAGACCAGCCAGAGCAGGAGGCCGAGGCCGGACAGCGTCGTGGCCGGCAGCGAGATCGCCCTTGTGTCGCGCTCGCGGATGATCTTGATCGCCTGCGGCACCCAGCACACCGTGGTAAGGACCGCGCCGGCGGCGCCGATCGCCTCGACCATGGCTTCAGCCATCGCTGCGGTCCCCTCCGCCGAGGCGCCCGGCGCGGTGCCCGCGCGCCAGTTCGGCGCCCGAATCGGCCGACTCATTATTGGTGCGTCGGTGTGACTGTTATGACACGCCCGATTCCGCAATTGTCATCGCTTCGTCACGCGCGAATCGTAGAGTGATAACGCATTGGATTCGCGGCGTTTGCCGGCGGTAGGGGTTGCGGTAGCGGCCGGTGCAGCCCGGGTTGTGAGTCGATGGGCCACTCTTCGTCGTTTCTTTACGACAAGCCGCGAAGCCCGAGCGATCGAAAAACTCGGATCCGGGATCATCAACGTGCCCGACGGCGCGGGCAGCGACGCCATCGCCAATGACAGCGCCATGATCGTTTCCGAACACACGACGCGTGTCTTCGACACCGACCTCACTAGGCTCACCCAGCTGGTCGCGCAGATGGGCGGCTTTGCGCAGAAGCAGGTCGCCGACGCGATCGAGGCGCTGTCGCGCCGCGACGTCGCCCTGGCGCGCCAGGTGATCGCAGCCGATGCCACCGTCGACGAGCTGCAGCGGCAGATCGAGGAGAAGGCGGTCGCGACCATTGCATTGCGGCAGCCGATGGCGATCGATCTGCGCGCGCTGGTGGCGATGATGCGCATCGCCAACGATCTCGAGCGGATCGGCGATCTCGCCAAGAACATCGGCAAGCGCGTCACCGCGGTGAGCGGCGAGAGTTCGCAGCGCACGCTGATGCGCGGGCTGCGGCACATGGCGACGCTCGTCGTCTCGCAGCTTGCCGCGGTGCTCGACAGCTTCGTCGACCGCAACCCGGCCAAGGCGCTGCAGGTCTGGCAGGGCGACAAGGAGGTCGACGCGCTCTACGTGTCGTTGTTCCGGGAACTACTCACCTGCACCATGGAAGATCCCGGAACGATCTCGATGTGCATCCACCATCTGTTCTGCGCCAAGAACATCGAGCGGGTCGGCGATCACGCGACCAACATCGCAGAGGCGGTGCACTACATGGTCGAAGGCCACGCCATCGCCGGCGAGCGGCCGAAGGGCGATACGTCGAGCTACGTGCTCGAGACTCGCATCACGGCGGCTCGCGTCCCCGCCTGACCGCCACTTTTCCTCCCGTTTTCGCCGCATCCAGGGCGTTAACCGGACATTAGGGTTAACGGTCTATTGCTGCGTGATGCCCGGCCGCCGCGGCGCCCCCGCGCCACGGCGCCGATCCTGGCAGCGATCAAGATGCGTTCGAGCCGATCCCGCCCTGCCCGCCTTCTCGCCTCGACGGCGCTCGTCTTTGCCGTCGCCGCGACCGCTGCAGGGTGCCAGACCACGCAGACGAGCGCCGCATTGCCGATCGCGCCGTCCGAGCGCTCCGAAACCGATTGGCGGCACGATGTCGCGCTCTACTCGCAGCAATATCGCGCCGATCCGAAAAATCTCGACGTGGCGCTGCACTATGCCCAGGCGCTGCGCGCTACCGGCCAGCGCGCCCAGGCGGTCGCCGTGCTGGAACGGGCCTCGATGGAGAATCCGCGCGACAAGACCGTGCTCGGCATTTATGGGCGGGCGCTTGCCGAGGCCGGCGATTACAATCAGGCCCTGCAGGTGCTCGAGCGCGCGCATTCGCCGGACCAGCCGGACTGGCACATTCTGTCGGCGCAAGGCGCGGTGCTCGACCAGATGGGCCGGCACGCCGACGCACAGCGCTATTACCTGACCGCGCTGAAGATGATTCCGGACGAGCCGTCGGTCCTCTCCAATCTCGGGCTCTCCTATGCGTTGGCCAAGGATCTGCCGAACGCCGAGGCGACGCTGCGCCGCGCGGGAGCGCACCCGCCGGTCGATCCGCGCGTACGGCAGAACCTCGCGCTCGTCGTCGGCCTGCAGGGCCGCTTCGCCGAAGCGGAAACGATCGCGCGCGCCGATCTGCCGCCGGAAGAGGCCGCAGCCAACGTCGCCTATCTGCGGCAGATGCTGGCACGCCGGAACGACGCGCCAAATCCGAGCCGCGCCGCGCGTACCGCGAGCGGCTCGGGCTGAGCATCCGTCATCGCCGGGTTTTGCCCGGCGATGCACGCTCTTGATCTTGCTCCACCGTCAAAACGTCGATGCCCGCGCGAGGCATGGCGCGCGAGGTTGGCGTCGCGCCTAATGCAGCGCCATCACCCGAATCGCGGCCGGGCCGAGAATGACCACGAACAGCACCGGCAGGAAGAACAGGATCATCGGCACGGTGAGCTTCGGCGGCAGCGCGGCGGCGCGCTTCTCGGCCTCGGACATGCGCATGTCGCGATTCTCCTGCGCCATCACCCGCATCGCGGTGCCGAGCGGCGTGCCGTAGCGCTCCGCCTGCTGCAGCGCGAGGCAGACCGCCTTGACGCCCTCGAGCCCGATGCGGCGGCTGAGGTTGTCGTAAGCCTGGCGGCGGTCCTGCAGATAGGACAGCTCCGCCGTCGTCAGCGTGAGCTCCTCGGCGAGCGCGACCGATTGCGTTCCGATCTCGTCGCTGACCTTGCGGAACGCCGCCTCGACCGACATGCCGGATTCGATGCAGATCAGGAGGAGATCGAGCGCGTCAGGAAACGCGCGCTTGATCGAGAGCTGGCGCCGCGAGATCTTGTTGCGCAGGAACAGGTTGGGGCTGATCATCCCGAAATAGGCGGCACCGATCGAAATGCCGACCTTGATCAGCGCCGGCTGATCGAGGTTGAGCACGAAATAGATGTAGATGACCGCAAAGGCGAGCGTCACCACCGGCATCACCATGCGGAAGAACAGATAGGTCACGTAGGGCGCCTGGCCGCGGTAGCCGGCCTGCACCAGCATCGTGCGCGCCTCCTCCTGGCCGACCCATTTGCTGAGATTGAAGTTCTCGACGATCGTCTTCATGTAGGCTTTCGGCGATTGCCGCAGCGTCACCTTACCGACGCCGGCAGCGAGCCGTTCGCGCTCGCGCTGGCGGATCTTCTCGCGCTCGAAGGCGACCGCCTTCATCCGCTTGGGCAGGGTGTCGTTGACGACATAGGGCATCGCCAAGGTCAGCACCGTGGCGCCGGCGGCGATCGCCGCGAACACCACGGTCAGCAATTTCGGATCGAGAAGCTGGTCCACGAGGAAGTGCACGGCCCGCCCTCAGAAATCGAAATTGATCATCTTGCGCATCACCATCACGCCGATGAACATCCAGCACCCGCAGCAGGCCAGCATCACCCGGCCCATCGGCTCAGTCCACAACAGCTCGATGTAATTCGGGCTGGTTATGTAGACCAATGTCATCACCGCGATCGGCAGCGAGCCGATGATCGTCGCCGAGGCTTTGGCCTCCATCGACATCGCCTTGATCTTGGCTTTCATCTTCTTGCGGTCGCGCAGCACCCGCGAGAGGTTGGCCAGCGCCTCGGACAGATTGCCGCCGGCGCGTTGCTGGATGAGGATGACGATGCCGAAGAAATTGGCCTCCGGCACCGGCATGCGTTCGCGCAGCTTGAGGCAGGCTTCGCCGAGCGGGATGCCGATCGCCTGGGTCTCGACGATGCTGCGGAACTCGCTGCGGATCGGCTCGGGGGCGTCGGCGGAGATCACCTTCAGACTGTCGAGCAGCGGCAAGCCGGCCCTGATGCCGCGCACGATGACGTCGACGGCGTCGGGAAATCCGTCGAGAAAGCGGGTTTCCCGCCGCTTCTTGAGGAACGACAACAGCCACAGCGGCAGTCCGCAGCCGGCGGCAAATCCGATAGCGGCCGCCGGCAGCAAGCCGGCCCCGGTCGGCAGCGCCACCACAAAGGCGACGACGCCGAGCGCCGCCGCGGTCACGATGAACCGGCGTTTCGACCATGACAAGCCGGCTTGCGAGATGCGCAGCGTGAGCGGCACGCGCTTGGCTTTGCGTTGCCGCTGTTCCATTTCCTTGAGCGTTCCTTCGACCTGCTCGCGGCGCGTTCTCTGCACCGCCCGCGTCGAGCGCACTGCGACCGGCTCAGAGCGCGCCACGCTCGCCTTGCGCCGCTCCGCCTCGCGCTCGCCGGAAAGGATCGGATAGACGAACACCCAGGCGACGCCGCCGATCGCGACCGCCACCAGGACAAAGAGAACGTAGAGCTGCATGGGATCTGCCCGGTTTTCAGCTTCTGAGCGGCTCTTGCGCGACCTCGGCAGCGTCGAGTGCGGCGGCGAGGCGCTTTTCCTCGCCGTAATAGCGGGCCCGGTCCCAGAATTTCGGGTGACCGATGCCGGTCGACTTGTGCTTGCCGATGAGGTTGCCGTTGGCGTCCTCGCCCATGATGTCGTAGATCAAAAGGTCTTGGGTGGTGATGACGTCGCCTTCCATGCCGACGATTTCGGTGATGTGGGTGATCCGGCGCGAGCCGTCGCGCAGGCGCGAACCGTGAACGATGACGTCGATCGAGGCGCAGATCATTTCCCGGATCGTGCGCGAGGGCAGCGCATAGCCGCCCATCATGATCATCGACTCGAGCCGTGACAGCGCCTCGCGCGGGCTGTTGGCGTGCACCGTGCCCATCGAGCCGTCATGGCCGGTGTTCATCGCCTGCAGGAGGTCGAAGGCCTCGGCGCCGCGCACCTCGCCGACGATGATGCGTTCCGGCCGCATGCGCAGGCAGTTGCGCACCAGATCGCGCATCGTGATCTGGCCCTCGCCCTCGAGATTGGGCGGCCGGGTCTCGAGACGCACCGTGTGCGGCTGCTGCAGCTGCAGCTCGGCGGCGTCCTCGCAGGTGATGATGCGCTCGTCGTGGTCGATATAGCGGGTCAGACAGTTGAGCAGCGTGGTCTTGCCGGAACCGGTCGAGCCCGAGACCAGCGTATTGATCCGGCAGCGGCCGATCACCTTGAGGATGTCCGCGCCTTCCGGGGAGATCGAGCCGTATTTGACCAGCTGCTCGAGCGTGAGCTTGTCCTTCCTGAACTTGCGGATGGTGAGCGCCGGACCGTCGATCGCCAGCGGTGGGACGATGGCGTTGACGCGAGAGCCGTCGGGCAGGCGGGCGTCACAGATCGGCGAGGATTCGTCGACCCGGCGGCCGATCTGGCTGACGATGCGCTGGCAGATGTTCAAGAGCTGCTGATTGTCGCGAAACCGGATCGCGGTTCGCTGAATCTTGCCAGCGACCTCGATGTAGACTGTGCCGGAGCCGTTCACCATGATGTCGTTGATCTCGTCGCGGGCCAGCAGCGGCTCAAGCGGCCCGTAGCCCAGCACGTCGTTGCAGATGTCGTCGAGCAAGTCCTCCTGCTCGGCGATCGACATCACGATGTTCTTGATCGCGACGATCTCGTTGACGATGTCGCGGATCTCCTCGCGCGCAGAGTCGGCGTCGAGCTTGGCCAGCTGGCCGAGGTCGATCGCCTCGATCAGCGCGCCGAAGATCGTACCTTTGACCTCGTAGTAGGATTCTGAGCGGCGCGAATCGACGGCGGTGGGGATCGGCGCCGGCGCAGCCGGTCCGGCCGACACCGGCTTGGTCGGGGCACTGATGATCGGGGCGCCGAGACCGGCGGAGGGAAACGGCGTGCGGCCGGCCTCCGCAGTCGCCTCCGCGGGCGCCAGCGTCGTCGGCGCTGGCGGCGGCGGCGCGGCCGGGCGTGGGCTCGGCGACTGCCGTTCCAACACGGCGGTATCGGTACTACCGGAGACCGGACGCTTGCCAAACACTTTACGCAACTCCGACTAAGGCTACGCTTGCCGCAGCAGCTTCTTGATCACCGGCGGTAGCAGACGCGAACGCGTTTTCTTCGGCTCAGCACGCCCGGACAGTTGCTGCGCCAACTGCAGGAACATCTCGGCGGTGCGGTGGCTCGCGGCGATCTCGGCGATCATCTGCCCGTTGTTAGCGGCAGCGCCGAAGACCTGCGGCTCGAACGGGATGACGGCGACTGGCTGGTCGTCGAGCGCCTTGGCGAAGTCGGCGGCCTTGATCTCGGGCCGTTTCGGGACGCCGACCTGATTGAGACAGTAGAGCGGGCGGCGGTCGTTGGGCCGCGCCGCCTTGAGAAGATCGTAGATATTCTTGGTGTTGCGCAAATTGGCGAGATCGGGCGCGGCGACGATCAGGATATCGTCGGCGCTGATCAGCGTCTGCCTGGTCCAGCCGGTCCATTGGTGCGGGACGTCGACGACGACGCACGGCACCGTGGCGCGCAGCGAATCAAAGATCGCATCGAACGCGTCGGCGCCGAAATCGTAGACGCGTTCCAGCGTCGCGGGCGCCGCCAACAGGCTCAGATGGTCGGTGCACTTCGCCAGCAGCCGATCGACGAAGGCATTGTCGATGCGGTCGGGCGAGAACACCGCCTCGGCAATCCCTTGCGGCGGATCCTGGTTGAAGTCGAGCCCGGCGGTGCCGAACGCGAGATCGAGATCGGTGACGACGGCATCGAGGTTGAGGTTGCGGGCGATGGCGAAGGCGATGTTGTGCGCCACCGTCGATGCGCCGACGCCGCCCTTGGCGCCGGTGACGGCGATGATCCGCCCGACCGGCTTGGCGTCGGGCGCCGAGAACAGGCCGCATACCGCGCGCACCACCTGCAGCGTGTCGACCGGCAAGATCAGGTAGTCGCTGACGCCGCGCCGCACCAGCTCGCGATAAAGCGTCACGTCATTCATGCGGCCGATCACGATCACCCGGGTGGCGGCGTCGCAAACATGCGCGAGCTGGTCGAGGCCGGCGAGCACATCCTTGCCGGGGCTCTCCGACTCCAGGATGATCACGTTCGGCGTCGGCGAGCTGCGATAGGCTTCGATCGCGGCGGCCAGGCCGCCCATCTGGATGCGCAGATGCGCCTTGGCGAGGCGGCGATCCTCGCCGGCTGCCTGGATCGCGGCGGCGCTCTCCACGGTATCGCAGAACGCCTGCACCGAGATGCGCGGCGCCGGCGCGATGTGCTCATCGCGGCCCACGGCCTCGGCGGCGGCGCCGCCTTCCGGACCCATTTGGCTAGCTTGTCTCGTCATCGATCGCCGTCACTAGTTGCCAAAGTCGCTGATCTTGGCCGCGTTGTTGTTCGGATATATCGTCGCCGGCGATTGGCCGACGCGATATTTCTCGACAACCGTGGTGCGGCGCATCGTGTAAGCCGGCGTCTCGCCGCGCGGCTCGACCAGGTCCGCCGGATTGTCGATCATCGCCGCGAGATTGCGCTGGCTGGAGCAGCCCAGATTCCAATAGGGCTGGTTCTCGAAATAGTCGCGGTTGAAGCTCGGTCCGATGTCCTCGGGCCATACGCCGCACGGTCCGGCCTGAGCGGCGATCCGCGGATAGGTGACGCGGATGGTGGCGAGCTTGCCTGCGGGCGGATGGTAGCCGCGCACGGCGACGCCGTTCGCGGGCACCCCGGTCGCCGTTAAGATCGAGCGAATTTCACGCATCGCTTCCGCCGCCGCCCGCTCATTGCTGGTGCCCACGGGCAGATCGACCACCACGCCGCCGGTCGATTCGTGCCGCCAATTCTGCGCGAATGCCAACACCTCGGCACGCTGAGTCGCATTGAGCGCACCGCGGTTGGAGCCGACGAAGACCTCGAAGGTGCGATCGGCCTCGGAGATCGTGATCGGGTGGCGCATGCGGTAGTCGGTCGGCACTTCTGGCACGCCGGCGACTTGCTGGTCGGTGTTGCAGCCGCACAGGAAAAGCGCGACGCCGGCGACGACGATCGCAATCCGAAGCGCCGGTCCCGGCCGGCGGCGGCTCTCGTCGCTCATTTTGCAAACGGTCTGCATCGTCGTCTCCTTGCGGCCAATCAATCGAGGATGAAGCCGTATTTGCCGCGATAATTATCCGGTGGCGGGTCGACGGTGCCGCCGACACCGTAGATGCGGTTGAGCCGGCCGAGCAGCACGGTCGCGGGATCGCTCGGATTGGCGAAGCCGTCATCCGGTTTCGAGAGATCCTTCTGCGCGACCGCGCGCACGATGTAGGGCTTCACCAGAACCATGAGCTCGGTCTGTTGATTGATGAAGTCGTTGCTCTTGAACAGCGCCCCCAGCACCGGCAGCTCCATCAGGCCGGGAAAGCCGTTGATCTGGTGCTTGGTCTCGTCCTGGATCATGCCGGCCATCGCCAGCGCGCCGCCGGAGGGGATCTCGACAGTGGTTTCGGCGCGCCGGGTGCGGATCGAGGGCACCGTCACCGACTGGGTGGTGCCCGGAACCGAGATCGTCAGCGAGTTGTTGGCCGACAGATCGGAGACCTCGGTCATCACCTTGAGGCTGATGCGGCCTTCGCTTAGCACGACCGGGGTGAAGTTGAGGCCGACGCCGAATTTCTTGAACTCGATCGAGGGCTGGCAGGTCGAGGGCGCGCCGGGCGTGCTCGAGGCGGCGTTGCAGGAGAAGCCGCTCAGCACCGGAAACTCGCCGCCGGCGACGAAGGTCGCGGTCTCGCCGGAAATCGCGGTTAGGCTCGGCTCGGCGAGCGTGTGAATGACGCCGGCCTGCTCCATGGCCTGCAGCGTCGCGGTGACCGAATTGTTGCCGATCGAGATCGAGGAGCCGCTGAGCGACTGGCCGGTCGCCGAGAACGGATTGGTGTTGTTGAAATTGACGACCGCGGTTCCGAAGCCGAGGTTGCCGGAAAGATTCATGCCGAGCTGCTTAATGACGTCGCGCTCGACCTCGGCGACGGTCACCCTGAGCATGATCTGATCGCGGGCGCGCACCACGATGGCGTTGACGACCTTGGTGCCGTTGCCGACGGTGTCGGCGGTGCCGGCGTTGACGAGCCGCACCGCGATGTCGTAGGCCTGCTGCGCCTCGGCTTGGCTTTGCGCGGTACCGCTGAGGATGACGCCGTCGGTGCCGATGCCTTCGACGCGGATGTCCGCGTCTGGAATCACTTGCCGCAGCGCCGCGCGGATGCCGTTGAGGTCGCGTGTCACCGCAATGTCGAAGCCGGCCATCTGCCGGCCTTCGGCATCGAAGAAGAACACGTTGGTCTGCCCGACCTTGATGCCGATGATGTAAGCGCGCCGCGACGAGCGGACCACGGCATTGGCAATGCTCGGATCGGCGACCAGCACGTCCTTGATGTCGTGCGGCAGATCGATGACCACCGACTTGCTGACGCCGAGCGCCACGGGGCGCGAGGCGAAATCGCCGGCGGCGACGGTGATCGTCGGCACAGGGACCTCGCCGGCCATCGCGCTGCCGGTGCCGGCGGCGCCGAGCACGACGGTCCATGAGGCGGCGATCAAAACGCCGAGCGCTGTGCCCCTGATCGATGTCGCTGTGGCCATGGCGAAGTCCCTCCGTACCCGGTCAGTGCGGCGTCGTCTGCGTGGTTACGCCATAGCGCACGGTGTCGATGGCGCGGCGCTCTTCCTCATCGCCGCCCTCCGGACGAGTCGACGGTGAATCGAGTAGGCTGCGCAGCGCCAACGAAAGCGTGCCGAGCTGACGCGACAGCGCCAGCGTCTCGGCCTGCCGCGGATCAAGCTCGATCGTCGCGGTCTTGCCGATCACCACTTTCTGCCCGTCCTTCTCGCCGATCACCTGATCGACGGCGAGCACGCGGACGTTTTTCAGGATTGCCTCGCTGGTGTATTGTTCCACCCCGGTGGCTTTTTCCGCGGCCTTGTCGCGACGGGTCAGGATCACGTCGACGTGGTCGTTGGGCAGGATGAAACCGCCGGCTCCGGTATCCGGTGACACGTCGAGCGAGACCGCGCGCATCCCGTGCGGCAAGATCGCCGCCATGAAGCCGTTAACTTTGGCCATTACGACTCTGCTCTCACGGATCGGCTCGCCAGTCGCGACCTGGGCGCGGACGACGGCGCCAACGAACTGCGCGGCGGCGTCCGGCCGCTCGGTCTTCTTGATGAATGCCCCGGCGCTCAGCGCCGGCCAGGTCTGCCAGCCGACATCCGAGGCGCCGATCACCTGACCAGTGGCAAGGTCGTTTTTGGCGACCAGGACGTCGACGGTCGCCAGCGGCGGCGGAGCTTCCACTTTGGGCGGCTCCGGCGCGCGCGACCCGCTCGCGAGCCATGCAGCCACGCCGCCGGCGGCGAGAGCGACACCGAGTACGATCAATCGCGCGGCTTTCATTACGCTTTCACTTCCCCGGTGGCACTGCGGCGGGAGCGGCCGTTGTCACCGGATTTCACCAGTTAAACGTCAAGGCATGGTTAATGAGGCGTATCCAAATCGAGTTAATCGCGGGTTGCGACAGCGCGGCGGCAGAGGGCTGGAGGGCGGCCGGCGACGGCTCAATGGCTGGCGGCAGTCATCCACTCGGTGTGCGGGTAGACAAGAAGCGCGGCCACCGCCAGCGCGATGCCATAGGGCACCCCAGCGTCGCCCCGGTGGAGCCGTTCGGCCCAATCCCGGCCGGCAAGGAGCCGCGGCAGCGGGATGGTGCGAAACTGGATGATCAGCACCGTCAGCGCGCCGCCGAGAAGCGACGCGTAGACTAGATAGTCGGCGAGATGCACGAAGCCGAGCCAGAGCGCAGTCGCCGCCGCGAGCTTGGCGTCGCCGCCGCCGATCCAGCCGCAGGCGAAGAACACGAACACCGCCGCAAGCACCGCAGCGGCCGCGCCGGCATGCAACAGCATGTCGGTCGCGCTCATGCCGATCATGACAGCAAGAACGGCAAAGCCAACGATGAGGATCAGCGAGACCCGATTGGCGATCGTCATGGTAAACAAATCGCTCGATGCGGCAAACGCCATCATCGCCGGGAACAACGTCAGCCTAATCGCTTCGGTCAGCATGGCCATTAGAAGACTGGCGGTTCGCTTCGGTCTGCAGATGGTTCTAGCCGGCCGGAGTTGGGGGCGGGTTAGCGCTCAACGGCCCGCGTCAACGCCCAAAGCGAAAAGGCTCCGGTGACTGAACCGGAGCCCTCGCATTCCGAGCGCAAGCGCCCGACTAGCTGGCGCCACCGCCGAGCTGCGTGGAGATGCTGGTAAACGTCGACTTCAGCTGCGTGCCGAGGCCGTTCACGACGGCGATAATGGCGACGGAGATGCCGGCCGCGATCAGACCATACTCAATGGCGGTCGCGCCCGATTCGTCCTTCGCGAAACGCGAGAAGAGGGTTTTCATCAGAGGGCTCCTTAAGTCCACGTGGCTGTCTGAGCTGACCCAATGCCCTTTTCCTGGGCAATTTGGATCGTCGTGGAACCTAACAATGATAGATTTCGGCAGTGTTAAATCGGTCGGCGAAAGTCGCGATCGGACTGTTGTCCCGATACGTGGTTAATGTCGCATTTCGCTATTGCGCAACATCGCGCGCACTTGTTTCAACTTGCCGCCAGCTAAACGATCAGCCGCGGCAGCACCGCCGCCACCAAGGCCAGCACCGCGATCATCGAAGCCACGACGAGCGCCGAGCGGCGCCGCACCGATGCGTCCACCATAAACGACGCGAGGAAGTGCACGGGATCGAGCGGGACCAGAAACGAAGTCCGCGCCCGGTAGGCGGCAAACTCGGGGAATGTGCGCGCCAGCACGCCTTCTTCCCACCGCGCCCGCGCGACCTGCAGTGCGATCGTCGCCAGCAGCAGGCCGAGCGCCGGCGGCGAGCGATACAGCAGCGTGACGCCGCAAAACCCGAGGATCTCGCACAGATACAAGGGGTGGCGGACGATGCCATAGGGGCCGGTCTGCACCAGCCGCCGCGCTTCCGGCATCACGCTCAGCGAGCGGCCGAGGAAACTGATGGTGACGACGACCATCACGTTCGCGGTCAGGGTCAGGACCACGGCCGACAAATCGAAAGCGATATTCGGCGGCGCTCGCTCGAGCTGCATGAACATCAATGGCGCACAGACCGCGATCAGCGCCGCAAGCCGCGGCAGAATCGCCTCCGATTTGGCGATGGCGCGGAGCCGGAACAGCGGCTGGATCGCGAACAGGAAGATGAACATCCACTGCGAAATGCGGGCCAGGGTCGCGGCGAAAACCGCGACATCGAATTGCGCGAACGCAGTCGGATCAAGCTCGACCTGGTGGAAAAATGCGCGAACGTCGCGAAACAACAGCAGCGAGTAATAAATCATGATCGGACATCGCATCATCCAATCGTAGATCAGGCTGCGGTCGAGCCGGCGCCGCAGCTCGCCGAACGGCATGGTGACAAGAATTTTCGGCGTCGACATGGGACCAATGCTGATGTTGTCGCGGCGAGGTTCCGTCGAGGTACGGTCGGGTCGACCAAGTCTCGCCGTTCCAACTAATCAGTCAGACTTAAGCGCCGGCTAATGCCGGCGGCGCCGATCGGCATGGCTGCGGCCATGGTTAAGCAAGAATCGCGGCCGCTGCGGCGCCGGTTTGCGTTTCATTCACTATTTTGCAGTCAATTGGGCACCTCGGAGCAAGGTTCGGTTGGCTATCCGCGTAGCGTTTTGGAGAGTCTCGATGACCGTGTGCGTTGGGCGCCGGGCGCCAAGCCCGCTGCATTGGCTGTTGGGAGCCTTATTCCTCTTCGCCGCCGCCGCGCCGGCGGCAGCCGCAGACCCGATCGTGGTCGAACTCGACCAGGCCAGGATAGTGAAGCTTCCGGACCGCGTCGCGACGGTCGTGGTCGGCAACCCGCTGATCGCCGATGTATCGCTACAGCATAGCGGCATCGGTGTCATCACCGGCAAGAGCTATGGCGGGACCAATATCATCGCGCTCGACCGCACCGGCACGGTGCTGATGGAGCGGACCATCGAGGTGACCGGGCCGAGCGACCCGATCGTCGTGGTCTACCGCGGCGTCAGTCGCGAAACCTACAGCTGCACGCCGGATTGCTCGCGCCGGATCACCTTGGGCGACTTCCCGGACTTTTTCGACAAGACCCTGAACGAGACCACGTCGCGCGACGCCCAGGCCTCCGGCATCGCGGCGCGCTGAAAAGCCACCGCACCAGGGCGCGCGGCGCAAGGTTGACGGCCGCTTAATCGCCAGCGCGCGGTCCGGTCTATCTGCGCAACCAATCGCCAACTCCTGATTGCTAGTGCTCGAAAGCGCGGTTCGCCGCGTGTCGCGCGCCACGATGCGGTTGAGGGTCTTCCCATGTCCGATCAGCAGAAGTCGTCGTTGACGGCGCGCGCTGTGGGGTCGGCTGCCTTGCAAATGCTGCGCCGCTTCGCCCGGCATAATGAAGGCATGAGCGCCGTCGAATTCAGCTTCCTGGCGGCGCCGTTCCTCGCCTTGACCATCGGGATCCTGCAGACGGCGATCGTCTTCTTCGCCGGCCAGGCGCTGGAGACCGCGGCGACTTCCGCCGCGCGGCTGATCATGACCGGCCAGGCACAAACGCAGGGCTTGAGCGCGGCCCAGTTCAAGCAGCAGGTCTGCAATCAGCTCACCGCCCTGCCCAATTGCAGCGGCAACCTCTACGTCGACGTGGAGACTTACGCGTCGTTCGGCTCGCTCAATCTCGCGCTGCCGATCAGCAACGGCAATCTCAACACCTCGAACCTCGGCTTTAACCCGGGCGTCGCCGGCGAGGTGGTGGTGATGCGCCTCTACTATCCGTTCCCGGTCTATTTCAACGTGATCGGCCTGAACAATCTGAGCGGCGGCTACAGTCTCTTGACGGCGACCGCCGTATTCCAGAACGAACCCTTTGCGCCATCGTGACCGCGGCCGCGCCATGACCGTTCCCGCAACCCAACTCAGCCGCCGCCTCGCGCGTTTCCTCAACGACCGTCGCGCGGTAACGGCGGTCGAGTTCGCCATCCTGATGCCGCTCCTCTTGACGCTCTATATCGGCAGCGCCGAGGTGATGCAGGGCATCTCCATCAAGCACAAGGTCACCTTGACCGCGCACGCGGTCGCCGATTTGTCGACGCAGTTCACCGCGATCACCGACAGCAACATGGCGAACATTTTCGACGCAGCATCGGCCATCATCGCGCCCTACGCGACGAGCGGCCTGCAGGCGACGGTGTCGGAGATCGCGATCGACGGTCAGGGCAACGCGACGGTGGCGTGGAGCAATTCGCTCAACGGCACGGCGCTCACCGTCGGCCAGTCGGTGACGGTGCCCTCGGCGCTGGCGCAGCCGAACAGCTATCTGATCCTCGGCCAGGCGCAGTACGCCTACAACCCGACCTACGGCATCGTCCTGACCAATACAGTGACGCTGAGCGATCAGATTTTTCTGCTGCCGCGCCAATCCGCCTCGATCGCCCGCACCGCGTCGTGAGCCGCCGGCTCACGGAATCGGCAGCGCCGTCGTCGACTTGATCTTCTCCATCGCGAACCGCGAGGTCACGTTCGCCAGCGGCACCGCCGCGATCAGCCGCTTGTAGAACGCGTCATAGCCGGCAATGTCGGGCACTACGACGCGCAGCATGTAATCGACGTCGCCGGCCATGCGATAGAACTCCATCACCTCGGGCATGCCGCCGACGATCTTGGCGAAGCGCTCGAGCCAGTCGTTCGAATGGTCGCCGGTCTCGATCGAGACGAACACGGTAACGCCGAGCCCGATGCGGCTTTGCTCGACCAGCGCCACCCGCTTGAGGATGACGCCGTCGGCTTCGAGACGCTGAATGCGTTTCCAGCACGGCGTCGAGGACAGGCCCACCCGGCTGCCGATCTCGGCAACCGACAGCGAGGCGTCCTCCTGCAGCACCGCCAGGATTTTTCGGTCGATGGCGTCCATGCGACGAAGCCTCGGCAGACGAGCGACCGGCGTATTGGAGAAACAATCTTTCAATCTGGTCGCCAGAATTGTGTTTACAGAGAATAATATTCCAAATCAAGCCCATCTTCAAGGCGAAGTGCCGAGGTTTCGACACGCCGCGCCATGCTGGGCCCAGGAGCCAAACGGCGCCGCCGGGGCGGCGATCGGTGTAACGTCACGCCGCGCGGCTGCGGGGCCTTGAGGTTGGCGGAATGAGAATCGGCATCGATCTGGGCGGCTCCAAAATCGAGGTCATCGCCCTTGCCGAGGACGGCACCGCGCTGGCGCGCCGCCGCTTGCCGACGCCGGTCGGCGATTACGCCGCGACCTTGGACGCCGTTGCCGATCTGGTGGCGTTTGCCGAGCGGGAGACTGGGAAAGCAGGCACGGTAGGCATTGCTTCGCCGGGCGCGGAATCGACCAAGACCGGCCTTATCAAAAACTCGAACAGCACAGTGCTCAACGGCAGGCCGCTGCGCCGCGACCTGGCCCAGAAATTAAATCGGGAAGTTCGTATCGAGAACGACGCCAACTGCTTTGCCCTTTCCGAAGCGATCGACGGCGCCGCGGCCGGCGCCCGCGTGGTGTTCGGCGTGATTTTGGGCACTGGCGTTGGCGGCGGGCTCGTCATCGACAAACGGGTTCTCGTCGGCCGCAACCGGATTGCCGGCGAATGGGGGCACAATCCGCTGCCGTGGCCGGACAGCACTGAAAAGCTCGATGCGCCTTGCTACTGCGGCAAAAACGGCTGCATCGAATCCTTCCTGTCCGGCCCCGGCCTGGCGCGCAGCTACCATGCGGCGACGAACAGCGAGGTTTCCGCGCCGGATGTGGTCGCTCGGGCTGCGTCCGGTGACGAGCTGGCGCGCGCATGCATGCGCGTTTATCACGACCGTTTGGCGCGCAGCCTGGCGACGGTCGTCAATATATTCGACCCCGACGTGATCGTGTTGGGCGGTGGGCTTTCGAATATCGCGGAGCTTTACGCGGCGCTGCCGCCCCTGATCGCTCGCTATGCGTTCTCGGATGTCGTCGATACGCCGGTGGTGCGGGCGGTTCATGGCGATTCGAGCGGGGTACGTGGCGCCGCGTGGCTTTGGCCGCCCGCGGCGGATTAAGTCCGTCGCACCGGCTGAAGGTCTCAGAACAGATCGCCGTCGCGCTCGACGAAGTCGCGAACGATATGATGGGCGATGGCGAGTGGCGGCGGCGCGGTCAGGCCGTCGGGATGCTGGCGCGCCAGCATCAGCTTGAGCTCGTCGCGATCGAACCAGCGCGCTTCCTCGATCTCGCTGCGGTCGATGACGATCGTCTCCGACAGCGCTTCGGCGTGGCAGCCGATCATCAGCGAAGTCGGGAACGGCCAGGGCTGCGAGGCGAAATAGCGCACCCGGGCGCAGATCAGGCCGACCTCCTCGCGCACCTCGCGGCGCACCGCCTCCTCGATCGATTCGCCGGGCTCGGCAAAGCCGGCGAGGCACGACCACATCGTTTTCGGAAAGCGCGGCGAGCGGCCGAGCACGCAGCGCTCGCCGGCGACGGCGAGCATGATGACCACCGGATCGGTGCGCGGGAAATGCTCGGCCTTGCAGACCGGACAGTCGCGCCGCCAGCCGCCCTGCACCGGCAGCGTCGCCGCGCCGCAATTCGGACAGAAGCGGTGGTGCTCATGCCAGCCGATCACCGCCTTGGCTTCGGCGAGCGGCGGCAGATGTTCGGGAGGAACGATGCCCTGCATAGCGATGGTGCGCAGATCGATAAGCTTGAGATCGCTGCGCGCCTTCAGGGGCTCGAGGGCGGCGGCATCGAGCGCCAGTCCGAAGCGCGGCGCCTCCTCCTGCAGGCCGAGGAACACCATCTCGCGCGCGGCGCCGAGCGTGCGCGCTTCGCCGGGCGCGAACAGCGGGTCGAGCGCCTCGCCGCGCTTTCGCATCACGATCAGATCGGCGACGATCACGTAGCAGCGGGCGCTGTCGCGCTCGGCCAGCGCCGCAAGCGCAGCCTCATCGCCGCGACGCGAGGCGGCGCGCTCGATGGCGCTGCCCGCATAGGCAAAGCCCGGCGGCGAGGCAAGATCAGGACGTTGGGACACGATCACCAAAAAGCGCTTTGGCGCGGCGCCGGGATTGAAGCGGCGCCGGCCATGAAGGTCAAGCGTCTAGCGCACTCCGCCCGCTTCGTCATATTTTGCCGCAACGGGAGGAAGCGATGAGCGACCGGACCCAGCGCGCCGAGGCGACGCGGCGGCAATGGCTCGAGACGATCGAGCGCCATCGCCACGATCGCGATGCGCCGGGCTCTGCCGCGTTCTGGTCGCCGCGCCTCGACACCGCCTCGCGCGACGAGATCAGGGCGATCCAGGACGACAAGGTCGCAGCCGTGGCGCCGTTCCTCTACGAGAACAGCGAATTCTATCGCCGCCGCTTCGACCGGCTCGGGCTGGCGCCGACCGATTTGCGCAGCGTCGACGATCTCGTCGGCAAATGGCCGGTCGTCGACAAGCTCGAAATGGCGGCCGACGCCGCCGCGCATCCGCCTTACGGCACCTACACGGCGATGACCGATGAGGTGTGGGCCGCGCGCGGCTGGATGATGTTCTCCTCCTCCGGCACTACCGGCGCGCCGCGCGTCTTCCGCTATTCCCATCTCGACCGCGAGCTGTGGGCCTGGGCCAATGCGCGGGCGCTGCAGGCGATGGATTTCCGCAGCGGCGACACCGTCTTCATGATCACCGGTTACGGCCCGCATGTCTGGGCCTGGGGCGTGCAATACGCGCTCGCCAAGATGGGCCTGCCGACGTTGCCCGGCGGCGGCATGGATGCCAAAGCGCGCGCCAATATCGTGATCCGCTTCCAGCCGACCATCCTTCTGTGCACGCCGTCCTATGCGCTGCATCTCGCCCGCACCGTCGAGGCGCTCGGCGTCGATCCGCGCAGCACCGCGGTGCGCACGCTGTTCGTCGCCGGCGAGCCCGGCATGAGCATCGCCGCGACGCGCGAGCGCATCCAGGAGCTGTGGGATGCCCGGCTGGTCGAGTTCTACGGCTGCACCGAAGCCTCGCCCCATGTCGGCGGCTTCTCCTGCCCGCATTCGCAGCCGGCGGACGGCCCGGTCACCACGCATCTCCTCGAGGACGTGCAGGTCTGGGAGACGATCGATCCGCAATCGCTCGAGCCGCTACGCGACGGCGAGCGCGGCCTCACGGTGTGCACCAACCTCAATTCGGAGTCCTCGCCGCAGCTCCGCTTCCTCGTCGGGGACTACGCGACCTTCGACCGCTCGCGTTGTCCTTGCGGGCGCACGCATGTGCGCGCCGTCGGCTCGTTCGCCGGCCGCGCCGACGACCTCATCAATCTGCGCGGCATCAAGATGTTTCCGGGACAGATCGAGCACGCGGTGCGCTCGATCGCCGGCATCGGCGACGAATTCGAGATCGTGCTCGTCACCGACGATGGCGGCCTCGACATCATGACCGTGCGCGTCGAGCATCACGCCGGCGAGACGATCGCGGCCGCCGTCGCCGAGGAGATCCGCTCGCGCTGCGAGGTGCGTGCCGCGGTCGAGGTCCTGGCGCCGGGCACGCTGCCGCGCACCGAGTTCAAGGCGGCGCGGGTCAAGGATCGGCGCGGCAAACGCTGAAAGCCCGCGTATTGCTTTATCGCGCCGCGCGGCCGATATAGGAGCCGGGAGGTTGGCGGTGGACGAGCCACTCGCCAACCGGGTCAGGTCCGGAAGGAAGCAGCCCTAACGAGCGCGGTTCGGGTCGCTCGTCAGCCTCCCACCCTCTCATATGCGTGTACTCATGCATGTAGCCCGGATTGAGCGGAGCGAAATCCGGGATCGACCGAGAGGCTTGCACGCCGCTCCCGGGGTTTCGCTGCGCTCAACCCAGGCTACGTTTTCGCGATGAACGACACGGCGACACCCTCGGCCTATCGCGTGCTGGCGCGCAAATACCGGCCGTCGACCTTCGCCGATCTGATCGGCCAGGATGCCATGGTGCGTACGATTTCGAACGCATTCGAGACCGGCCGCATCCCGCAGGCCTGGATCCTCACCGGCGTGCGCGGCGTCGGCAAGACCACGACGGCGCGGATTCTCGCCCGCGCGCTCAATTACGAGCTCGCCGACGGCTCGGTCGCTGCGCCGACGGTCAGCATGCCCGTCCTCGGCGTCCACTGCCAGGCGATCATGGAAAGCCGGCATCTCGACGTGATCGAGATGGACGCCGCCTCGCATAACAGCGTCGAGGACGTGCGCGCGATCAACGACGCCGTGCGCTACGCGCCGGTCTCGGCCCGCTACAAGGTTTACATCCTCGACGAAGTGCACATGCTGTCCGGCGCTGCCTTCAACGCGCTCCTCAAGACGCTAGAAGAGCCGCCGCCGCACGCCAAGTTCGTGTTCGCGACGACCGAGATCCGCAAAGTCCCGATCACCGTGCTGTCGCGCTGCCAGCGCTTCGACCTGCGCCGCGTCGACGCCGCGCTCCTG
>Ga0187784_10000863_pt1 | contig 23333 bp, 20 predicted proteins | sample 1015_SJ02_MP15_2_FD_132964 | JGI IMG/M metagenome (GOLD analysis project Ga0187784, IMG submission 132964) | Tropical peat soil microbial communities from peatlands in Department of Meta, Colombia - 1015_SJ02_MP15_20_MG | ecosystem: Environmental > Terrestrial > Soil > Wetlands > Peat | place... | reverse complement strand
GAGATAGCGGGGCATGGATTTGAACCATGGATCTACGGGTTATGAGCCCGTCGGGATTTCAGGACGCCCGGCTCCGCCGGACGTTTTCCTGACTACCCTACCCCGCTGCGCCGCGGGGAGGAGGACGACATATTTAGGGCCTCGGCTCGGCCGGCTTCAATACCGGCGGCCGATCGAGCGCGGAGGGGGACCCCGGAAGATCAGTGGGCCTGGCTCAGATCCTCGCGTTCGCGCTTGAGCAGCCGATCCCAGTCGGCCTGGACCTGCTTCTGGATCTTCTCAACGTCCTGCGGGGTCAGATGCTGGAATCGCCCCTGGGCCTTCAGATACTCGGAGACCGGCTTCAACTCCCCGGTCTTGCGCGTGATGTGGAGCTGGCCGTCGAGGACCTCGTAGAGCGGAAAGGTCCCGGTATCGGTCGCCAGGCGGCCGAGGGCGATCGTTTCGGCTGAATCGAACTTCCAGCCCGGCGGACACGGGGCGAAAATGTGGAAGAACCGGGGTCCCACGAGGTCGCGCGCCCGCTCGACCTTGCGGTCGAAGTCCTCGGGGAAGCTCGGGTTCACGGTCGCGGCGTAGACGGGGTGGTGCGCCAGCACGATCCCCATCATGTCCTTCTTGCCCTCGGGTTTGCCGTGCTCGCCGCCGCGGACCGGCGTCGTGGTGGTCCACGCGCCCCACGGGGTCTCCCCGCTCCGCTGGATCCCGGTATTCATGTACGCCTCGTTGTCGTACATGACGTAGATCGCGTTCGTCCGACGCTCGAGCATCCCGCTGAGCGCTTGGAGCCCGATGTCGGCGGTCCCGCCATCGCCCGCGAAGCCCACGATGTTGACATCCTTCATCCCGAGCGCGTCGGCGGCCGCCCGAAGGCCGGAGATCGAGGCTCCGGTCGCCTCGAACGGGTTGTCGAGCATGCCGACCCGAAGCGCGGTGGTGGGGTACGGAGTCCCGATCACGGTCCAGCAACAGGCGGGCATCGCGACGATCGTGCGGGGTCCGAGGCCCTTCAGGAGCAGTCGCATCGAGAGCGCGGCCCCGCAGCCCGGACACGCGGCGTGGCCTGCGAACATCAGCTCTTGAGCCGGGATCGTCAGCTTAGCCATGGACCTTCACCTCCTGCATCTCGAGATCTTCCCAATGCGTCGTCGGAGTCGCACCGGACAGCAGGGTCTCGAACATCCGGCGTACCTCGGCCGGGGTGACATCCCGTCCGCCGATCCCGGCCAGGAAGCCGGTCAGCTCGGGGTGCTTCGGGGCGGTGTAGAGGGCCGCTGCGACTTCGGTGGCCGCAGGACCCATTCGGCCGAACGTGTACGACCGATCGGCGACTCCAATCCGGTCTGCCACCACCGCGAGACGACGGACCGCGTCGTCCGGGAATGGCCGGAACATGCGGATCTTGGCCAGTCCCACCTTTCGTCCCTCGGCCCGCATCTCGTCGACCACACTTCGCGCGGTCGTGGTCGCGGTGCCCATCGTCACCAGCACGGCATCCGCGCCCTCCGTTCGGTACGTCGGGAGCATCCCCCCATGGACCCGCCCGGTCGCACGTTGGTACTCCTCTTCGACTTCCGCAAAGACGGACGGGACCTGTTCGGTCGCCTCCGCAAGCTTCTCTCGAAACTCGACGTAATGGTCAGGGCCTGTGAAGGAGCCCAAGCGGAGGGTCTCGCCGGGGACAAGGATCGCGTGGGATTCCCGGGGAGGGAGGAACGCATCGACGACCGCCTGATCCGGGACGTCCACCGGTTCCACCGTGTGGGACAGGTAGAATGCATCCTCGTTGATCATGACGGGCAATCGGACCTTCGGGTGCTCGGCGAGACGGAACGCTTGGAGAACCGTGTCGAGGACCTCCTGGTTGCTCTCGGCGTAGAACTGAATCCAGCCCGTGTCGCGCTGACTAATGGTGTCGGTGTGGTCGGCACCGATGTTCCACGGAGGAGCGATCGCCCGGTTCACGACCCCCATCACGATTGGCGCTCGCATCCCGGCGGCCCAGTGGAGGAGCTCGTGCATGAGCAGGAGCCCCTGGCTCGAGGTCGCGGTGTAGGTTCTCGCCCCCAGAGCGGAGGCGCTGATGCAGACCTGGAGCGCGCTGTGCTCGGACTCGACTTTGACGAACTGCGCAGGAAGCTCTCCCGTCGCGACGAACTCCGCGAGCTTCTCGACAATCGCGGTCTGCGGGGTGATCGGATAGGCCGCGGCGACCTGGATTCGGGCGAGCTTGGCCGCGTACGACTGCGCGTAGCTACCGGACAGCACTTTCTGAACCATCGACCTTCCCTCCCTCAAGCGGCGGCCACCATCTCGATCGTCTTCGGCGGGCACTCCGCCGCACAGATGCCGCATCCTTTGCAGTAGTCCATCCGGATCCTCGGGAATCCCTTCTCATCAAACTCGATCGCGTCGTCCGGGCAGAACTTCCAGCAGAAGTTGCACTTCGTACATCGCTCGAGGTGGATCTTCGGCGTGAACGTTCGCCAGGTGGCGGTGTGGTTCAACTCACTGGGAAGGGAGGCGATCGGCCCCTCGGGGAATGGAATCGCGGGGCGGGGCGGGGCCGGAGTTGCCGCGACCGGCACCTGGCCGTCGTTGACAACCCGGACGTTCGTGTACCCGTCCCTCGCCGCGAGCGCATTCGCCTCCCGCCGCGCGGGGACGAACTGTTCAATCGCCCGCGTGAGAGCTTCGAGCGAGACGACGTCGGACGCCCGCGCGAGTGCGCCAAGGACGGCCGTGTTCACGATCGGCATCATCGTCGTGCCGAGCCCATGGGCGAGGGCAATATGCGTCGCGTCGATCGACCCGCGACGGACTCCAGGGCGCGCGACGATCTGCTCCGATGGAAGGGTGGTGTTCACAAGGAGGAGGCCCCCCGTCTTCAGTCCATCCGCGACGGGCGTGGTCGCGAGAAGCCCCGGGTCGAGGACGACAACGACGTCCGGGGCTCGGATCTCGGTACGCACACCGATCGGGCGGGAGTCGATTCGGGTGAACGCCGTCACGGGCGCCCCCCGCCGCTCGACCCCGAAGAAGGGGAAACTCTGTGGGGACTTCCCGTCCAAGAACGCGGCTTGAGCGAGCAGTTCGGATGCGACGACGGCTCCTTGCCCGCCTCGACCGTGGAAGCGAATCTCGATCACCGGCTCCTCCAAAGTGAACGAGTCGGCCGGGATTGATGAAGGAGGGGTCATCCCCACTTGACCACCCACTAAATCCGTCCACGTCGCATGGTTTGGACATGGTCGGTATTCGCGCCCTGAAGAAGATCTGGCTTGACGGACAGCTGGTCGATTGGGCGGATGCGAACGTTCACGTCCTGACGCATGGCCTCCATTACGGGTACGCGATTTTCGAGGGGATCCGTTCGCACGACACGCCACGAGGACCCGCTATTTTCCGCCTCCGGGAACACCTCGACCGATTCCTGAACAGCGCGAAGGTCTATCGGATGAAGATTCCGTACTCCCAGGCCGATCTCGAAAAGGCGTGCGTCAATCTCGTGGCGGCGAACGGGGAGCCGACGGTCTACATCCGGCCCATTGCATTCTCCGGATACGGGGAGATGGGACTCGACCCCACCCGATGTCCGGTCCGCGTGGCTATTGGGGAGTGGGTCTGGGGAGCGTACTTGGGCGCCGAAGGCGTGGAGAAGGGAGTCCGGGCTACGATTTCTAGCTGGGTCCGGATGGATTCTCGCTCGCTCCCGCCGCAGGCAAAATGCGCGGCGAACTACGCGAACTCCGCGCTCGCGAAGATGGAGGCGGTCGTCGGCGGCTACGATGAAGCGATTCTCCTGAACTCGGCGGGAATGGTCGCGGAGGGCCCGGGGGAGAACGTCTTCCGTGTGAAGAATGAGATCGTGAGCACACCCCCGGCAAGCTCGGGGATTTTGCGGGGGATCACCCGGGACACGGTGATCAAGTTCCTCGCCCACGAAGGACTCGCCTTCCAGCGCACCGACTTCACCCGGGAGGAGCTGTTCACCGCGGACGAGCTGTTCTACTCCGGTACGGCCGCAGGAGTCACCCCGATCCGGGAGGTCGACGGCCGACCGATCGGAAACGGGGACTACCCGATTACCCGGCGGCTCCAGAGGCGCTACGAAGACGCGATCCACGGGCGCTCACCGGCGTACGACGCGTGGCTGACGTACGTGGGCTGACGGCCTTCTGGGCTCGGCACCCCGAGGATCGGGTCATCGCACGATCTCGAACCCGTACAGATCGGGAGAGACCGGAACCTCCGCGACGCGCTCTACGGAGTGGGCGTGGCTCATTCCGCGCGGACCTCGAACGTCCTTGAGGAACGCCTCGAGGACGTCCACGGGGCCCTGGACGTCGAGGAAGACCGATCCATCCGGGCGGTTCTCCACGGCGCCGACAACGCCGTGGCGGCGAGCGGACTCCGCCACTCGGACCCGGTAGTTCACGCCCTGCACGCGGCCCACGGCGACGCAGTGCCAGTGCACGACGGCGCTCATTCCTCTGGCGTACCGGAGGGGCGCCCATGTCACTTTCCGTTCCGGTCCGGGGCCCTCCGGTCATCGTGACGCGGACGCGCGAGTCGCACGAACGCTTCGCCGGGACCGAGGTCGAGATCGCCAGTAATGCCGTGCGACCCGTGCGCGGTTCCCGCACCCCGTAGGAGAACACCAGAGCTGGGTCCGCGTACGAGCCAAGATGAAATGGGCGCACCGTGGACCTTGGCACTCCCGCAGCCGGCCTGAGCCCCTCCCGACGATCGCCGCGAAGGCCGATTCGCACAATTTCCCGGCGAGCCGAAGCACGGGATCGGACTCCGAGCTCCGCTCCTCCACCTCCCAGGCGCCGTCGCGCCAGCGAAGGGCTCGTTCCACCCGGAACCGGCGGGCCACGCGATTCATCCCTCCGAGTGCATGAGCGGGGGGAGGGGTCCGACGAGCGGCTGCGCGGAAGGTGACTCGGAGATCCCGCCGGAACGTTCTCAGACGTGAGAGCTCGCCAAGCGTGAGAGAACGAACCCGGACCTCTGGATGCGCACGGAGCCACTGATCGAACCCTTCGGACCGAGAGAGCGCGTCCCCCACCCCGCATGCATCGCACGCCACCGTGTTCGCAAAATCGATGGCGAGGGCTCCGCTCACGCGAGGGGCGGGAGTCGTACGATGGCGGGCCGGATTCGTCCGATCCACTACACAGCCTCCCCCTTGCGCACCGGGCAAAGCGGAGGGCTCAAATAAAGTAATGCGCTTAGGAGGGTGAGGTCATTAGATGTCCAACGCAACGGATCCGATTTGTGGAATGACCGTCGACACGGACCAGGCGCCGGCGAAGGGGCTGTACGACGGACGGATCGTCTACTTCTGCTCCGGGGTCTGTCAGAAGAAGTACGAGGCGCAGCGGAAGTCGAAGTAATCCGACCTGCCGGGCCGCACTGACGCATGGCGACCGACCCGGTCTGTGGGATGTACGTCGATGAGCGCACTGCTGAGCTAACCCTGGTCCGGGAAAACCGATCGTACTTCTTCTGTTCCACCCACTGCCTCCAGCAGTTTGGCGAGCCCGTACGCGAACTCGCTCGTCTCCGACACCGGTTGGCCGTCAGTTGGCCCCTGTCCATCGCGGTGGCTGCGATTACGTACGCAGTCCACTTCACGGACTGGCCCTGGGTCGCTTTCGCTCTGGCGGGCGTGGTCCAGTTCTATCCGGGCCTCGAATTCTATCGGGGGACCTACGATGCCATCCGTTCCCGGATCTGGAACATGGATATCCTGATCGCAGTCGGCACGTCCATCGCGTTCGCCTACAGTTCAGCGGCTCTCGTTCTCCGGGTTCTCCCGTCCACCTACTACTTCGACGCTTCGTCGCTGATCGTGACCTTGATTCTCACGGGAAACTATCTCGAACACCGGGTCCGGGAGGGGGCTCGAGGCGTCGTTGCGGCCCTCGCGGCGCTCCGTCCCGTGGTCGCGACAGCGATTCGGGAGGGCCAGGAGGTGGAGATCCCCGCCGCCGAAGTTCGAGTGGGGGACCTGCTCCAGGTCCGTCCTGGGGCTCGATTCCCTGCGGACGGAATCGTCCGCGATGGGCGGTCGACCGTGAACGAGGCCCTGATCACGGGAGAGTCCGCACCGGTATCGAAGAACGCCGGGAATTCCGTGATCGCAGGGACCGTCAACGGCGAGGGGTTCTTGACGGTCGTCGCGACCCGGGTCGGCTCGGATACGTGGCTCGCCGAGATCGGGCGGCTGGTGACCGAGGCCGAAACGAGCCGCGTGCCCCTCCAGCGACTCGCCGACCGCGTCGCGTCGGTCTTCGTTCCCTTGGTCCTGGCACTCGCCCTAGCGACAGCAGCCGCGTGGTTCCTCTGGGGGGGTGCCGGCTGGACGTGGGTGCTCTTGATCGTCGTGTCCGTGGTGATTACCGCCTGTCCGTGCGCGTTCGGGATTGCGACCCCGGCGGCACTCGTCGTCGGGACGGGTCGGGCGGCCGAGGAGGGAATCCTCTTCAGGGGGCGGGACTCGATCGAACAGGCAAGCCGAGTCGACCTCGTCCTGACCGACAAGACCGGCACGCTGACCCGTGGATTCCCCGTCCTGACGGACATCGTTCCAGTGGCGGGATTCTCGGAAATGGACGCATTGTCGCTCGCTGCCGGCATCGAGCAGGGCTCGGAACATCCCCTCGCGAACGCCGTCGTGGAGGCGGCAGAGAGACGGGGAGCGAATCCCGTTCGATTCGACGAGATCACCGCCGACCCCGGCCGGGGAGTTTCCGCTCGCCTCGGGACCGAGACCGTCGCGGTGCTGGGAGCGGCCGCGGTCGAGATGTCCGGGATCGATCTAGGTCCCCTAGCGGGTCGAGCTGCGGAGCTCGGGCGCGAGGGAAAGTCCTGGTCGCTCGTCCTCCGGGGCTCGGCACCGGCCGCCATCCTCGGGTTCTCGGACGAGCTCGCTCCGGGAGTCCCCGAGGCCATCCATGCCCTGAGGACCGATGGGATCGGGGTGGCGATGCTCACGGGGGATCACGAGCGGGCCGCGCACGCTGTCGCCGAACGCGCGGGGATTTCCGAGGTGCATGCTCGGATGTCCCCCGAAGACAAGCTGCACTGGATCCAGCGACTGCAGTCTCAGGGCAGGTTGGTGGCCTACGTCGGAGACGGAATCAACGACGCGCCGGCGCTCCTGCAGGCCGATCTGGGGATCGCGATCGGCGCGGGCACCGATGTCGCCCGGGAAGCCGGTGGGGTCATTCTGGTACGCACGGATTTTCGGGGGGTTGCCCTTGCCCTGCGCATCGGTCGTCGGACCGTGCGAAAGATCCGCGGAAATCTCCTCTGGGCAACCGGATACAATGCGGTCCTTCTGCCGATCGCGATGGGGGCACTGGTTCCGTTCCTGGGACTGAGAGTCTTCCAAGTCCTTCCGTATACCGGCGCGCTCGCGATGGCACTCTCCTCGACCATCGTCGTTCTGAATTCGTACTCCCTACGCTGGATCTCGATCGACAGCCCGGGCTGAAAGGGTCGGACTCTCGGCACGTGGGACCGACCTGAGGCCGGGGTCGTGAACCCGCCGGGAACGGTCTACCCTGTCCAATCCGCTCGAAGGAGACCGAACTCGAGTTCGTCCGCCCATCCGCGCGAGACTCGCGCGGAGAGCCGGCGCTTCCCCTCCTGGCGGAACCCGGCGCCTTCGAGCGTTCGGATCGAGCGGGTGTTCCCGGCGACCACGTTCGCAACGATGCGATGCAATCGCATCGACCGGAACCCGAACCGACACACGAGATGGAGTGCCTCGCTTCCCGCTCCCCGGCCCCAGTCCCTGCGTCGGATCCAGTAACCGACCTCGGCCGATCGTTCCTCGTGGGACCAGTTTCGCAGACGAATCAGTCCGATGGCCTCGGGCGTCCCGAGCCAGCGAACCGCGAACGCGTAGCCATCCCTTCGACGATTCTCCCCCAGGACCCGAGCGGTGAACTGGACTCCGGTCTCCCGCCGAACTCGGGGCGGGAGCATGCGCTTGACCTGTGAGTCCCGAAAAATCGCGTCGAGGGCAGCGCCATCCGAGTGGCGGAGCGGTCGGAGCTCCACGCGCTCTCCGCGGAGGGTACGGTGCGGCAACGGACCTCATAGATCCAGAGGCGGTTTTTATCTCTCGTCGCCCAGACGGGCCGGTGGAACGGAGGGGAATCGGCAGGTCCGCCGTACTTTGAGCGGGCCGAGCATTCGACCTTGGACGAGCTCAGCTCTATATCCCGGAAGCCGTTTGCGCCCTTCGTGTCGACGTTTGAGACGAAGGTCGATGCGAGCACCCTTCGGATGTTACAAGGCGTTCCGATCTTTTCCGGACTGAACGATCGCCAGCTTCGGCATCTGACGCGGGACTCTCAGGGCCGTGGTTTCACCGAAGGAGAGACCGTGGTGAAGCAGGGGGAGAAGGGGCTTGGCTTCTACCTGCTCCTGGAGGGACAGGTAGAGGTACGGCGCAAGGGCCGACGGCTCGCGACTCTCGGCCCCGGAGAGTTTTTTGGCGAGATGGCCCTTTTTGACGATCAACCCCGATCCGCGGATGTCGTCGCCCTCCAGCCAACCCGTTGCCTCGTACTGACGAAGTGGGAGTTCTGGGGGTTCGCGATGAATCAGCCCCGCATGTTGCGGGGCATGCTCGCGGAGATGGCCCGCCGCCTAGCCGAGACGGACCGATCGCTTTCCGAGTAGGCGAGCCCGACCCTCCCACCATACCCCTCGCCCGCACCGGCCGTGGGCCTGCAGAATGTCGGTTTCAGCACTTGTTGTGACGAAACGAGCACCGAGCCATCCGGGATTCACGTTTCCCTCCAGACTCCATCGACAGGCTTGACTCCGTCGACCGCCGTCTCCTGACTGGGGAGGCAGGAGGGGAGAGGCATGACGGGGATGATGCCGGAAGCGGCGCTCCTGAGCGCCCGCCTCGCTGAGCTCCGCTCTCTTCAGACCTACCCGAGCCGAGACCGGGCCACGCGGGTTTCGATCTACGCGGCAGCCTGTACCCCAATCGGGGCAGAGAGCGACCTTCGAGCCCCTTCATGGGATCGTTGGAGCCGGCTTCGAGCCGCGCTCCGTGCGCTGACCGCCCGGGCCCGCACCGGCCGGGCTCTCTCGGACACGGCGGAGGTTCCCTGCGCGTCCGCCGGAGCGATGGACCGCGCGAGGCCCCTCTATGCGGTGCCGGCCGCTCGACTCACTCCCTTGGGAGCGGCCTCGCGAACGGACGCAGCTCGAATCCCTCTGGCCGGGCTCCCGGTCTGCCGCGAAGAACTCCGGTAAGCGTCGGGAACGGAGTGCCCCTCGGTCGATCGTCGCCCGCCACCCGTACGGCTGCACGGACGAGCTCGCCGATCTTCCTTCGACGCGACGCGGGGCTGCCACCCCTAGGCTTTTCCGAGCCGGCTCCGTCTAGCGAGCGAGTCACGTGGACGCCCTCGATTACGCGATCTATCAGCATCTTTCCCGCGATGGCCTCGCCCGTTTCTGGGCCTCCCGGCGGCTGACCGACCCGCGTGTGACAGCTCGTGAGATTGCCGGAAAGGTAGGCCTGAGTGAGGCCGGGGTCCGCTCAAGACTTCGGCGGCTCCGCGAGAACGGGCTCTTGCGGGGTAGCGAGGTCGGACTGAATCCTTCGCTCTTCGGAGCCACGACGGTGATGCTCGAAGTGCCGGTCCGAAGCCCCCAGGAGTCCGACCGGGTCTTCCACGACCTTGCTCTGGTTGACGGCATTCTCTTCGCGCGCGATATCCTCGACGAAGAAGATCGGAAGGTTCAGGTGTACTACGTCTCGGACGCTCCCCCGGCGACCACCCGACGGACTTCGCTTCTGAGGAGATTGGCCCCGTCAGGCTCCGCTCGGGGACCGACGCCGTACTGGATTCCCGGGTCCCTCCGGATCCCATCCCCGCTGGATTGGAGGCTTCTCGCGGAATTTCGCCGGGATCCCGACGCGACGATCGCGCGCTTGGCCTCGGGCGCCGGCATCAGCCTGAAGACCGTGTCGCGCCGGTTCGATCTGCTCCTGGATTCCAGGTCCTGCTGGTGGAGCCCGAACGCCGATTCTCAGGAGTGGCCGCTGGCGCTCCTCCACCTCTCGCTCCGCCCTGACTCGGAGGCGGCCCCGGTCGCGGCTGAGGTCGGCCGGACGGTCGGCCCCTGGATTCCGGTCGCGCCCGATGGACTTGGCATCGATCCCGGGGTCCAACGCCCACCCCTCGCCGGCCTGGTTCCCGCCGACCGACCCGCCGTCCTGGAGAAAATCATCCGCCGGATCTTGGAGGTCGACGGGGTTCTGGCGGTCCGAAGGACCTTCGGTCTTCGGTCTGCGACCTATCCCCAGTGGATCGACGGTCAGCTCTCGGTCATGGTCCGACCACCCGCCACGAGTCGGTAGGTGTCATTGTCTCGTTCCGGGAAGACCCCAGTGACGGGGACGCGGGGGCGGGCTCCGAGGTCGGAGGCGCAGCCTCCACCCTCCTCCAGCCGACGGTCGCGGGGAGGTTCATCTGGTGCAGCAGAGCCGCGAACCGCGGGTCCCCCCGGATCCGGTCGTAGAACTCCCATTCATAGACGGAGGAGAGCAACCGGTCTCCTTCTCGAACGTCGCGCTCGAGGAGGGCGAGGGCGCCGTCGGGATCGCCGAGGATCGCGTCGAGCCCGGCCCTCCACGCGGGCGGCAGGTACGTAGACTTCGCTTCATCGCTCCATTCGCTACGTAGCCGTCGGGCTTCCTCGCTCGACCCGAGGACGGCTAGAAGCGACGCGCGGCACAGTCGGACCCATCGCGAGGCCGGTCCGGCCGAAAGCGATGCTTCCGCCCGCGCGTCCTCCCACCGCCCGGATGCGGCGTACGCCCAGCCTAGTGCCACGTGGTACCGGTGTTCCTCCGGCGCCTCCTGCAGCCGCTGGATCGCGAGAGAGATCGCGGAATCGCACTCCCCCAGCCGGCAATGGACCTCGGCGAGCCATGCCGGGGCCCCGTAGTCCAACGGATCGAACTCGACCGAGGAACGGAGTTCCGCGCGCGACTCGTCGAACTCGAGGTCGATCGCCGACCGGAGTTCGGTCTTCGCCGCCTCGTACCGCTGAAGCGTTCGGAGGAGCATACCGTAGCAGAAATGGGCGATCGAGTTGCTCGGGTTGAGGGCGATCGCCTTCCGTAATTCCGCCTCGGCGAGCCCCCAGTCGAGGTCGAGCCACCGTGCGACATTCCCCCGGGCGGTGTGCGCGTCGGAAGAATCGGGGTCCAGCTCGAGCGCCGTGTCGGCGAGCTCCTTGGCCCGGAGATTGGCCTCCCGTGGTGGGATCCGATCCTCGACCCCACCCACCAACGTGTTCGCGAGGTACGAGTACGCGAGAGAGAACTTGGGGTCGGTCTGGATCGCGGCTTCGAAGCATTCCATCGCCTCGGTGACCCGTTGGGGGAGGGACTCCTCCGTCGAGGCCCTCAGCGCGTGAATCCCTCGCAGGTAGAGGTCGTACGCCTCGACGCTCGACGTGGGCCGCCTCGAGAGGACGTCTCGGTCAGAGCTCAGGAGCTCGACCCGGAGTGCTAGCGCGGTCCGCTTCGCGACCTCCCCCTGAATCGCGAAAACATCGTCCACCTCTCGATCGTAGCTCTCCGACCAAATGTGCTCCTGGCTTGCGACATCGATGAGCTGCATCGTCACTCGAATCCGGCGTCCGGCCTTTCGAACACTCCCCTCCAGGATCGAGCTGACCCCGAGTTCCTCTCCGATCTGGGGGATCGACTCGGAGGTCGACGTGTACCGCCCGACCGACGTGCGGGCGATGACCCGGAGTCCGCGGACTTTGGAGAGAACCGAGGTGAGCTCCTCGGTGAGACCGTCCGCAAAGTAGGCGTCGTTCGGGTCCGGGCTGATGCTCGCGAGAGGCAGAACCGCGAGGCGGGGCGGGAGGGGCCCCTCCGTCGGACTCGGACGGACAAACCACGGGAGGACCACCCGGTACACCTCGACCGGGTCCCGAACCCCCTTCAACCATCTCGGACCCATCTTCTCCAGCGGGAGGGCGATCTTGTTGCGCACGTGAGCGAAGACAAGTTCCGAGAGGCACACCCCGCCGGGATCCGCGAGCGGCATGACCCGCGACGCAACGTTGACCGCGTCGCCGAGAATGTCCCCGCCCATCTCCTCCACATCCCCCACGTGGATCCCGATCCGCAGGTGGATCGGTGAATCCGAGGACTGGGAGTTCCGTTCGTGCAGGCTCCGCTGGATCTCGATGGCGCACTCCGTGGCCTTCAGGGCGCTCTCGAACTCCACGAGAAACCCATCGCCGGTGGACTTCACCTCCCGCCCGCCGTAGGGTGGGAAGAGAGCTCGAACCAGCCCTTGCTCCTCCTGGAGGCGGTGCAACGCGAGCGCTTCGTTCGACTGGGCCGAGGCTGTGAACCCGACCACGTCCGTAAACATGACAGCGGCAAGGTGCCGAGTCGAAGCCACGACTCGAAACACGGCTCGGGATAGATTAACTCGCCGACCCGCTCACGACGGGGAAGAAAACACCGACAGGGTCCGACCGTCGCATCCAACTCTCCGAGGACGCAGTACCGCTCCGTAGGGGACCTGAAGGCGTCACCTCCTTGAGCGGAAGCCAGCGATCGGGACGTGAACTCGGGAACTCCGATGCTCACGATCGGCCGGCGCCTTCGGATTTCCCCAGACCGACCGCCCCCGAAGAAGCCGAACTCACCTTGGCTACATGCCCCCCGGCCATGCAGGGTCGACCGGACGATCCTTTTCACGGGTGTCGCGCTTAAATCTCGATGCGACCCGGGCTCGGGGAGGCATTCTGCGTGGCCTACTACGTGATCGTCCGCGGGCCGCTCGGTGCCGGGAAGACCACCATTTCCGATCGGATCGCGGACCAAATCGCCGCGAGCCACATCGCGATCGACGAGATCCTGGAGAAGTACGGTCTCGAGCGCTGGGATGAGGATTGCATTTCCGAGGGAAGTTTTCTCGATGCCAACGGAATCGCGGCGAAGCAGGCGATGGCGGACCTTCAACGGGGCGTACCGGTGGTGATCGACGGCAACTTCTATTGGAAGTCCGCCGTGAAGGACCTCGAGAAGCGCCTCCCGTTCCCGCACGTGGTCCTCACGCTCAAAGTCTCGCTCGCGGTGTGCATAGCCCGGGATGCACAGCGTGCCCCGCCCCACGGCGCGGAGGCGGCGGCAGAGGTTTACGCAAAGGCGACCTCGTTCGACTACGGAATCCCCCTCGACGCGACCGGATCCGTTGATCTAGTCGTCGGGGCGGCTCTCGATGAGCTGCGACGGGCGGGAATGGCCGGCGGTAAGCCGGAGGGGAAGCTTTGAGCCGGGAACGATTCGCGGGACTCGACCTACTCCATGTCCCCCGGTGACCCGCCGGCATCCGAGATGGACCGACTGCCCCCGATGACCCACTATACCTTGGGAGTTCTCCGTCGGCCCGTCCCGGCTCCGCGACCGCCGGCGACGGATGCCGATGCACTCCAGGAGGGGCACCTCGCGCATCTACGCCACCTTCGAGAATCCGGCGAGGTCATCACGACCGGCCCCGTCGAGGAAGGCGGAGAGCTGCGCGGATTCCTCATTTTCCGGACCGACTCCATCGCCCACGCCCGAGCACTCATGCAGACCGACCCGTTGGTTGCAGGCGGGTACCTCGTCCTGGACCTCTATCGCTGGTTCTCCCCGGCCGGCCTCGGTATCACGGACCGCTCGGTGAACGTGCCGGACTTGACGTTCGAGACCGACTGACGGCATCCACGACCAACCTGGCGTACGCGGACTCAATTCTACGTCCGCCTTCGGGAGATACCCTTGGGTGACGGTGGTCTCTTTCCCGAGGGCCATCCCCCGCCGGCAAGGAAGGAGACGAGCCGGTGTACGGCACGAGGACATTCCGCCTGGAGCCGAGGAGTCTCGGCCGACGGCCCCGCCAGTCCCTCGTCGGAGTTGTTAACTTGGGGAACCTCGATGACCGCGCGTGGCTGCCGGCGAACGACGATTGGCCGCGATCATGTTCACGGACATGGTCGGCTGGTCCGCGCTGGCTCAGCGGGAAGAGCGACTCGCGCTGACTCTGCTCGAGGAACACCGGACCATCCTCCGGCCCATCTTCACCCGGTTCGGGGGTCGGGAGGTGAAGACGGTCGGGGACGGTTTCCTCGTGGAGTTCGATAGCGCGCTGGCTGCGACCGAGTCCGGCATCGAGATCCAGAAGTCGCTCGTTCAGCGGAATTCTCGGTCCGAACCTCCCGCGATCGAACTGCGGATCGGGATTCACGTCGGTGACGTCCTGCATCGAGAAGGAGACCTGCTCGGGGATGCCGTCAATATCGCCTCCAGGATCGAACCTCTCGCGGAAGCCGGGGGCATCTGCCTGACCGGCCCGGTGGCCGACCAAGTCACGAACAAGATCCCGTATCGGCTCCTGCCCCTTGAGCACGCGTTTCTCAAGAACATCGACACCCCGATCCTGGTCTACGAGGTCGACCTTCCGTGGCACGCTCCCCCGGCGGCGCGCGTAACGCCCTGGACCGACCGAACGACGGAGCTCGGCCTGCTTCGTCGATTGCTGGGCGCGGTCACCCAGGGGGAGGGGCAGGTCATCGCGATTGGAGGCGATTCGGGCATCGGCAAGAGCCGGCTGGCCGAGGAGGTCTTCCGAAGAGCTGGCCCCACTGCGTTTCGGGTGTTGCGCGCGAGAGGATTCCAAGGCGTGGGAGACGTCCCGTATTCGGTCTGGGCCGAAACGTGCCTCGAGTACGTGCGCGAAATCCCGGATCTGCTCCTCTACAAGGTGTGCGCCAACTGTTCGGTGGAGGTCGCGCAGATCGTCCCGCAACTGGCCCAGCGCCTCGGGACCGTCCCGGTTCACCCTACGAGCGCACCGGTTCCCTCGCAACTGACACTCTTCGCAGGAATGGTCCAGTTCTTCCAGAACGTTGCCCGCGAGGGCCCCCTCGCCATCGTGATCGATGACCTCCAGTGGGCGGATCCGGGTTCGCTCCGTCTCTTGGAGTACCTTGCCCACCATCTCCAGGGCCACCGGATCGCGATCCTTCTCACCTATCGAGATACCGACCTCGCGGAAGGGGATCTCCTCGCCGAGCTCCTCTCGGAGCTGCGCCGCAGCCGCTTGGTCACCTCCCTCTCCCTGAAGCGGTTCGATTCCGAGGACGGCTCCCGCCTCGCGAGCGCGATCCTCGGGGCCACCGATCTCCCACGCGAGGTCACGGAGCCCATCCTCGAGAAGGCGGGGGGGAACCCGTTCTTCGTGGAGGAGCTCCTTCGCTCGCTTGTGGAAGAAGGCGATCTGGTGCGAACGTCCGACGGATGGCGACGGAGATCCGCGACGGAGATCGAAATCCCTGCGTCGGTGCGCGACGTCGTGCTGCGCCGCGTGCGACGAGCCGGGGACGAGACCATCGAGGTTCTCGCGATCGCCTCGGTCGTGGGAAGCACGTTCCGGTTCGACTGGCTCCGGCGGGTTTCCGGCCTGGAGTCGGAGCGTCTTCTCCTCCTGCTGGAGCGCGCCCTCCGGGCCCGTCTTCTCCGCGAGAGGGAACCCTCACCCGGCGAGGTGGTGTACGAGTTTGTGGACGAGCAGATCCGCGACGTCCTCTACGCGGGACTGTCCAAGATCCGACGGCAACGGTACCATCTCGAGGTCGCCCACGTCCTCCAGGGGATTCCGGGCGGCAATGCTCCGGAGGCTGCTTCGGAGCTCGCCCGCCACTATCGCCTGGGGGGCAATCTGGCCGAGGCGCTCAGGTGTGCGCAGACGGCCGCGGAATTTGCGGCTTCGGTCTACGACCACGAAGGCGCGGTCCGATCCCTGGACATCGCGCTCGCGGCGCAACCGACGCCGGCCCTCCGCGCCCATCTTCTAGAGCAGAGGGGGGAAGAGCTGGTCGCGCTCGGTCACCCGGAGATGGCCTCTGAGGCCTGGGAAGCCGCGATCCAGGTTTTCGACACCGCGTCCGATCGCAAGCGGGCGGCGGACCTCCACCGCCGCCTTGGATATCTCCAGAGGCAATTCTTTCAAAGGAACGAGTTGGCACTGCGCGAACTCGTTCGCGCCCGCGAGATCCTGGAGACCGAGCCCGAGGGACCGGAGCTCGCGAGCCTGTTCGGCGACCTCGCGGACCTCTACTGGTACGACGGCCAAATTTCGCAGGCTCGCGACATGTGCGAGAAGGCACTGGAGCTTGCGGGGCGGGTCAACGCCCACGAGGTCGAGGGATGGGTGTACTTGCTCCTGGCCGCCCTGGTCCCTCCAGCCGAGAAGAACCGGACGTTCGAGTACCTCGAGAAAATGCGGGACATCGGCGAGCGGTACGACCTCCCCGAGGTCTTCGTGGGCGCGCTCCACAACCTCAGCGTGGCTCATATGCAGATCCAGGGAAACTGGGAACAAGCCGTTCGAACGCTCGACGAAGGGATTGGATTCGCGCGGAAGGTCCGCAGCGTCCCGTTCGAAATGACGTTGCGAACCCGATTCCTCCCATACGTCCTTGTCCACGCAGGGCAGCTGGACCGGGCCGCGGAGCTGGCGCAGGAGATGCTCGCGTACATGGCCCGATACACCCCGACCCCGGAACCGCTGGACCTGTTCGTGCTCGGTCGCGTCGCCGCGATCCGGGGCGACCTCGCCGGGGCCGAGAGTCATCTCTCGAAGGCCCTCGAAGTCCTTGACACGTCGCCCGACTGGTCCGTCCGTCTCCTGTGCCTCGGAACACTGGCTTGGATCCGGGAAGCGCAAGGGAAGGGCGAGGAAGCGGTTCCACTCTATCGACAAGCGCGAGAGCTCGCTCAGCGGGTGGGCGAGTCTGCCCTCTTCGGACAACTCTACTCGTCGATTCTTCTCGGTCTGGTCACCACCGGACTGGAGGGGACCGAGTCGGACCGATCCCAAGCGGAGGCTCGCTCTCGCGAACTGTCGGCCCTCGCAGAAGCGATGGATGAGGACCTCATCCGGGCCTACGCTCAGCACGCAGAAGGTCGAGTCCGATCCCACGCTGGCGATCTGATCTCGGCAGCCAGGGCTTTGGAGACCTCGGCCCGACTATGGGAAAAGGTAGGGTGGCCGGTCGAATACCTGAGGGTGCTGCAGGATCTCGGCTCCGCGCACGAGGCACGAGGAAAGTACGCGCTGGCGTTGGAGACGCACACGCGGGCCCGCGAGATCGCGTCGCGCCTGGGAGCGAGCAATGACGTCCATCGCCTCGAGGGTCAAATCCGGGACGTCAAAGCAAAGGCGCGAGGCACTGCGTAACGGTGGAGGAGTCCCCGGAGTAGCGGTCGGGGAACCGGTGGTGGACAGGGTGGTCATCCCCGGCTCGTCACGGTGAGATTGTCTGGTCTGGTCATGCCGGCCCGTTCACACCGCGCGGCGCGTCCGGGACTCCCGGCATCAACGGTCGGGATATCGAGGTCGGTAGCTGCGCCGACCGGAGGATCGCAACGAAACGCGGATCACCTCGAATGGAGTCGAACCAGGGTGCTTGGTAGCCGGCCCATACGGTGACGTCACGCTCGAGACTCGCCTGCTCAAACAATTCGAGCGCGGTACTTCTTTCGCCCACGAGAGCGTAAAAAGCTGCCGCATTCCCCAACGAGAGGTACCCGGAGAGCCGGTGTTCTTTCCAATCTGCGAGTAGCGTTCGGGCACCTTCTCGTTGTCCGAGGAAGGCTAGGACCCCCAGCGGATTGAACCACACGTCGGGGACCTGGACGTCCTTCATCGGTTCGACCACCGCCATTGCATCGGCCGCTCGGCCAGCGAACGCATAGAGCCATGCAAGTTGGACTCGAACGGAGCCGCTGTCTCGGAAGGTCTGCGCGGCCTTCTCACAATTGGCGATCGCGGACTCCAAGTCCCCGGAGAATGCGTAGCTCCAGACCAAGTTCTCCCTGGGCAAAACCCAGAGAGGGTCCAGCTCGATCGCAATGCAGTGCTGCTTCTCGCACTCGCCAAACCGCTGCAGAAAGTGGAGCAGGTTTCCATACCAGAAATGAGCGAGCGAACTGCTCGGGTTGAGGGCGATGGCCTGCTGAAACTCCGCTTCTGCGCGGACCCAGTCGTGGTCCACTTGCATGGCGAGGTTGCCCCGCGCCGTGTGCGCTTCCGAGGAGTCCGGGTTCAGTTCGAGCGCCCGGGCCACGAGTTCTCGGATACGCGAGACCACCTCGGAAGCAGGAATGTCCTCTCCCATGAGCGCGAGGAGGTGGTTGGCGAGGTAGGCGTGGGCCGCCGAGAACTCGGGATCCTCCCGAATCGCCTCTTCGAAGTACCTCCACGCGCGTCGGCCGATCTCCTCCGTCCGGGATCCGCCCGAACCGATGCGTCGAGATTCTTCGATTCCACGCAGATAGAATTCATACGCGACGAGGTTCGAAGTCGGCCGTTCCTGGATGGCTTCCCGTTCGGGTCGTAGGAGTTCGACCTTCAATGCTTCGGCAGTTTTCTCGGCGACCTCAGCCTGGATCGCGAAGACGTTCTCGAGCTTGCGGTCGTAGGACTGCGCCCACCGATGCTCCTGGGTTCGCACATCGATCAACTGAACCGAGATCCGCAACTGGTTTCCTGCTTTTCGCACGCTGCCCTCCAAGACGCTGTCGACACCGAGCTCACTCCCGATTTGAGCGATCGATTTCGTGGCCGCTTTGTACGGCATCACCGAGGTCCGTGCAATGACCCGGAGCCCACGCGCCTGAGATAGGACCGAGATGAGCTCCTCCGTGAGGCCGTCCGCGAAATACTCGTCGCCGGGGTCCGGGCTGATATTGGCCAGCGGAAGGACCGCGAGGCGGGGATGGGTGGGCTCACTGGGTGTCGACGGCTCGGACGCCCAAGGGAGCACAATGCGATAGATGTCGATCGGTTCCCGAACTCCTTTGAGCTGTTTCGGACCGAGCTTGTCGAACCGGTAGGGGACTTTGTTCTGAACCTGGACGAATACCTGAGCTGTGAGGCATACACCCCCCGGATCGGCCAAGGGTTCCACGCGAGATGCGATATTCACCGCGTCCCCCAGGATGTCTCGCCCACGGCCTTGGACGTCACCCAGATGGATGCCCACCCGCAACCGGAGAGGCGCGGTGGCTCTCTGGGCATTTCGCTCTCGGGTGAGACGCTGGAGCTCCACGGCACTTTGGACGGCGTCCAAGGCGTCCGGGAACTCGATGAGGAGACCATCTCCCATCGATTTCACCTTGCGTCCTCGATGAGCTTCCAAGAGGGGCCGAAGCAGCCGTTCTTGTTCTCGAAGCAGTCTCAGGGCTCCGGCCTCGTCGGACTGGGTCGTCGCGGTATAGCCGGCGATATCGGTGAACATTATGGCGGCGAGACGCCGCACCATGACCGCGCGTCAAAATCGCACTCGATTAGATTAGCCCTCGGGGCCACGTCGGATTGTGCCGTGGGTCTGCCGCGTGACTCCCGCTCGGGGTGGGTTTCTCGGAGGAAATGCAGGAACGTCAACCGCGGAATGGAGGTGAACTGAGGGTTCAAATCCCTCACTCGCTGAAGCTGCTTTCCCGACTTCGGAACTTCCGTCTGGGTATCCGTTCTCATCGAACGCGGACTCAGTTTCGTCTCGGACCTCGGGAGGGAGGGCCGAGCACCAGACGAAGCGCGCGAACGAGCTGCTCACGGCTTTCCTTCGGGTCGCCCCGCAGGGCCGCGCCCATGAACGTCCCTTGGAGGAGGAGTATCACCGCGTCCACCGTGGCCTCCGGGTCCTTCATCCGTGGGATGCGTCCCTCAGCCTCGAGGTGCTTCAGGAGCTTCCGAAGTTCGATTCGGTCCCCCCGGGCGTCGGCACGCATCGCTTCCCGTACTTCGGGTTCAGTCCCGGCGCTCATCACGAGCTGGTGAAACACGGACGGGTCGAACTCGCCCGAGAGGATCCCATCGATCGAGTCGACGATTCCTTCGGCCACGTCACCGTGCTCAAGCCGTCTCTCGAGTGTTCCGATGTACTGGGCACGATACTTCGCTTGGACGGCCTCGAGGAGGCGGGCCTTCGTCGGGAAGTAGAGGTAGAGCGCCCCTTTGCTCACTCCGATCTCACGCGCGATTTCGTCCATCGTGCCGGCGGGCAAGCCCTCCCGCTTGAACACTGCAGCGGCCGCTTCCACGATCCTCGCCCGGGCCTGCTCCTTGTACTCGGGAACGACCTTTGGCATGACCGGCCGACGCCCTCGCCGTCGGAACGGAGAACCCCTTCCCAGCGTATAATCTCTTTCCTGTCGCACATTAAATGACTTAAAGATTTTATACTAACTTGTAGTCAGTTATATTCGAACGCGGTGGTACCATGACCGACCCGACTCGCTCAGGAATTCGACCGGGGAACGGCGTCAGGACGGGTCCGGCCACCACGGCCTCTCCGACACTTTCGCCCCGCGCGAGCGCGCTCGTGCTGACCGGCGTCTTCCTCGCGATCCTGATGGGTGCAATGGACGGCCTTGTCGTGTCGACCGTACTCCCCACCATCGCGAGCAGCCTGCACCAGGTCAACGGAGCCCCGTTCGTCGTCGGGGGATACCTCATCGCCTCAACCCTCGCGATTCCCATCTTCGCACGCCTTTCGGACATCTCGAGCCGCCGGAACGTGTTTCTCGTCGGTCTCGTGATCTTCATCGTCGGATCGGCGCTCGCCGGCTTGAGCCAGACGCTCGGGGAGCTGATCGCCTTCCGCAGTATGCAAGGGTTCGGTGGAGGAGCCGTATTCCCGGTGGCGATCGCGATGGTCGCGCTCCTCTACCCTCCCCAAGTGCGGGCCAAAGTGATCGGAGCGCTGACCGGCGCGGCCGGAGTGGCGATCGTAGCGGGGCCGCTCCTGGGCAGCTACATCGTGTCGGTGACCACATGGCGGTGGGTGTTCTACATTAACCTCCCCTTCGGCCTCTTCGGTTTCGTCATCATTTGGGCGGTGGTGGGTCCGCTGCGTCCCGAGTCTCGAGGCTCGTTCGATCTGCCGGGAGCCGTGCTCCTTTCGTCCTGGGTGGCCGCGCTGATGCTCCCGCTCGTCCAGATTTCGGAAGACGGCTGGACATGGACGGACCCCGCGACCCTCGCGCTACTCATCACAGCCGTGGCCCTGTTCTTCACCTTCCTCTTCTGGGAACTCCGTCATCCCCAGCCGCTCGTCCCTCTTCGAATGCTGGGGGAACGGGTCGTAGGGTCCTCGAGCGCGATCATGCTCTTCCTCGGCGTGGTCTTCAGCGGATCCCTGACGTTCCTTTCCCTGTATGTCGGGCTCGTGCTGGGGGGTTCGGCCGCGGAGATCCGCGACGTGATCTACTTCTTTGCAATCCCGATGATCGTCGGTGCGGCTCTCTCCGGACCGCTTCTCGATCGGGTCTCGTACCGCGCGATGGTCGCGCCCGGGCTGTTGGTCTCGGGCTTGGCCGCGCTCGCCCTGGGCACGGTGACGGCCTCAACGCCTCTCTGGCGGCTCGCCTACGGGTTCGTCCCCGTCGGAGGGCTGGTCCTGCCGCTGATCCCCGTCGGCTTCGGCCTCGGCCTCGCCCTTGCGGGGGCGACGGTTGCCGTCCAGAACGAGGCTCCCCCGGCGGAGATCGGCGCGGCAGTCGGTTTGACGCGGTTCTTTCAAAGCCTGGGAGGAGCGATCGGGATCTCGCTCCTCACGATCTACCAGACCGACCGGTTCCGGCAGCTGAGCTCGGGGGCGGCCATTCCTTCGGCGCTCCGGAACGCTCTTGCGGGCTCGTACGCCGACGTCTTCCTCGCCGCCGCGTTCCTCGTCCTCGCGGCCTTTTTGTCAGCCCTGTGGCTCCGTGGCCGACTGCTCCCGAAGAGGGAACCGCAGGAGTCCGGGCCCTTGGCCCCGGTCCCCGACCGACAGGCCGAACGCCCCGGACGACGACCACGGAACCCGACGACCGCCGGCTCGAGGCGAGCCGACCGCACCCGTTGACGAAGGGAGACGAGGGAAGGGCATGAAGTCCGGGTTCAGAGGCCTCGCTAGAGGCGACGCTTCGAGCGCACTTCCTCGTCCTCGAGGACGAAGGCGTCCTTCTCGCGAATCACTCCGAGAATCTTCCGAGAGTCGTCCACCACGGGAATCGCCCGAAACCGGTACTTGCGGAAGAGCTCGAGCACTTGAGTCCAGCTCGTTTGCGGGGAGACGGTGACCAGTCCTTGGGTCATGATTTCCTCGAGCGGCCGCACGGGGTCGGCTTGCAGGAGCTCATTGATGTCGACAACTCCTCGAAGGTGCCGGTCCGCATCGACCACGTAGATGTACATCGTAACGAGGCACTTCGGAGCCTCCCTACGGAACCTCGCGAACGCTTCCTCGACCGGGGTCTCCCCGGGAAACTCGAGATACGTGTGGACCGCGAGGGTGAGGGCGGGCACTTCGTGCTCCTCGACGATTGACCGCACCTTCGTGGCGACCTCTCCCTTCAGCATCCCCAGCAGCTCGCGGGCGTCGTCGTCGGGGAGGATGGTGACGATGTCGGCGATCTCCACGGGGGAAAGGTGAACGATGATCTGCCCGAGCCGGGCTGCCTCGGTGTCCGCAATGATCTCCCGCTGCACCCGGGGCTCCGTCGCTTCCAGGGCGAGGGCCGCTGCCCTGGTGTCGAGGGCGTTGAAGAGGGTGAGCCGCTCCTCGCGGCTGAGCTCCTCGAGGATATCGGCCACATCGACCGGGGGAATCCTGCCCAGAGCTTCCCGAGTGACCGTGAGTCGCACGTCGCCCGCGGTGCTCGTGAGTTCGGGGCCGATGGGCTGAACGTACTTCCAAGGAATCCGCTCCTCGGGGACGTGGCCCTCGGATACGGAAGCGGCGACCTTTCCCCAGAGACCCAGGCGACGCCGCCGGGCCTCCGGACCCGTCACCGCCGCCACGATGAAGAGCTGGTTGCCCGCCCTTAGCAATTGGATGTCGTAGACCACGTCAATCCCCAAGCCTCGGGTATCGAGAATGCGTTTGTCGAGAATCCGGTCGCGCAGGAGCAACAGCTCGCCGGTATCTTCGATGCTCTCGTACTCGGTCCCCTCGGCGAGATCCCTCGCGACCGTCTCCGAAGGGTCCATGCGGAGAACCTGGGACCATGGCACCTTCAACGGTGGTCGGCCGAACGCCCGGCGAACCACCAAGTGGGTCACTTCGGCGTACTTCGGGTCATCGGTAAAGATGAAATCCTGGAGCCGCCCGAGCGTCGCGCCGGCCTCCGTTCGGACCTTGCGATCCACGAGCTCGCTCACCTCGAGATACTGGGCCTCCTCGATCTCTCGGATGCGGGCCGCCGAACTTGCCGGACT
>Ga0187784_10000861_pt1 | contig 23356 bp, 23 predicted proteins | sample 1015_SJ02_MP15_2_FD_132964 | JGI IMG/M metagenome (GOLD analysis project Ga0187784, IMG submission 132964) | Tropical peat soil microbial communities from peatlands in Department of Meta, Colombia - 1015_SJ02_MP15_20_MG | ecosystem: Environmental > Terrestrial > Soil > Wetlands > Peat | place... | reverse complement strand
GTGTCGCCCACGACGGTGAGCGGCTCGACCGACGGGCTCCGGTCCGCTGATGTCGGGCTCGAAGCCATGATGCGGTACGAGCCGGGCGACGACCTTCCTTCTGCCTTTGAGGCAGATTCACGGTCCGTGGAAAAGCACACGGTAGGAGAAAAATGAGCAGCAGCGGGACAATCACGAGTCCGCCCCCGGCGGGTGCGCCGATGGCGGAGGCGCCGATGCAACGGCAGAAGAGAGGACGGGGTGGGCTGATTGCCGTCGTGGCGATCGTCGTCATCATCATCATCGTCCTGGGAGCAGGATACGGGTTGGGCTGGTTCAAGAGCTCGACCACCAAGAGCACGCCGAGCGCGTGCACTCTCCCGAGCGCGATCACACTCAAAGGTGAGGGCTCGACCCTGGTCGCCCCCTTGATGGACCAGTGGGCCACCTCCTACTGGACCGGCTCGGCCATCACCTACGATTCGGCGGGTAGTTCGGCGGGTATCCAGGCGGTCTCGACGAAGGTCGTGGACTTCGGCGCGAGCGACGCGCCCCTGACATCCGCTCAGCGGACCGCGGCCCCGGGCATCGTTATGGTGCCCGAGTCGGCGGGCGGCGTGGTGCCGATCTACAACGTGGCGAACCTGAAAGCGGCCCTCAACTTCAACGGCACCGTCCTGGCCCAGATCTTTGACGGCACGATCACGAACTGGAACAACACGGCGCTCCAGACCTTGAACCCCGGCGTCGTGCTGCCCGTGCAGACCATCCTGCCCATCTACCGTTCGGGCGGCAGCGGCACGACGTTCATCTTCACGAGCTTCCTGTCGCTCGATAACCACTACTGGAACACCACCTACAACAAGAACACCACCTGGCCGAGCGGACTCCCCGGCACGGCCGAGAGCGGCAATGGCGGTGTCGCAACCGCGGTCGCCACGACGCCCTGGGCGATCGGATACGTCGACCTGAACTATGCCCAGGGAACCTCGGGCATTGGGATTGGGAGCGTCGAGAACCCGTCCGGGAAATTCATCCACGCGACGGTCGCCGACACCGCGTCGGCGCTCGCGACCATCTCGAGCGCCTCGGGCTTCTCCCTGCCCGCGGCCGGTGCGAGCTGGTACAACGTCTCGTTCCTGAACTCCCCGGGCGCGACCGACTACCCGATCACCTCGCTCACCTACCTGCTCGTCTACCAGAACCTGAGTGCGGCGTACCCGGCCTACGCGCTCAACAACGCGGAGAACCTGGTGGACTTCCTGCACTGGGTGATCACGACGGGCCAGACCTGGTCGGCACTCCTCTACTACGTGCCACTACCGGCGTTCATCGTGAACGATGACAACGCGACCGTCAACTCGATGACGTTCAACGGGGCCGCGATCCCGGTGTGCGTCCCAACGGGTGGGGCGTCGTAGTCCGATAACCGCGTCGAGCGGGTAGCTCCGGCGGCTCTGTCGAGGCAGGAATGGAGCCGCCAACCCCTTCCCCATCTTCTCCTCCACCGACCGTGAGTCAACGCCGCGTCGCCCGCTGGCCGGACCAGGTCTTCTTTGTCATCGTCATCCTCGTCGCCTTCCTGGTCATCGCCCTCGCGTTCGCGATCGTCGCGATCCTGCTCTACAACTCCCAACAGTCGTTCCGCGTGTTCGGATGGGCGTTCCTCTGGAGCACCACGTGGGATCCGAACAAGCAAATCTACGGCGCTCTCCCGTTCGTCGTCGGAACCCTGCTCACGAGCACCATCGCCCTGCTCATCGCGCTCCCTCTCTCCCTCGGCTCGGCGATCTTCATCACCACTGTCGCTCCCCGATGGCTGCGCGCCCCGCTCGGGACCGCGATCGAGCTGCTCGCGGCCATCCCGTCCGTCATCTACGGCTTCTGGGGGATCTGGGTCGTGCACGTCTACATGGACACGACCGTCGATCCGGCGCTCCAGAAGTACCTCGGCTGGACGGGGGCGTTCTCGGGGACGTACACAGGATTCGGGGTCCTGACCGCGAGCATCATCCTGGCCGTCATGATCGTGCCGACCATCTCCGCGATCAGCCGGGACACGCTGGCCGCCGTTCCGGCCGCGCAGAAGGAAGCGGCCCTGAGCCTCGGGGCCACGAACTGGGAGATGACCCGCGTCGCGATGATCCCCTACTCCCGTCTCGGGATCGTCGGCGGCATCATCCTCGGCCTCGGCCGCGCCATCGGCGAGACGATGGCCGTCCTGATGGTGATCGGCAGCTCGGACCGTCTCCCCACCTCGCTGCTCGGGAACGGCTCGACCATTTCGACCCTCATCGCGAGCGAGCTCCTCAGTAACAACGGTCCGTTGCAGATCTCCGCCATCCTCGAGTGTGGCCTCGTCCTCCTGCTGATCTCCCTGTCGGTCAACGTCGTGGCCCGCCTGCTCGTCTGGCGCATCACGAAGTCCGCGGGAGGGGCCGTCGCATGAAATTCGACCACTTCGCGCGGCGCAAGCTCAAGAGCCACGTCGTCACGGTGCTCGCGGGCCTCACGGTCGTCGCGGTGCTCTACCCGCTCATCGACATCATCTACACCGCGTTCGTCCACGGGGGCGCGGTCCTGTTCCAGCTGATGTTCCTGACCTCCCGGAACCCGACCCCCTGCAGCGCCATCTCCTGCGCCACCGTCGGCATCGCCCCCGACATCGAGGGCACGGTGGCGATGGTCGGGATCGCGGCCCTCATCTCGGTCCCGATCGGGGTGCTCGCGGCCATCTTCGCCTCGGAGTACCGGACCCGCGGGATCGGTCGCGTGGTGAGCTTCACGGCCGATGTGCTCTCCGGCGTTCCCTCCATCCTGATGGGGGCGTTCATCTACGGCTACTTGGTCCTCGTGAACCCCTCCCTCATCGAGACCGCGTACACGGGCGGCGTCGCGCTCGCCGCCATCATGATCCCGATCGTGACCCGAACGACGGAGGAGGCGTTACGGACCGTCCCCAACTCCACCCGGGAGGCGGCGATCGCCCTCGGGATCTCGAAATGGAAGATGACGCTCCGCATCGTCCTCACCTCGGCCCTCCCCGGCGTCGTCACGGGTGTCCTCCTCGGGGTGATGCGGGCCGCGGGGGAGGCGGCTCCGCTCATCGTCACGGTCGGATTCTCGAACCTGCCGATCAATTCGGTCTCCACATTGAACGGGCCGGCGGGATCCCTACCCGTGCTGATCTACCTGTTCGCGCAGTCGCCCTATTCGAACTGGCTGTCGCTCGCGTGGGGCGCAGTGCTTTTCCTCCTCATCGCCGTCCTCATTGTCAACGTCCTCTCCCGGTACATGATTCACCGTCTGAGCGCGAAGATGGCGGGGGCGGGATAGGTAGGAGATCATGCCGGAGACCAAGCTTCGGGTCGAACACCTCACGGCCTACTACGGAGGCAAGCCCGCAATCTCCGACATCTCCCTCGATTTCCCCGACCGCAAGGTCACGGCGATCATCGGCCCCTCGGGATGCGGGAAGTCGACCCTCGTGCGGTGCCTCAATCGCCTCCACGAGACCGGCCCCTTCACGAACGTCGAGGGGCAGGTCCTCCTCGACAACGAGGACATCTACCAGCTCGACCCGGTCCGCATCCGCCGGCGCATCGGGATGGTGTTTCAGAAGCCAAACCCGTTCGTCACGATGTCCATCTACGAAAACGTGAGCGCCGCGATGCGGTTCAACGGCCGTCACTCGCGCGAGGAGACCGACCGCGCGGTGACCCGCAGCCTCCAGCAATCGGCCCTCTGGGAGGAGGTGAAGGACCGCGTGGACTCTCCCGCCACGTCCCTCTCGGGAGGCCAGCAGCAGCGGCTCTGCATCGCGCGGGCCCTCGCCGCGAACCCCGAGGTGCTCCTCATGGACGAGCCGTGCTCGGCCCTCGACCCGATCGCGACCGCGAAGATCGAGGAGCTCGTGCGCCAGCTCAAGGAGAACTACACGGTGATCATCGTGACCCACAACATGCAGCAGGCGGCCCGGGTCGCCGACTACACCGCGTTCCTTTACATCGGGAAGCTCGTCGAGTTCGGCCCCACCGAGCAGCTGTTCGAGCGTCCCCAGGACAAGCTCACGGAGTCCTACATCACGGGGAGGTTTGGATGAACAACGACCCGCTCGCCGACACTGGCCTTCCCCGAGGGTACGACCTTCTCGTCCGACACCTCAAAGAGCGGGCCGTCAAGCTCGGGGAATGGGCCCTCGCGATGGTCCATGATGGCTGGCGGGCCTACACCGCGGGAGACCTCGAGGCCGCCCAAGCGGTCCTCGACCGCGACACGCACCTCGACCGCCTGGACGAAGAAATGGAGCACGCCACCATCGCCTTCTTCGTCCTCCGCCAGCCCGCCGCGATCGACCTTCGGACGGCCGCGGCCTTGCTGAAGATCACTACCCACCTCGACCGGATCGGCCGTCTCGGGTTCGACATGGCCCGGATCACCCTCGACGGAACCGACGCCGCGCTCAATGACATCCGGGAGCACCTCCAACAGATGGACGAGATCGTGGAGGGGATGGTCCAGCAATCGGTCGATGCGCTCGGGGACGACCGGGTGGAACTCGCCCGGGAGCTCTTCCGGCGGGACGACACCGTCGACCGGATGCACCGCGAGGCGAACCGGATGATCGTTGTCGCCCTCGAGGAACACCCCGACCTCGCCCCCCGACTCGCGAACGACCTGCTCGTGGCCCGCCACTTCGAACGGATCGCCGACAACGCGTGCAAGGTCGCGGAGAAGACGATCTACGCCCTGACCGGGCAGCGACGCTCGGAGTACCTCCCCCGTCACGCCTACCACCCGTACGTGCTGGAGAAAGGCCCCGACCCATCCCCGCGGAGCCGAAAGTAGTCCGCACTCCTCTCGGCTTTGAGGGTCGAAAGCTCCTTAGAGGGCTGGAAGCGTGAGGACTTCGCCGCGAGCCTGGGCGGTGCTCCCGTAGTCTAGTCCGGTCAAGGATAGAGGGCCTTCGAGGCACCCATTCGGGTGCCAAGGATACCCTCCAACGCGGGTTCAAATCCCGCCGGGAGCATCATCCCTTCAGTGGGGCCGTTTTCCGCCCGGAGCGTATCGTCCGAGCGACTCCTCGAGCTGGGCGCGGAGCAAGTGCCGGCGGGCGTCGCCGACCAATTCGCGTTCGAACGCCGTCAGGTCCCGTAGGAAAGCGAACCGTCGGGCCGCGTCCGCGGCGAGGCGGTTCCAGTTCTGTCGACGGGCCCGTCCGATGAGCCGCTCGAGGTCGGGCCATTCCTTGCGGCCCTCCGCAAGGGTTCGGAGGATCGCGTCCGGGTCGAGGGCCTGTCGGTCGTTCCAGAGCTTCCCGACGGCTAGGAGACGGACGAGTTCCTGGTCGAATCCCTTCTGGCCGTACCGCGCCGCGTCGTAGAGGTCCCGCTCCGTCGCGCGCTGCTGGATCGCTCTCAGCTTCTCCGCGATCGCCTCCTCGAGGTGAAGGCTCGGTATCTCGGGAGGGGGGAACGGGAGGGCCGAGAAGTAAAGCTGCGGAATCGGCCGCCAGCGGGCCGGAGGGAGGAACGCTGCCTCCCGGTAGCTGATCTCGAACCGAAACCGTCCTTGGTCCCACTCGTGGGCATACTCCACTCCGCACGCCCAGTTGCGGGCAGCCGTGCGGTACGGTTCGACCACGCGGAATTGGACACCATGGTGAGGGGTGGCGAACGCTTCGTCAAGAAGGCGTCGCGGGTCTTCCGGGAGCCCGTTGTTGGTGAAATCCAGGTCCTCGCTGAGACGACCGGCGTCGCCCGTCACCATCATCCGGACGTAGGTCCCTCCCTTGAACACGAGCCGGTCCGCAAGGCCGTGGGCAGCGAGGGCATCGAGCGCGTAGAGCAAGACGACCTCTTGCTGCGCGATATGGAGGTCGACACCCATCCGGTTCGCGAACCGATTGGCCACGGCGCGGGGAATCAATGGATCTCCCCCTCCGCGAAGAGCTGGGCATCCGGGACGTTCCGAATGACGTGCCATCGCGGGTCCCGGGGTCCCCGACGCCCGTGCAGGCGGGGAGGACCGAGCGGAACGAACGAATCCGTGGGACGGGCGAGCCGAGGCCGGACCCACGACTCCGGTGGGGGGATGGAGGGGCGGACCCGTTCCGCCAAGTACCCGGCACGCTGGGCGAGACTGCGATTCCCGAATCGTTCCAGGTACGAACCCAGCCGGGACCAACGGATTCGCGGCTTCGCGAGGGCGAAGATCTGCGCCACCCCGGCCATCCCTCCGGAAAACTCCGGCCGATTGAGACAATCCAGGACAGTCCGTTCGGGATTGCTGACCGTCAAGGTCTCCCCACGACGACGGAGGAGCTGGGTCCCGAAGAACCGCGTCGGGTTCACGCGGACGACATGGAACAGTCCGCCGGGAGCCTTACCAGGGACCCAACGAGAGGTCGTGACAAGGTAGTAGACCCGGCTCGCCTGCGGGAACAATCCCTCGAGTTCGGCCGCCGTAGCGTAGCCGAAGTAGTATGGCGTAAGCATCCGACTCCCCACGCGAAGGGGGTCTAGGTCCGGTAGGGCGTCGGGTCCATGCCGACTGGGGTTCAACAGGTACGTCCCTCGACGGACTCGCTGGAGCCATCCCCGCCGCACAAGGTCATGGGCCAGCTTGCGAGCGAACCCGGGAGAGACGTCCGCTCGCTCCCGGATCTCCTGAAGTGTGACGAGGTCGCGTGCCTCCGCCTCCAGCGAGAGGACGACCTTCGCCTCGGTCTTGGACAGCGACCGCGACTCCACAGTCCAGAATGGTGTTCAGCATACTTGAAAGTTACTAATTTGGTAACATTGCGATATGTCTGGCATCCAGTTGCACAAACCTAGAGTCCGGGTTCGTGCAGCCGATCCCGGTCGTCTCGAACTCTCGAGTTGTCCAGCGATGGCGCGCGGTGAAGGCAACCTGCACAAGAGAAAGTCGACGATGACCTACGTTGTTTCCACCAGATTCGAGTAGAACCCAATTGCGGTCGCGTTCCCCGCAACGGGGCAGGTAAAGGCGAGGTCCCAGCTACCGACGGGGATCGTCAAGCCGAGCTGATAGTATGTGTCGCTCTGGATCGGTCCTGAGGTCCACTCGTATCCCGATACGTTGTACGTGAGCACCAGATGCAGGTACTCGCTCGGAGTCATGAGGTAGAGCTGCGCACCACCGACGTTCGTGAGTGTCGCCTGAACGGTCGCGGGCGCGGTCACGGAGAAAATGACCGCGTTGTACTGGTCGACCGGCAAGGAGTACAACGTCCCCGCGGGCACGATCACGCTTTCCCTCGGGCTTGACGAAGAGGAGGACCTCATGCCCAAGATCGCTATTCCGGCGGCGATGAGGGCGATGGCAACGACTACAGCCACCGCGATGTAGGCCCACCGCCGTCGATTTGAACGGCTCCTCGAATCAGACTCGCCGACCGGACCGTGGAAACCGGGACTACCGGACACCGGCTCGGTAGGCCCCGGCGAATCGGGACCGGGGGCAAATTCCGAGACGCTCGACGGAGGACTAGCTCCCACCGTGCCAAGAAACGCGCGCGCCCTATTTGGCCTGCTTTGGAGGAACTACCCGTAAACTCCGGACGTTCCGTGTGACAAGTATAGTCTATAGATTTAATCCTTATACCTCCGTAAGAGTTCGCACAATCGTTGAACTCGATGGAAGGACGGAAACTTCAGCTGGCCGGCGGTTCGACGTACCTTGTTTCTCTCCCGAAACGGTGGGTCCAGACGGCAGGTCTCAAAGCGGGCGACACGGTGTTCCTCGATACGGAGCACGACGGTTCGGTCTCCATCCGGCCGAAGGTCTCCGATAACATCGAGGTGCGGCGCAAGATTTTCGAAGAACACGTGGAGGGGAGCCGCGACCATCTCCTGCGGAAGCTTCTCGGAGCGTACGTCTCGGGGTTTGGGCTGATTGAGATACGTTTCCCACCGTCCAACGCCTCCTTCATCCGGCGCGTCGCTCGGGAATTCTGCCATCTCGTCATCGGTCCCGAGGTGATCGAGGAGAACAAAAACTCCCTTGTCATCCAGGACCTTTCCGATGCCTCCGACCTGAGCGTCGACAAGTGCCTGCGTCGCATGCAGCTCACGGTCCGGGCGATGCTCGAGGACGCCGTCACGTCCCTCAAGTCTTCCGACCCGACCCTGGCGCGGGACGTCGACCTCCGCGGTCAGGACGTTGACCGCCTGTACTGGATGATCGCGAAACAATACCATCTCGTCCAGTTCCACCCGCTCCAGACGGTCCCGAACGGTACCAGCCAACCAGTAACGGGGTACCTTCTCATCGCCAAGCTCCTGGAGCGGATCGGAAAGCACGCTGAGCGGATCGCGCGCACCTTCCCCGCGCTCGCCGAAGGAAAGAGCCTCGACCCCAAGTTGGCGAAGGATTTCGACGAGGCGCGAGGGTCGGTCATCTCGCTTCTCGATAAATCGTTCAACGCGCTCGTCACGAAGAACATCCAGCTCGCCAACGACGCAATCGACGCCCGCCAAGCTCACCAGAAGCTGGTCGATTCCCTGTCCCATCGCGTCGCCACGAAGAAAGGTGAGGAACTCCTCGCCCTGGGTCGCGTCGTCGACAGTCTCGGGCGGGCTGCCGGCTATGCGGCCGAGATCGCGGAACAAGCGATCGACATCTCCGTGATGACGAACCCCGAAGCGACCTAGTGCGCGGGCGCGCGCTCGATTCTAGGTGGTCTCGAGATAGTTCGGCTTCGGTGGCGGACTCCCGGGGCCGAGCGGGGCCGCGGGAGCTCGCGCCGGCGGGACCAAGGGGGCAGCGGCTCCGCTGGTCACGGGCGCCTTCTCGGGAGTAGCGGCGACGACGAGGCGCACGATGTCCGCGTCCACGCGATAGGCGCGGTGCGCCAGCGCATGCTCGATTGCGAGGTCGGCAATCTCGAGAATTCGCCGAGGGTTTCCGTTCGCCGCGACGTTGAGCGCGCTGATCGCCTCTGGGTCGAACGGGTAGGTCGGCTCGAGGTCCTCGACGATCCGCTTCGCGAGCAGTTTCTTCGCGATCAGGAGCGCCGCCTCGTCATCGGTGAACCGTTTCAGGACGAGCCTCCGGTTGATCCGCTGGGCGAACGCCGGGTGATTGACGATGAGCCACGCCATGTAGCTCGTGTAGCAGGAGAACATCACAAGGACGCCCGGCTTGATCGTGTCCGCCGCTCCCTGGAGGACCTTGACGAACGCATCGACCTCGCGAGAGTCGATCATGTTATGGACGTCGTTCAGCAGCAGCATCGAGGGGGCCGTCTCGTTGAGGGCTTGCGCAATCGCGTGCCCCGCCTCCCCGGCGTCGTACTTCTCGTCCTTGAGCTTCTCGAACGCCTGGATGGGGCGGATCCAGCCGGGCGCGCTGAACGTTTTCAACAGGCCCGCCTCCTGGGCCGAGGTCCGGAACGCTTGTCCGATCCCGCGGAGGACGGCGGGCGTCTTCTCCGTGATATCGAAGTAGACGCAGAAGGCGTGCTGCTCCCTCGCCTCCGCGGCCGTTACACGGAGCCGCTCGGTCTTACCGGCACCGAGCTCTCCCATGACGGCGACGACCGCCCGGTTCTCCTTGTCGTAGACCTCGTCCTTGATTGTCCGAAGGCTCTGGTCGGTCTCCTGATTGACGTGGAAGAGCGTCACGTCCTGGAGACTCTCGGTCGCGAGGTCCCGGAACGGGTTTCCGGTGAGACCGTACCGCTCGTAACTCATCGTCGGCACGACGGTCGGCCTCCCTACAGGACCCGGCTGCGCAGGTCGATAGCCATCCGCCTTCCGTCAAAGTCGTAATAGATGTTTCGGTCGACGAATCGGCCGTCGGCCCACTTCGGAACGCGGATGAACCGCACCAGCCCCTCGGTGCCCTCTTGCGCGTGGAACTCGATGTGCCCCTCCGCGAGGTGGGTGACGACCGCCTCCGACCGCGGTTCCATCATTCCCTGGTCGGTCGCGAGCAGGGTCATGGAGCCGCCTTCCCGTGCGACCCGGTGGAGGTCGCGCATCATCCGGGCGAGGACCGCCGGAGGAAGGCCGAGGGTGAGGAACGAGAAGGAGTCCACCGCCAGGAGCCCCCTTGGCGGCACGAACTCGCTCAGGCTGTCCACCGAGTCCCGCTCGACGACCTGGATAGCGCCCACACCGTGGGCCTCACCGTTCTCTCGGGCGAACATCTCCCGGAGCTCCCGGGCGTCCCGCGAGGTGACGAACGTCACTGGCCGCCCCTGATGGAGGGCGGTGCGGCAGAGGCGGCGAATGAAGAAGCTCTTCGCGAGGTCGGCCCCGCCTTCGACGATGACGATCGAGCCTTCGCCGATCGCGGGGAGGATGGTCTCGAGGCCCGGCACTTCGACTGCGAGACTCACACCCCCGCGATGGCCGCTCGGGCTTTAACGATACGAGAGGAAATGTCCGTCCGGTTATGGGGAAACCGTGGACCTATACTAACTATGTAAGGGAGGCCTAAGACCGCGGAGAGTTTGGGACGAGCGATGCGTCGCTTCCGGCGGAGCGAACGCGGTCTCTCCGAGATCGTCGGAACGCTCATGCTCGTGGTCATCGTCGTCACGGCTGCGACGCTCTTGGCGGCGTTCGTAGCCTCGTATCAAAAGCAACTCCAAACTGAGGAAACCTTCAGCCACGATCAGAGCCTCGAGTCGATAGAAGTCCTCGGACTCACCACCAAAGTGGGTGGAGGTGTGTTCACGAGTTTCAACTTCACTCTGGCGAGCGAGTACGTGAACCCTTCCGGCGTACTCGACGTCTCGATCAATGGCGCGCCACTGGTGGATTTCTTCTGGGAGAGTGTTACAAATCACACCAACGGCACGTACAACGTCGGAAACCCGAATGGCCTAACCATTCAACCGTTTGACCAGGTGATCATCAGCCTCTGTCTCGCATTGGTCTGCAAGACTCCGGCGGGCAACGCCGATTACAACTTCTCATTCCTAGGCCCGAGCGACGTACCCGTCCCGAACCATTTCATCAAATTCGATGTGTTCACCCACCTACACAATGACTTCACTCGCGTGTTCCTTCCTCCGACGCCCCTCGCAGTCGCCAGCGAGCTGAACCCCTCCGGAAATAACCCCATCACCCTCCTCGACGGCTCGACATCGTTCCAGCCCGGGACCAACGCGTCGATCGTGAACTGGGCTTGGAGTGTAGACGGAATCGGTCACGAGTCGGCCTCGACTGACCTGGCGAGTGCCACCTTCACCGAAAGCGGTACACCAGTAGCCAACGGAGCTTTCTTGACGGGAACTGTGGATGGGACCGCCGCTGTCGCCAACTTCACGATCCCCCCGGGGTTCACGTACGGTCTCGCGAACTTCACGCTCGGGAACAATCTCACCATTTCCGGAACTGGAACGTGTACTCCACTCACCGATTCTTTCTTCCAGCCCCAGCCTGGCGGTCAGACCGAATCGCTTTCCGGAACGACCTTGGCCGTCACATTCTCCTTCAAGGTCACGATTCCTCCGGGATGTTCCGGCGCTAGGCTGGGCCTTCTACCCGCCGGAGTCGCTCTGAACGTTACGGGGACCGCCTCGGGTGAGGAGTATGAGATCTCTCCCGCGCTCGGGCCCCTCGATCCCCCGGCCCTGTACGTCGTGACGCTGGTCGTGACAAACAGTGACGGGCTCGATGGTACCCTTCCGATAACCTACGAGCCGCCCGCCTAGTGGGGGACCTCAAGGTTTCGTCGCCTCTATCCGGGGAAGATAATCGCGAAGACGATCGCGATTCCGGCCACCAACCCTAGCGAGTGCAGGATCCCGTAGCGCGCCCGGCCTTCCGTGAATGCCCCGATGATCGCGCCCGTGCCGAGGCCGTTGATGATCAGGAGCTCGAAGAACCGTTCGCGGAGCGCAGACTGACTGAGCGGCGGAACGGTCGAGCCGGCCACGGCCTTTCCCGAACCCGCCCCTGCAAGCGGGTTTCCGCCGAGGAAATTGATGTTGAGCGTCCCGAGCTGGGGGGCGATGTAGATGAGGGCGATCAGGACCGCCACCAGCACACCGAACGCGATATAGACCACCGCGACCGGGAGCATCAGTTGCTTCTCCCGCTCCTCCTCGATCTTCACGAAGTCGTCCATGTCCTTCGCGGCCCGGTACACGACCGTCGCGATCTCGCCGCCGACCCCCGTGGCATCGGCGATGAGGCTCGAGTACCGGCTGATCAGGTCGCTGTTCATGGGGACCGCCATCTCCCGGAGGACCACGTCGAACGGCCGGCCGAGCCGTATGCCGTCAGCCGCGATCCGAAGGGGTTTCCGCAGGATGTTCGAGTGTGTCTTCGATAGCTCCACGATCGCCTTCGCAGGGTCGATGCCACCGCGCATCGCGTCCGCCATTTCGAACAGGAGCTGGGAGTACGCCCGCTCGTAGGCCCTCGTCCGGTGCATCTCGCGACGAGAGTCGATGCCGAATGCGGTGAGCGCTACGAAAATCCCGATGATGATCACGTAGTCGGGCGCCTCCGTCGGGAGACCCGGGGTGTTGTACACGTAGTCGAGACCGAGCAGGATGACGAGGAACGCGGCGACCGCCGGGACGTAGACCACGAGGTATTTCGTCTTGACCGGGTGGGTGGCGAAATATCGCCGGAACGTGAACCGGCTGGTCTGCTTCAGATAGAGGATGTACCCTCCAACCCCCGCCCCGACGATCGCCGCGATGACCGCCGTGTCGAACACGATGACCGCGGGTTTGACCCCCGAGAACGGGTTCGACGTCGTGGTGAGGTTAGTGTTCACAGTGAAGTTCCACGTGACGCTCGCCGTGTTGCCGAGCGAGTCCGAGGCATCAATCGTGACGTTGTTGATTCCGTTGTGAAGGGCGAGGATTGACGGGGGCGTGTAGGTGATCTTCTGGGGGGTAATCGTGACCGTGTCGACCGAGGTGACGTTCTCGAGGTTCACCCAGATGAACACGCTCGCGGGGTTAACGGACGCCCCACTCGTGTCCTGGAAAGATGCACTGATGGTCGTGGAAGTGCTCGAAACCGTCGAGTTCGGTGCGGGGGTCAAGGAGACGATGCTGAGTTGACCCGCCGCCGACGGGTGGTCCGTGCCCGGGATCGAGGCATGGGCGAATGGGGCAAGAAGTCCGGCGACGAGCAGGAGAACGCCATCCAGACCCACGAACGAACGGATGCGCACGGCTCTCACTCCGCCTTCGCGTAGGCGATCGAGATCAGCACGATTGTCATCACTACGGCTACGGGAACAAGACCGAAGGTGAGGAGCAGGAGAAGCTCGTTCGCGTCGAGTCCCACGGCCGTGCTGCCGAGCGCGTTCAACAGGAACGCGCCGACCGCGATCATCAAGACCCCGACCAGTACGAGGCTCACGTACATGTCGAGGAACGTCGAGAGGCGCTCGATGAACTCCTTCTGGATGAGCCGCTTGAGCTTCATCACGTCGTCCGACTTGTTCCGGAGGTACTCGTCGAGGTTTCCCCCCTGATGGATCATGTTGGCGAGGTCCCAGAACGACTCACGGACCGACGTGGACGGAGATTCCTTCGCCGTCTCGGCGAGCGCCGTGATCAGGTCCTTACCCTGGACGTCCGTCTTGTAGACGATTTTCTTGAACTCCGCGGTCATCGCGGGGTCGTGGTCCCGCTGGGCCATCCGTCGGATCAACCGGATCGGCGATGTTCCGGTGCTCGCGAGGACCGATAGTTCGCTGAGGGTGAACGGGAGCTCACGGTCGAGCCGGTCCTTTCGGTTCGCGATTCGGGTGTTCAACAAGAACCGGAATCCTCCCAACACCGCCGCGAACGTCACGGCCACCGTCAGGGCGAGGTAGGCGTACCAGTTCGGGACGTGGATCAGGTAGACGAAGAGCACCAACCCCGCGACGAACACTCCGGCCACCGCGAAGATGGTGGTGAGAATCTCAACACTGCGATGCATTCCCGGGGAGGCGTTGATTCCTGCTTGCTTCAGTCGGTCCGCGAGAATCTCGTCGGGTTCCCCCCGGTCCAACCGCTCGCCGAGCAGGTGGTAACAGAAAACGCGGTACCGGGAGACCACTTGCTCGGAAGCGGGCGGGGAAGGTTTGGTCGCGGTCCCGGGAGTTTCCTCCTCGGTGGACGTCTGGGCCGCATCGGCGGAGGGATACATGGACTCAGCGAGCCGCCCGCTTTTCGAGGTCGCGCAACGCTTCGGCAGGGTCGACGTAGTACGCGCCGATCGCGCGGCTCACGTCCCGGAAGTAGGTCATGTTGAGTCGGTCCATCAATGCGAGGTAGGCCTCCTTGCGTCTCATCTCCCGGGTGAGCGTGTCGATGTCCTTTCCCGTCCGCTCCGAGATGTGCTCGAGCACGAAGCTCCGGCCGAGATAGGTAAACTTGTCCGTATTCGGTTCCCATCGGAACGCTTCGTTCGTCAGCAATTCGTTCGTTCGGGGGTCGATTTCGAGGATTTCCGTGACCCCGGTGATGCGACGCACTCGGGAATTGTTGACAACGATCTGTGCCGGGAACGCCACGGCATCCAACGCCTGGAACAGCACGCGGGGAATGTTCATCGGTTCGTTCTCGACACGATGCAGCAACTCCCCGATCGAGCCCGCGTGGATCGTCGACATCGAGGCATGCCCTACCGAAATTGCCTGGAAAAGGGTGAAGGATTCGGTACCGCGCACCTCGCCGACGATCACGTACTCCGGGCGTTGTCGCAACGCCGCCACGAGCAGGTCGAAAAGGGTCACACTGCCCTGCTGCTTCACATGGGGGCCGGTGATTCCGGAAACGCCGGATGCCGAGCCGGAGACCCCAGAAACCCCGTAGCCCGTGCGGGCGACCGACTGAATCCAGTTCTGATGGTCGATCTGGATTTCGGGAGTGTCCTCGATGGAAACGATCTTGTCCTCGGGTCGGATGAACATGCAGATCGCGTTCAGGAACGTGGTCTTCCCCGCGGCGGTACCGCCAGAAATCAACACCGATCGGTGGTGCTCGATCAGGGTCCAGAAGTACGCGAGCTCGAACGCGGACACGGACCCGAAACGGAGGAGGTCGACCGGGGAGACGGGATCGTGAGAGAACTTGCGAATGCTGAACGTAGAGCCTTTGCGGGTAACCTCCGTACCCAAAGTGAGGTTGATTCGGCTTCCATCCTGGAGCGTCGCATCCAAGATCGGCTGGTAGATGGAGATGTGCTTTCCCGCGATCTGGGCGAGGCGGAAGATGTACTTGTTCAGTTCCATCTCGTCGGGGTACTTCACGTTGGTTCGCATCGACCCGCAGACTCTGTGGAACACATAGAGGGGGGATGCGGGGCCGAGACAGCTGATGTCTTCGAGGAACGGGTCTCGAAGTAAAGCATCTACACGACCGAGGCCAACGAATTCGCGCTCGACGAAGTAGACCAGGATGGGTTTGCGTCGCTCGGGGATCTGGATGTCGTAAAGGTCGATGACGGTATCGAAGCGCTTCTTCAGGTACTCTCGCAGGACGGGCGATTCATCGAGGGTTTGACCCTCGGTAATCGGGAGCTCCTCGTGACCCATGATCGATTCCATGCGACGCCGGATCTCGACCAGCTGATTCTTCTCGTCAGGAGTCAGCGTCGGTTCGATTACCGTGTACCGTAGCTCGCCTTCGTTTTGGTCGAAGTTGACGCGGACGAAGGCGTAGGGGGGGTTGACCGGGTAGGTAACGTTGATTTTCCTTCGGTCCGAGAGCAGCTTCTGACGCATGTAGCCGAGCTCTCCCTGGATGAGGACCTTCTCAGGAACGACGACCTGCCGAATCAGGAGCTTCTCGAGTTTCGCCGCCTCCTTCAGAAGAGTGGTGCGGTCCTTCGGCTTCGCCTCGCCGAGCTTGACCCTCGAAATCGGGACAAAGGACTTGTCCGGGAGGGCCGGGCTGGGCGTCGCCGGAGTACGATTAGACTCCATTACCCGCCGAAACGGTCCCGTCTCGATTAAGCGGCCGCTCAGAGTTTCCGTAGATTCCGTGGGGCCCCGGCAATCTTGGCGACCGCAATAGTCGCCGGCAGTCCTGTAGAGTTACGACGCGATACGGTTTCTCTTTCGAGGGCCAATATCAAACTCGTTCGCCTTCGCTCGGTCGCTGAGCCGCCCGTACGAGGCGGTAGGCAAGAAACCAGAACGAAGGGGGAAAAAAAGCGAATGAGCGACAAGCGAATGAAGATGCGCCAGCGGCGTCAGGGATACCGGCTGCACCAGGCGCGCCTCCGCGGTGAGAAGCGAGGAGTGTCGCCCGTCGTGGCGACACTCATCCTCATCCTCATCGCCGTGGCCGCTGCGGCAGCCCTCTATCTCTGGCTCGTCGTCTGGCAGGGAAACCTCACCAAGGGGATTGGACAGCCCGGAGCGCAGTCCACTCTGTCGATTGGTGGGAGCACGTCGGTCTATCCGTTCACCTCGCTAGCGGTGAGCTGGTTTGAGCAGAACAACTCCGACGTCGTGATTAGCGACAATCAGGGCGGAACGGGTGCGGGCATGGTCGCGGTGTGCGCGGGAAACATCGACATCGGCGCTTCCTCGACGCCTCAGACTGTCTCGAATCTGGAAACGAGCTACGGTTGTTCGTCAACCTACGCGTCCACGATCCAGATCGACACCATCGCTTACGACGCTGTCGATGTGATTGTCTCGAGCAACAACGCCCACGGGCTGCTCAGTATCAGCGCGGACACGCTGAACGGCGTCTACGAAGCTGGCAGCAGCACTGCGGGTCACTACATCGGCTCAATCAACGGAATCGCTGACGGGATCGTGGGAATCACCCCCGTCGCTGGCACCGCGTTGCTCTGGAGCCAGATTCCGGCGTTCGTCCCGGGCTACACCTTCGGCGTGGGCGCCCTCTACAGCGGAGCAGCCCCAAGCACAGCAGCGGCATCTAACGGTGCAGCGGACGTGAACGTACTCAATGCGGCTGGTGGTGTCGCGTGCGGCACGGCTCCCTCCCCCGCTGCGCAGAACATGATTTGTGACGACAACCTGCTGTTCGGCGCCGGGGCCAAGGGTACCCCCTGCGGCTTCGATGTCTGCGCGGGTCCATTCGGGACAGCTGCTACGATTGTCCCGATATCCCGCTCGGACGCCAGCGGAACGACCCAAACATTCGAGGCGCGCGACCTCGGCTACGGCACCGGCGGAACCTCGTCGTCCTCGAGCTGGGCTGGGGCCAGTACACCTGCCCAAGCTCAGACGGACGTCGGGTCCTTCGCGAACCTCGGATACGGCGGATGTGGCGGTAACAACCTCCTGTCGGACTGCGGCTGGACCTACACGTCCAGCGAGCAAGGCAACGGGAACCCCGGAGTGATCTCGGCGGTGTCGGGCAACGCGAATTCGATCGGCTACGCTTCGGACGGGGACGCGAGAGCAAGCGGCTCCGGCGTGACGATCGTTCCGTTCCTCGGTCTCGGGCAGGGCATCGAGGTCAACCAGGGCCTGCCGACGGTTGGGTACAACGGGCTCTACGTGGCCTCGGGAACCACCTACGGATACGGTGGCGTCATCCCGACCACGGGGACCTCCGGAACCATCGCGGCAGGACTGACGAACAGCCTGTCCGTCAACAGCTATGTCGGCGGCCGGCCGTTCCAGCTGATCTCTCTGGAGCCTCTCACGGGTGTTGCGCAGGAGTTCGTGACCTTCATCACGGACCCCGCCAACAACGCAGCGCTCGCGACGGCTACCCACGAGGTGGGTCTCTACTCGGTGATTCCGTAGGACTACGAGAAGAATCCCGAGACCAACCCTTTCCTTCTTCTCTTTCTGGTTCGGGCCGAGACCCCGGCCCGAATGAGATGGCGCAGTGACCGACTCAGGCGCTCGAACGCGTCTAGCTGTCGGCTCCAGCCGTCTTCTTTACCTCGTCCAGCGGTGAGGACGCCACGGCTCGAATCTCGATCACCTGAACCGCGTCCGCGCGGGCCCCCCGTCGGGTGTGAGAGATGTTGAGTCCCCCATCCGCTGCAACTTTGGCGAGGCGTTCGTAACCATCCTCCGAGATCTGCACCGGAGGTACCTTGGAGTCCCGGAGCCAGAGCAAGAGAAACTCGCGCTTAGCGGGGAGCGGGGCCCGCCGGGAGACGAGTTCGAGGGCGAGGTCGGGGTCCGACCACGTTGCTCCCCGAACTTCTCCATTCGGAAGGAGAAGCTCGACTCCTTCGTGCCACAGCAACACGTCGGTTGGCCAGTTCTTCAGGTCCCGCTTGTGCAATAGATGTTGGGCGACTCCGAGCGCAATCAGGACCGCACCGAACGCCCCGATGGCCAAGCCAACCGAGGAACCAGTTGTTATCCAGAAGGCGATCCCCGCCGATGCGGTCACCGCTCCTAGGAGAGTCAGGACATACCGGCCGACCCGTGCCGGACGCTCCATCCGGTTACGCAGGAGCGCCCCCTCCTCCCCGGTGCGAGCGATAGAGGCGGCCTCCTCTGGGCTCGGAACCGGGGTGACCGCATCGTCCGCTGTCACATCCCACCCCTCTGCGGCGGAGAGTCCGATTCGGACACGAACCACCGGACCTTGCCGAAACTGGGACGCAACTTAGGCACGCGACCCGAGATGCGAGCCCCCGTTAAGAAGCGTCCTACATACGCCGGGACTATCTCCGAATCGTATGGGCGTACACCAAGGGTTTCGGAGTCTTCGTAGTCACGGCGGCCACTTGTGTCTTGCGAGAAGTCACCCCACCGTGAGGATCACAGAAAGAGGGCCAGAGTAACCGGCCGAAGGGGCCCGGGCGGTGAGGTTGACGTATTCGCTCGGGTAGTAGAAGATCTGCGTGCTGACGAGATGGAACGGTGATCCGAGCGCAGCCCCGTTGAACCGGTAGCAGAAGCCTGCGCACTTGAGCGTCAGGTTGAACGCTTGAGAGGTGTGAACGGCGAAGCCATGGGAGGTCGCGAAGAGTTGCCCCTGGGTGTACCAGTTCACAGTGCTCACCTGGACAGGCGCGGTCAGGTTCTCGTAGAGGAGGACGTCCGTCGCGACGAACATCACAAGCGCGCCCACGGCCGCGCCAAGAAGGATGGCCCGAAGATGTGGGCTCAGATGTGGCAACCGCAGGAGGTGGTGATGACCTTGAATCAAGGGGGCGATCGGCCCGTTCATGGTGCTTCCCTGCCGAGCTTCCCGCAGTTTGTACCGGGGACCTGTGCCCCAAAACCGCTGTTTAGCACCGCGAGCCTCGAACGGGCCTCGTGGGTCCGCGGTGTACTAGATTTGGGATTTCGCGTACTTGAAGGTCTCGATAGAGGCTATAGTGCTCCGAAGTGCTACGGAAACTATGGGGTCGCGCTCTTGAATGCGCGACTCACGACGAACTCTTGGGCTGTGCCAGCCGGTTGAGTTCATCGAAGGTGATGGCGCCCTCCAGTAGGGAAGCGTAAGTCCCCCGGGACATCAGCTCCTGGCTCGCCCGCTTGAGCAACCCCAAGGCCGCGTAGGAAGCGGAAGGGCCGAAACTCACTCTCTTCACTCCGAGTTTCTCCAGTTCGGGGATCGACGGGAGTCCCTTGCGGATCATCACGTTCACCGGACACCGTAGCTCGCCCACGAACCTCGCGATCGAAGCGGCGTCGGTCAATCCCATCGGGTAGACGCAGTCGGCCCCCGCGTCGCGGTAAAGAATCGCTCGACGGATCGCCTCCCGCAAGCGACCCGCCTCGTCCCCGGGGGCGTGCCGGAAGGCGTCAGTCCGAGCGTTGATGACCAGGGGAATGCCGGAGGATTTTCCGAGTTCGAGGACGGCCTGGATTTTGCGGACGTGCAAACTGGCCGGGCATAGACCATTCCCCCTAGGGTCAAGGTCCTCGAGATTGATACCTACGGCTCCGGCCTGGAGCATCGACCGGACGGTGGAGGCGACCGACCGCGGTGTGCGACCGAACCCCGAGACCACGTCCGCGCTCACGGGGATCGACAAGCGGTTGGCGATGCGCTTCACCGCCGCCACGTACTCGCGGCGGGGGATCTCCTCCCCGTCCGGGTAGCCGAGGGAGACCATCACTCCCGCACTCGAGGTGGCCAGCGCCGGGAATCCGGCGTCCTCGAACACCCGAGCACTCGGTACGTCCCAGGCGTTCGGGAGGATCAGCGGGTGGTCCCCATGATGGAGGGCGCGGAACGCATCGGCTTTCTCGGCTTGCGAAGCCATCGGCGCTCTCCCAATCCGCCCGCCACTAAAGCGTCACGCGCTCTCGCTCTGCCCATTCCTCACGCGGCGGGTTGCGACGCCTTCTCGGCACGGCCGGGCAGGCGTGCGAGTAGGAGCCCGCAGAGACCGGACACCGCGAGGAAGGCCAGGAGACCGACGGCCATCGCGACGGCGAGGCCGTACGGCACGAGAAGGACCCCGACGACGGCGCAGAAGGCGGCGAAACTGAACAGCCCATACTGGAGACCGGTCAGGAAGACGAACACGGGTGTGGGACCTTGCCGGGAGTGAGTGAAGATCACGAGCGTGATCGTGAACACGGGAATCGGGGTCAGGAGCCCGCTCAGCTGGGGACCGAGGGTCGAGGCGACCGTCGTGATAATCACGACGAGGAGCGCCGCGGTCAGCATGCGTGCCGGGATCTCCCAACGCGGAGACGGGGCCGCCGGCGGGGCCGTTTTCGTCTTGGGAAGGCAGACCAGAACGATCCCGACAGCGAGCACAGCGCCGGCAAGGTCCAGGAACACGTTCTCGGTCGTGAGGTTGAGCAGCAGCGTGGATGCCAAGAACCCGAGGAAGGCTACGCCAAGACACACCGGCCATCGGAACCGCAGCGCGGATCGGGCGTACCCGATCCCGAACGCCGAGATGGAGACTATGGCAAGGAGGGCTCCGAGCGCCGCGGAAGCGGCGAACGCGGAACCTTCGGTCAACGTGAGCACCACTAGGACGGTGCCGGTATTGATCGGGAGGGCGACGAGCCAGCCGGCGATGCGCTGTCCATACCGTGGAGCGATCAGGCTCACGATGCCGACGAAGGCCGGGGCGATGGCCACCTTGAGCAGAAGGAGTTCGACGTTCAGCACCACGCCGGACCTACCCGGTGTGGTCTACCCCTCCGCGATAATACTCTCGCCGTCGCCTGGGCTTGACCGGCCGACCTGGAGGATAGTCGGTCTCACGGAAAATGCTCGGCGAGTACCTTCTGCCAAACTCCCGTTCGATAGAGCACGGCCGCCGCAATAGCGAGATAGCCGGCGAGCACCCCGAGGCCAAGCCCGAAGTAGGCCCAGCGGGCGGTCACTCCATACCCGACGAGGCCCCCGAATGCCGCTCCCAGGAGAATCCCCGACGCGACCCGGAGCCCGTTCGTGGACTCCCGGCGCCCGAGCGTTTGGCTCAGCCAATCCACGAGCGGCACGGAGGGGAAGACGCCCAGGACAATGCCTCCAAAGGGGCTCGAGAACGTGGCTCCGACCGACGGCAAAGCGAGGAACGGAACTATCAGGCCGAGAAAGCCGACAAGCTCCCCTGAGCATCTCGCACAGAAATGGTACGAACGCCGTCTGATTCGCAGGGCAATCGTTCGGCTGTATCGGTTCGGAAAATGGTGTGCGATGAGTATCTCCCAATCGGGCGGGGATGGGAGGCCGCTAGGAGGCTCTGCCGGCATCCTCGGCCCATCCGACCGACTGGCAACGAGGTTTATTAGACAATACGGAGTGCGGGTGGCCGATGGCAGCGCAACCGGTCATGGTACCCGGTCAAATCCAGTACAAGCGAAAGTACACCCTCTGGATTCTGATCCTGCTGGTCATCGTCTGTTGGCCAGTGGCGATCATCTACTACTTCACGCGCGACAAGGTTCCGGTCCAGGAGTACTCGACCTACCCTGCCCCGATGGGCTATCCGCCTCAGGCGGGGGGTGCCCCTCCGGCGGCCGCGGGCGGAGTGAAGTACTGCGCCGCGTGCGGGACCCAGAACGCGGCCGGCGCTCAGTTCTGCGCCAAGTGCGGGAAGGCGCTCTAGGCTAGGCAGGACGCTCGGGCGTTCGCCCTCGGCAACCGCCCCTCGTTCAGGGGGAGACTGCCACACGGGCTACGGCGGCCGCCGTCGTCGATCGTGCCCGCCGCGACAACCATAGGAGTACTACGATCTCGAGGATGAGCGCGCCGACGAACCCGCCCAACATGCCGAGGGAGTCATTGTTGTTCGCCGTGAAAGAGAACGCCAGACCCTGCTCGCTGGCTCCCAACAGGAGGATGGTGGCCACTGCCTGGAGCGCGCCGATCGTACGGACCTGAAGCCGAATGGCGAGCGCGGTCGCGTAGAGAGCGACCGCGAGCAGCAGCAGGGCGATCACGATGTGGGCGGTGAGGAGCGGGACCGAGGCGAACACTGCGAGATAGGACGGGGACGAGGGCAGGGAGACGTACATCGTCACCGCGAACCCGATGATGCACTGGACCACCAGGAGCCCGAGAAGGACGAGCCCGAGGTGCCGGAGGCGCGCGAGGGACCTCGGAACCGGCGATGGGTCGGCGGGCGGTGGAGAAGATGACATTGGACCGTTCCATCGACGCACAGAGATAACCTCGACGGGGTCCCTGGGCCGATCCCGGGCACCCGACGCCGACCGGGTTCAGACCGATTCCTCGATCTCCCCCGACTGGGGGGCTCCGGCGAGATGCTCGGCGACCGACCCCAGGATCTCGAGGTGCCGGTCGACATCGGCGTCCGTGTGCTGGACGGAGATCGTCCACTGCTCGTCCGGCCCGGTCCCGCTCGCGATGAGGCCCCGGTTCAAGGAGAGGTAGTAGTAGAGCATCGAACGTTCGCCGTCGACCGTGAGGAAGTCCCGCCAGTTGCGGACGGGGTGCTCCGTGAAGAAGACCGTCCCCGAGACGCCGTCCGCCGCCACGTGGGCGGTGACCCCGGCGTCCTCGAACACCTCCGCATACCCCTTCGCGAGCCGCGCGCACAAGCGCGCGGACCGCTCGAGCCCCTCCTCGGTGAGGATGTGGTCGAGCGAGGCGAGGCACGCGGCCATCGAGAACGGGTTCGAGTTGTACGTCCCGGCGTGGGAGACCTTCCGCGGACCGACCTCATCGAGGATCCCGGGTCCCGCGGCGATCGCCGAGAGCGGGACGCCGCAGGCGATCGATTTCCCGAGCGTGATGAGGTCGGGTCGGACCCCGACCCGACCGGCTCCGCCGTGCGGGTACTTCGCCCCGGTCTTGATCTCGTCCAGAATCAAGAGCGCGCCAAGCTCGTCGCAGAGCTCGCGCAGGCCGGGAAAGAAGCCGTCCTCGGGGAGGATGAACCCCATGTTCATCGGGACCGGTTCCGCGATGACCGCCGCCAGGTCGTCCCGGTGCTCGAGCGCGATCCTCCGGGTCGCATCGAGGTCGTTGAACGGAGCGACCAGCGTCCGTTCG
>Ga0187784_10000860_pt1 | contig 23366 bp, 25 predicted proteins | sample 1015_SJ02_MP15_2_FD_132964 | JGI IMG/M metagenome (GOLD analysis project Ga0187784, IMG submission 132964) | Tropical peat soil microbial communities from peatlands in Department of Meta, Colombia - 1015_SJ02_MP15_20_MG | ecosystem: Environmental > Terrestrial > Soil > Wetlands > Peat | place... | reverse complement strand
AGCCACCACTGATAGCGCGGGATGCGGCCCTGCGCCGAAAGAAAAAATTCCATTACGTCCCCCTAATCCACCTTGATCCCGGCCGCGGCGGCAAGGCGCAACAGCTCGTAGCGTCCGGCGAGCATATCGTCTAGTGAGCCGAACGCGTTGGTGTAATGACCCTTGAACCCGGCGCGCTCGAGCCGCGCGAAGAGCGCGCCGAAATCGAGATTGCCCTCGCCCGGCTTCAGATGCGCCTCGTACCCGTTGCGGAAGCAGTCCGCGAGACGCACCTCGCCGACCCGTGAGAGGTCGATTGCGTCAATAAAACCGTCGATGCCTTCGGGCACGAGATGCGCGTGATTGGCGGTAAAGGACAGGCCGAAGGACGGCGATTGGATCGCGTCGAAGTAATAGCGCCATTCCTCGACCGTGTGCGCGAGGTAATGCATCTCGGCGTCGCCCGGCTCCTTATTGAGGTTTTCGAGGAGAATCAGCGCGCCCTTGTTCTCGGCATGGGCGACGACGCGCTTCAGCCTGTCGAGCCCGGCGTGCATGCGCTGCGTCTTGTCCGAGGTGAAATGAAATCCGGCATGCACGACGATCCACTTGGCGCCAAGCCGCACCGAGGCATCGACATAGGCCTTGAGATAGGCCTCGACCGCATCGCCGACATAAGGCGCGTATTCGGCGACATTGACAGCCGAGGCGGTGTGCAGGCCGATCGTCACGCCGTGTTTGGCGCAAAGCTCGCGGACGCGTGAGCCGCGAATACCGCTGATCGTGCCCAGCGCGTTATCTCCGGTGTCGAGCTGGATGTCGATGTAGCGCACCTTGTGCTCGGCCGCCCATTCGATCGCGTCCTCGAGCACCAGCTTGCGCCCGACATCGATCCCGATCCGCTCGAACAGGCCCATGACGCATTCCCCTTTCTTGTCACGATCCCAGCATGCGCGGCCCGCCGGAGCAACCGGGCGCGCCGCCTTTTCGCGTGACAATCGAGTGTCGGCACCTACACTCGCCGCCATGACACGGGGGAACGCCAACACCAGACCGCGTTTCGTCGCGATGTTCGCGATGACGCTGTGCGCCTCGTGCAGCTTTCTGCCGGCCCAATCGTCACCCAGCCCGCTCATCGGCAACTGGGCCGACCCGGACCACAACAAGGTGACGTTTCGCTCGGACGCTGTGGTGCTGACCCCGACTGACGGTCAGGCGGCGACGATGGGCCCCGCCTCATGCAACGGCGTCTACAAGCTGCAATACGGCCGCATGTTGACCGCTGATCTGCAAAAATCATTTCCGTCGCAGCCCGACCTGCAGAACAAGCTGAAGCAGCTCTTGAACAAACCCGACTACCCGGTTGCCGATGTAACCTGTGACCAGGGCGGCACGACCTATCTGATGCTCGACGACAGCCGCATGCTGGCGGTGTACCGCGATGCCGGGGTGGGCGGAACCGAAACCCTGTCGCGGCTATGAGACCCGGGCGCTAGGATTTGAAGTTCGCCTGATTCCTTTGGAGGATTGGGTTGCGAGCTTCAGATCCGAGACCACACGAGTTTTATAAACTTGGGTCGTGTGCTTTCGAATCCGAAATTCGGGTCGGATCTCACTCCCAGACACGCGAATTTCGGATTCGGCACACGACCATGGAAGCCCGCCTGAAATCGTCAATCCAGGTCAGAGCGCTGATCCGCCGCTGCGATCTCGCCGCGATCGGCGTCGCGGTGACGGCGCGCGGCGACCCCGACGCCGGGACGATCCTGGTCAAATTATGCGAGCGCGACGTCGGCGCGACGGTGCTGGCGCAGACGCGGCGCGCCGACGGCACGCTCGGCTGGCTGCGCGCGACCGGAGCCGCGGCGGTAGCGGAAAGCGATGCGGACGCCTATATCGCTCGGCAGCGGCAGCGCGATCCCGATCTCTGGGTGGTCGAGATCGAGACCGCGGCGCCCGACACCGTTCTCGACGGCGGCATCATCGAATGAGCGATTTCCCTCAGCATCCCGATTTGCGCGTCGCCGGACACGAGATCGGCTTCAAGCGGCATTTGCGGGTCGACGTCTACCGCTTCCAGCAGCGCCTGTACTCCGGAGAGTGGAGCACCGAGCGGACCTACGACGTGATCCGCCGCGGCGCGGCGGTCGCGGTGATCCTCTACGATCCCGACCGCGAGGCGGTCGTGCTCGTCGAACAATTTCGTCTGCCGCCGCTCCTCGCCGGGTTTTCGCCGTGGATCGTCGAGGTAGTGGCGGGACTTGTCGACCACGAGAACGAGACGCATGAAGAGGTCGGCCGCCGCGAGACCGGCGAGGAAGCCGGGCTGGAGCTGATCGGCAACCTTCTCCCCATCCAGCGCTATATCCCGATGCCAGGCAACTCCGACGAGAGCATCACGCTCTTTTGCGGCCGGGTCGATTCGACGAAGGCCGACGGGGTTCACGGCCTTGCCGACGAGCACGAAGACATCCGCGTCGTCGTTAAGCCGTTGGCCGAGCTAGAAGCGATGCTCGACGCCGGGCAGATCGAGACCGGCCACACGATGGTCTGCCTCTACTGGCTGCTGCGCCATCGCGACGAGGTACGGCGGCTATGGGGCGTCGCCTAGGGCGCGCCGGCCACATGGAGGGTTGTCGCCGCGAAACGCAGCTCGCCGGCAACATAGCTCGCGACCACGCGGGGCAGCGCGGGGTCCGTGTCATCGACCAGGATGAGGTCGGCGCGACGGCCAGGTGCGATTTCGCCGCGATCGGCGAGACCGGCGGCGAGCGCCGGATTCCGTGAGACCAGTGCCCAGCATTCGGTGAAGGGCAGGACACCACGCCCGGCGAGGATAAATGCCGCGTGCAGCAGGGTCGGGTAGTAGTAGTCGGAGGTGAGAACGCTGCACAGCCCGGCCTCGGCCGCCTCGCTTGCTGTGAGGCGCCGCGCGTGGCTGCCGCCGCGCACGACGTTGGGCGCACCGAGGACGACGTTCTCGTCCGCCTCGATGGCGCAGCGCGCGGTCTCCACGTCGACCGGAAATTCACTGATGCGGCAACCGAGCGCCCGATAATGGCGGCGCAGCGCTGGCGAGTTGTCGTCGTGCGAGGCCATTGGGATCGCCGCCTTGCGCGCTGCGTCGGCAAGTCGCACAACGGCCGCTGGCACCGCGTCGCGGCGGGCGGAAATTTGTTCGAACAGTGCGACAAATCTGGCCTCGTCGAGCCGGGTGCGGCCGAGATAAGTGGCAAACTTGCCACGCACGATATCCTGGGCGGTGTCGTCGTTATGGTCGTTGAAGGCCAAGAGATCAATTCGGCCGGCGTCGATCCAGCCCAGGACCTCCTCGACGGCGTCGAGGTTGAAGCACTCGAAGCGCAGATGCAGCCGTGTATCGGCGCCGAGCCGGGGCCGTGCCTCGCTCAGTGCCACGAGGAATTCGCGGGCCACCTCGATGCCGCGCAAGCCGGGCTCCCAGGACAAGGTCACGCCGTGATAGGCCGTGGTGATGCCGTTGGTCAGCAACTGCCGGTCCGTCTCCAGGAGCGCCGGCACGGCCGGGAAATGCACGCCGGGCCGCGGCATGAGCTGACGCTCAAACGCGTCGCCATGGAGATCGATGATGCCCGGCAGCACCAAATACCGCCCCGCATCGATCGCCGACCCGGCTGGTTCTGCCGTGACCGCTGCGATGCGTCCATCCGCGACCGAGAGGCTGCCGGGCCGGATGCTGCCGTCCGCGTGCAGCACGCGATCGCCGAAAAGAATGAGATCGGGCATAGCCTTTTCCGGAGATGAAAGAACTCAGCGGAGCGGCGCTTTCTTGAAATGCTTCGACAGCGCCAGCCTCTGGTTCTGATAGGATGAGCCGATGCTGCCGCCATAAAGCCTATCGGGCCGCGCGATCAACGGCTCGTAAACGAGGCGGCCCATCGTCTGGCCATGCTCGATCAAAAACGGCACCTCGTGCGAACGGACTTCGAGTACCGCGCGGCTGCCCTGCCCGCCCGCCTCGGCGGCGCCGAAACCGGGGTCGAAGAACCCGGCATAATGCACGCGGAATTCGCCGACGAAGGTGTCGTAAGGCAGCATCTCGGCGGCGTGATCAGGCGGCACGACGACCGCTTCGCGCGAGGCGAGGACGTAGAAATCGTTAGGATCGAGCACCAGCCCCGACGGGTCGCGCGAACCGCGCCGGGCATAGACCGGCTCCCAGAAATCAGCCGGGTCATAGGCATCGACACGGTCAACATCGATGACGTCGGTGTGGCGCCGCGCCTTGTAGCCGATGAGACCGGTCCCGGGATCGCCCATCGCATCGACGGTAAAGACCAACCCGTTGCGGATCGCCTGCGATGCCGGTGTGCCGTCCTCCGGCAACTCCACCAGCGGGCTCTCGGCGTGAAGACGTCGCAGCGCGGTGTCGCGAAACAGAGGCGAACCACGGCGGATGCGCAGTTGCACGAGCCGCGAGCCGGTGCGCACCACGACGCTGAACGAACGCGGCGAAATCTCGGCGTAGAGCGGGCCCTTGTAGCCGTCGCGCAGGCGATCGAACTCGGTGCCGTAATCGGTGATGATGCGCGCGAAGACGTCGAGCCGACCGGTGGAGCTTTTTGGGTTCGCCGCCGCCGTGGTGCGACGCGGCAACGCAGTGAGCTCCAATAGCGGCACGATGTAGACGCAATTGCGTTCCAGAACCGTGCCGCCGGTCAGGTCGATCTTGTGCATCGACAACTGGTCGAGCTTCTCCTTCACCGTGTTGCGCGCACCGGGTAGGAAGCTGGCGCGCACCCGGTAGGCGACCTCGCCGAGGCGTAGATCGAGGCTCGCCGGCTGAATCTGATCCTCGCCGATCGGCACCGGCGAGACCAGCTCGTGGCCGAGCTTGATAAGGCCACGCAGCATCTGCGACGGCAAGAGTCCGGTCGACCGGTCGGGCTCGGCGATTGGGAACAGTTCGCCGTCGCGCGCGGCTGGCATCGTGGATTGTGCTTCGCTTTCGGCCATCGCTCACTTCTAAGCCAAGCCAGCGGTCGGGAAAAGCCGCCCTCTGCACCTTGCCCTCATTCTCAGCGGGCCGATATTGTCGTCGGCGTCCGGCAGCTCGGAGGACGGGAGATGGATATTCGCGACGGCTTTGTCGGCTCGATCGGCCATACGCCGCTCATCAAGCTGCGTCGCGCCTCGGAGGAGACCGGCTGCATGATCCTCGGCAAGGCCGAGTTCCTCAACCCCGGCGGGTCGGTGAAGGACCGCGCAGCGCTGGCGATCATCAAGGACGCCGAGGAGCGCGGCGAGCTGCGGCCGGGGGGGACGATCGTCGAAGGCACCGCCGGCAATACCGGGATCGGGCTGGCCCTGGTCGGGCTGGCGCGCGGCTATCACTCGGTCATCGTCATGCCGGAGACGCAGAGCCAGGAAAAAAAGGACATGCTGCGGCTGTGCGGCGCCGATCTCAGGCTCGTGCCGGCGACGCGGCTGACCGACCCGATGCACTACACGCATTATTCCGGCCGGCTGGCCAAGGAACTCGACGCGACCGCGCCTAACGGCGCGATCTGGGCTAACCAGTTCGACAATCTCGCCAACCGGCGCGGCCATTACGAGACAACCGGCCCCGAGATCTGGGAACAGACTGACGGCAAGGTCGACGGGTTTGTCTGCGCGGTCGGCACCGGCGGCACGCTCTCCGGCGTCGGGATCGCGCTCAAGGAGCGCAATCCGCGCGTCAGGGTCTATCTCAGCGACTGCATGGGTTCGGGCATCTACAGCTGGTACGCGCGCCACGAGTTCCAGCCCGAGGGCAGCTCGATCACCGAAGGCATCGGCAACAACCGCGAGACGGAGAATCTCAAAGGCTTCACCCCGGATGGCCAATACCAAATCACCGACGAGGAGATGCTGCCGGTGCTGTTTGCGCTGGCGCAGGAGGAAGGCCTGTTGATCGGCGGGTCGAGCGGGATCAATGTCTGCGGCGCGATCCGCCTCGCCAAGGAAATGGGACCGGGGCACACGATCACCACGATCCTCGCCGATTCCGGCACGCGCTATCAGTCGAAGCTGTTCAACCCCGCCTTCCTGCGGGAGAAGAACCTGCCGACGCCGCAATGGCTTGACGGCTAGGCGCCCCGCCTATTCGTTGGTCCGCGGCAGCGGCGCCAGATAACGGTCGTAGAGCCAGCCAATGCCCTGCGGCGTGTCGACCCGCCAGCAGGAATTGCACTCAGAGCCCGTCTGACCGATCGGGGTAACGACCGTCCCTTTCGGCAGATGCGCGACGATCGACGATTCGTCGTCCTGCCCCGAGCGCAGATCGACATCGTTGGTCGTGACGAATTGTCCATGCGGGAAGAGCGCGAGCTGTGTGAAATTGTCGAAACAGCCGGCGAGCAGCAGCCCCGCGGCGAGAACAAAGGCGACGGACAATCTCTGTGGCAGCATCGCGGCTCGCTCCAAGGGCGATCGACGCGCTATCAATAGTGCAATTGGGTAATGATCGAAATGATCGACCGAGACGTGCCATGACCGAGCTGATCTTTCGCGACGATGCCTATGAGCGTTCCTGCTACGCCCAAGTCGTCGTGGTCGATGAACGCGGCGTCAGGCTCGACCGCACGGTCTTCTATCCGACTGGCGGCGGCCAGCCCGGTGACACCGGCGTGTTGCGCGTCTTGCAGAATGAAGCCAGGTTCCAGCATGCGAGCGGTGAAACCGGCGTGCTGATGCTGCCAAAAGGCCCGACGATCGCGATCGTCGACACGGTAAAAGGCGATGGCCCCGACGAGGTCATCCATGTCCCGGCGCCGGGCTTCGTGGTGCCGGAGGTCGGCGCTGAGGTCATCGCCGAGATCGATTGGGAGCGCCGGCATCGGCTGATGCGCATGCACACCTGCCTGCATCTGCTGTGCGCCGTGGTGCCGGGCGCGGTGACCGGCGGCTCGGTCGGCGACGGGCGGGGGCGGCTCGATTTCGACGTGCCCGGCGCGAGCCTCGACAAGGATGCGATCGCCGCCGGGCTCAACCGGCTGATCGCCGAGGGCCACGCGGTCGTGCCGCGCTGGATCGATGACGTGGAGCTTGAGGCGCATCCCGAACTGGTGCGCACGATGTCGGTGAAGCCGCCGACCGGCCAAGGCAAGGTGCGGCTTCTCGAGATCGACGGCGTCGACCTGCAGCCCTGCGGCGGCACGCATGTGAAAAACACCGCCGAGATCGGCCGGGTCGAGATCACCAAGATCGAGAACAAGGGCCGGCAGAACCGGCGGATCAATATCGCGTTTGCGACTTAGACGTTTCATCGCCGGATGGCCCAGTACGGGGCCCGTTCTCCGTCGACAAGAAGCGCAACCGCATCGCGGATACCGCTGAATCGCGCAACGTCGAACGGATCGGCGTCTAAGTAGGCTGCTTTGCCCATCAGCCGTGACATTCGAAAATCGCGATGCGCGGTCTCGTCGTGCAACATCGCGGCACCGTTAGGCGGCCATTCGCCGTAAGCGATTTGGATCATCTCGGTCGCCTTATATTCAACAGACACACAATGTGAGTTGCTCATTCGTTTGCGTTAACTGGCTAATTGCGTCCAGCGAGCAGCCCGCGGGCGATGATCTGGGCCTGGATTTCGGCGGCGCCTTCGAAGATGTTGAGAATGCGCGCGTCGCACAGCACGCGGCTGATCGGGTACTCGATGGCGTAGCCGTTGCCGCCATGAATCTGCACGGCGTTGTCGGCGTTGCTCCAGGCGACGCGGGCAGCAAGCAACTTCGCCATCCCGGCCTCGATGTCACAACGCCGGCCGCTGTCCTTTTCGCGCGCGGCGAAATAGGCGAGTTGGCGCGCCATCATCGTCTCGACCGCCATCATCGTCAGTTTAAGCTGCACGCGCGGAAAGGCGACGATGTTGCGGCCGAACTGGCGGCGCTCCTGGGCGTAGGCCATCGCCAGCTCGAAGGCGTTTTGCGCGACCCCGACCGCGCGCGCCGCGGTCTGCACGCGGGCGCTCTCGAAAGTCGCCATAAGCTGTTTGAACCCCTCGCCCTCGACGCCGCCGAGCAGCTGGTCGGCGGGCACCGCGAAGCCGTCAAAACCGATCTCGTATTCCTTCATGCCGCGATAGCCGAGCACCGGAATTTCGGTGCCGGACATGCCCTCGGCCGGGAACGGATTGGCGTCGTCGCCACGCGGCTTGGGCGCGAGGAACATGCTGAGGCCGCGATAGCCGCTGTCAGGCGCCCCGGTGCGCGCCAGCAAGGTCATCAGATCGGAGCGCGCGGCGTGGGTGATCCAGGTCTTAGCGCCGTAGATGCGGTAAACATCGCCGTCTTTCACCGCACGTGTCTGCAGGCTGGCGAGGTCGGAGCCGGCATTGGGCTCGGTAAAGACCGCAGTCGGCAGCACCGCACCCGAGGCGATGCCGGGCAGCCAGCGCTCCTTCTGCGCCGCGGTGCCGCTCATCCGGATCAGCTCGCCGGCGATCTCCGAGCGCGTGCCGAGCGAGCCGACGCCGATATAGGCCCGCGACAACTCCTCCGAGACGACGCACATCGCCAGCTTGCCAAGCCCGAGCCCGCCGTACTCCTCAGGCAGGGTCACGCCAAAGACGCCGATGCCGGATAGCTCTTCAATGACCTCGATCGGGATGAATTTATCGGCGCGGTGCCAGTCATGCGCGTGGGGCGCCACGGCGCGCTCGGCAAAGCGGCGCACCTGGTCGCGGATCAGCTCCAGCGTCTCGTCGCCAAGGCTGTCGCTACCCGCCAGCATGCCTTCGGCGAGAGTCGCGCCGAGAAGGGCACGCGCCTCGCCGAGTCCGGCGACAAGAGGACTCTGTCGCAACGGCGCGACGTCGGCATCGCTCAGGCCCAGGTCGTGGTGACGCGCGATCTCGCCCTGCCCCATTGCGATGCCGCCCGCGAGCTGCGCGAGGTATTCGCCGAACCCGACCGCCAGGATGAGCTGTTGCGGTTCGCCGAATTCACCGGCCTCCGCGAGCGACGCCGCCCAGAAGCGCAGCTGCCGCAGCGCCGCGACATAGGTCGCCATCCAGGCAAGGCCGTGTGCGGCAAGCTGTTCCTCGTCGAGCCGGGCGGCATCGACCGCCCCGTCGCGTGCGACGCGGGACGCGAGATTGGCGCGCGCCCGCGCCAACAGCGTCTCGGCGGCGGCAAGCGCCACCCCGCTATCAGCGAGAAGAACGTCCGGCGCGGTCGAGCCCATGCAACGTCAACAAAGCCAACGAACGGGGCACACGAAACCGCTAGCGGTTGTCGCTGTCAGTCGTCTGGTAGTTGTTGGGCAGTGTCGACTCGAGGTTCGGGTCATGCGTCGTACGGCTCTGCGAGTCGGTCATCGTCCTCGCCGAGATGTCGTCGTTGATCCCATTCAGGTTCTGGATGTCGCTTGCCCGCTCGGGGCCGCCGGGCGTGCAGGCGACAACGCCACCGACGCAAAGGGCTACAACAAGGCCGATGCGGAGTAGCGTCATGGGACTCTCCTGTGGGGCATGAGCCAGATATAGGAGCGAACCGGGGCGGTCACAACCGCTACCGACGGTATCGCCGGCGACAAGTGGTTATCGCTCATGAGTTTTACGCCAATTGCGCCTGACATATCCCCGCTTACGCCCCCTCCGTGGGTGTCCGCGATCCTGTACAGCCGTCCGGAATTTGCCTTAAGGTTGACCCAGACGGCTGATTTCCGGGTCGAAGGAGATCGCGATCATGCTGCGCCGCCTTGCCCTGACACTGATCGTCATCGTCGTGCTGGCCGTTGCCGTGGCGTTCTTGATCCCGCTCGACAGCCTGCGCGGACCGATAGAAACGGCGGCGTCGAGCGCGCTCGGACGACAGGTCCAAATCAGCGGACATTTACGGCTCGCGGTCTTCCCCGAGCTCGGGATTTCGCTCAAGGACGTATCCATCGCCAACGCCGCGGGCGCGCACGAGCCGCAAATGATCGCGGTCGGGAAGGCCGTGATGGGCGCGGATTTGTCGTCGCTGCTCTCTGGGCATCTGCGCATCACCAAAGTCGTCCTGAAAGAGCCGGCGATCCATCTCGAATTGGCAGGCAACGGCGTCGGCAATTGGCAGATTGGCCAAGCCGCCGCCGCGGAAAACGCATCGAGCTCGGTGAGCCTCAGCGTTGACCAGGTGCGCGTCGAAAACGGCGAAGTCAGCTTCCTGGATGCGCGCACCGGGAAGAGCGAGACGCTGAGCGCGGTCTCGGTGACGCTCACCGAGCCGTTCGAGAGCGGCGAATCCCGCCCGCTCGGCATCGAAGGCAGTGCCACGTACCGCGGCGCACCGGTGCAATTCTCGACCAAGCTCGAGGATGCGCTCGGGTTTCTGCAAGCCAAACCCTGCAATGCCACGGTAAAGGTGAATTCGGCCAAGTTCACCGCCGCCTTCACGGGAAGATTGGCGCCATCGGGCGAAGCAACAGGCGACGTGGCCTTCACCGCCCCGTCATTGCGCCAGCTCGCGGCCTGGGTCGGCCAGCCACTGCCGCCGGGCAATGGGTTTGGCGCGATTACGGTCCAGGCCTCGCTCTCGGCGACGAGTTCCGCGCTCGCACTTCACAACGCGAAAATCGCGCTTGACGGCATGTCGGTTGGCGGCGACGTGTCGGTCGATATTCTGCACAGTACGGTGAAAGCCGAGCTGAACAGCATCGCCGCCTATGGTGGGACCGGCAGAGCCACGGTCTCACTCGACGCTGGCGGCGTGGTGCCGAGCATCCAGGAAACGCTCGACATGCGAGGGGTGCAGATCGGGCCGTTTCTTCAGCAGGTGATGGGGGTCGCCAAGCTGCAGGCAACGGGCACGGCCCATCTCGAGGTCTCGGCGCGCGGGCTGACGGAGAACGAGATTATCCGCAGCCTCAACGGCAGGGGCTCGGTGACCCTGAGCAACGGCGCGATTACCGGCGTCGACCTCGGCGCGGTTGCGAAGCTCTTGCAATCGACCGCTCGGGCGCTCGGTGGCGCGTTGGGCGGCGGTTCTCGCACCGATTTTAGCTCGCTCTCCAGCAGCTTCACGATCCGCAACGGCGTCGTGCAAACCAGCGACCTGCAGATGAGCTCCTCGACAATCAACATGACGGGCGCCGGCTCGGTCGATTTGGCAAGCCAGCAGGTCAACTTCCACATCGTCCCCAAGGCACAGCTCGGCGTTGCTGGGGTGAACCTGGTCGATATCGGCATCCCGTTCTACGTCCGTGGCACGATCGACAATCCGAGCTTTGATCCCGACCCGGCAGGCATCGCGAAAGGCGTTGTCGGAGCCGCGGCCGGAACGGCGACCGGCGTCGCCAATACCGTCGGCGACACCGCGACAAAAGTGCTCAGCGTTCCCGGCGGCGCGATCAAATCGCTGTTTGGCAACTGATCGAGACCGGTGCGCCGCGACCTGCATGGCAGGCTGCCGGCCCGCCGTGGTTGACGCAGACGACAGCCGGGCGTAAACCCGCCTTGATGTTGGAGACGACGCATCGCGCCGGCATGCGGCGAATTACCGACCCGGGTTCGACAAGAACCCGGGCCGTGTTGATTCGCCACTTCCATGCCAAGGATCACGTCGATGTCGTCTCCAGCCGCTGCCGTTGCAGCTGAACCGTCACTCACCACTTTCTTTTCCGTACAAGCCCGAGCAGAGCCCGGCGTGATGCCGCGCGTGCTCGAGATCTTCGCCAAGCGCGGCCTGGTCCCCGAGTTGTGGCATAGCGCCGTCATCCGCCCCGGCAATCGGCTGACAATCGACGTTGAGGTCGCCGGGCTTGCCGACACGGCCGATTACGTGGCGAATTGCCTGCGCCAGATCACCGGGGTCGAGGTCGTGCTGACCGCCTGATTAACCGGGGAGCCTATGTCGTTCGCCGATCGCATCCGCCATTGCAACAGCTATGACCCGGCCCGGGCGATGCCGCTGTGGGCCGGCGAGCATCGCATCGGCTGGCTGCGTCGCGATAATGCCGCGGCGCTGGCGCCACACGCGGACGTGTTCGAGGTTGGGGCCGACAGCGCACAGCTACGGGCGACCGGCGATGCCGATGCAGTGAGCCGCGCCGTTGACCACGTGGTCGACGCGCTGGTCGCCGAGCGGCTGGTGCCGAAGTGGCGACACGAGACCTTTGACGTCGTGCCGCGCTGGGGCGAGCCGCCAATCTTCCGGCTCGATCGCGGTGCGGTGCCGTTTTTCGGGGTGCGCGCCTACGGCGTGCACCTCAATGGCTATCGCCGCGACGGCGACCGTTATTCGCTGTGGATCGGCAAGCGCGCCTCGAATAAGCAAGTTTCGCCCGGTAAGCTCGACAACATGGTCGCCGGTGGGATCGGAAGCGGCTATGGCGCCGTAGCGACACTCGCCAAGGAGGCCGAGGAGGAAGCTGCGGTGCCGCCCGAACTGATCACGCGGGCGATTCCTGTCGGCGGACTCACCTATCGTATGGAGACAAAGCTCGGGGTCCGCGACGATGTGATGTTCGTCTACGACCTCGAAGTGCCGGCGGACTTTACGCCCTCGAACGAAGACGGCGAGATCGCCGGGTTTGAGCTGATGCCACTCGCCGATGTCCTCGAACGCATCCGCACGAGCAGCGCGTTCAAGTTCAACGTCAATCTGGTGATCCTCGACTTTGCGGTGCGGCACGGCCTGTTGCGGCCGGACGATCCCGAATATCTCGATGTCGCCAACGGGCTTCATCGCCCGTTCGATTGAGCCTTTTTCAGAATTTCCGCCGGGGTCATCCCGGCTTCGCGCATCGCGCGGATGGTGAGCGCGCGGTCGCGTTTGGCGAGACGCCGACCGTTCGCGTCGGTCAAAAGTGGATGGTGGTGGTAGGTCGGGCTCGGCAGGCCAAGCAGTGCCTGCAACAGGCGATGGACATGGGTCGCGGCGAACAGGTCGGCGCCGCGGGTAACCAGAGTCACGCCCTGTACCGCGTCATCGACGGTGACGGCCAGGTGGTAGCTCGTCGGCACGTCCTTGCGCGCCAGCACGATATCGCCGAGTGCCGCCGGGTCGGCGGCAACGCGCCGTCCGTCCTCGCGCCAGTCAAGCATGCCGGTCCGCGCCAGCGCGGCGGCCACATCGAGACGCAGTGCGTAATCGACGCCTGACGCGATGCGCCGAGCACGCTCGGTCGGCGATAGATGCTTGCATGTGCCGGGATAGACCGGCCCGTTGTCCCCTTGCGGCGCGCCGTCGGCGCGGGTGATCTCGGCCTGGATGTCTTTTCGCGTGCAGAAACACGGATAGAGCAGGCCTTGCGCGTCGATCCGAGCCAGCGCCGCTCGGTAATCAACGAAATGCTCGGATTGCCGCCGCACCTCGCCGTCCCAGTCGAGACCGAGCCAGGCCAGGTCTTCGCGGATCGCGATGTCGAATTCGGGCCGGCAGCGGCCGCGGTCGATGTCCTCCATGCGCAGCAGGAACCGCCCGCCAAGCTCGCGCGCGGCATGCCAGCCTTCCCAAGCCGAGCGGACATGGCCGAGATGCAGATATCCGGTCGGGCTCGGCGCGAAGCGCGTGACGATTGATTGCATCGACGGCATTGCGTGGTTCGAGACGGCGCTGCGCGCCTCCTGACGATGACGGGTGTTTGGCCTGGCACAAAGAAAGATCGTCATCCTGAGGAGCGTCCGCAGAGCACGTCTCGAAGGACGCAGGATTGCTCATCCAAGATGTGATCGGCTATGCCTTTTCAACGATACCGCCGGAGAGCGCAATGATGAACCTGACCCTGTCCGGGCCTTCGCATCCGCCGCATTCGGGCGCCGCCCCGAAGCAATTGGTGATCCTGCTGCACGGCCTCGGTGCCGACGGCAACGACCTCATCGGCCTCGCGCCCTACTGGGCGCCGCTTTTGCCCGACGCCGAGTTCTTGTCGCCAAACGCGCCCTTCCCGTGCGATATGGCACCGTTCGGCTATCAGTGGATGAGCGCGCGCGATCCCGCCCCCGAGGCGCGGCTTGCCGGTGCGCGCGCGGCGGCTAGCATCCTAAATGACTTCATTGACGAATCGCTCGAAGCGCGCAGCTTGAGCGACAGCGATCTCGCGCTGGTCGGGTTTTCGCAAGGCACGATGATGTCGCTCTTTGTCGGGCCGCGCCGGGAGCGCCAGCTTGCTGGGATCGTCGGGTTTTCCGGGCGACTTATCGCGCCGCAACTGCTTAATGAGGAAATCAGCTCGCGGCCGCCGATTCTGCTGATCCACGGCACCGACGATCCGATGGTGCCCTATTCGTCAATGCCGGAAGCCGAAGGCGCGCTGCGTGCGGCGGGGGTGTCGGTCGAAACGCTTACCTGCAGCGGCATCGGTCACTCGATCGACGGCAAGGGGCTGCAGGCGGGCGGCGCGTTCCTCCAGCGCGTGCTCAGCTAGGCTTGGTCGGCGGCAGCAACCTGGCGATTGTCGAGCGCAACTGGTCGGAACTCCAATCGGCCGCGCCCTCGACCTTACCAACCACCTTGCCGCTTGGGTCGATCAAATAGCTCGACGGCAGCCCATGCACCCCAAAGGCGCGCGAAGCGGTGCCCTTAGGGTCGAGACCGACCTTGAGCTTGTCGAGCCCCAGCTTGTCGACAAAGAGTTTGACGATAACCTCGCCGCCGTGATCTTCCGAAACCGCGACGACGGTCAGCGCAGGGCCGAACTTTTCCTGCAAATCGATGAGCGATGGCATCTCCTTGATGCATGGCTGACACCATGTTGCCCACAGATTGAGAAGCACGAACTTGCCCTTTAAATCGTCGAACGCGATCGGGTTGCCGGCGAAGTCGACGACGGAAATCTCCGGCGCTGGCTGCGGCGACGCGGCCGGGATAAACTCGCCGAGCTTCAGTCGATCGGCATCGTCCGCTCGTGCGGGCGAACCAAAGGTTGAGGCGACGAGCAGTATTGTGGCGACGATGAACAAGCCCAAACCGCGCCCGGCAGACGAGGTTGCCCCGGAAGCTGCACCGAACATTATGTGGGGCGGCCGTTTTGCCGGCGGCCCCGCCGCCATCATGCGTCGCATCAACGCCTCGATCGATGTGGACCGGCGCCTCTACGCCGAGGACATCGCCGGATCAAAGGCGCACTGCGCGATGCTGGTCGCGCAACGCATCCTCTCAGCCGAAGATGGCGCGGCAATCACCACGGGTCTAGAGCAAATCCAGGCGGAAATCGACGCAGGGGATTTTGTCTTCCGCGAGGACAACGAGGACATTCACCTCAATATCGAGGGACGGCTCGCCGAGCTGATCGGTCCAGTGGCGGGGCGGCTGCACACCGCGCGCTCGCGCAACGACCAGGTCGCGACCGATTTCAAGCTGTGGGTGCGCGGCGCGATCGACCGCATCGACGCGGCGATGACGGCGCTGCAGGCAGCGCTGCTCGACCAAGCCAAGGCGCACGCCGCCACGGTGATGCCGGGTTTCACCCATCTGCAGACGGCGCAGCCGGTGACCTTGGGTCATCATCTGATGGCCTATGTCGAAATGCTCGGGCGCGACCGAGGACGTTTCACCGATTGCCGCAAACGCCTCAACGAAAGCCCGCTTGGCGCGGCCGCGCTCGCGGGCACTGCCTTCCCGATCGATCGCGACGCGACGGCGGTGGCGCTCGGCTTTGACCGGCCGGCGGCGAACTCGCTCGACGCCGTGTCAGATCGCGATTTCGCGATCGAATTTCTTGCCGCGGCGGCACTCGCTGGAACCCATCTGTCGCGGTTCGCCGAGGAGATCGTGATCTGGTCGAGCGAGCCTTTCGGCTTCATCAAGCTGTCGGACGCGTTCACGACCGGCAGCTCGATCATGCCGCAAAAGCGCAACCCCGACGCCGCCGAGTTGGTGCGGGCCAAGTCCGGCCGGCTGGACGGTTCGCTTGTCGCGCTGCTGACGGTGATGAAGGGACTCCCGCTCGCCTATCAGAAGGACATGCAGGAAGACAAGGCCCCGGTGTTCGAGGCAGCCGATACACTTGAGCTGTGCCTCGCCGCGAGCGAGGGCATGGTGCGCGACATGCGGCCCCAAATCGAGCGGCTGCGCGACGCCGCGGCGCGCGGTTACAGTACCGCGACTGACCTCGCCGACTGGCTGGCACGCGCGCTGGGCATGCCGTTCCGGCAAGCGCATCATGCGACCGGCGCGATTGTCAGACGCGCCGAGGCGCTCGGCCTTGGTCTTGCCGAATTGCCACTTGCCGAAATGCAGGCAATCGAGCCGAGAATCACAAAAGCGGTCTATGATGTGCTCGACATCGACCGTTCGGTTGCCAGCCGCGGCAGTTATGGCGGCACAGCGCCCGAGCGCGTTCGCGCCGCAATAAAAGCGGCCCACAAAAGGTTTTGCCGATGAGTAAGGCGCCCATTGCTTCCCGACGCCGCCCCTCGCCCGCCGCGCGGATCGTTCTGGCGCTGGTGGTCGCGGCGATGCTCGCCGGGTGCGGCAAGAAGGGCAACCCGGTACCGCCCGCGGATGAGCCGAACACCTTCCCACAGCCCTATCCGAAGCAATGATGCGTTCCGGACGGCGTGCGTGATGGCAGGCTTCTCCTATCGCAACGGCGAACTCTACGCCGAGAAGGTGCCGGTCGCGCACGTCGCCGCTTCTGTCGGTACGCCCTTTTATCTGTATTCCGCCGGCGCGATGCGGGCGCAATACCGCGCCTTCGCCGCGGCCTTCGCCCCCGATGCGCCGCTCATCTGCTACGCCGTCAAGGCCAACTCGAACCAGGCGGTGCTGCGCCTTTTCGCCGCGCTCGGCGCCGGCGCGGACGTCGTGTCGGAAGGCGAATTGCGGCGCGCGCTGGCCGCAGGCATCCCGACCGATCGCATCGTCTTCTCGGGGGTCGGCAAGACAAGCGGCGAACTGAGCGCAGCGCTCGACTCCGGCATTCACCAGATCAACGTCGAATCGGATTCCGAGCTGCGGCAGCTGAGCGGCCTGGCAGCGGCACGCGGGTCCAAGGCACGCGTCGCGATCCGGGTCAATCCGGATGTCGCGGCCCGCACCCACAGCGGCATAGCGACCGGCCGCAAAGAAGACAAATTCGGCATCCCTCATGGTGAGGTGATGGCCGCGTACCGCCTAGCCGCCGAACTGCCCGGCATCGAGCCGGTCGGCCTCGCCGTCCATATTGGCTCGCAGATCGTCGACCTTGAGCCGAGCCGCCTTGCGTTTACCCGTATCGCCGAACTGGTCGTCGCGCTGCGCCAAGCGGGTCTCGCGGTGCGCCAGCTCGATCTCGGCGGCGGACTGACGGTGCCCTATGGCAACGAGGTTCCGGCGACGCCCGCGCAATACGCGGCGATGGTGCGGAAGATCTTTGGCCCGCTCGACGTGACGCTGGCGTTCGAGCCGGGGCGCTTCATGGTCGCTGCGGCGGGCGCTTTGGTTTCGACCGTCGTTTACGTCAAGGATGCCGGGAGGCGCATTGTTGTTGTCGACGCGGGGATGAACGATCTGGTGCGACCGGCGATGTACAAGGCCGAACATCGTATCCTGCCGGTTCGCGAGCCGACCTCGGATGCCACCTTGTTGCCCGCCGATGTGGTGGGCCCGGTGTGTGAGACGACCGACACCTTTACCCGCGACCGCATTCTGCCGCGGCTCGACGAGGGTGAGCTTGTGGCGTTCATGACCGCCGGCGCCTACGGCGCGGTGATGAGCTCGACCTACAACACGCGCCCCCTGGTGCCGGAAGTGCTGGTCGACGGCGACCGCTTCGCGATCATCCGGGCGCGGCCGAGCCATGACGAACTGCTGGCGCTCGATATCGTGCCCGATTGGCTCGCCTCATGACCCCGGACCGCGCATCTCATCGCTTCCTTGTCCGGCAATTGTTGCTATCGCGGGCGGCGCTTGCCTGGGAGTGGGCATGGCCGGCGCTTTGGCCGATGCTGTGCGTCGCCGGGTTTTTTCTAGTCGCGGCGCTGTTCGACCTGGCCGAGCTTGTGCCGCCGATCCTGCACGCGGCCATCCTTGCCGGTTTCGCGTTGGCGTTGGCCGGCGCGGCGGTCTGGGGGTTGCGGTCACTGGTCTGGCCGGACGTGCCGACCGCGCGCCGCCGCATCGAGATCAATAGCGGGCTTGCGCACCGCCCGCTCGCCACACTGGCCGACCGGCCGAGCGCGCCGCTCGACGACGCGACGGTAAGCTTGTGGGAAGCGCACCGGCGACGCATGGAGGCAGCGGCAAGGCGATTACGCGTCGGTTGGCCCGCGGCCGGGTTGGCGCGCCACGACCCCTGGGGATTGCGCGCTGTGCTGGCGATCCTGTTGCTGATCGGCGCCATCGACGCCGGCGGCGATTGGCGTACGCGGATCGGCCGCGCGCTGGCGCCGGCGTTGGATGGCGGCGGCACAGTCGCGGCGACGACCAGTTTCGACATCTGGATCACCCCGCCGGATTACACCGGGCTGCCGCCGCAATTTCTGCGCGCCGACACGCCGGGGCCAGTACACGTTCCGACCGGCAGCACGCTGCTCGCGCAAATCCATGGCGGACGTGCGCTGCCGCGCCTCTCGATCGACGCGCAAGCGAGCGATTTCAAGGCAATCGACAAGACGAATTTTCAGGCCCAGGTGGTGCTGACCAAGGGCGAGTTACTGACCGTCATACAAGGCGGCGTGACCCTCGGCCGCTGGCCCATCGAAATAATTCCCGATAATCCGCCGGCCGCGGCCTTTGTCCAGCCGCCGGGCGCGACCGCGCGCGCCGCGCTGCGCATCGAGTACCGCGCGACCGACGATTACGGCGTCGAAGGCGTCAAGCTGGTCATCCGCCGCGCCGACGACAAGGCAAGCGGCAAGCCCGAACAGGCGGTGGAGGTTCCGTTACCGCTCCCTGGTCTGAATCTCAAGGATGCGCAAGCGACCAGCTATCAGGATTTGTCGCCGCATCCCTGGGCAGGCCTACCCGTCGAGGTCGCTATCGTCGCGACCGACGCGCTCGGCCAGTTGGGAGAGAGCGCGCCGGTGCGCATGACCCTGCCTGAGCGGACATTCACCAATCCCGTCGCGCGGGAGATCATCGAGCAGCGCAAGGAGCTGGTGAAGGACGCCAATTCGCGCGACGTCGTGGCCGAAATCCTCGACGACCTCGACAAGCAGCCGGCGATGTTCCATGACGACGCGATCGCCTATCTGGCGATCGCCGTTGCCGCCGACCGCTTGCGGCAAGGCGATGCGGACAGCGCGTCGGCAGCGGTCGTGCCGCTCTTGTGGGACATCGCCCTGCGTATCGAAGACGGTGGCATGTCGCTCGCCGAAAACGACCTGCGCCGTCTGCAGCAGGAATTGCAGAACGCGCTCGCCAACAATGCGCCGGACGAGGAGATCGACCGGTTGATGCGTGAGCTGAGCCAGTCGCTCGACCGCTATCTTCAGTCGCTCGCGCAGAACCTGCCGAACAATCCGTCCCAGGATGCGCCGCCCCCCGGCCCGTCGAAGGTCGTCACCGATCGCGACCTGCTGCGCATGCTCGACAAGGCGCGCGAGCTGGCGCGCAGCGGCGACAAGGAGCAGGCGCGGCAGCTGCTGTCACAGCTTCAGGACATGCTGGAGAATTTGCGCACCGCCCGTGCCGGGCAGGGACAGCGCGGTAATGAGCAGGCTGAGCAGATGATGCGTGACCTGCACGATCTAATGCAGCGTCAGCAACAGCTGCTCGACCGCAGCTACCGCGCGCAGCGTGGTCAAACACCGGGTCAGGGCCAGGGCAGTCGGTCGGGGCAGAACGCTCAACCGGGCGGCGGCGAATATGGGTCACCGTTGGGCGATCTCGGCGATGCTGCGCAGCAGCAGGAGGCGCTGCGCCGCGCGCTCGGCGACGCGATGCGGCATATGAGCGACGGCCTCGGCGACATCCCTGACCCGCTCGGCCGCGCCGAGCGCGCCATGAACGACGCCGTGGGCGCATTGCAGCGTGGCGCGCCGGGCGACGCGGTCGGGCCGCAGAGCGAGGCGCTCGACCAGCTCCAGCAAGGCGCGCGCGACTTCGCCAAGCAGCTGCAGGATCAGCTCTCCAAGAACGGCGGCGCCAACGATTTCGAAGCGACCGGACAACTGCCGCCCGATAGCGTCGATCGCGACCCGTTCGGCCGCCCGCTTTCCGCGAACGGCACCTACGATCAAGGCGATGTCGCGATCCCCGACGACACGGTGCTGCAGAAATCGCGTGAAATCCTTGATGAGTTGCGCCGGCGTGCCGGCGAACGGTCGCGCCCGGCCATCGAGCTTGACTACATCGAACGGTTGCTACGGCAATTTTGACACCGCCTTGGATTTTGGGCGTTTTTAACATTGATCATGGACCGCCGACTGCTGCTGTCGATCATCGCGGGAACCGTCCTGGTGCCGGGGATGGCCCGCGCGGTGCCGGCGCCGCCGCCCGGGCCGTCGCGGCTCAAGCTGAGCAACCCGCACACCGGAGAGACGTTCGACGGCCCCTATCGCGACAATGACGGGCCGATCGCGACGGCGATGTCCGACCTGTCGGTTTTCCTGCGCGATTTCCACACCGGCGCGACCATTCCCTGCGATGTCGAGGCGCTCGATTTTCTCTCCGCGCTGATGGATGCGACGGGACAGACCGAGGCACAGATCCTCTCGGCCTACCGCACCCGCGAAACCAACGAGATGCTGGCGCGGACGACATTCGGGGTCGCCGAGAACAGCCAGCACATTTACGGTCGCGCCCTCGACGTGCATTTTGGCTCGAAACTCGCCGAAGCCATGCAAGCAGCGCGCGCCATGAAGCGCGGTGGCGTCGGCTGGTACCCAAATTCCGGGTTCATCCACATCGATTCAGGCCCGGTGCGCAACTGGGATCTCGATGATACCGGGCTCGGTCGGCTGCTGTTTTATGGCAGAGAAATTCACTTTAACGACAAGGGCGAGCTGGTCATTACCGCAGGTCACGGCTACGGCAGGCCCCTGATGTTCGGCGGCGGCCGACCGACGACCGTGGGCCAGCGCATGGCGCGCCTCAGACAGCTTGCCCACGCCGAATTCCTGGCGCGGCATCACTAGGCCTCAGCCCGCGGAAAACGTCACCAGCACGCCGACCGCCGTCTCGGGAGCGGGCAGAAAGCCGACGACGAAATGGCTCGTCTCGCCCGGCAGCAACTTCTCGCGCGGCGGGTCGATGATCTTGAACACCAGCTCGTGCTGGCTCCCGTCGCGCAGCGCGACCCGCAGATGCGGCACCGTGCGGGTCACGCCGATCTTATTGGTTATGTCACCTTCGACGATGAGTCCATCCGCGTTGCGCGTCGTCGCGACATTGGCGATGTCGAGCCCCGCGCCCAGCGGGACGGTGGTGAGACCCACCAGTTCGTAGACCTGTGCCGCCGGCGGCCACAGCGCGACCACCCGGACGCGCGCGAAGATCGCCCCAACCACCGCGGCTCCGATCAGCAAGATCAGGATCATCCAGCCGACCCCGGAGCCCTGCCGGCGGCGCGGCGGCGGTGTTGGCGCGATGATCGCCGCCCGCGGCTCCGCTGTGACCTCGCTTTTCTCGGCCTGCACGCGTTCTCGCAGGCGCGCGAGCGCCGGCGCTGGTGGTGCCACGTAACGCCAGCTGTGCCCGCAATTGGCACAGCGCACGGTGCGCCCAGAGGGCCGGTCTACCGCCTCGTCATCGACCTTGTAGCGGGTGGTGCAGGTCGGGCAGACAAGGATCATCGCGGCGGACCGGCTCGTTTTCGCCTTACCCGGATGATCGCGGATTTGCCGCTGTTTGTCGATCCGGCGGCGTCGAAGCGACGACAATGCGTCGCCTAGCATGACGCTCCTTCGCCTTGACTTCGCCGACACCCCTCGGCACCTTGCCCCCGCCGTTGTGGAGCCGATAAACGCGGGGGAAGGAATGCACGTTGCCGATGCCGGCCGGCCGGGCCATCGTGTTGCTAGGGGCCGGCGATAGGCATGGCGGCGGCGCACGACCCGCTACTTGACGTCCGTGACATCGCGCTGCGCTTTGGCGGTATTGTCGCACTCGACGGCGTCTCGTTCACGATCGATGAAGGCCAAATTCTCGGGCTGATCGGACCGAACGGCGCCGGCAAGACAACACTCTTCAACTGCGTAAGCCGGCTCTACACCCCTAATCGCGGCGATATCCTGTTCGAAGGCCGCTCGACGCTGCGCCGGCCAGCGCATCGCATCGCCGAGATCGGCATCGCCCGCACCTTTCAGAACCTGGCATTGTTCGGGCCGCAATCGGTGCTCGACAATGTGCGGCTCGGGGCGCACGCGAAAAGCCGCAGCAGTTTCGTCAGCGACGGGCTGCACATGTGGTGGGTTCGCCGGCGGGAACGGGAGCTGACCGATTTCGCCTGGTCGCTGCTGCAGATGCTCAACCTTGAAGATGTGGCGCATCGCCCTGCTGACGGGCTGCCGCTCGGCACGCGCAAGCGGGTCGAGCTCGCCCGCGCCCTCGCCGCCCGGCCCAAGCTCCTACTGCTCGATGAGCCGGCGGGCGGACTCAACCACGGCGATGTCGGCGAATTGGGCGCCCTGATCCGCCTGATACGCGACGAGCGTCACGTCACCGTGCTGCTCGTCGAGCATCACATGAACCTCGTCATGTCGGTGTCGGACAAGGTCGTCGCGCTCGATTTCGGCCGCAAGATTGCTGAAGGCACGCCTGCGGAGGTACAGCGTAACGAAGACGTGATCCGCGCCTATCTCGGAACCACCCGGGAGCACGCGGCATGATGCTCGAAGTGTCGGGGCTCAATGCCTTCTACGGTCAGAACCAGGCACTTTACGATGTCGGCTTCAGCCTCGACGAAGGTCAAGTGCGCACGCTGCTCGGCGCCAACGGCGCCGGCAAGACGACGGTGCTGCGATCGATCTGCGGCATGGTACGGGTGGCCGGCGACATCCGCCTCGACGGCAAGGCGATCTCCGGTTGGGCAACCGAGGACGTGGTGCGGCTCGGCGTCGCCCATGTTCCGGAAGGGCGCGGCACGTTTGTGCGGCTGACCGTCGAGGAGAACCTCCAGCTCGGCGCGATGACGCGGCGGAACCGGCGGGAGATCGCCGACGACATCGAGCGCATCTATGTCAATTTTCCTCGCCTCAAAGAGCGCCACGCACAGCAGGCTGGCACCTTGTCGGGCGGCGAGCAGCAGATGCTCGCCGTGGGGCGAGCGCTGATGCTGCGGCCGCGCCTGTTGCTGCTCGACGAGCCGTCTTTCGGCTTGGCGCCGCTGATCGTCGAGGAGCTCTTCGCGATCCTGCGCCGGATCAACGCGGAGACCGGAGTGGCGATGCTCATCGTCGAGCAGAACGCGATGCTCGCGCTGGAGCTGGCGGAGCACGCCTATTTGCTCGAAACCGGCCGCGTGGTGATGGACGCGCCGTCGGCGGTGGTCGGCGCCGATGAGTCGATCCGCCGCTCCTATCT
>Ga0187784_10000859_pt1 | contig 23372 bp, 18 predicted proteins | sample 1015_SJ02_MP15_2_FD_132964 | JGI IMG/M metagenome (GOLD analysis project Ga0187784, IMG submission 132964) | Tropical peat soil microbial communities from peatlands in Department of Meta, Colombia - 1015_SJ02_MP15_20_MG | ecosystem: Environmental > Terrestrial > Soil > Wetlands > Peat | place... | reverse complement strand
CTGGGCAAGCGCGAGACCAACAACGGCACGCGGGTCTTCTTCTCCGCGGACAAGTGCGCGCGCTTTCCCGTCTGCGAGACGGTGGCCGAGGCGCTGCAAAGCGTCGGCGTCGTCCGCCGGCTGGAGGAACTGTGCGGCACCAGGCTCGGCGGCGGCTATCTGCGCATCGAGTATTGCCAGGACACCGACGGCTTCTGGCTCGAGCCGCATACCGACATCGGCGCCAAGCTTTTCACCATGCTGATCTATCTCGCGGACGCGCGCGGCAGCGAGGCGTGGGGCACCGATCTGATGACGCCCGAGGGCGCGGTCGTCGCCACCGTGCCTTATCGCGCCAATGCGGGCGTCATCTTCACGCCGGGCGGCGACACCTGGCACGGCTTCCGCAAGCGGCCGATCGAGGGCGTGCGGCGCTCGCTCATCGTCAACTACGTCAAGCCGGACTGGCGCTCGCGCCACGAGCTCGCCTTTCCCTCGCGGCCGGTGGCATAGGAGGCGGATCGGAAATGCCCGAGACAGCGCGCGACCGTCGAACCCCCGCCTCACCCCAGGGCAATCGCCTATGGGCTGAACCGCGGGCGGGAAAGATTCACCACGGAGTCACGGAGGACACGGAGGATTGAAGTTAGGCGCGCTTTGCGCGCCATTCTTTTTTCTCCGTGTTCTCCGTGACTCCGTGGTGAATTTCATATGCGATTGCCCTGCGCCGCACCCCGGCCCTCTCCGCCGCCGGGGCGGAGAAAAAAAAGAGGCGGGGCGAAGCAGGGGATTGCGATGGGCGGCATTAGCAAAATGGACGCGGCTCTCATCGAGCGCTTCGGCGACCAGCGCATCCCGCGCTATACCAGCTATCCGACGGCGCCGCATTTCAGCGCCGCGGTGGGCGCGCGCGAGGCCGAGGCGTGGCTCCAGGCGCTCGATCCCGCGGCAACGCTCTCGCTCTACCTGCACGTGCCGTTCTGCAGCGCGCTCTGCTGGTATTGCGGCTGCCACACCAAGGTGCCGGGAGACGACGCGCCGGTCGCGCGTTACGTCGAGGCGCTGGAGCGCGACATCCGCCGCGTCGCCGACCTGCTGCCGGCCGCCATGCGCGTCGTCCACCTGCATTGGGGCGGCGGCACGCCCACCATCATCGGGCCCGCGCGCCTGCGCCGGGTGATGGATGTGATCCGCCGCCGCTTCGCCGTCGAGGACGAGGCCGAGCTCGCCATCGAGATCGATCCGCGCCGGCTCACGGCCGAGATGGCGGCGGCGCTCGGCGCGGAAGGCTTCAGCCGCGCCAGCCTCGGCGTCCAATCCTTCGATCCCGTCGTGCAACAGGCGATCCACCGGATGCAGAGCTTCGAAGATACCACGCGCGCCGTCGACCTCCTGCGCGGCGCCGGCATCGCCGGGATCAATTTCGACATCCTCTACGGGCTGCCGCATCAGAGCGCGTCCTCCTGCCGCGAGACGACGGAGCGCGCCGTGGGCCTGGCGCCCGACCGGCTCGCCGTCTTCGGCTACGCCCATGTGCCGGCGATGAAACGCCACCAGCAACGCATCGACGCGCAAGCACTGCCCGGCGCGGCCGAGCGCCACGAAGCGGCCGAGGCGATCGCCGAGGCGCTGGCGCGGCAAGGCTACGTCGCCATCGGGCTCGATCACTTCGCGCGGCCGGAAGACGCGCTCGCGCGCGCTTTGGCGGAACAGCGCCTCAGGCGCAACTTCCAGGGCTACACCGCCGATCCCGCGGCGGCGCTGATCGGCTTCGGCGCCTCGGCGATCTCCGCGCTGCCGCAGGGCTATCTCCAGAACACGCCGCTCATCGGCGCCTATGGCGAAGCGGCGGCGGAAGGGCGGCTCGCCATCCAGCGCGGCGCGGCGCTCGACGGCGACGACCGGCTGCGCCGCGACATCATCGATCACCTCATGTGCTATCTCGCCGTCGACCTCGGCGAGATCGCCGCCCGGCACGGCGCCGACCCGCGGCGCTTCGCGCCCGAACGCCGCGCGCTGGAAGATCTCGCGCGGCAAGGCATCGTGCGGCTTGCGGGCGAGCGCATCGAGGTCGCCGAGGGCTGCCGGATGCTGGTGCGCGTCGTCGCCGCCGCCTTCGACGCCTATCTCGACCGCGCCGCCGGCCGGCACGCCCGCGCGATCTAACCCGGATTTTCCGCCCCGTCAGGCGCCGTATCTACTGCGGCTCGTCCAGTTCGGGGCTATGATGCCGGCCATGGGTCCCGCGCGCGCATCGATCCCGGGGCGTTGCCTCCGATGGCTGGTCGACATGATCGACGGGATATTGCGGCGCCTCCGCGGCATCATCGAATTCGAGGCGCATGCCGGCGGGCTGTTCCGCATCGAGCTCGGCCGCGCGGGACGGGAATTCTTCCTTTCCGACGGAACGCATCTCCATCGCGGCGACGTCGTCATCGAGCTGCATCTCTGGAACGAGCACGTCCTGCCGGCGCCGCTGGGCGGCATCGATTTCGGCTGGGCGGTGCGGCTGCGGCGGCAGACGCTCGCCACGCTGGGCCGGCTGGCGCTTCATCTCCGGGAAGACCCGCGGCTCGCCGAAGCGCAGGCGATCCGCATGCAGCCGGCCGCCGCCGCCGGATGGCGGCCGGACGGCGCCCTCGCCCGCGTCTTGCTGAAGATCGGGTTCGAGCCGGTCGAAGAGGCGGCGCCGGAGGAGCGGAGCCTCCACCGCTTTCTCGACGATCTCTGGCTGTGGCTCCTGACCTGGAGCCATAACCCCCGGGTCCTCAAAGGCCGCCGGTTCCGCCGCAAGCGCCGCGCCTTCTGGATCTCGCGGCGGCGTTTCCTGGCGCTCTACGCCGAGGGCCGCAGCCCGCCGGCCAATGCCGACCCCAGGGATCGATCGCCCGACGCGCCGGCGAAGAAATCAGCCACCCTCGGCGGACACCGCGCGGGATGACGGCCCGCCGTGCCGGACCGCGCCGCGCGCAACGACGCGCGGGAGAATCGCGCCGGCGGGCGGATCGAGCGCTTCCACCGTCATCTCGCCGCGCCCGGCATTGGCGACGACGACCATGACCGTGTGGCTGTTGAGAACCGGCTCCGGGAGATCGGCCGCGCCGGCAAAGGCGCCGCGCTGAAGCGCGCGGATCATCAGCGCGCGCGCGGCGTTGTTCGCTTCCGGCGTGATCGGCGCGCCGGTGGCGATCGAGCGGTTGCGCGGCCGGCCCTCAAGGTCGGGGCTCAGCCATTGATTGGCGACGCCGCACGCGCCGCCGGCCGCCCGGTGCACGCGGCGCAGCCTGCCCAGCGCCTCGACGACGCAGCACTGATCGGGCTCGGTGCCGGCGAGGGCGAAGATCGCCGGCATGGCGAGATCGACGCGCTCATCCGCCAGGACCTCGAGAGCGGCGGCGAAATCCCGCGCCTTCTCGAAGGCCCGGCGCAGCAGATGGGTCGCCGGCAGCGTCCCGCGCGAGCGCAGCACGCGCCAGCGCGTCACGATCTCGTCGAGGACGCGCCAGCCCAGCGCCGGCACCTGCGGCGCCTGGTTGATCGCCGCCGAAAAGCGGCCGGGCGCCATGCCCGTGAGCACGCCGGCATAGCCGGGCCAGGTCGCGCTGTAGAAAGGGCCGTGGGCGGTCTCGTGGCGCGCCACCACGACGTGGCGGCCGATCCCCGACAGTCCCCAATCGAGCACGCGGATCATGCGCGCGCCGCCCGCGGGATCGGCCGCCACGCTCGTCGAGCAGGCCCATTCATAGATGGTGTTGAGAAAGAACGTGCCGGGCCGGCCGACCGCGGCGGCGACCTGGCGGATCTCGTCGAGATAGGGGTTGGCCTGCCGCACCAGCCAGGAATGGGACAGCCGGTCGATCAGCCCGGTGGCGAGCGGCAGCAGCGGATGGCTGCGCCGGCTGAGCGCTTCGGTAATGAGAGCGCGCACGCCTTCGGGCGCGCGCAGGCAAAGCTCGAGGCTCGGCAACCCGCCGACGGCGATCACCGGGATCTCGGCCGCCTGCCGCAGCTTCGTCTCGTCCATGTCTTGCCCCACCCGTCCGCGCGAGGGCCGCGAGAATAGGCGAAAGGCAAGGCCGGCGATAGAGCGCTTTGGCGTTCCGCGCCCGGCGCATGCCGGCGCCTGCAACAATGAGCGCCGGCGGCGGCCCTTTTCCATGTCGCGGCCGGCGGCGAAGCGCTAGATTGAAGCATGCGTCTCTCCTCTTTCGCCCTCGACCCGGCGGCGGCGCGCCGAGGACGAAGCGCGCGGAGAGCCCCGTGAGCGAGCGCAGCTATGCCGAGCTTCTGTCGCTGAAGCTCCACTGCACCAGCCGGGATTGCGGCCAGTCGTTCCAGAAGATCATCGGCCAGCTTGCCGGCCGCGCCGCCATCACCTGCCCCCGCTGCAACAAGCCGGTCGATCTCGGCGAGCACGCGCAGGCGATCGAGGCGCTGGCGGCGCTGGCCGCCGAACTCGACAAGGCGCCGCAGCGGCAGAGCTAAGACCGATCCGGGACGGGACGCGCCTCAGGCGCGGCCGTGCTCTTCCTTCACCTTGGCACGGTCGACCTGGCCGGCCGCGCTGCGCGGCAGCGACGCGACGAAGACCACGTGCTTCGGCTTCTTGTAGCGGGCGATGCGGCCGCCCACGAAATCGATCAGCGCCGCCGCGGTCACCGACATGCCGGGCCGGCAGACGCAGATTGCCTTCACCGCCTCGCCCCATTGCGCGTCGGGAACGCCGATGACGGCGACCTCGGCGATGGCGGCGTGCTCGCGGATGGTCCGCTCGACCTCGGCGGGATAGACGTTCTCGCCGCCGGGCTTGATCAGCTCTTTGGCCGGCGAGCGGCCGGCATACCAGAGATAGCCGTCGGCATCGAAGCGGCCGAGATCGCCGGTATGGTGCCAATCGTTGCGCCAGGCGACGGCGTTGTCCGCCTCGCGCCGCCAATAGCCGCGAAAGACCAGCGGACCGCGCACGACGATCTCGCCGATCTCGCCCGCCGGCAGCGGCCGGTCGAGCTCGTCCACCACCGCCACCAGGCTGAAAGAGGTGGGCCGTCCGGCCGAGCCCGGCCGCTCGCGCCACGGCGAGAGCGTGACCGAGCCCGAGACTTCCGACTGGCCGTAGCCCGCCCAGAAGCGCGCGGCGGGGCACGCCGCCTCGAAGCGGGCGATGGTCTCCTGCCCGTCGAGGCCGGTCACCGCGCGCAAGCTCGCGAGGCTCGCGCCGATCTCCGCCGCCTTGTCGAGCAGCGAGCCCAGCATCGGCGCAAACGTGGCGGAGACGGTTGCGCGCTCGGCCGCGACGAGGCGTGCCGCTTCTTCCGCCTCGAATTTCGGCAGGATGAGCGAGGCGCCGCCGGCGCGCTGGACGCCGAGAAGAAGGACGAGGCCCAGAATGTGAAAGAGCGGCAGCGCGACAAGGCCGACATCGCGCTCGTCGAGCTGCCAGCAGGCCACCGACTGGCCGGCGGCGGCGGCGAGATTGGCCTCGGAGAGCAGCGCGCCGCGCGGATGCCCGTCGACGGCCGCGGTGTGGATGATGACGGCGCCGTCGTCGCCGCCAGGCGCGGGCGTGGGCGCCGCCGCGGCGCAATCGGCGAGATCGGCGAAAGGCCTGAAGGGCGCTTCCGCGCCGCCGAGGCCGTAATAGCCGGTGCCCGCGGCGAGCGCGCCCGCCAGCGCGGCGATGGCGGGCTGATAGTCCACATCGGCGATCACCAGCTTCGGCGCGCCGTCGGCGAGAATATAGGCGATCTCGTCGGCGGAAAGCCGCCAGTTCACCGGCAGCAGAATGGCGCCGAGCCACAGGGCGGCGCCGTAGAGGTCGACGAATTCGAGCGAATTGCGCGCCAGGACGGCGACGCGGTCGCCGGCCGCAACGCCGGCTTCGGCCAGCCCCGCCGCCAACCGTTCCACCCGGCGGAGATGGTCGCGGTGGCTGACGCGGCTGCCCTGGCAGAAGAAGGCGGTGCGCTCGCCGAAAACCGCCGCGTTGCGCCGAAGGATGTCGGGGAGCGAGACGCTGCGCAGGCCCATGTCGTGCTCCCCTTCCTTCGCCCGCGCCGCGCGGGACGCCGGCCTCCCCCCGGACCTCGCATCATAAGCGGATCGCCCGCGCGATTAGAAGGGAAAGCACAGCCGCGCCGAGACGGCGGGCGCCCGGATGAGGTAGGCTCGAGCGGCCGGCCGGAAAGAGCCGGCCTGCGCAGGGGCCGCCCCGCCGGGCGCGGCGATGCCATAGGAGGGCAGAGGGACGCCATGACCTTCAAGCCGATCTCGGCCGATTCCCACGTCACGGAGCCGCCCAATTGCTACCTCGATCACATCGAGCCGCGCTATCGCGAGCGCGCGCCGCGCCTCATGCATTCCGAAGAGCATGGCGACATCTTCGTCATCGAGGGCCTCGAGCAGCCCATTCCCATGGGCCTCATCGCCGCCGCCGGCAAGGACCCCCGCACGCTGCGCATGAGCGGCGCCACCTTCGCGGAGCTGCATCGCGGCGGCTGGGACCCGAGCGCGCGGCTTGCCGACCAGGATCGCGACGGCATCGCCGCCGAGCTGCTCTATCCGACGGTCGGCATGATGCTCTGCAACCATCCGGATTTCGATTACAAGCACGCCTGCTTCGCGGCCTACAACCGCTGGCTCGAAGCCTATTGCGCGGCCTCGCCCGGCCGGCTCTTCGGCCAGGCCCAGACGGCGATGCGCTCGGTCGAGGAAGGCATCGCCGATCTCGAGCGCGCCAAGGCGGCGGGCTTCGTCGGCATGATGATGCCGGGCGATCCGCTGAACGAGGATTACGACCACCCGATCTACGATCCCTTCTATGAAGCGGCGGCGGCGCTCGACCTGCCGCTCTCCTTCCACATCCTGACCTCCAGGGCCGATCGGCTGAAGACGCGGCGCGGCCCGCGCATCAACAGCTTTCAAGCCATCATCCGCGGCTGCCAGGACATCATCGGCACTTTCATCTTCGGCCGCGTCTTCGAGCGCCACCCGCGCCTCAAGCTCGTCTGCGTCGAGGCCGACGCCGGCTGGGCGCCGCATTTCATGTATCGCATGGACCACGCCTATAAGCGCCACCGCCATTGGCTGAAATGCGAGGAGATGCGGCGGCTGCCGAGCGCGTATTTCGCCGAGAACGTCTATCTCACCTTCCAGGACGATTGGACGGCGTTCGACGCGGTCAAGCGCTGCAACCCGCGCCGGCTGATGTGGGCCAACGACTTCCCGCACAGCGATTCGACCTGGCCACAGAGCCAGGAGCTGCTCGCGCAGCACACCAGCGCGCTCAGCGCCGAGGAGAAACGCTGGATCCTGCGCGACAACGTCGCCGCGCTCTATAACCTCGATGCGCGCCTCGCGCCGCAATAGCCGCGGCCGCCGGGCGGCGGCAGGCGGATGCACGTGCCGGCGCGAGAAGCGGCATGCAGGCGCATGCCGCGCTCAGATCAGCCCCGCCCTGGTGGCGATCGCCGCCGCCTCGGAGCGGTTGCGCGCATCGATCTTCTTCAGGATCTGGCGGACATGCAGCTTCACCGTGACCTCGGCAAGGCCGAGATCGCGGCCGATCTCCTTGTTGGGCGCGCCGGTCGCGAGCCTCACCAGCACCTGCTGCTCGCGCGGCGTCAGCACGTGGAGCAGCGAGCGCGTTCCGGCGGCAACCGTCGTCGGCTGCGGCTGAAGGACCTCCGCCGGCAGATAGGTGCCACCGCCGATCACCAGGCTCAGCGCCGCGGCGAAAAGATCGGGCGCCATGGTCTTGGGCAGGAAGCCGCGCGCGCCGGCGCGTATCGCCTCCTGCACGTCCGCCGACTCGGCAAGGCCGGACATCATGACGACCGGCGAGCCGGGAAAGGCGGCAATGACGCGCCCGATGCCTTCGGCGCCGGCCATGCCCGGCATATGCAGGTCGAGAAGGACGAGATCGAGCCTCGCCTCCATCCGGGCGCCGAGTTGCAACAGCTCGTCGACCGCCGCCACCTCGGCGACGTCGGCCGCCGGAAAAAGCCGCTCCAGGCGCAAGCGCACGGCTTCGCGATAGAGCGGGTGGTCGTCAGCCACGATGGCGCGCATGGCAGCTCACGAGGTTCGCCTTGAAGTTTGCCATAGGCATAACGGCTCGACCAGCGGAAGAAGTTCATCCGCGTTCCCCCGGCAACGGTGTCTTTTGCGGCGCAACTAAGATCAGCACCCTGTACAAGGTCGAGCGCGGCGCCGACGGCTAGGCCGGCGGGTGAATATCGACGGGGAGGAGACCGGGGCCGGATGTCGACCGCCGCCCGGCGCCTCCGTTTCACGCCAACGTGATTGCCGCCCCAGTGCGACCCGGCGCTGCGCCGGGCCTGCCGCCTCCCCTGCCATCAACCGAGCCGCTTTGAGGTCGAAGGACGGACCCGCGCCGGAAAACGCGCCGCTTTTGCCGCCTTGTCCCGCCGGCGGACCGGCAAGGCGCGCAGGCGACGCCCGGCGACAGCCGTCACGCTCGACGGGAGGTCGGATCGACCGAGGAGAGCCGGGACGCCGCCGCGAGCGCCGCGCCGCTGCTACCTTGCCGGCGCGTCCGGAAAAGTGCACAGTCACTCACCAATGCGCGTCATCCGCGGGTGGGCCGGGTGGTTTCGCGGGACGTAGAACTGCGGTCGGACGGGACTCATCGAGGACCGAAGGCCAGTCGCCTGGCGCAGAGCGGCGGCTCGGGATAGCGCCTCCCGTGTCCTCAGCCGAGGAAGCACGACCGCGGCCGCGCATCGCAGCGTGGTAACGCGAAAGGATCGGCGTTCCGGCGACGCCCAGCGGGGAACAGTTTGATTGCAAGAACCCATGCATAGCGCTTCGCAGGATTCGAGGCCGCCGAGAACGTCCGTTCAGCGCAGATTGGTGCTGGGAAGCGTCGTGCTTGTCGTGGCGGCCCTCATCGTCTGCACGGTCAGCATCTACCTGATGATCTATCGCCCGCTGCTGAACGATCTGACGTCGCTGGAAATGCGCCGCGCCTCCGAAAAAGTCGCCGACGACGTCAAGACGATTTTCACGCGGGTGGAGGCGATCGCCTCGCGCAACCGCGAGTGGGGCATGTTGGGCGTCATCCGCATCGACGATTTGTACGGGCTCAACCGACTCTTCGGCCCGATGTTCAACGGAACCGCGGGCGTCACCTCGGTGGTGGTGGCGCAGGACACCGGGCGCGAAATCCTGATTCTTTCCTCATCGGGAGGCGGGTGGCTCAACCGGCTCACCAATCCCGAGGTCTGGGGCAAGGAAGCGCGCTTCATGACCTGGAGCCCGCAAGGCGAGCTGGTGAGCAGCGAGCAGAGAGAGGTCGACTATGACGCCCGGCAGCGCCCCTGGTTCCTGGCGGCCATGGCGCGGCCGAGCGACGCCGGCGTCTATTGGACGCCGCCCTACAAATTCGTCTCGACGCAGGAGCTGGGGATCTCCGCGGTGGTGCGGTGGACGGCGGGGGACGGCCATCGCTACGCGATGGCCACGGATATGAGGCTGCTGGACCTGACCCGGTTTACCCAGCAGATCCACGTCGGCAAGTCGGGGCTCGCGGCGATCCTGACCGAGGACGGCACGGTGCTGGGCCTGCCGCGCGACGCGCGCTTCGCCACCTTCGAGGCGATCCGCACCGCGCTGCTCACGCCCATCGACAGCCTCGGCATCGCTCCCCTCGCCGCGGCATTCGCGGCCTGGCGGAGCGAGGGGCGCAGCGAGCGCAGCATCCTGGGCTTCGAGGTGGATAGGGCGCCCTGGCTCACGACCTTCCAGCCCATTCATCTTGCCGACCAGACGTTCTGGGTCGCGACGCTCGCTCCGTCCGCCGATTTCGGGATGGTGAGCGTCCATACCGTGGCGCTCGGGGCGATGCTGGCCTTCGGCAGCCTGTTGATCGCCTCCCTCGGCGCGGTCTGGTTCGGGAGACGCTTCTCCGCTCCGATCGAGCAGCTCACGGCCGCGAGCGCGCGCATCGGCCGGATGGACCTGCATTTCCCGATCGCGGTGACGTCGCCGGTGCGCGAGATCGACGTGCTGGCGCAATCGCTGGAGCAGATGCGATTGAACCTGGCCCGGGCGCAAACGGAGTTGGAGGCCAAGACCGAGCTGGAGCGGCGGGCCGAGCGCGCGGTGCGGGAAAGCAACGAGCTGCTGCTGGAATCGCAGCGGCTCGGCAAGCTCGGCTACGTCAGGACCGACTTGGTGGGCAAGCGCTGCGAAGTATCGGAGTCGCTGCTCGACATGCTCGGCCTGCCGCGCCGCGCGTCCTTCACGCTCGAGGAGATCGAGCGCCTGATCCATCCCGACGACTTCGCGAAATTGTCGGAAGTGCGAGCGGGGGCCACGGCCGCGGCGCCGGACTTCACGATGGAATTCCGCATGCGACACGGCAACGGCTCCTTTCTCTGGATGCAGGGGTTGTTCCGCAGGCGCTTCGACGGCGGCGGCAAGCCCGTCGCGGCGTTGTCGGTGCTCCTCGACGTTACCGAGCGCAAAGAGCGCGAAGAGGCGCTGCGTTGCAGCGAGGAGCGCTATCGCGCGCTCGTCGAGCAATCGGCCGACGTCGTTACCATCTGTCGTCCGGACGGGACGATGCTCTACCGCAGCCGCTCGGTGGGAACCAGCGTGCTCGGCTATGAGGACGCGCAGGTCATCGGCCGGAGCGTCTTCGACCGAACGCATCCCGACGACGTCGCCGCGCTCGCCGAGACCTTCGAGCGGCTGGGCAAGACGCCGGGCGAGCGAGTGAGCGGGCGCGTGCGCCTGCGCCACGTGGACGGCTCCTGGCGGCACATCGCCTGGTCGGGACGCAACGCGATGGACGTGCCCGGCATCGAGGGCCTCATCATCACCGCGCACGACATCACCGAAGTGATGCGGCTGCAGGACCAGCTCCAGCAGGCGCAGAAGCTGGAAGCGCTCGGCCAGCTCGCCGGCGGCATCGCGCATGATTTCAACAACGTGCTGGGCGCGATCCTGGGCTTTGCCAGCTTCCTGGAGGAGGATCTGCCGGCGGACGGCCCGCAGCACGCCTACGCCCAGAGCATCCTCAAGGCGGGCCAAGGCGCCAAGGACCTGGTGGCGCAGATCCTCGCCTTCGCGCGGCAGAGCAGTGTCGAGCGCAAGCCGCACGATCTCGCGCGGCTCCTGGGCGAGGCGAAGGATCTGCTGCGCGGCGCCTTGCCGGCCTCCACCGAGCTGGTAACCGAGATCGAGGCGGACGGCCTGGTGGCCAACGTCAACCTGGCGCAGATGAACCAGCTCGTGCTCAATCTGTGCCTCAACGCCAACGACGCGCTGGCGGGCGAGCCGGGCCGCATCTCGCTCTCGCTGTCGCGCTTGCGCCCGGACGAGGCCGATTTCGAGCTCGCCCGCGGCGAGCAGGCGGATCCGGCGCTCAAGCCGGGGGGATACGTCGTCACCGGCACGCTCGATCCCGCGCGGAGCTACGCGCGGATCACGGTGGCCGATACCGGCCCCGGCATGGACGACGCCACGCTTTCCCGCATCTTCGACCCGTTCTTCACCACCAAGGAGCGCGGCCGGGGCACCGGCCTCGGGCTTGCCGTGGTGCGCGGCATCGTCGCCGCCTATGGCGGCGCCTGCATCGTCGCCAGCCGGCCGGGCATGGGTACGCGGTTCGGCATCTATCTGCCCCTGACCAGCGCCGCGAGCGCTTCCCTTCCGGCACAGGAGATCGGGACGAAACGCGGCCATGGCGAGCGGATCATGGTGGTCGATGACGACCCGTCGATGGCGGAAATGCTGACCTCGGGCCTCGAGCGGCTGGGCTACAAGGTCGTCGGCTTCACCGATTCGCGCCAGGCGCTGAAGGCGTTCGCCGAGCGGCCCGACGAGTGGGACGTCGTGGTCAGCGACCAGATCATGCCGTATGTGACGGGCATCATGCTGTTCGAGCAGCTCAAGGCGATCCGGCGGTCGGTGTGCTTCATCCTCTGCACCGGCTTCGACGCCGGCGCCACCCCGGAGCGCGCCCGCGCCCTCGGCATCGCCGCCTGGTTCCCCAAGCCGGTGCTGCCGCAAGAGATCTCCGCGGCGATCGACCGGCTGATGCGGGAGAGATACAGCGAGGCGGGCGGCGAGGCGGTGCGCCGGTGACGCGGCCGAGCGAGCGGCGGAAGGCGCCCGACGCCAACCGACGAGGGCGGGCCGGCTCCGACCGCGGCGGCGGCGGCCCGGGCGCCGTCCATCAAGCGCTCAATGCCGCACGAGATCGCGGATGGCCGCGGCGATATGCGCGGGCTCGACCGGCTTGGCGAAGAAGGCGTCGACGCCTCGCGCCTTTGCCGCCTGGCCGACGACACCGTCATCGAGCCCGGTGCAGAGGATCACGATCAGGTCCGATCGCAGCGTCTTGAGCTCCTGCGCCAGCGACAGGCCCTGCATCCCCGGCATGAGATGATCGGTGACGATCGCGTCCCAGGCCGCGGGCGCGGCCTTCACCGCGTTGAGCGCCTCGGCGGGATCGTTGAGCGCCGCCACCTCGTAGCCGAGCCGCTCCAGGCCGATCGACAGCATGTCGGTGATGTCGACCTCGTCGTCGATGACGAGAACGCGCTCGCGGCCGCGCAGATCCGCCCCCCGCTGCTCGCCGCTGGTTTTGCCCTTGCGCGCCTCCGCCAGCGGCAGATAGATCGAGAACCGCGTTCCGCGATCGGGATTGCTCTCCACGGCACAGGCTCCTTCATAGGTGGTGACGACGCCGTGCACCACGGCAAGGCCGAGGCCGGTGCCGCGGCCGCGCTCCTTGGTGGTGAAGAAGGGCTCGAAGATGCGCGGCAGGTTCTCGGCCGGAATGCCGCCGCCGCCGTCGGCGACGTCGAGCCGGGCATAGGCGCGCGCCGGATCGAGCAGCCCGACGAGAAGCGTGCGACGGTAATCGGCGTCGCCCGGCCGGATCCGCGACAGGCTGACGCCGATCCGGCCGGGCCGCCCCGCCATGGCGTCGTGCGCGTTGAGGCAGAGATTGACGATGATCTGGCCGAGCTGGGTCTCGTTGGCCTCGACCATCAGCGGCAGCTCGCCGGCATCGGCGGCAAGCTGCGTCGTCGCCGGCAACGATCCCGCCAGCAGGTCCAGGCTGTCGCGCAACGCGGCGCGCAGGTCGATCGGCTTCTTCTCGACGGCGCGCGCCCGGGTGAAGGCGAGGATCTGCGCCACCAGCTCCTTGCCGCGATTGCCGGCGCTGAGAATACGTTGCACGAACTGGTGCTGCTGCGTCTGCGCCGGCAAATCCTGCTCGAGAAAGCGGGCGAAGCCGATCACCGCGCCCAACAGGTTGTTGAAGTCGTGGGCGATGCCGCCCGCGAGCTGGCCGATCGCCTCCATCTTGCTCGCCTGCTGCAATTGCGCCTGCAGGCGCTCGCGATTGCGCTGCTCCGCCCGCTGGCTGGTGATGTCCTCGATAACCGTGACGACGCCCTCGCCGGGCAATTTCGAGCGCCGCGCCGAAAGCTCGCGTTTTTGGCCGGAAACGGTCCAATCGATCTCTTGGACATCGCGCTTGCCCCGCAGCGGCTCGCGCGGCCGCGGAAAGACCGCGGCGGCGAACGGAGCGCCGTCGGCGGCCGGCGGCAGGCCGGCAAGCGCGCGCGCCGGCCGATTGGCGTAGATCACGGTGCCGTCCTCGCGCTCGACATAGATCGCATCGCTGACGAGATCGAGCGCCGCCAGCGCCTCGCGGTGCCGGCTCGTCAGCAGCATGAGGGCAAGCAGATCGGCCACCGAGCGCGCGAAGGCGACGTCGTCGGCGGACCAGGCCCGTCTCGCTTCCAGGCCGAAAAAGGTGAAAAAGCCCTCGAGCCGCGAGCCGAGATAGACGCCGGCGACGAGCATCGAATGCACGCCGCGCGTCTGCAATATCTCGGCGAGGGCGGCAAGACGGGGATCGCCGAGCGTGTCATCGATCGCGACGACGCGCTGGCGCCTGAGGTCGGCGATCAGGGCGAGGTGGGACTCCAGCTCCAACTCCACCTCCGGGAGACCGCCGTGCCGGCCGTCGCGGCGAAAGGCATCGAGGCACCGCGCCAGCCGGCGCTCGTGCTCGATGAGATGCACGCAGGCGCCGTCCGCGCCGGTGACGCCGGCGGCAATCTCGGTCAGCTTGCGCACCGTCTCGATCATCGGCCCCTCGGCGACGGCGTTGCCGCGCAAGATCTCGACGAGCGCCTGATGCTGGCGCTGCAGCCTCGCCTCGCGCGCCATCAGATCCTCCCGCGCCGCGACCAGCTTCGTCACGTCGGTGCAGACCGTCCCGATCGCGTCGAAGCCGCCCGTCGCGTTGCGAATGGGAAAGCTGCTGAAGACGAACGAGAAGGGCTGGCCGCGATGGCTCACCGGCATCGGCGGCGTCCGCCCCGCCTCGCCGGTGCGCCACACGCGCCGCTGCATCTCGCGCACCGCCTCGAACCCCTCCACCAGCTCCGCAAGCTTCTTGCCTTCCTGCCCGATCAGCTCCGCCGCCGAGAGCCCGGTCCGGCGCTCATAGGCCCGGTTGACGAGAAGAAAGCGGTTCTGGCGATCGCTGATCGACAACGGCTGCGGCAGATTGTCGATGATCGAGTGCAGCCGCGCCTCGCTCTCGGCGACGCGGCGCTCGGCCGCCCGGCCGCGCTCGAAGCGCACCATGATGGCGCCCAGCAGGAAGACGGCGCCGGGCACGATGGTGAAGCCGGCAATGCCGGCCCGCCGCCACATCTCCGTCGCCACGGCGTGGGGCTCGACGAAGAAGTCGACCAGCAGCGCCGCGCCGACGGCAAGCGCCAGCGCGAGGATGTGGCGATGGTCCGGATGCGCCTTGCGCCGGTGCAGCCAGTGCCAGAACGGAAGGCTCACGCCGAAGCTCGCGGCAATGCCGATGGCGCCGCCCGGCGCGCCGACGCCGCCGAGCCAAAGGCGATAGGTCGCCGCCGCGACGGCCGCGGCGGCGCCCGCGACGGGACCGCCGAAAACGGTCACCAGCGCGATAATGGCGTCGCGGGAATCGACCTGGACGCCGGATTCCAGCCGCACCGGCGCGCTCATGCAAAGCACGGCCAGGCCGAAACCGACCATGCCCTCGGCCCAGGCGCGCGCGGGCGGCGACCAGCGCTCGAACCCCTCTCTCAGCCAGGCGTAGGCGAGTACCCCGAGGGCGAGCAGCGCCGCGTTCTGCAACAGGCCGATAAACTGCTGAAGGAGCATCGGTTCCATGAGTCCAGCCTGATCTGCACAACGGCAAGATTAGCGCTTTCAGGCCCTCTCCGGCCGCAGCCATCGGTATGGGGGACCGCGCCAAAGGTATTGGGTGGCGGCCTCCTTCTTCCCGCGCCCGATATCCCGCTGCACGATTTCACGGCGCGACGAAAGCGCTCATTTTCGCTATCATGGAAAACGCCGGGCCTGCCCGGGTCGCGGTCATCGAGGACCATCCGGAGCATTTCGACTATCTCGTCGCGCTGCTGCGCCGCGCCGGCTATGCCGTCGCCGCCTTCGACGACGCGAAATCCGCCCTGTGCCATCTCGCTCACAGCCCGGCAAACCTGGTCATCACCGACGTTTTCATGCCGGAGATGGACGGCTTCGAGCTGCTGAAGGAGCTGCAGGAGGCCCATCCCGGCGTGCCGCTCATCGCCGTGAGCGGCGCCGCTTCGCGCGACTGCACCGATTTTCTCGCCTGCATGAAGAAGTTGGGCGCCCGGGCGGTGTTTACCAAGCCGGTGGACGCGACGGAGCTGCTCGACACCGTCGCCCTCCTCGTCGAGCGGGGCGACGGACCGGGATGACGCGGCCGACCGGCCGGCGCGGCAAAGCCGCCGGCCGCCGCGGGCCGGCGCGCCCTGCACGGCCGTCCGACGCCGCCGGCTTGCTCCTCGATCTTGCCGAGGATGTCGCGCCGGCCGCCTGCGACGGCGAGAGGAAAACGCGGGCGCGAGCGACCGCGACGCGCAAGAGCGGCGGCTGAGCGGCGCCAAGCGCTCGCAAACTCTCTCCGCCAGGGTTCAACGATCGACGCCGCCCCGCCGGCCGCACCGCAATCTCGCGCCCGAGCGCGCTCGGCGGGATCTATGCCGCGGTATGCGAGCGAAGATCAAAGGTATGGGTCGCATCGCCTCCTTTTGAACGACGCCGCTATCCCGACGCTCGGTTTCCCGCCGCGCCTGCAGAGCATAGCGTGCAGTCCATGGTTATCGCCCCATCCGCCAAGATCGTGGTCGTCGAGGATCACCCCGCGCATCTCGACTACCTCGCCGCGCTGCTGCGGCGCTGCGGCTATGAGGTCGACGCCTTCCTGAGCGCCAGGGCCGCGCTGCACCATCTCGAGCAGAGCTCGGCCGACCTGGTGATCACCGACGTCTTCATGCCCGGCATGGACGGATTCGAAGTGCTGAAGGACTTGAAGCGCGTCCGCCCGGAGTTGCCGATCATCGCGGTGAGCGGCAGCGGCCCGCAAGACCGTTCGCTCTTTCTCGACGCCATGCAGCAGCTCGGCGCGCGCGCCGGCTTGTCCAAGCCGCTCGACATTCACTCGCTGCTCGACCTCGTCGCCCGGCTCACCGGCGCGCCACCGCGCCTCAGCCCGTCGCACCGCACCGCAGGTTCCCTGGTCTCATAGACGTAGAAAGAGGGGCGCATGAGAATCTTCCCGAGCCTGTCGATCGCGCGAAACGCCGCCGTCGCCGTCTCGCTCGTCCTCACCGTCGCGCCGGCGCTCCCGGCACTCCCCTGCGTCGCCGCCGGCGCCCGGCAGGCGGCGCACGAGACGCGCGCGGCGGCCACCCGGACACCGGGCGCCGCCGACATGCTCAACCGCCAATCCCGGGAACTGCGAAAGGAAGTCGGCGATTTCCGCGCCGCCTAGGCCCTTCCGCGGCCGACCGCTTCCGGCCGCACACCGATCGAGGTATCTGCCGGTGACGTTCTTTTGGAACTCCGACCCCTCTCGCGCAACGCCGGCCGCCGACGATGGCCGGCGGGTCGAGCTTGCGCGCGGCGCGGGCGGGGCGCGCCCGGCGGAGAGCGGCGGGACGATCTCGCGCTGGTCGGGAAGCTTCGCCGACACGGGCCTGGAAGCGCGGTTCGCGAAGGAAGACTGGCCGGCCCGGGTACGCCAGCTCCAAATCGCCGGCCTGACCGGAGGCCCGGTCTTCCTGTCGCTCGGCTATTCGGACTACGTCGCCATCGGGACCGGGCCGGCCTTGGCGATCATGATATCCGCCCGGATCGCCATATGCTGCGCCTCGCTCGGCTTTGCCGCCGCGCTGTCCCGCATCAAGAGCCCCCTTGTCGCGTCCTTCGGCGTCTTCGTGCTGTCGCTCTCACTGGCCGCCTGCTTCCTTTTCGGAGTCTACGTCAAGCACGAGGGCGCGGAGTTCCGCTCGTCGACCATCATGGCTCTCGTCCTCATCTATTATTTTTTCGTGCCGATCCGATTGCCCTGGGCCGCGGCGGCCGCCGTTCTCGCGACTTCCGGCTACCTGGCCGTCCTCGGGCTCATCGGCGCGCCGCCGAAGGAGATCGCCTACGTCGCGCCGATGCTCGTGCTGTTGAACGTGCTCGGCTACGGCTTTCAGCACGCGCTCGGAGCGGCGCGCCGCCGCGCGTGGCTCTCGCATCTGCTGGAGCTCCGGCGGAATCTGGAACTCCAGGCGGCGACCGACGAAGCCATGCGCGATCGGGCCGACGCCCAGGCGGCAAACGCCTCGAAATCCCGGTTCCTGGCCAATATGAGCCATGAACTCCGAACCCCGCTCAACGCCATCATCGGTTTCTCCGAAGCCATGCGGCTGCAAATCTTCGGACCGCTGGGCTCGGCGGCATATCAAGAGTATGTGCGCTACATTCACGACGCGGGACGCCATCTCCTCGACCTCGTCAACGACGTCCTGGACCTGGCAAAGATCGAGGCCGGGAAATTTCACATCGACCGCAGGCCGACCCGGCTCGGCGATCTGATCCAGAGCATCGTGCCGATCGTCGCGGTGCAAGCGAAGAGCGCCGGGATCGAATTGGCGATCCGGCCGCCGTCCGATCGCCTCGAGATCGTCGCCAACGATCGCGCCCTCAAGCAGATGCTGCTCAATCTCCTCGCGAACGCCCTCAAGTTCACGCCGCGCGGCGGAACCATCGCGCTCAGCGTGCAGCAGCGGCCGAGCGGCGGGATCAACATCACCGTCGCCGACACCGGCAGCGGCATCGGCGCGGGCGAGGTTGACCGGCTCTTCGAGCCGTTCGAGCAAGGGCCTCCCGACATATCCGGCCGGCATTCGGGGACCGGTCTCGGGCTGCCCCTCGTCAAGGCCTTGATGAGCCTGCACGACGGCAGCGTCGGCGTGACCAGCGAGCCGCTGCGCGGCACGTCCGTCACGTTGCGTTTCCCCGACGCCGCGACCGTGAAGGCGGGAGGCGGCGCGGCGTCCGAGACGCCCCGCGTCGTCGACGCGGCGGAACGCCGACCGGTTTCCTTGACCTCTGAAGCGACCTCTGAAGTGCCAACAGCCTAAAGGGAGATGTCCATGTCCATGCAAGCCAAAGACGCCTATCCTTCGCGCGGCGGCGTGCCTTTCCGCTCGGCCTCGACGCTGATCAACCGCAACGTCACGGTCGTCGGCCGGCGCACCAGCATGCGGCTCGAGCCGGCCATGTGGGACGCGCTGCGGCAGCTCTGCCGGCGCGAAGGCAAGACGCTCAACGAGCTCGTGACCGAGATCGACCGCGAGCGCACGGAATCGAGCCTGACCTCGGCGGTGCGCGTCTATCTGCTGCGCTATTTCTGCGCCGCCGCGGAGCGCAGCCTGGGCGCCAACCCGGCGCATTTCTGAAACAGGGAGCGGCCACCGGCCGGCGCGTTCATGACGATCGTCGCCCTCGGCGTTGCGCGGCGCAAAGCCGGCGACAAACTCCGGAGCATCGCGGCGACGATCGGCATCGGCGCCGCCTCGACGGCGCCGTGCCGCGGATTTCCGCGGGCCGCAGGGCCATCCATGAATGATCTCTATCGCCAGCGATTCGATCTCGATCCGACGCTCGGCTTCCACAGCCCGCTTCTGGCCGATCTCCACGGCTATTGGCTGAAGAAGCGCGGCGCGGGCGCCATGCCGCGGCGCCGCGACATCGACCCGCTCGACCCGGAGCTTCGGCCGCATCTCGGCTTTGTCGTGCTGACCGACGTGGTGGCGCCGGAGCGTTTCCGGTTTCGCCTCGTCGGAAGCCTGCTGGCCGAGGCCGTCGGCCGCGATTCGACCGGAAAATACCTGGACGAGGTCTATTCGCCGGCCGATTACGAGCGCATGATCCTCGCCTATCGCTGGGTCGTCGCCCATCGCGCGCCGCTGCGGGTCACCGGCAATTTGCGCCATGCGAATCGCGCATGGATCTCCATGGAGTCGGTCGATCTGCCGCTGTCGAGCGACGGGCGCGGCGTCGACATGATACTGACGCGCAGCGTGCTGGGAACGGCCTGACCGCCGCGGCTTGCCATCGCCCCTCCGTCGGGGGCGACGGCGATTTCGCGGCCCGCATCGGGCTCGACGCGCTTACCACCGAACGGCTCGACCACACCGCGGCGCGACCGGCGCCAGGCGGCAGCGAAGCCGTGGCCGTTCACCACCAGCGGCCAGACGCGCCGGCCCGCGGCGAACAGCGCGGCGCGGGGCAAGGAGGGATCAGCCTTGCCGGAAACGCCAAACGAGAACAAACTCAACTTCCAACACCGTTTCGTCCGGGGGAGCGCCGGCTAAATTCGCCATCGAGGCGCGCGAGGCCAGGGGTCGGCCATGGTGGTCAGTCCGCAAGTCGTCGATATCGGCCTGGATCCGCTCGACCGGCGCCGGCGGCGGCGGCGCGCGGCGCTGCGCATCGGCCTGCCGATCGTCGGCGTCGGGCTGATGGCGGCGACCATTCTCGCGATCGCGCTCTATTCCGACCGCGCCAACCGCAGCGGCGCGCTGGCCCTGTCGAACGATCTGCTGGCGACGCTGGAGCAGCGCGTCGCGTTGGCGCTGTCGGCCTATCTCGACCCGGCCGTTCGCGCCCTTCGCGTCGCCCGCGAGACCGTGCCGGACGGCACCAATCCCGCCCGGCTGCCCTTGATCGATGCGTTCGCGGCGAGCCTGTTGCGGGAGGTCGCGCAGATCGACGGCATCGCCTTCGCCGACAGCGACGGGAACTACGTCCTGGCGCGCCGCGATGCGGCCGGCGGCATGGACGTGAAGCTCGTCCGCAATGTCCCGGGGCCGCGGCGGGTCACCTGGATCCACCACAGCGCCGCCGGCGAGGAAATCGGGCGTAGGGAAGACCCTCGCGACGATTACGATCCCAGGACGCGCCCCTATTTTGCCGGCGCGCTCGCCGGCGAGGACGTGTTCTGGACCGGCGTCTACGTGTTCTTCACCAGCCGGCTGCCCGGCCTCACCGTCGCCGCCGGCCGGCGCGGCGCCGACGGCCGCGGCTATGTCGTGGAGATCGACATCGCGCTGCAGTCCCTGTCGGAATTCCTCTCCTCGCTCAAGATCGGCGAGAGCGGGCGCGCGGTCATCATGGACAAGACGGGCCGGCTGATCGCCGCTCCGGCGGGCATCGACATGCTGCGCCGGAGCGAAGGAACGACGACCACCGCGCGCGTCGACGAGGTCGGCGACGGCGTGCTGACCCTGGCCTATGACCACTTCCGCACCGACGGCTACGGCCATCGCGCGATCGAGGTGGACGGCCGCCGCTACATCGCGGCCGTGGCGCCGCTCGCCTCCGCGGGCCGCGACTGGGCGTTGTTGATGGTCGTGCCGGAGGACGACTTCATCGGCTTCGTCGCCAACAACAATCGCAAAGCGCTGGCAATGTCTCTGGTCATCGTCGCGCTCGCCACGCTGCTGGCGTCGCTCCTGGTCCGGCAGGGATTGCGCGCCGATCGCGGCGCAAGGCTGCTGCTCGACCGCCAGCTTGCGATCAGCCGGCAAAGCGCGGCCTTCGCCGCGCTGGCCGCCGACGCCGGCCTGTTCGACCCATCGCGACGCGAGCCGCCGCGGGCGCTGACGGAGACGCTGGCCGATGTCGGCCGCGCCCGGCGCGCCAGCCTCTGGCGGGTCGTCGGCAACGGCCGGATCTTGCGCTGCGAGGACAGCTTCGAACGGGACACCGGCGAGCACGCGGACGGGTTCGAGCTTCACCGCGACGAACTGCCCCAGCTCTTTGCCCACCTGCTCGGCGGCGAGGACATCGAGGTGGCGGACGCCGCCCGCGACCGGCGCACGGCCGAGCTGCACCGCGTCATGATGGCGCCGCTCGGCACCCAGGCGCTCATCGCCGTGCCGGTTCGGCGCGAGGCGCGCGTCGTCGGCTCGGTGTGGCTGGAGGATGCCGATGCCGCGGCGGAGAGCAGGGAATTCGCGCAGGCCGTCGGCAATATGATCGCGCTTCGCATGGGCGAGGCGCCGGCGGCAGCGGCCCGCGAGCCGCGCGAGAAAGAGACGCCGGCGCCGGCCCCGGCCGAGAAGCGCAGCTTCGAGGCCGAGCTTCGGCGGCGCGACATCGATCCGGCGATGACGGAAGCCGAGGTCCGCGCCGGCGTTTGCGTCATGGCGCTCCATCTCACGGATCCCTCGTCGATGGCGCTGCGCGCTCCCTCCGGGGGATGCTCGCTTTGCGACGACATCGTCTGCGCGCTGCAGAAGATCGCCGCCCTGCACCATATCCCCTATGTCAAGCTCGTCGGCCACGAGATCGTCGCCGCGGCGGGATTCGAGCCGCCCGCGACGGACGCGGCCACGCGGATTGCCGATGCGGCGGTGGCCTTGCGCGAGCATTGCCTGGCGCTTTTCCAGGACAGCGACCGGCCGCCGGAATTCCGCATCGGCCTCGACCACGGCATCGCCATCGGCAGCGCCGTCGGCAGCGATCCGCGGATCTTCAACCTGTGGGGCGAGGCGGTAAGAACCGCCGGCGCCATGGCCCGAACCGCGTTGCCGGGCACCATTCAGGCGACCGAAGCCGCCTATGCGGAACTGCGGCAGGACTTTCTGTTCCGGCCGCGCGGCCGCTTCTTCCTGCCGCGCGTCGGCGAAGCGCGGACCTTCCTGCTGTCGGGACGGCTATGAGCGGCGCCGCGCTTTCGACGGCGCGCAGACCGCGGCCCGGGCGCTTGCGGCGCGCGCTCGCACGCACCGGGCACGGCGCGCTCGCGCGGGCGCGCTTCGGCCTCGCGCTGTTCTCGCTGGCCTTCGGCGTGCTGCGCGAGGCCGCGCGCCCCGCCAGTTGGCGCCGCACGGTGCGCGCGCAGTTTCGCCGCGAGCTGCGCCAGGCGGTCGGCGGCGGCCTTTCGCCGACGGCGGTGACCGCGGTCCTGATCGGGCTCACCATGGTCTCGCAAACGCTCTATTGGCTGGGAGAAGCGGGGCAGGCCGAGATCATCGGCACGGTGCTGGTCACGGTCATGGTGCGCGAAGTAGCGCCCCTTCTCGTCGGCTTCATTCTGCTCGGCCGCAGCGGCATCGTCGCCGTCGCGGAAATCGCGACGCTGCGGCTCGGCGGGCAGGTGGACGCGCTGGCGGCGCAGGGGCTCGATCCATTCCTGCTCCTGGTACTGCCGCGCGCCTGCGCCTTGGCGGTTGCCGCCTTCACCCTCGCCATGGTCTTCGTGCCGGCGGCGCTCATCACCGGCTTCGTCGCCGGCAGCCTGCTGGGCGCGGTGGCGACGCCGTTCTGGGCGTTCCTCGACGGCGTGCTGCTGGCGATGCACGCCACCGACTTCATAGCCTTTCCGGCGAAGATGCTGGCGATGGGCCTGCTCGTGGCGCTCACCGCCTGCCTGACCGGCCTCGAGGCGGGCGCGCGGGACGACGCCGGCCGGGTGCTGCCGCGCGGCTTCATTCGCGGCACGCTCGCGATCCTGCTGGTGAGCATCGCCTCGAGCTTCGCGGCCTGACGCATGGGCGCCGGCGGAGCGATCCTCGATCTCACCCTCGCCCGCCCGCTCGCGGAGCCCGACGGGGCGCCGCAGGCGCCCTATACCTTGAAACTCGATCCCGGCGAGCTGGCGCTGATCGACGCACCCGACGAGGCGCACTCCTCGTGGTTTGCCGACCTTTGCTGCGGGCTCGTGCCTCTGGCGGAAGGCAAGGCGTGCTTTCTCGGCCGCGACTGGGCGGCGATGCCGCATGATTTCGCCGCGGCGCTGCGCGGGCGGATCGGCCGCGTTTTCGCCAAGGGCGGCTGGATCGGGTTCCTTGACGTCGCCGCCAACGTCCTGCTGCCGCAGTTGCATCACACGCGCAACGACGTGGGCATCCTGCGCGACCGGGCGGCGAGCCTGGCCCGCGCCTTCGGCTTGCCCGGCCTGCCGCTGGAGCGCGCCGCCGACCTGTCCCCCGCCGATCTCGTGCGCGCGGCGTGCGTGCGGGCCTTCCTCG
>Ga0187784_10000858_pt1 | contig 23372 bp, 22 predicted proteins | sample 1015_SJ02_MP15_2_FD_132964 | JGI IMG/M metagenome (GOLD analysis project Ga0187784, IMG submission 132964) | Tropical peat soil microbial communities from peatlands in Department of Meta, Colombia - 1015_SJ02_MP15_20_MG | ecosystem: Environmental > Terrestrial > Soil > Wetlands > Peat | place... | reverse complement strand
CGGCGTTTGCTTTGTGCGCCCGCCACACGGGACCGCTCTTTTGACCGCTTCTCCGACCGCCCCGCCGCCGCTCGATATCGCGCCCATCTCCATCGAGGAGGAGATGAGGCGGTCCTATCTCGATTACGCCATGAGCGTGATCGTGGCGCGCGCGCTGCCCGACCTGCGCGACGGGCTGAAGCCGGTGCATCGCCGCATCCTCTACGTGATGAAAGAGAACGGCTACGACTGGAACCGGCCGTTCCGCAAATCGGCGGCCGTGGTCGGCGACGTCATGGGGCAATACCATCCGCACGGCAACGACGCCATCTACGACGCCATGGTGCGCATGGCGCAGGATTTCGCCATGCGCGTGCCGCTGATCGACGGCCAGGGCAATTACGGCTCGATGGACGGCGATCCGCCGGCGGCGATGCGCTACACCGAGGCGCGGCTCGCGCGCGCCTCGGACCCGCTGCTCGGCGACATCGACAAGGACACGGTCGACTTCCAGCCCAATTACGACGGCACGCGCCAGGAGCCCAAGGTGCTGCCGGCGCGCTTTCCCAATCTCCTGGTCAATGGCGGCGCCGGCATCGCCGTCGGCATGGCGACCAACATCCCGACGCACAATCTCGGCGAGGTGCTCGACGCCTGCATCGCCTTCATCGACAACCCCGCGATCACCGCCGACGAGCTGATGGAGCTGGTGCCGGGCCCGGATTTCCCCACCGGCGGCATCATCGTCGGCCGCATGGGCATCCACGCCGCCTACAAGCTCGGCCGCGGCTCGATCGTGCTGCGCGGCAAGACGCATCTCGAGGAGAGCCGCAAGGAGCGCGAGGCGATCATCGTCACCGAGGTGCCGTATCAGGTCAACAAGGCGCGCATGGTCGAGCGCATCGCCGAATGCGTGCGCGAGAAGCTGATCGAAGGCATCGCCGACCTGCGCGACGAGAGCGACCGCGAGGGCGTGCGGGTGGTCATCGAGCTGAAGCGCGACGCCTCGCCCGACGTCGTGCTCAACCAGCTCTACCGCCATACGCCGCTGCAGACCAGCTTCGGCGTCAACATGCTGGCGCTCAACGCCGGCCGGCCGGAGCTGCTGCCGCTGCGCGACATCATCGCCGCCTTCGTGGGCTTCCGCGAGGAGGTCGTCACCCGCCGCACCATCTTCCTCCTGGGCAAGGCGCGCGAGCGTGCGCATCTGCTGCTCGGGCTCGCCGTGGCGGTGGCCAACATCGACGCGATGATCGAGCTCATCCGCAAGGCGCCCGATCCGCCGGCGGCGCGCGCGGCGATGACGGCGCGCGGCTGGCCGATCGACAGCGTGGCGCCGCTGGTGGCGCTGATCGAGGAGCCGGGCCGCGGCGGCCGGCAGGCCGACGGCAGCTACCGCCTCTCCGACGCGCAGGCGAGGGCGATCCTCGACCTCCGCCTGCAGCGGCTCACCGCGCTCGAGCGCGACAAGATCGCCCAGGAGCTGGACGAGATCGTCGCCGAGATCAGGGGCCACCTCGAGATCCTGGGCTCGCGCGCGCGCCTCCTCGAGGTGCTGCGGCAAGAGTTCCGGGCGGTCAAGGAGGAATTCGCCACGCCGCGCAAGACGGCGATCGAAGACGTCGAGTTCGAGGCCGATATCGAGGAGCTGATCCAGCGCGAGGACATGGTGGTGACGGTGAGCCACGCCGGCTACATCAAGCGCGTGCCGCTCTCGACCTACCGCGCCCAGCGCCGCGGCGGGCGCGGCCGCACCGGCATGGCGGTGCGCGAGGAGGATTTCGTCAACCAGGTTTTCGTCGCCTCGACCCATGCCTCGGTGCTGTTCTTCACCTCCACCGGCCGCGTCTACAAGCTCAAGGTCCACAAGCTGCCGGTCGGCACGCCGCAGGCGCGCGGCAAGGCCTTCGTCAATCTGCTGCCCAACCTGGCGCCGGGCGAAAGCATCTCGACGGTGCTGCCGCTGCCGGAGGAGGAGGCGTCCTGGGGCGACCACACCGCCGTCTTCGTCACCCGCAAGGGCAACGTCCGGCGCAACGCGCTCAGCGATTTCGCCAACGTCTTCGCCACCGGCAAGATCGCCATGAAGTTCGAGGGCGAGGACGCCGACGACCGGCTCATCGCCGTCGCCGTCTGCGGCACCGGCGACGACATCCTGCTCGTCACCCGCAACGGCCGCGCCATCCGCTTCCCGGCCGGCGACGTCCGCGTCTTCACCGGCCGCACCTCGGTTGGCGTGCGCGGCATCAAGCTCGCCGAAGGCGACGCGGTGATCTCGCTGTCGATCCTGCGCCACGAGGAAGTGGATTCGCCGACCCGGAGCGCCTTCCTGCGGCTGTCCACGCAACGCCGGCGCGCGGCGGGCGAGGAGGCGGACGCGGCGGAGCCGGCCGAGCCCGAGGACGGCGAGGGCGAGAACGGCGCCGAGGCCACCATCTCCGAGGAGCAGTTCGCCGATCTCGCCCAGCGCGAGGAGCTGCTGCTGTCGATCACCGAGAAGGGCTTCGGCGTGCGCAGCTCGGCCTATGACTATCGCATCACCGGGCGCGGCGGGCAGGGCATCGAGAACATGAACCTGGCCAAGCGCCAGGACGCCGTCGTCGCCGCCTTTCCGGTCGGGCCGCGCGACCAGATCATGCTGGTGACCAACACCGGCATGGTGATCCGCGTGCCGATCGAGGGCATTCCGGTCAAGCGCCGGCGCAGCCAGGGCGTCGTGGTGTTCAAGGTGGAAGAAGGCGAGCGCGTCGTCTCGGTGGCGCATCTCGCGGAAGCCGGGGAGAACGGCGAGAACGGGGCGGCCGAGGAAACCGAAGGGGAGATCGCATGAGCATGGAGCGCGTTGGGTTCTATCCCGGCACCTTCGACCCCATCACCAACGGCCACACCGACATCATCCTGCGCGCCACCAAGATCGTCGACCGGCTGGTGATCGGCGTCGCGCGCAACATCGGCAAGGGCCCGCTCTTCTCCACCGAAGAGCGCGTGGAGATCGTGCGCGACGAGATCGCGCATCTCGCCGATCCCGAGACGCGCCGGCGGGTCGAGGTGAAGCCCTACAACATCCTCACCATGCATTTCGCCGTGGAGCAGGGCGCCTCGGTGATCGTGCGCGGCTTGCGCGCCGTCTCCGATTTCGAATACGAGTTCCAGATGGCCGGCATGAACAACCGCCTCAATCCCAACGTCGAGACGGTGTTCCTCATGGCCAACGACAAGTACCAGTTCATCGCCTCGCGCTTCGTCAAGGAGATCGCCCAGCTCGGCGGCGACGTCTCGCATTTCGTCAGCCCGCGCGTGCTGCAACGCATCACCGCCCGCTTCGCCCAGAACGGCAAGAAGAAGCTGGCGGCGAAGCGATGAGGCGGCCGGCGGCTCTCGACCGTCTGCCTTCGGCCGATGGCTGACGGCCTCGTCGTCCTCTTCAAGGGCCATTCGCAATACGGCAGCGTCAACGCCATGGTCGACCAGCTCGCCCAGGCGCTGGAGCGGCTGGGCGCGCCAACCGCGATCCTCGACACGCGCGCGGCCGACTGCGTCGCCAGCGCCGTGGCCCTCCTCCGCCAGCGCCGCGTCCGGCTCTTTCTCAGCCTCAACGGCTTCGGCATTCCCGCGGCCGGGCAGGGCGCGGGCTTCTACGCCGAGAGCGCGGCGCCGGTGCTGATCTATTTCGTCGACCATCCCGCCTATCACCTTTCGCGGCTGCGCGCGCCGCTGCCGCGGCTCATCGCCACCTTCCCGACCGCGCATCACGCGGATTTCTGCCGCCGCTTCATCCGCGACGACATCGCGATCCATCACCTGCCGCATGCGACGGCGGCGGCCGCGGCGGCGCCCTGGCGAGGGCGCGATCTGGCGCTCTTTCTCAGCGCCTCGCTGATGGCCGATCCCGAGCCTTTCCGCGCGCAATGGCGCCAGCACGGCGCCGAGGTCGCGGCCCGGCTCGACGCCACGGTCGAGGCGCATGACGCGGCGCCGACGCGGCCGCTGCACGAGATCGTGCTGGCGGCGCTGGGCGGAGCCGCGCCGCCGATCGAGGTCCTGGCTTCCTACGTGATCACCGTCGACACCTATCTGCGCTCGCGCGTCAAGCTCGCCCTGGCGCAGGCGCTGGCGCATTTGCCGCTGACGCTTTGCGGCGAAGGCTGGGCGCGCCATGCCGCGCCGGGACAGCGCGCGGCTTTCCTGCCGGCGACGCCGGTCGCCGAGACGGTCGCCGCCATGCGCCGCAGCAAGATCGTGCTCAACCCGCTGCCGCCCTATTACGAAAGCCACGAGCGGCCGCTTCAGGCCATGGTCAACGGCGCCGTCGCCGCCGAGGGGCCGAACGCGGCGATGGCGGCGGCGTTTCCGGGCGGCTATCTCGATCTCCCCGCCGATCCCCGCGAAGCGGCGGCGGCGCTGGAAGCGGCGCTGGCGGCGGAGGGGCGGCTGCAAGCGATCGCCGAGGCCGGCCATGCGGCCTGCCTCGCCGGGCATCTCTGGGAGCATCGCGCGGCGGAAATCCTGCGCCTGGCGGCAGCCGGCTGAGCCGGCCGCGCTCAGCGCGGCGCGGCCTTGTCGATCAGCTTGATCGCGATCTCATCGGTGTTCAGCGGCAGGGGCGGAGCGGGGAACCAGCTCAGCGCGACCGGCTGCTTCCGGCCGATGACCGCGCCGGTCGCGGCGTCGGCGAGCCACAGCCGCGCCAGCTTGTCGGGATCGACCGCCTCGCCTTCGACCACCACCGTGCTCCCGGCCCGGCCGGTGAACTCGACATCGGTTCCGCCGGCAATGCCGCCCCAGCCATAGGCGATGCCGAGCCGATGCGGCTCGCCGGCGGTGACGAGCAGCGGCCGGTCCCAGCGCCAGGCGGAGTCCTTCACCACCCGCCCGTCCACGGCCCAGACCAGATGGTACTCGCTCGATTGCAGGAAGAATTTGGCATCCTTGCTGCCGAGAATGCTCACCGCCCGATCCGGCGTCAGCCCCGGCGGCGGCGCGTAATAGGCCGTGCTGTCGCCGGCGCAGCCCGCCAGCAGCAGCAGAGCGAGAGCGATTGCCGGCGACCGCCCCGAGCCCCGGATGGCCATGACGCGCCTCCCTCATCCAACGCGCTCAAGGGTAGCATCGGATCATCAACGCCGGCACTTCCATCGGGCAGCCTCGCGGCAATTTTACCGGCTCCTACGCCGCCTTCAGCAGGATGTTCTGCTCGCGCTCCAGCACCTTGCGCACGGCGGGGCGCTCCAGCATCCGGTCTTTCCAGCCGGCGAGGTGCTTCAGATCCGTCACCGGCAGCTCGATGCGCGCGCCCCAGCCGTAGAAGACCAGGGCATAGGGATCGCAGACGGTGAACTGGTCGCCTTGCATCCATTTCTTGCCGGCAACGAGACCGTCGGCCTCCTGCAGCGCCGCCCAGAAATTCTTCTTGCCGGTCTCCTTGACCGAGAGGGCTGCAATCGGGTCCTCGGCGAAGCGCTCGGTGCGGATGATGTGGGTGAAGGCGGGGTGCACCGTGTTCGAGAGCCAGGCCATCATCGAGATGCAGCGCGCCTCGGCCGCGAGATCCTTGGGCAGCAGGCCCTTCTCGGGAAAGCGCCGGGCGAGATAGGTGAGAATCGCCGTGTTCTCGGTCAACACGCTGCCGTCGTCGAGGCGGAGCGCCGGCACCTTGCCGCGCGGGTTGATCTTGAGGTAGTCGGCGGTTCTCTGCTCGCCCTTGGCCAGCGCCACCAGCTTGCTCTCGAAACTCGCGCCCGCCTCCTCGAGGCCGATGTGGGACGCCATGGAGCAGGCGCCGGGACTGTAGAAGAGCGTCAGCATAGGGGTATCCTCCAGGTTCTTGGCGCAGGATTGGCGGCGATTGTGCCCGCTGGACGGAAGGCTGTCCATGGCGGCGCCGGCGGGGCGCCGAGCCACCCCCGGAACGGGCGGAGCGCTCAGCGGTCGAGCCAGACCTCGGTCAGATCCTGCTCGAGATAGTGGCTCGGCGTCAGGTGCCAGCCCTTCATCGCCGTCGCGGCGGCGACGATGCGGTTCCACCACAGGAACGGCACGGTATAGGCCTCGGTCAGCGCGTGGCGCTCGAACTCGCGCACGATGCGGGCGCGCTCGCGCGGATCGGTGGTGACGGCCTGGCCGACATAGAGGCTGTCGAGGAAGCGGTCGGTCGAGCCGGCAAAATTGCTCGGCGAGAGGTCGCTCGAGACGTATTTCGCCAATTGCAAGGTGGGATCGTCGAAATAATCGCCGCCGAAATCGATCGCCGCCTGGAAGTCGTGGCGCTGGAGCGCGCCTTCCCAGTCCTTGGTCCCGAGCTTCTGCTGGCTGACGCTGACGCCGACGGCCTTCCACGCGGCGACGAGGTAGTCGGCGGCGGGGCCATAGGGCATGGCGATGTCGCGGTTGGTGAGAGTGAAGGCAAGCCCGCTCTGGCCGGCCTCGGCCAGGAGGCGCTTCGCCTCGGCGCGCGAGGCGGCGCCGTCGCGCCAGAAGCCCGGGATGGCGGTGAGGTCGGCCTCCGGCGTCGCCAGCGCGAAGCCGGGCCGCGTGATGCCGCCGACGAATTTGAGGAAGGTCGTCGATTGCAGGCTCTCCGCCGCCTGCCAGCGGTCGATGGCGAGCGACAGCGCGCGGCGCACCCGGGCGTCGTCGAACGGCGGCTTCCTGGCGTTGAACACCACCATGAGGTCGATGAGCCAGGGCGTCTCGCCGAGCTCGACCTTGTTGCCCATCGCCTCGGCGAGCTGGTCGCGCTCGGTCGGCGTGACGCTGCGGAACTCGGCGAGCAGCGTGCCTTTCTCGAGCCCGTCCACCACCTTGGCGCCGGCGACAAAATGCGCGACATAGCCGTCGAGATAGGGACGGCCGGGAAGGAAATAATGATCGAAGCGCGTGCCCGTCCAATGATCGCCCTTGACGTGCTCGACGAAGCGGAAGGCGCCGGTGCCGAGGACGTGCGTCTGGGGAAAGAGCGGATCCTCCTTGAGCCTTGCCGCGCTGTAGATGCAGTTCCAGGGCGAGGCGAAATTGGCCAGCATCGCCGCCTCGGGCCAGCGCAGATGGAACACCGCCGTGAGCGGGTCCGGCGTGTCGATGCGGTCGATGGCGGCGTAATAGACCTGGCGCGCGGAGATGACGCCCTGGGGCGGATGCGCGATGCGCTCGTAGCTCGCCTTGACGTCGGCCGAGGTGAGCTTGCTGCCGTCGTGGAACAGCACGTTCGGCCGCAGCTTGAAGGTATAGGTCAGCCGGTCGGCCGAGACGCTCCAGCTCTCGGCGAGGTCGCCCTTCACTTGCGGATAGTCCTCGCCGTCGAATTTGAGCAGGGTCGAGTAATGCGGCGCCACCGGATGCAGGAAGGCGAAGGAGACGTTGGCGTGGCAATCGTAATTGGGGGGCTCGGCGTCGACCGCGAAATCGAGCACGCCGCCGCGCCGCGGCTGCGGCTCGGCCGCGGCGGCGGCAAAGGCGAGGGCGGCGAGGGTGGCGGCGGCGCCGGCCAGCCGCAGGCCCGACCACAGGATCTCGCCGCGGCGGCGGCGGCGAAAAAGATAGCGCTTGTACACCGGGGATCCTCCTCGAGTGGCTGCGGGGTGCCGCGTCGAACTCAATTCCGGTGCTCGCCCTGCCAGCGGCGGAACTGCTCGTAGAGCTGATCCTTCTGCTCGGCGGTGAGCGTCTGGCTGCCGCTCGCCTTGCTGCGCTCGTCGAGGAACTTGGCGAAGATGTCGCGCAGCTCGTTCTCGCTGAAGGCGGCGGGCGCGCTGCCGTTGCGCTTGATCCAGTCCGCGGCCGGCGCGAAGCGGCGCCAATGCGGCAGCTCGGCGGCGAGATTCACCTCATGCCATTTCGGGTGATGCGGCGCTTCCAGCAGCTTGGGGAACTGGGTGAAGAAGACCTCGACGAAATTCGCCACGTTGCGGTAGCGCTCGGAATCCGGCGCCAGCCCCGCGACGATCAGCACGGTGCCGACCGCGACGGTGTCGACGGGGCTGCCGGCGGCGACGAGATCGGGATAATCCTCGTTGGCGAGCCGCGCCGGCAGATAGGCCGAGGCGATCTCGCCCTTGAGCGGCACGGGAAGGAAATGCAGATTGTCCTGCGGCCGCACTGCCTGGAAGAGCGGCGCCGGCTTGCCCACTACCACCGCCATCGCCGCGATCTCGCCCCGGCGCAGCTTCTCCAGCGCCAGCGCCTGGCCATAGGCGGTCGGCTCGACCTTGATCTTGAGGAAATCGAAGAGGCGCGGGCCGGTGAAGGCGGTGCCGTCCTTGGCCGTGCCGAAATTCACCTTCTTGCCGGCGAGATCGCCGACGGCGTGGATGTCGGCGCGCGCCAACAGGTGGAACTCGTCGTTGTTGAGCTTGGCGATGTAGGTGACGAAGCCGTCGATATTGGCATAGAGCTTCTGCGCGCGGGCGTAGTCGAGCGCGTCGGTCTGGACGATGGCGAGATCGACGCCGCGCAGCACTTTGAGATCGGCGAGGTTCTGGAAGGCGCCCTTGCCGACCACCGGCAGCACGCGCCGCGTCGCGCCGTCATCGAGCGTGTCGGCGAGATCCTCGGCCATGCGCAGCGAGGTGCCGCCGACGTCGCCGGCGACGATCTCGACCAGGCCGCGATTGGCGCGCTCGACGAGCGCGTCGGCGGCGTGCGCGCCGCCGGGGAACGCCAGCGCCAGCAGCGTTGCGGCGAGGGCGGTCAGGCGGCGAAGACCTGCTGCGGAATATGTCATGCGGAGCACCCCAATGCGTCGCGCCGGCGCCGATCAGCCGGCATATGTGGCCATCAGCCGCTGCATCAAGCCGTCGGCCTCCTTGTCGCCGCCGGCGCTCGCCTTGCGATACCAGCGCGCGGCGGCGACGGGGTCGCCCGGGACGAAGCGGGCATGGGTTTCGGCGAGGAACAGCGGGTCATAGGTCTTGCCGGCGGCGGTGGCGGCGGCGGCGCTGCCGCCTTCGGCGGCGCGCTCGTAGAAGAGCCGCGCGCCGGCGATGTCGCCGGTGGCGAGGAGCTGATCGCCGCGCGCCATGAGCGTTGCGATCTCCTGCGGGGGGAGCGGCGGCGGCGCTTCGGCGGCAGGCTTCGGCGGCTCGGGCGGCGGCACCGGCGTCGCGGGTTCGGGCGGCGGCGCCGGCGGCGCCGGAAGCGCCGTCTCGGCCGGCTTCGCCGGGAGCGCGGCCTCGGCCGGCTTTGGCGGCAGCGGCATGGGCTCCGGCGGCGGCGCGACGAGCGCCAGAGCCGGCGGCTCCTGCGGCGGCGGCAGGCGCGACAGCACGAAAAGCGCGGCGCCGGCGATCAGCGCCAATCCGCTGAAGCCGGCGAACAGCATCATCGGCAGGCCGACGGCGCGCCGCGGCGGCGCGCTCGAGGGAGCCGGCGCGCCGACGGGAGCAGGGGGACCGACCGAAGCCGGCGCGCCGGCCGGAAGCCGCGTCGTCGTGCCCGCGCTGTCGTTCCCGTCGCGTTCGTAGGACCAGTACCAGGGGCGGAACCCTGAAGCCGAGGCATCGCCCTTGGTGTAAAGCAAAGGGTCGGAGGCTGCGCTCTCTCCCTCCGCCGCCGCGGCACCAGGCGCGCGCGCCGCGACGCCAGCGGCGGCCTCGCCGGGCGCGGCTGCGGGGGAACGGCGCACGCCCGCCAACAGGCGTTGGCGCGCGCTGCCGCCGGGCAAGGAGAAAAGCGATGCCATGGGCGCGGGCCCGCCGCTGCCGCCGTCGCCGGCCGCTCCCGCCGCCTTGGCGTCGGGCTTGCCGGTCTCGAGGCTCGCCTGCTTTTCCGTGCTCAGCATTGCCACTCTCTGCCGGGACCGAACCGCGCCGCGCTTCGGCTCGGCGACCGGAATCGACCCCGTCCGATGCCGCGGATTATCCTCACGAGAGACAATGAGTGACAGAGTTTTTATATGGCATTTTAATAGCTTACAAGCCTTCTCTGGGATCCTTTCAAGAGTGTCGGCAGACCTCAGATCTTGAAGCTCTCCAGCGTCTCGGGCGCGAACAGCTCCTCGGGCGCGAGCCGGCGCTGCGACAGCCCCTGCTCGTGGTGGTAGCGCAGGAAGGTATCAAGCACGTGCCGGTTGGGCTCGAGCCCATAGGCCCACCAATCCTCGCCCATCTCGCGCCGGACCTCCTCGACCTGGGCGATCTGCCAGGGCAGCATGGTCTTGAGCGCGGCGGTGCCGGCGAGGTCGTCATAGGTCTTGCGCTGCGCCCGCAGAAAGGCCTTGTGCAGCGCCTGGGCGATCCAGGGATGGGCGCGGTAGAGCTCGCGGCGAATGACGACGGTGTGCATGATCGGGAAGATGCGCGTCTTGCGGAAATAGGCGCGCTCGATCTCGGCATAGTTTTCGAAGAGGCGCAGCACCGCCTCGGGCCTCGAGCGGTGCGTCGACGGCGCCCGCGCGGTGTAGAGCGCGTCGATCTCGCCCGCGGCGATCATCGCCGCCAGCGTCTGGCGCGGACCAAGCCGCTCGATGCGAAACCGCGCCGGCAGGTCGAGCGCCAGCTTCTCATCGCGCCCCGGCTCCTCCTCGCCGCCGGTGACATGGGTGCAGCTCGCGGGGTCGACGCCGTACTCGTCCTGCAGCATGCCGCGAATCCAGACCGGCGCGGTCATCTGATATTCGGGCGCGCCGACGCGCCTGCCGGCGAGCTGGCGCGGCTCGGCGATGCCGCTCTTGGCCGAGACGAAGATGCAGGAATGGCGAAAGCAGCGCGACGGGAAGACCGGGATGGCGATGAAGGGCGGCTCGGAGCGCGTCAGCGAGACGGCGTAGGAGGAGAGCGACATTTCCGCCGCGTCGAATTCGCGATGGCGCAGCATGCGGAAAAAAGTCTCCTCGACCGGCAGGCCGAGATAGACGAGATCGATCCCGTCCGGCACGACGCTGCCATCGGCCAGCGCGCGGGTGCGGTCGTAATCCCAGCAGGCGAGAGTGAGGCGAAGCCTGGACATCGTCGGCGTGAGCCTAGTGCCGCCGCGCGAGTCGGGGCAAGCGCGCTAATGCTCTTCCGCTTTCGCCTGTTGCCAGCGCGCTTCCATGTCCTCGAGACTCGCCGTTTCCGGCGATTCGCCCGCCGCCGCGAGCAGCGCCTCGACGCGACGGAAGCGGCGCTCGAACTTGCGGCAGGCGGCGCGCAGCGCCTGCTCCGCGTCGGTCTCGGCGCGCCGCGCCAGATTGACCACGGCGAAGAGGAGATCGCCGATCTCGTCGGCGACGCGCGCCGGGTCGCCGCCGCGCAGCGCCTCGCGCAGTTCGCCGATTTCCTCGGCGATCTTGTCGAGGATCGGCGGCAGGTCGGGCCAGTCGAAGCCGACGCGCGCGGCGCGGCGCTGCAGCTTCTCGGCGCGGGCGAGCGCGGGGAGCGCCGCGCCGACGCCGTCGAGCGCGCTTGGCGCGGCGCCCGAAGCCGCCGCGTCCGCGCGGCGTTCGGCCGCCTTGTGCTCTTCCCAGGCCGCCGTCTGCGCCGCCGCGTCGGCGATCGCCGCGCCGGCGAAGACGTGCGGGTGCCGGCGCAGCATCTTGTCGCCGATGGCGCGCGCCACGTCGTTGAAGGCGAAGAGCCCGGCCTCCTCCGCCATGCGCGCGTGGAACGCCACCTGAAAGAGGAGGTCGCCGAGCTCGTCCTTGAGCGCCGCGCTGTCGCCGCACTCGCACGCCTCGGCCACCTCATAGGCCTCCTCGATGGTGTAGGGCGCGATGGTGGCGAAGCTTTGCGCGCGGTCCCAGGGACAGCCGCGCTCCGGGTCCCGGAGGCGCGCCATGATGGCGAGAAGCCGCGCGAGATCCGGAGCGTCGGTGAGAGCGCCCGGCGGCGCGTCGATAGCGCCCGTCTTGGATCGGTTCATGTCGGCTTGTCCTGCCCGTAAAGCAGCACCTTCACCTTCTCCAGCGTGACGAGGCCGCTGCCCATCATGCCGTCGAGGACCGGCAGGAAGGCGTTGATCTTCTCCTCGCTGTCGACGATCTCGATCACCATCGGCAGATCCTCGGAGAGGCGCAGCACCTTCGCGGTATGCAACCGGCTCGAATGGCCGAAGCCCAACGGCCCGCGCAGCACGGTGGCGCCGGCGAGATGCTGCTCGCGCGCCTTGAGGACGATCGCCTCGAAGAGCGCGAGATGCTCCAGGCGGTCGTCTTCGCCGATGAAGATGCGCAGCAGCATCGCGTCCTGGGGAACTCGCATGGGACTCATCCTCCGTAAATGAGCGCGCCGAGGGCGAAGCCGGCCCAGGCCGCGATCAGGCATAGCACCACCGAGGCGGCGATGTTGGCGAGCGCGTGCGTCCACTCGCCTTCGCGCGCGAGCGCGAGCGTCTGCAGGCTGAAAGAGGAGAAGGTGGTATAGCCGCCGCACAGCCCGATCATCACCAGGTGCCGCACCGTCGGATCGCCCGGCAGCGGGCCGCCGGGATCGACCGCGGCGGCGGCGAGGCCGATGACGAAGCCGCCGCTGATGTTCACCAGCAAGGTGCCCCAGGGAAAGATCTCGCCGATGCGCCGCGCGAGGAAGCCGGAGAAGGCATAGCGCGCCATGCCCCCCGCCGCGCTGCCCAGCGCCACCCAGAGCGACGCGATCAAGCCTCGCCCCCGACTCTCGAATCGATCATATAATTCCGTAAAATCAATGGACCATGAGATTCTATTGAGCTCATTCATTAACTTTCCGGGCGAGCCTGTGGCCGAGCCAGACGGCGAGCAGGCCGAGCACCAGCGACAGCGCCACGTCGCTCGAGGCGGCAAGCGGCCGGCCATGCTGGAGCAGCTCCAGCGTCTCCAGGCTGAAGGCGGAGAAGGTGGTATAGCCGCCGCACAGCCCGACCATGACGAATTGCCGTCCGAGCGGGCTGACATAGAGGCGCCCGTCGGGCGCGGTGAGCGTGGCAAAGCCGCCGATGACGAAGGAGCCGATGAGATTGACGAGAAGGGTGCCCCAAGGAAAGACCGTTCCCCCCAGCGCCGCCGCCAGCACGCCGCAGCCATAGCGCGCAAGCCCGCCCAAGGCGCTGCCGATGGCGATGACCAGGTAGGTGACGAGAAAGTTCATGACGGACGGGGTCTTAGGCATAGGCGCCGGGGCCTGCGGCTGCAAGGCTCGGCGCGTCCTTGACAAGAAAATCATCCTGCCCGCTTGTGAGCGCGGGCAAGGGAAGGGACCGGAGCCATGCAGCGCGCGGCCGTCTGGCTGGTGTTGATCGGGGTGGGGCTTGCGCTCGATGCCGCAGCGCAGGCGCCATCGCCGCCGTCGCCTTTGGGGCGCTGGCTGAGCGAGACCAAGCGCGGCGTGATCGAGATCTATCCCTGCGCCGACCGGCTTTGCGGCAAGCTGGTCTGGCTGATCGAGCCGGTGCGCCGCGGCGCGCCGGCGCTCGACGACAACAATCCCGACCCCGCCTTGCGGCAGCGGCCGCTCTGCGGCCTCACCATGCTCGGCGATTTCCGCCTGCTCGAGCCGCAGCGCTGGGGCGACGGCTGGATCTACGATCCCGACAGCGGCAAGACCTATCACGCCACCCTGGCGGTCGAGGGCGAGACGCTGCGGCTGCGCGGCTATGTCGGCATCCCGCTCTTCGGCGAGACGCAACGCTGGACGCGCCCGGATGGCAGCTACGGCTCCTGCTGAGGCGGCGGGCGCCGCCGGATCAACGGCAGCAGCAGCAGCGCCGCCAGCACCAACGCGCCGATGAACAGCCAGGCATCGTCGAACGCCCAGACCAGCCCGGCGCGCCGCACCACCGGCGCCACCAGATCGCGCGTCGCCTGATCGATCGGACCCAGCGGGACGCCGGTGAAGCGATCGGTCGGCAGGCCGACGAAGCGCGCCGCCGCCGCATCGCCGGCCAGCAGGCGCCGGACCAAAGCCTCCACGTGCTCGGGGGCGCGGCGCTCGATGATCGTGTCGATGAGGGCAAGGCCGATGGCGCCGCCGAGATTGCGCATCAGATTGAAGAGCCCGCTCGCATTGGGCACTTCCGCCGGAGCGAAGCCCTCGAGCGCCAGCGCGGTGCTGGGCAAGAGGCAGAGCATGACCGCCGCGCCGCGCGCCGCCTGTTGCCAGAAGAGGCCCCAGAAATCGGTCGCGGCGGTCATGAAGCCGTTGCCGATGAGGCCCGCCGCGAGCAGCAGGAATCCCAGAAGGCTCAAGCGGCGGAGGTCGACGTGCCGCTCCAGCAGCACCGCCAGCGGCGCCGCCGCGAGCTGCGCCGCGCCGGTCACCATCATGATGAGGCCGATGTCGAACGCCTCGTAATAGCGCACCAGGCCGAGATAGACCGGCAGCAGATACGTCGCGCCGTAAAGACCGACGCCGAGCGCGAAGCTGAGGCACGAGCCGAGCACGAAATTGCGGTCGCGGCAGCAGGCGAGGTCGATGAGGGGGCGAGGGCGGGTGAGGCAGCGCCGGAGCGTCGCCAAGCCGCAAGCAAGGCAGGACGCCACCAGCAGCAGCATCGCCGGATCGCTCCAGCCGCGATGCGGCGCTTCTTTCAGCAGCACTTCGAGGCCGGCCAGAAACGCCGCCAGCAGCGGCAAGGCCCAGAGATCGACCGCGCCGATGCCGCGCCAGTCGGCCCGGTCGACGGCGACGGCCCAGGCGACGAACAGCGCCACGGCAATGCCGGGGCCGACATTGATCAGGAACAGCCAGTGCCAGGAGAAGCGGTCGGTGATGAAGCCGCCGACGGTAGGCCCGAGCGTCGGCGCCAGCATCGCCATCGAGCCGGCGATGACCGTGGCGCGGCTGCGCGCCGACGGCGGAAACATCAGGAAGATCGCCGAGAACACCAGCGGGATGAGCAACCCGCCGCAAAAGCCCTGCGCCGCGCGCGCCAGCACCAGCGACCAGAAGCCGGTGGCACGCGCGCAGGCGATGCTGGCCAGCGTGAAGCCGGCGATCCCCGCGAGGAAGGCGCCGCGCGTCGACAGCACCCGAGTGAGCCAGCCGGTCAGCGGGATGGCGACGATCTCGGCCATGAGATAGGCGGTCTGCACCCAGCTTAGCTGCGCCAATGCGATATGGAGGCCGGCCTGGATGTCGGGCAGCGAACTGGCGACGATCTGGATGTCGAGGATCGCCAGCAGCATGCCGGTGCTCATGGCGATGAAGCCGATCCAGGTCCTGGCGCCGACCGCGCCGGCGGGGGGCGCGATGACGCTCACGCGCGCGGCCGGAACGTCGGGAAGGGGCGCATGCGCCATGAGCTAGCATGCGCCGTTACGGCCCGCCAGGCAGCCAGCAGGCGTGGGCCTTCACAAGGGCGTGCGTCAGGAGACAGCAGCCGGGACGGGCAGGGTGAGCCCCTTCACATGGCGCAAATCGGCGCCGTCGAACTTGGCGTCCGTCGTGGTGGCGCCGGCGAAGCTCGCGCCGGCCAGCCGCGCGTTGCGGAAATCGGCGCCCGAGAGATCGGCGCGCTGAAAATCGGTGTTGAGCAGCGAGGCGCCGCGCAGCGAGGCCTGGCGAAGCTGCGCGTTCCACAGCCGGCTCTGGTCGAGGCTGCTGCGCCGGCAATTGCGGACGTCGTTGTCGAGCACGACGGCGTCGAGATTGACCTTGTCGAGCTTGGCTTCGGAGAGGAAAGCCTGTTTCGCCACGGCGGCCCGCATGTCGGCGCCGGTGAAATCCGCGCGGTCGAGGGTCGAGAGCGTAAGGTCGGTCACCACCAGCCTCGCGCCGACGAAACGCGCGCCGGTCAGCACGCAGTTGAGCAGCACGGCGCCCGACAGGTCGCGGTTGGAGAAATCGACGGCGCCCAGCTCGATGCCGGAGAGCTGCAGCCGCTTGCCGGCCTCGCCGACGGTGCGCACCCAGGCCTCGTGCGCCGTCACCAGCTCGTCGATCGAGGCGGTCATGGTCTCCTTGTCCTTGGGCACGTTGAGCGCGCCTTGGCTGGCGCCGCGCGCGGGGTCGTCGAGCACCGCGCCCAGCATGTCCGCGCCGTCGACGATGACGCCGAACCAGCGGATGCCGGTCAGCACCGCGCCGCGCAGCGAGCAGCCGGAAAGGTTCGCCTGCGAGAGATCGGCGTTCTCCAGCACCGCGCCGGTGAGGTTGGCGTTGCGCAGATCGATGCGCATCAAATTGGCGCCGCGCAGGATCGCGTTGGTGAGGTCGGCGCGCACGGCAAAGCCGCCGGCGAGCTTGGCGCGGGTAAGGTTGGCGCCGCTCAGATTGGCGATGACCAGCTCCACCGGCAGCAGCTCGAGATCGATCGGGGTGAGCCCGCCTTTCCGGTCCCGGCGCAGCAGCGTGCCCTCGCGCAGGTCGGCCTCGAACAGCCTTGCCCCGGCGAGATCAGCGCCGCGCAGGCAGGCGCCGCGGAGATCGGCGCGCGAGAGGTCGGCGCCTTGCAACTGCGCCATGCGCATGTCGGCGCCGAAGAAATTGGCGCCGCTGAAATCGGTGCCGCGCGCGGCGACGCGATGCAGCGAGGCGCCGGTGAAATCGACGCCGGAGAAGTCGAGCCCCGCGAAATCGAGGCCGGTCAGGTCGTAATGCGCGAGCTGCGGGCGAAGCGCGCCGCGCCGGCCGTGGCGGAATCGCGCATTGCCCTCGGCCAGGCGGGCAAGGGTCGTCTGATCGATTTTTGTCCTCTCCGCGGCCACCAGGGGGCTCCTTCCGCCGCCGCAAGACCGGCCAGTCAACCATCGGAAGGTAAAGCGGAGATTAGCGGGAAGCCGTCGCCGAATGTCGCATAATGTATATTATGGGAAATGATTGCGGGACGTTACTCTTCACATACCCAGGCACAAGGGGTATGTTCAGTGAGCGCGTCAGGTTCCATCGCGGAACTGTGCATCGCGCTCCGGCACCGCTGGACGCCCGAGGAATGGTTTTTGATCTTTACGGCCTACTTCGATGAGAGCGGCACGCATGGTCGTGCTCCCACGGTGGTCTTGGCCGCATTCCTTGGTGATGCCCGCCAATGGGAGCTATTTGAGCGGCGCTTGCGGGCGCTGCAACGTCGGGATGGTTTTGCCATCTTCCATGGAAAGGAGCTTAAGCCCGGGAGTGGTGACTTCCGTGGTTGGTCCGACCCGAAGAAGCAACAGCTTCTTGGTGATCTGACGGCACTGGTGCGCGACACTCTTACCGAAGGGGTAACGATCGCTCTCGCGCATGATCGGTACATGAACGAATATCGCGCCCCGCCCGTCCCGAAGGGCATGAGCTTGGACAGCCAGTATGGCGTCTGCTTTCGGTCGTGCCTGTCACATATCGTTAAGATTCTTCGAGCAACGAAGAAGCGGCATCGGCTAAACGTCGTCATTGAGAACAATCAGAGGTTCGGCGACTGCCAGCGTATTTTTTTCCAGGCAAAGGCGCATCTCGAAGCCCAAGGAATCAATATCCTTGGGACAATTACCGCCGCAACAAAGAAGCAAAGTCCGCCGTTAATGGTGGCGGACTTCTTGGCCCATACGATTTTCCTCGCGGATAAACTCGTTGACGGCGGCGCGGAGAGTTATGCGCAATTTACCGACGAAACTCCCCGGAAGCGACACGCCGGCCTTACTATGATCGGGTTGATGCCCGATGCCTTGACCGACCTGAAGCGACAATTCGAGGAAGGTAGACGGCGGCGCGTTGAGCAGTGGCGAGCTGAGAGAGCCGCTAGGCAGGCTTCTTCGGCCTCGCAGGAGGAACCACCCTCTTGAACGCCTTATCAAAAGCCTCTGGCGACTCCTCTGCGCCAACTTCCTTCGCGGTTTCGAGGAACCGCTTGTATTCCTGGGGATCGCTGGACTTGTCGGCCTTGGGCGCGCGCTTGCGTGGCATGCGTCGGATTATAAGACCTATCGCCCGAGGCGTCGTGGATTTTGCGGGCTGGTTAGCCACGCGTGCAGGAGGCTCATCAACTCATGGATATCGTCAGGTGCCAATGGAATATGGACTTCATACCCGTGCTTGGTATGTAGTTTCAACACTGGATCTTCCCACCCGGCAGTTAGAAACGTTGCGGGTCCTTCAAGCCTTGGCAGTTGAAATGGTCCCGGTCCATCTAGTGGAACTCGGCGAAAAAACGGGGTTGGATCAACCATGACATTCGCTCCTGCGTTGCTTCCATCAACCAGGGATGCGAGAGAGCGGCGCGGTTGCCGCCGCGCCGCTCTCGCCTATTCGATTCCTAACGCTCTCAGGATGCGCCAGAGATTACCAAGGAATCTCCTCACCAGGCTGCCGTGCACCAACTGTTTCGTAAGTGAGCCGCTTGCCCTTCATGCCGCGCAACGCGATCTCGGCGCGCTCTACGTCATCAATGCCAAGCCGCTCGCGGTTGTTCTGCCGGAAGTCGAATTCGGCAACGTACCGATGAAGGTGCTGGCTTTCGCAATGCTGATAGACGCCGACCATGCCGCGCTTGAACACGCTAAAGAAGCCTTCGAGCGTATTGACGTGGACGGTGCCGCGCTCGCCCGGACGCGCGTAGATGCCGCGATGATGATCCACGCTCTCATGGCCCGCGACGCTCTACAGGTTCTTGTAGTACTGCGCGCCATCGGTATGGAGAGTGCTGCCAGGGTGAACGTGGCGCTGGATATGCGGCACGATAGTTGCCTTACTCGGCGGATTGTCGAGCACGATGGTGCGATGATCGCCGCCGCGCTCGACAAGGCCCAGGATCGCGATCTTGTGCTGATAGCCAGGACGCTTCCGGGCATGCGGCGAGTTGGTCAGGAATGCCTCGTCCGCTTCCACGATCTTGCCCTCTCCGCCGATCGGCCCAACGTCCGATGCTGGCGCCATGGCAAGCCGAATGCGATGGGTCAGGTGCCAAGCGGTCTTCATGCTGCACTTAAGCATCCGCTGAATTTGGCGGGTGCTGATGCCCTTCTTGCTCGCGCACATCAGGTGAATGACCTGGAGCCAGTACCGAACTGCAAGGTGACTGTCCTCGAAGATGGTGCCCATGCGAACCGTGAAGGGCTTGCGGCAGGCATAGCACTTCCGCAGGCCCGCGCGAGTGGTCTTGCCGTTCAACCGGCCAATCTTCGTCGTCTCGCCACAGAACGGGCAAACCGGGCCATTCGGCCAAAGGTGGCTCTCGACGTAGGCAAAAGCCGCTTCTTCGTCTTGGAAATGAGCGGCGGAAAGGACGGACTGGGCCATGGACTATCTCCTTGACCCCAAATCTTATAACTAGCGGAGTGGTATGTCAAGTGTAACGTCGCCAATTATTGCGGCAGCGACTATTTTGCCGCAAGCCAGGAGACGACCTCGGCGGGCCGGCCTTCGCTGGCGGCGAATGCCCGGGCCAGCCGGGTCACGGTATCGGCATCGCTCACCGGCGCCAACACCACGGGATACCAGGCGGGCTCGCCCGCATCCCCGGCCACCATCAGCACGCGCGCGGCATAGCCCTCCTTGTTCAGCGCCTCGGCCAAGCGCTCGGCATTGGCCTTCACCAGGAAAGCGCCGGCTTGCACGGACAATTGGAACAACGGCGCCGGAGCCTCGGCTGCGGCCGGCGGCGGGGCGACGGGTGGCGTGCCCGGCGCGGCGGGCTGAGCCGTGGACGCCGTGGCGGCGACCGGACCGGGCCGCGTTGCGACAACCGAATGTGGCGCCGCCAGAGCGGCATCGACGACGCGACCGCGCAAGGGAGAGACAGGACCGATCTCAGGCGGCAGGCCGACGCGAAATTCCTTGACCGCCACCGGCTCCGGTGCCGCGGGTGGAGCGGCGGCAGGTGCCGCCGGCGGGACCGATGCGGTCGCAGCCGGCGCGGCGGGCGTGGCCGGTGCGGCGGTTCGTTCCCCGGGCTGCGCCGTGCTTGGCGGCATTGCCAGCACGACCGCCCCGGTCGTCGGCGCTCCCTGAGGCGCGGGGGCGGTACTTTGCACCGGCTTGGCGCCGGGCAAGACCAGCGGCGCCTTGGCAAGCTTGGCGGGCGCCTCCGGCAGCGTCGGCGCCGAGCCGATGCCGACCCCGATCAGCAAGCCCGAGGCAAAGGTAAGCGTGCCGAACAGCGTCGTGCCGAAAAACACGGTCGCCGCCTGTCGCGGTGTCAAGGCCATGGCCAAATCCTCCCCCTTCCCGTTTGGAGCGCCGGTCTCTTGCCGGCGTCTCAGCCCTCCATTGTTTTGGCCGGCGAACCCGCGCTGCGTGCGGCGCCGCCGGATGACGCGGCGGGTTTTCCACCATGCGACGCAGCGGCAGAGGGCGCCGGCCGCGTCTCGTGCCTGGCCTTCTCCTCAGGCTCGGTCGCGGCCGCGGGCACCGCGTTGGGGCGGCGATCGCGGAACATGCCGCGCTGCATGGCGGTGCCGCCGAGCTGCAATCTCTGCCAGGGGACGAATTTGTCGTCCGGGAGCTGCGCCTGGCCGCGGAAGGCGGCGATCGGCTGATAATGTCCGGAATAATTGCTCCACCAATCGAGCGCGCCGCCATGAAAGCGCATGGTGCCGGCATAGATCACCGGCTTTCCCTGCGAAAGCTGCGCGTGGCTCGCCTTGGCCGAAATCAGCGTGCGTTGATCCATGCGGCGCAGGCCCTGGGTGCGCACGAAATTGTAGGTGCCGTCCGGGCGCGTGATCAGTCCGCGCTCAAGGTTGCGCGCGCCAAAGGTATCGCTGCTCAGCGTCACCAGCTCGTCGCCGGACGGCGCGCGGCGCGCAGGACCCGTTGCGGCGCGATTGCCGAAGCTGGCGAAGCGCTGCGCGCTTGCGGCTTGCCGGGGTCCGATCGCCGGCGGCGGCGCTCCGGGAAAGCCCCGTGGCAGCGATACCGCCGGTGGGCGCGGCTGCGCTCGTCCCGCAGCGGGGGGCGCCGCGGGCTTCCGGTTCGGACAGGTTGGCGGGGCAAACTGCTTGCTCACAGGGCTTCTCGCGCGCGACCGGGCATCGGCAGGCTCGCTTTCCCTTCTATAATCTTGCACGGACGGTATCAAGCGGGCTACGGGATCTGCACGGTGAACTGGCCGGCGAGATTGATCTTGATCACGCCGGCCCAGGCGCACATGCAGGTGGAACTGTCGTCGAGCGCCGGCATGTCGGCGATCATCACCGTCGGCGCGCCCGGGACCCAGGGCGCCACGGTGTTGGGGATGCACGGCATCGGCGTCAGCACTCCCAGCGCCGCCGCCGTCGCCGCGGCCACCGTCGGGTTGGCGATGCTGCTGCACATGCCGAAGGGCATGATGTTGACCATCGGCGCATAGTCCATGATGGTCGCCGCCGGCGGCCCGCCGGCATTGGTGCGGTTGGCGGGGAGCACGTTGAGCGCGCTGGGCGCCGCGCCGAAGCTGCATTGCAACAGTGCGCCCGCCACCACCTGCAACCCCATGGCCCGTCCTCCGCTCCGCGCTCAGCCGCCGAATGCCTTGTCGATCCAGCTCTTCTTCGCCGGCTTGGGCTGCGGCGCCTGCCGGCGCGAGACCGGCTTGCCCTCGGCGAACACCGCCTCTTCGTTGACCGCGCCGTTCTCATGATAGGAGGCAAGCGGGCCGTCGAGCAGGTCGGCGCGCCAACGCGCCCGCTGGCGCACCGCGCCGCTCTCCCAGTAATCGACGGCCTCGCCGTCCAGCAGCCCCGCCTTGTAGGACGCTTCGCGCAGCCTGGCGCCGTTGGGATGGAAGACCTGCATCACGCCGTCGAGCTTGCCCTGCTTATAAGGAGTGATGCTCTTGAGCCGCCCGGCGGCGTCATAGCTTCTCATCTCGCCCTCGAGCACGCCCTTGACATAGGGCATCTCCGCCAGCTTCCGGCCCTCGGCATAGACGGTCATGGGACCGTCGAGCAGGCCGTCGCGAAAGCTCATCCGCGCCAGCACCCGGCCCGCGGGATCGTATTGCACCCGCTCGCCCTCGAGCTTGCCGTCCTTGAACCGCGCCGTCTCGGCCTTGGCGCCGTTGGCGTGGTAGCTCGCCACGGGACCGCTGAGCACGCCGCCGGTCATTTCGGCCTCGGATGCCACTGTCCCGCCCTCGCCGGTGCGCGTCACCGTCACGGGCGCGGGCGGCGGAGGATTGCCGTCGGCGCTCATTTCCACCTCAATTGATCTGCACCACGCCGCCTTTCACCGTCAGCATGCCGCCGCCATCGACGGTGCCGGACGCGCTGCCTTTGATCTCCATGGTCGTGCCGCCGCTGAGGCTCAGGCCCGTGCCGGCGCTGCCGGTGAGATCGGTGCCGGATTTCACCGTCATCGAGGTGCCGGATTGCACGGTGAGCGCGCCATCGGTCTTGAGGGTGAGGTCGCCGGTCGCCTGGATGGTCAGCGTCCCCGTCACCTTGAGCGTGTAGTTGCCGCTGACATTCTGAGTGAAGTCGGCGTTGTTGGTGTGGGTCTCGTTGCCGGTGACGGTGACCTCGCGCGTGCTTTGGACGCTGTGCGTCTCCTTGCCCTGGCTCACGGCGATGGCGCGGTTGCCCTGGCTGACGGTGAGCGTCTCGTTCCCCTGGCTCACCGTCACCGCGCGGTTGCCCTGGCTCACCGTCAGGCTGTCGTCCTTCTGCTGGATGGTGACCGTGCGATTGTTGGCGATGGTGGTGGTCTGGTCGTTGAGGACGTCGATCTTCATATCCTTTTGCGCGTGGACGTAAAGCTCCTCGCTGCCGGCCTTGTCCTCGAGGCGGATCTCGTTGAAGCCGTTGCCGCCCTTGGACGAATTGCTCTTGAGCGTGCTCTTGGTCTGCTCGTCCGGCAAGGTGTAGGGCACCGGCTGCTGGCCGTTATAGACGGAGCCGGTGATCAGCGGCCGGTCGGGATCCCCCTCGAGGAAGCTCACCACCACCTCCTGGCCGATGCGCGGCAGGTAGATCGCGCCCCAGTTCTTGCCGGCCCAGCTCTGCGCCACGCGGATCCAGCAGGAGCTGTTCTCGTCGTTCCGGCCGAGCTGATCCCAATGGAACTGCACCTTGATGCGGCCGTATTTGTCGGTCCAGATCTCCTCGCCCGCCTTGCCGGTGACGATGGCGGTCTGGGTCCCGTAAATGCGCGGCTTCGGCGTCAACCGCGGCGGGCGAAAGCTGGCGCTCGAGGGAAAGGCCAGGAAGCTGTTGCGATAACGGCGCCGCCCGCCGGAATGGGCGATCCGGCTCAGCACATAGGTGTCGTTGGCGTCGCTGCGGGGGTGGCCGGTGAGCGTGAAGGCGCAGCCGGCGGAAAAGCTGCGGCAGGTGCTCTCGCCGCTGACGAGGCGCGCCGGCGCCTCGAGGCCGTCGAGACGCTTCTTGCCATAGGCGTCGCCATCATCCTTGGTCTGATAAAGGCCGGGATATTCGTATATCTGCATCGTGCTGCCGCTGCCGGTGGTGGTCGAGAGGAGCTGCGTCGTCGGCATCTCGAAATTGAAATCCTCGGCCTGGTACTTGCCGGTGACGACGTTCGCCTCGAGGCTGAGGGCGGTGACGAGATCCTGCTCCTCCCAGGCGCGTGCGCTGTCGGGCTTGAAGGCGACCGAGG
>Ga0187784_10000857_pt1 | contig 23380 bp, 26 predicted proteins | sample 1015_SJ02_MP15_2_FD_132964 | JGI IMG/M metagenome (GOLD analysis project Ga0187784, IMG submission 132964) | Tropical peat soil microbial communities from peatlands in Department of Meta, Colombia - 1015_SJ02_MP15_20_MG | ecosystem: Environmental > Terrestrial > Soil > Wetlands > Peat | place... | reverse complement strand
GGAGCGCGGGTATTGCATGATGATCGGCGGGGCCAAGGAGGCGGTCGACCATCTCGACCCGATCTTCAATGCGCTGGCGCCGGGCGCGGGCTCGATCGACAAGACGCCCGGCCGGGAAGGACGCGATCCGCGGGTCGAGAACGGCTACATCCACGCCGGTCCGGCGGGCGCCGGGCATTTCGCCAAGATGGTCCATAACGGCATGGAATACGGGATCATGCAGGCCTACGCCGAGGGTTTTGACATCCTCAAGGGCGCTGCCCAGGACTTCATCCCGGCCAACCGGCGCTACAAACTCAATCTCGCCGATCTGGCCGAGGTGTGGCGGCGCGGCAGCGTCATTGCCTCATGGCTGCTCGACTTAACCGCGATCGCACTGGCCGAAGACGAGACGCTCTCGGAATTCTCGGGCTATGTTCAGGATTCGGGTGAGGGCCGTTGGACCATCGAGGCTGCCATCGAGGAGGCGGTGCCCGCCGATGTATTGACGGCGTCGCTCTACACGCGCTTCCGCTCGCGCCAGGAGCACACCTACGCCGAGAAGATCCTATCGGCGATGCGCAAGCAGTTCGGTGGACACACCGAGCAGATGGCGCACGAGGCGCACGGAGGCGAGCACCACTGAGACCGGCGCGTACCCGAGGCAATGCTGACGACGAGGCCGAGCAATGGCTGACGCAAACGGAGCACCACAGCGGGGCGGCAAGGCGCCGCCCTGTACGGTCGTGATCTTTGGCGCGACGGGCGATCTGACTGCTCGCCTGTTGATGCCCGCGATCTACAACCTGTCGCGCACAGGGCTCCTCGCCGACAATTTCGCGCTGATCGGCATCGGCCGGTCTCCCGAATCCGACGACACGTTCCGTCAGTCGCAGACCGACGCCATCAAGCGCTTTGTCGGTGGTGGCGGGGAGGGGTCTTCGGGGGGAGGTCTTGACGAAAAAGCCTGGGACTTCATCGCCAGTCGCATGAGCTACATGTCGGGCGATGTGACCAAGCCCGAGATGTACCAGGGCCTCAAACAGAAGCTGGACGATATCAGCAAGGCCAGCGGCACGCAGGGCAACGTGCTGTTCTACCTCGCTGTTGCCGCGAGCTTGTTCGGGCCGATCATCGACCAACTCGGTGCCGGCGGCCTCGCGGCCGAGGAAGACGGCAGGTGGCGCCGCGTCATCATTGAAAAGCCCTTCGGCACCGATCTCGTTTCGGCGAAGGCGCTGAATACGCGCATCCTCAAGGTCCTCGACGAGTCGCAGATCTTCCGGATGGATCATTTCCTCGGCAAGGAGACGGTCCAGAACATCATGGCGCTGCGCTTCGCCAACGGCATCTTCGAGCCGCTGTGGAACCGCGACCATATCGACCATGTCCAGATCACCGTCTCCGAGACCGTGTCGGTCGAGCACCGCGCGGCGTTCTACGAGCAGACCGGGGCTATGCGCGACATGGTACCGAACCATGTCTTTCAGCTCGTCAGCTTGACGGCGATGGAACCGCCCAATTCCTTCGATCCCGATGCGGTCCGCACCGAGAAGACCAAGGCCCTGCAAGCGATCGCACCTTTTGACGAGGACGATCTGCGTCGCAACGTGGTGCGCGGGCAATACACCGCCGGCACGGTGCGCGGCGGTTCCGTCGCTGCCTATCGCAATTCGGATGGTGTCGCACCCGACAGCACGACCGAAACCTTTGTCGCGATGCGGCTCAATATCGACACGTGGCGCTGGGCCGGTGTGCCGTTCTATCTACGCACCGGCAAGTCAATGACCCGGCGCACAACCGAAATCGCCATCCAGTTCAAGGGCGCGCCGCTGGCGCTGTTCCGGGACACGGCGGTTGACAGCATTTCGCCCAACGTCCTCGCCCTGCAGATTCAGCCGGATGAGGGCGCATCGCTACAGTTCAGCGCCATAAAACCGGGCCCGGAAATCCATCTCGGCGGGGTGCGCATGGATTTCCGCTACCGCGACTATTTCAATGCCGCACCGGCGACCGGATACGAGACGCTGGTCTACGACTGCATGATCGGCGACCCGACCTTGTTCCAGCGCGCCGACTCGGTCGAGGCCGGGTGGAGCGTCGTGCAGCCGATCTTCGATCTGTGGAAGAACGACCGTAGCGCGCCGCTCGAATTCTATTCCGCCGGCAGTGCCGGGCCGGATGGAGCCGATCAGATGCTATGGCGCAGCGGCCGCGCTTGGCGGCCGCTCGACTGAGACAAGCCACCATGGCTCGTCCGGTCATCGTCGCGCCGTCCATCCTCTCCGCCGATTTTTTGCGGCTTGGCGAAGAAGTCGAGGCGGCCGACAAGGCCGGCGGCGATTGGATTCATGTCGATGTCATGGATGGCCGCTTTGTGCCGAACATGACGATCGGCCCGGTTGTGGTGTCGGGGCTGCGCAAGGCCACGAAAAAGCCGCTCGATGTGCATTTGATGATCGTCGAGCCGGAACGCTATCTCGACGATTTCGCCGAGGCCGGCGCCGACCACATCCTCGTCCATTGCGAGGAAAGCGCGACGATCCATCTGCATCGCACGCTGTCGCATATCCGCACGCTCGGCAAAAAGCCGGGAGTCGTGCTCAACCCCGGCACCTCGCTCGCGCAGATCGAATACGTTCTCGACCTCGTCGATATCGTGCTGATCATGACGGTCAATCCGGGGTTTGGCGGGCAGAAGTTCATCGCGACGATGCTGCCGAAGATCGCCGCGTTGCGCGAGATTTGCACGACGCGCGGACTCGACGTGACGATCGAGGTCGATGGCGGTCTCAGCGGCGATAATGCCTGGGAGGTTATCGAAGCCGGAGCGACGGCGATCGTCGCCGGCTCGGCGGTGTTTCACGCGCCCGACTACGCCAAGGCGATTGCCGCGATCCGCAACTCGAAGCCGCCCGGGCGCTAGGATCAAGGGGCAGGGGGAATGGCCAGCCAGCCGCGCATTGACGTCTCACCCGATTTCGAGGGCCTCGCGCACCGCGTCGCGCAATGGCTCGTCGATCTCGCCTGTGCGACACCAGGCCGCTTTGCGATCGCTCTCTCAGGCGGCTCTACCCCAAAGCGGCTCTATCAGTTGCTCGCCGCGCCGCCGCTTGTCGAGGCGATGCCGTGGGGCCACGTCCATCTCTTCTGGGGCGACGACCGGTTCGTGCCGTGGGACGACCCCAGCAGCAACTACGCGATGGCGCGCGACGCGATGATCGCGCATGTGCCGATCCCTGCAGACAATGTTCATGGGATTCCGACCGACGGCACGCCCCAAGGCGCTGCTGAGCAATACGAACGCTCGCTCAAAGCCTATTACGGCGCCGACACGCTCGACCCAACGCGCCCGCTATTCGACGTCGTGCTGCTCGGCATGGGGCCTGACGGTCATACCGCGTCGCTGTTTCCCGGTAAACCGGCGCTCGACGAGAAGCGTCATTGGGTAACCGGCGTGCCGGAGCCCGGTCTCAACCCGTTCGTCCCCCGCGTGACTTTGACCTACCCGGCGCTAGAGAGCGCAAGGTCGGTCGCCTTTGTCGCGGCCGGCGCCGACAAGACGGCGATGATGCGCCGCGTGCTCGCGGGCGAGCGGGAATTGCCGTCGGCGCGCGTGTCTCCCGTCGGCGAGTTGGTGTGGTTTATCGATCGCGCGGTGCACGGCGAGGGCTGAGCCATGGATCACCCGGTAAATCGTGACGAACTTAAACGCGCGGCCGCCTATCGCGCGCTCGATTTTGTCAAGGACGGCATGGTGGTGGGGCTAGGTACCGGCTCGACCGCGTATTTTGTCGTCGAGGGGCTGGGCAAGCGGGTCGCCGAAGGGATGTCGGTCGTCGGCATTCCGACTTCCGAGCGCACCGCCGCGCAGGCGCGCAGCCTCAATATTCCGTTGTCGAGCTTCGCTGAGCACGCACAGATCGATCTGACGATTGACGGCGCTGATGAGGTCGAGCGCGACACGCGCTATCTGATCAAGGGCCTTGGCGGCGCGCTGCTGCGCGAGAAGATCGTCGCCGCTGCCAGCCGCGAGTTGGTGATCGTCGTCGACCGGGAAAAGCTGGTCGAGCGGCTCGGCGACCACGGCACACCGGTGCCGGTTGAGGTGGTGCAATTTGGCTGGCAGGCGACCGCCGCGGCGCTGATGCGGCTGGGCGCCGAGCCGGTCCTGCGCCACGCGACGGAGGACCATGTCTTCATCACAGATGGCGGCAATTACATTCTCGATTGCCGCTTTGGCCGTATCGCCGACCCGAAACTGCTCGAGCAGCAGATCGGCATGATTGTCGGCGTCGTGGAAAGCGGGCTTTTTATCGACCGCACGAAATCCGTGGTGGTAGCGTCCGAAACGGGCGTCAAAATCCTGAGCTGAGGAACCTTATGAGCCAGATCAAGCTCGTCATCACCGATGTCGACGGCACGCTCGTCACCACGGAGAAAGCGTTGCGCCCATCGGCCGTCGCCGCCGTGCGCAAACTGCACGACGCCGGCATCGGCTTCACGATCTGCAGCAGCCGGCCGCCTTTCGGCCTCACGACGATGCGCGACGCGCTGCAGATCACGCTGCCCTTTGGCGGCTACAATGGCGGATCGATCGTCGAGCCCGACCTCACTGTCATCGAGCAGGTCTGCATTCCGCCCGACGTGGCGCGGCAAAGCGTCGAGCTCTTCCATGCCAATGGCGTCGGCACCTGGGTCTTTGTCGGCAATGAATGGGTGATCCTCGATCGCCAGGGTGACCATGTTGATCATGAGATCCACACGATCGACGTGCCGCCGACCGTCGTCGATCATTACACCGACTATCATTTCAGCGCGGTCGGCAAGATCGTCGGCGCCAGCAACGACCATCCGCTGATCGAGAAAGTTGAGCACGTCATGCAGGCGGCGCTCGGCCATTCCGCTCATGCCGCGCGCAGCCAGGCCTATTATTGCGACGTCATCGCGCCGGGCATCAGCAAGGGCCGCATCGTCGAGGTTCTCGCCAAGCGGCTCGGCCTCGCCATCGACGAGATCGCCGTGCTCGGCGACATGACCAACGATCTCGACATGTTCGCCGCCGCCGGCTTCCCCATCGCTATGGGCAACGCGCCCGATCACGTCAAGGCGCAGGCCAAGGCAGTCGCGCCCGGCACCAACGACGAAGACGGTTGGGCCGGGGCGATCGACAAGTTCATCCTCGGAGCGTGACCGCTTCCTCTATTCGTCGAACGATGCCACGCATTGCTGGTAAAGGTCTGGCTCGGTCATCGGGCCGCATTCTTGCCGGATGCGCGCCGCACGGAACGCCGGGTTGGTGTGTACCAGTCGCTCGTAGCGGTCGCTGTCGACGACATTCTGGCGCGCCGACCAGCTGAAATCGCCCGGCTCTGCCTTTGGCGCATCGGAGTAAAAGTCTAACCGGTCCGGCGGCGCTTGCATCGGCGCCATCATCGGTTGGGGTGGCGGCACCATCGTCTGCGCATGCCCCGCGGGCGCGACAGCGAGCGACGTGACGACAGCCGTCGCAGCCAGAAATCCCGCCAGTTTCGTCTTTGACATAACCGGTTCCTCGTCGTGCAAGGTCACCGGATCAACGGGAGATCGTCTTGCCGAGTTTCGCCATCACGCCAGCGCGGGGTCGGGCAAGCCGCGCCGCCGGCAAGCGGCAATAACCGTGTTCTGCAAGAGGCAGGCGATCGTCATCGGGCCGACCCCGCCCGGCACTGGGGTGATCGCGCCGGCGACAGCGCGAACCGCGGCGTAATCGACATCCCCGACAAGCCGCGCCTTGCCGTCCGCGCCGGTAACGCGATTGGTGCCGACATCGATCACCGTCGCGCCGGGCTTGATCCAGTCGGCCTTGACCACTTCCGGCTCGCCGATGGCGGCGATCAGGATATCGGCGCGCCGACAGATCCCCTGCGGATCGCGGCTTTTCGAATGGACGATCGTCACCGTGCAGTCGGCCGCCACGAGCAGCGCCGCGAGCGGTCGCCCGACGATCTGCGAGCGGCCGAGCACTACGGCCTCAAGGCCTGAGAGGTCGGCATGCACCGTCCGCAGCAGGATCATGCAGCCGAGCGGCGTGCACGGCACGAGGCTCGTCTGGCGGCTCCACAGCCATCCGACATTCACCGGGTTAAACCCGTCGATATCCTTCGCCGGATCGACCGCAGCGAGCATACGCTGCGGGTCGATCGTAAGGGGGAGCGGCAGCTGGACGAGGATGCCGTCAACTCGTTCGTCGCGGTTGAGTTCGTCGATCAGCGCGATGAGCGAGGATTCCGCGGCGTCCGCCGGAAGGCGATGCTCGAACGAGCCGAGCCCCGCCGCGATGCAGGCGCGCGCTTTGCTACGGACATAGATCTGGCTCGCGGGATCGTCGCCGACGATGATCGCGGCGAGCCCCGGCGTCACGCCGTGCCGAGCGCGCAGATTCTCGGCGGCTACGGCAACGCCCTGTCGCAGCCGCACGGCGATCGCCCGTCCGTCGATGATCGTGGCTTCCGGCATCTCCGCATTATGCCGGACGCGGGCTACTGCGTCGCCTGCCTCAGCCTTTGCAGCAGCGCCTGCAGCGCAGCGTCATCTTTGATCCCAGGAAAAGACATGCGGTTGCCAGGCAGCGAACCCTTCGGGTCGCGCAGAAACCTGGCGAGCGTGTCATCGTCCCAGACGATGTCGCTGTTTTTCATCGCGTCGGAATAGGCGAACCCGGCGACACTCCCGGCCTTGCGCCCAAAGACGCCGTAAAGATTCGGCCCGACTCGGTTGGCGCCGCCTTTGTCGAGCGAATGACAGATTTTGCATTTCTGCAGCTCAGCCGCGCCGGGATCGTCAGCCCGCGCACTCCCGCACAGTAAAAGCACCAACAGTATCGTGCCCGCTGTCGCCTTCATGCAGCATGACGGCCACAGAACGCCGCTATTTCCTCGACGCTGCCAAGGCTCAGCACCAACTCATCGACGCCGGCGGCGCGATAGCTCGCCGCTTGCGCTCGGCATTCGTCGGCCGGGCCGGCTATCGCGAACCCGGCGACAAAGCGTTCGTCGAGCACGGTCGCAGCGTCCTCGCCGCTGCGCAGCCGAGCCAGAGCGGCGACAAATTCTTCCCGCGGTATACCACCTGCAGCGACAACCGCCTCGCGCCGCTGCGGCCACTCGTCACCAACAGGCCACAGCAGGATCAGCGTCTCGCCGATCGCCCGTTTGACGGCCTGTCGCGCCGCATCACCATCGGCACCGACCGCACAGGGAGCGTATTGCACGATGTGAGGTTTGGGTCGGCCGGCTCTGACCGCGGCATCCGCGACCACCGCCGTCAGTCGCGCCGTCAGCGACGGCGGTGTCAGGTTGGAAACGATGAAGCCGTCGGCGATCTCGCCACAAACCTGAAGCGCGCGATCGCTGCCCGCCGCCATATAGATCGGGAGGTTGGGCCGGCTCGGTCGAAACGCCAGCCGAGAGCCGGCTAGGCTAAAGACCTTGCCGCTCGTCGTCACGCCATCGCCCGCCAGCAGCGCGCGGATTATTTCGATCGCCTCGCGCACCGCGGCGACGGGCCGGTCATTCGTCAGGCCCATCCGTGCGATCGGCGATGCAATGCCCGAACCGACGCCAAAAACCGCGCGCCCATCGGACAGCGTGTCGAGCGCGGCGAAATCCATCGCGATCTGCACTGGGTGCCGCATGTACGGATTGACCACGCCAACTCCGATCCGCACCCGTCCGGTCGCCGCCGCGCACGCGCCCGCCGTCGCCAGAACGCCGCGCTGCAATGGGTTTTCGGCGAACCACACCGAGGCAAACCCGCCTTCGTCGGCAGCCCGCGCCAGCTCGACGCAGCGTCGCGGATCGAGAGCGCCGGACAGGCGAAGACCAAACTCGGGCAGGCCAGGAGTCATTGGCGCGGATCACACGCCGCCGGGGCGCGACGCTTCGCTGGCCGGCGAAAAATGCACATGGACCACGCGCCAATCGCCGTCTTCCCTGCGAAAGACCATCGTCGAGCGCGAAATGAAATCCTTACCGTAGGGGCGCGACGGGACGGGGTCGCTGCCCTTCCATTCCGAGCGGGTCTGCCGTTCGCACCAGATCACCGCGAGATCGCCGTTGACCACGCCGCCGATGTCGAACGGCGTCCAGTACCCGCTCGAGACATTGTCCTTGTAGTACCGCCAGAGGCGCGTCCAGTGATCACGCCCCTTATAGGTATGGCCGTTGAGATTGAAAAACACGGCTTCGGAAGCTCCGCTCCAAATGTCCTGCAGCTGTTCCCAATCGAAACTGCGGTTGAGGTCGAGATATTTGTCCATGCGCTGAAGCAGCCGTCGGCGATCCTCCGCCGACCCGCCAACCAGCCTTGCTTCGTCCATCGCCTGCTCCCCGCTGATGGCCGGGTGATCCTAGCGCAACGCCGGAGCCGGCGATAAGGTCGCGCGATGACGCGAGCCCGTTATTTGTGCCCCGCCTGCGGTACGACTCTCGCCGCCGACCGGCCGTTGTGGCGCTGCGACTGCGGCAGCCATCTGAACCTGGCGTCGGGGAAGGGAATGCGACGTGGCGACATCATCGCGGAGAAGGCATCGTTGTGGCGCTACCGCAAGGCGCTCGCACTGGAGGTGCCGCCGCGCGTCTCGCTCGGTGAAGGGTGGACGCCGCTGGTGACGCGCGGTTGGGATGGCGCGACGATCCGCTTCAAGCTCGAAAGCCAGATGCCGACCGGCTCGTTCAAGGATCGCGGCACGGCGGTGATGCTCAACCATCTACTGGAAGTCGGGGTCGGCGCGATCCACGAAGATTCCTCGGGCAATGCCGGCTCGTCGATCGCGACCTACGCGGCCGCCGCCAGTATACCATGCCGCATTTTCGTGCCGGCGACCGCGCCACGTGGCAAGGTGGTGCAGATCGCCGCCTCGGGCGCCGCGGTCGAAGCGGTCGCCGGCACGCGCCAGGATGTCACCGAGGCCGCGCTCGCCGCCGCCGATGCCAGTTTTTACGCCAGCCACAACTGGCAGCCCTTCTTTATCGAGGGGACCAAGACGCTGGCGTACGAATTGTGGGAGCAGCTCGGCTTTGCCGTGCCCGATAACGTGCTGGTGCCGACCGGCTACGGCAGCAACATCCTGGGACTCGAGCGCGGCTTTGATGAGCTGATGCGGCGGGGCGAGGTAACACGTCTGCCGCGGCTCTTCGCAGTACAGGCAGCGAACTGCGCCGCATTCGATGCAATTTGGCGAGGTGCTGCCAATTTCACTCCGAGACCCACGGCGGCCGACGGCATCGCCACGGTAAAGCCGGTGCGCACCGCCGAGGTTCTGGCGGCGCTGCGCCACTCCGGCGGCGCTGTCGTCGCCGTGCCGGAAGACGAGATTGCGCCAGCGCTCGGCCGGCTCGGGAGACTCGGACTCTATGTCGAGCCAACCTCGGCAACTGTCGGCGCGGCGCTGAGCCGGCTCCTCGCCAACGGCACGATCCGCGGGAGCGAAACAACGGTCGCCGTCATCACCGGACACGGTCTCAAGGCGGCCGACGAAATCGCCGAACTGCTCAAGGTCTAGGTCGCGGGCCGCCAGGCGCGGCTTTCGAACTGGCCGTGTCGTAGGAAATGCTCGCCGGCGTCAAGACCGGCGACGGCCACATCGGGGTGCTTTTCAAGATACCAGCGCGCATCAAATCCGGCAGGCAGCCGGTCGCGCGGCGGCCGACCGCGCGGCGCCAGGCGCGCGGATTGCTCAATGACCCGCATCGCCGGCAGCGAGACCTGGCCGAGATAGATCGTCTCCGGCCGCGGAAAGACAAAATCTCGCGCGCGCAGCCGGACGTATTCCTCGTGGTATTCGAGATGCTTGTCGGCGACCTCCGCATTCGTCGCGGCGCCGCCATGTACCTGATGGAACGTGCCTTCGCCGAGCATCATGACCAGGCGTGTGTTCGGCAACTCGCAGGCGCGGCGATAAAGGTCGAGGTTCACATAGCCGCCGCCGGGGCTCTTAAACCGCTCATTAAAGCCGCCCAGCTCGCGCCACAAGCGGCGCGGCAGGAAGAGGGCGTTTGATTCGCCGGTCGGCAGAAAGAAACCGCCTTCCGAGGAGCCGGCGAGGCAGGCGATGTCGAATAGACGATAACCGTCCTCGGTCCACCCGGACGCGTCGAGCAGCGCATCTTCCCGCCCTTGGTCGTAACCCCGGCGGACGCTCTCCATCTGCCGCTCGAAGCCGAGGTGAAAGCCGAGCGAGGAAATGATCGGTCGCTCATCGAGCTTTTCCGCGAGCAGAGCGGTCGCGAGCAGCCCTGGTGAAGCGAGCCGCGCGCCATCGACCATGACGCCGATCAGCCTTCCACGCGCCTGCTTCAATCCGAAATTCGCCGCCGCCGCGGGCGAGACGGACGCGTCGGGAATATAGTGGGACGACACCTGCGCGCCAAAGTCCGGATAGCCCGCCGTCGCCATCGGCTCGGGCGAGCCGTTGTCGATGAGGATGATTTCGTAGGCGTCGGCGCGAATGCCGCGCTGCATCGCAGGCGATAGCGAACGCAAGGTGCGCGGCAGCTCGCGATCCATTTTGTAGCCGATGACCACAACCGACAGGTCGGGCGCCTTTTTGGCCATGCGAGCTACAGCCGGTTCTCGGCCCGCCACGCGGCAAGCCGGGCGCGCACTGCCGGGTAATTCGCGCTCGCCTGCGCCAGCTCGCGCAACAGCACCAGCAGCGAGGCGATGCGCGGATCGTCGGGCACCAACGCGCCCTGACGGTTCAGCACCTCGGTCGGTGGGTCGGCCGGCGAGGTGTACACGAGCTCGCGGGCGATTGGGTTGTATTCGTCGCGCAGCGCCCGGCTCGATGGATCAAAGCCGGCGACCAATAGCAGCCCGGCGGGCTCGACGTCGAGCCGCAGCATCAACAAATCGGGCCGGTAACGCGCGAGAATATAGGGGATCTTCCACACATCGCCGCACCACACCCGCGAACGGCGATCGCGCGCCGCCTGCACCGGATGCGAGGGGAACACGTCGTCGATTGCCGCGACTAAGGTCGGGCGCGCGAAGCGTTCGACGTTCATGACGTCGCGTAGCACGTATTCCGACCGATGCATCCCGTCGATGAAGGCGAGGTCGACGCCGCGCGCCAGTTCCCTTTGCGCCTTGCCGAGAAAGAAAAAATCGCTGGTCTCGCGAAAGATCGTCGCGCCGGGCGGGGAAGCAGTCTGTAAATCGGGGGCAGGGTCAACCGCGATCGCATTCCCGGATGCCAGAGCCAGGCTGCGCCCGTGGCGCACACCGATCTCGAAATAAAGCTGCGGCGCGATCGCCTGATGCAGCTGCCCTAGGGTCGCGAGATATGACGCTGCGCCTTGCGTGCGGTCGGCCTCAGGCGGTGCGTCAAAGCTCGATTGCCCAATCATGCCGGTGTCGTGCAATCGGCGCTGCACTTCTTGCTGCGAGGCGACGAGATTGGCGGTGATCTCGCCCACATCGGGGGCTGCCGCAGTAGCGTGACGGAAGATGCCGACAAGGTCTTTCCATGGCCCGCGATCGTCATGCCACAAATCCAGCAACTGGCAGCCGGAATATCGCGCCAGGGCGTGAAACGCGTCGGGATAAAAGCGGTAGCAATCGACCGGGTAGTTGTGGATCGGCCCGCCCGACGGCGCGATCAGGAACAGGTAGCCATCCGGTTTCAGGACACGCAACATCTCGGCAAACGAGAGCCAGAAGAACTCGCAATGCTCAAGCATCTGGCCGGAGATCACATAATCGGCCGAGGCATCGGGCAGCGGCAGCTTGTAGGGGTTGTCGAGCACGATATCGACGCCCGGCCCGAGAGCGCGGTCGCAGCCGACATAGGCAAAGCGCTCATCGGCAAAGATGTGGCGATACGCGCCGTTGAACTCTTCGGAGCCGATCTCGACGACAGTCAGCTTCCCACCCGGCGGCGCCGGCTGCCCCGCGACATAGAAATCGTAGCAGCGCTGCATATTCTCCAAGGATGACTGGTGCATCAGCCGCGTGGCCGTCGGTGGATGACGGACACAATATACAGCCGCACCACGGCGTTATCTCACTATGGGTGCGACAACCTGCGGCGCAGCCAGTTACGCGAGCGCGATTGGGTCCTTCGAGGCCTCGCTAGGCGAGGCACCTTAGGACCAGTAGGACGGTGATGCGGTTGAGAAAACCGTCATATTGAGCCAGTGCGAAGCAGCGTACCGAAGGACGCGATGTCCGGTATCAACCTGACCTTATTTTTTCGCTACGAGCAGGTCCTTGAGGCCTTTTAGGGCCAGCGCGTAGCCGTTGATGCCGAATCCGGCGACGACGCCCTGACTGACCGCGGCGGTCTGCGAAGCCGGGCCGCGGCGGATCGGGTTCGAGATGTGTACCTCGATTGTCGGGAACTTGACCTGCGACAGCGCCGCGACGAGCGCCGGGTAGCCGGTACCGAACGCCGCCGGGTTGAAGATCGCCGCGTCGATACCGGCATCGTTCGCGGCATAGATTTTATTGACCACCTCGCCCTCGATATTCGAGTGGAATATTTCGACCTCCAGCCCCAACTCGGCGGCAAAGCCGCGGATGCGCTCGTCATATTCCGGAAGCTGCATCGGCCCGAAAATTTCGAGCTGGACCTTGCCGCGCATGTTCATTCCGGCGCCGTGGATCACGAGGATTTTGGGCATAGCGAGCGCTCCGTCGAGGGTGGGTGAGGGGATGCTAGCGCATTCCGCCGGCCAAGGGACATAGGTGAGGCATAGCAGCCAAGCCGTTGGGCGTCATGACACAAGAGTGATCGGGGCGTATCGTCAGCCAGGCTTACGAAGTAGCAAGGCCCGAGGCAACCAGCTTTGATGGCATCGGCCGCGCCGCCGCTTAATCGCGGCATGATCACCGCCACGGTGATCTGCGCCTGCGTGCTGCAGGGCATCGACACGACGATCGCCAACGTCGCCCTGCCGCATATCCAGGGCAGCATGTCGGCGGCGCAAGATCAGATTTCCTGGGTGCTGACGTCGTATATCGTCGCCTCGGCGATCACTATGCCACTGACCGGCTGGCTCGCCGGTCGCTTCGGGATCAAGTTCATTTTCCTCGCCTCGGTGATCGGCTTCACGATCGCTTCGGGCCTCTGCGGGGCGGCTGAAAGTCTGCCGCAGCTCGTTATCTACCGGCTGCTGCAAGGGGTTTTCGGCGCAGGCCTAGTGCCGCTCGGGCAGGCAACCCTGCTCACCGTCTACCCGCAGGAAAAGCACGGCCAGGCGATGGCGATCTTCAGCTCCGGCGCGATGATGGGGCCGATCCTTGGCCCCACCATGGGCGGTTGGATCACCGACAACATGAACTGGCGCTGGTGCTTCTACATCAATCTGCCGATCGGCGCGCTGTGCGCGCTCGGCATCCTCATCTTCATCCGCCAAACCCGCACCGTGCGTCGCGACGAGTTCGACGCACTCGGCTTCGGGATGATGAGCGTGGCGATCGGTGCGCTGCAACTGATGCTCGACCGCGGACAGATCAAGGACTGGTTTCATTCGACCGAGATTTGGGTCGAGGCGATAATCGCCGGCCTCAGCTTCTATCTCTTCGTCGTGCACACGGTAACGGCGCGCGACCGCTCCTTTGTCAGCCTGGATCTGTTGAAGAGCCCCAACTTCATCGCCGGAAGCCTGTTGATGCTGGCAGTCGGCTGGATCCTCAGCGGCACCCTGGCGTTGATGCCGTCGATGATGCAGGACCTGATGAACTATCCGGTTTTCACCAGTGGCTGGATGATGGCACCGCGCGGCTTCGGCACGATGCTGGCGATGATCTTTGTCGGTCGCACGATCAACAAGATCGACGGTCGTCTCTTCATCGCCGTAGGCTTTTTGCTGACCGCCGCGTCGCTGTGGCAGATGACCGGATATTCGCTGCTGATGGGGTCGTGGCCGATCATTTCCGTCAGCTTCGTGCAGGGCTTCACGCTCGGTCTCACCTTTGTCCCGCTCAACATCCTCGCGCTCTCCGACTTACCGCGGCATCTCCTCACCCAAGGCACCGCGCTCAGGAGCCTGATGCGTATGCTGGGCGGCAGTATCGGCATCAGCATCCTCGAGGCGACGCTGGCGCAAAATACACAGATCGTGCATTCGCAGCTGGTGCAAGGGTTGCGCCCCGACAACCCGCTGGCACAGGGCCATCTCCTCGGTCCGATTTACAGCCTGACTGCGCCAAACGGCGTGGCCGCGCTTAACGCCGAAGTCACCCGCCAGGCGGCGATGGTCGCCTATGTTGACGACTTCAAGATGATGATGCTCGTCATCTTGTGCTCGTTGCCGCTGGTGCTGTTGATCAGGATCGCGCCGCGTCAGCTGGTAGCGGAGCCAGCGACGAGCGCCGCCGCGGCCGGTGAGGATTGACACGGCGTCTCGTTATCGCGTCCCCCAGCGCTAGCAGAACCGAGCAGACTCGATGCCCGGCGATAATCACCGTCGTATTGACCAGCATGATTTCTGTCGCGACGATGTCGAAATGGTTGCCGAATCTGTCGGAATTCTAGCGTTTGAGTTTTCCTTCACGGGAAAACTCTTGCCTTCTCTCAAGTTGAACCGAGAGCGAGCATTGCTGTCGTCGCGGCGTTATGACAAAAAGGGGTGGGGTAGGGGTGAACGAGTTGATGGCGATGAGGTCCTTCAAGCTGGGTCGGCGGGCGTTTATAGCCGCGCCGCTGGTAGCTGGGCTGTGCCATCCGGCGAGAGCGCTGGCCAGTGCGGACGATTTTGCCGCGTTTCTCGCAGGCGTGCGACGAGACGCGATTGCCGAGGGCATACGCGCCGACGTCGTCGATTCTGCGCTGCGCCGCGCACAGTACCTGCCGCATGTCATCGAACTTGATCGTCAGCAGCCCGAGCACACGATGACGCTGGCGGGATTTCTGCAAAAGGTCATCACGCCCGAGAAAATCGCCGATGGTCGCGCCCAGCTATCCGAAAACTGGCCTCTATTGACGGAGGTGTACCAGCGCTTTCGCGTGCAGCCGCGTTTTGTCGTGGCGCTGTGGGGCATTGAAAGTAATTTCGGCAAGGTGACGGGCAATTACGCCGTGATCTCGTCGCTTGCGACGTTGGCCTATGACGGCCGCCGCAGTACGTATTTCCGGCCGGAGCTCATCGCCGCGCTGCGCATTGTCGATGAGGGCAACATCAATCCCGACGCGATGCTCGGCTCCTGGGCCGGGGCGATGGGGCAGTGCCAGTTCATGCCGACGACCTTCCTCAATTTCGCCGTCGATTTTGATCGCGACGGACGGCGCGACATCTGGTCCGACCGTGCCGATGTGCTTGGCTCGATCGCCAATTACCTCGCGCAACTGGGCTGGCGCGGCGACCAGGGCTGGGGCCGGTCGGTAACCGTGCCGCCCAATTTCGACCAGCGGCTAACCGGTCTCGACATCAGGCACTCGACATCCGACTGGAGCCGGATGGGCGTGCGCTCGACCGATTCCACGGCACTGCCGGCGACCGAGGCGTCGCTCGTCATGCCCGACGGCGGCGACGGGCCGGCGCTGCTCGTCTACGAGAATTTCCGCGCCATCATGAAATGGAACAAATCGACGTATTTCGCCGCTTCTGTCGGCATGCTCGCCGACAGTTTCGGGGCCGGGTAGGGGGCTCGGCCAGGATCGCCTGATTGTGCTGGGGGGCACATGGGGGAAGGGATACGGCGGGCTCTACTGCTCGCCTCGCTGGGTTTTGCACTGAGCGCCTGCGGCACTGTGCCGGTGCCGCTGGTCGGTAGCCATCAGGCCTTGGAACCGCATCCGAGCTACAAAGTCGGCGCGACGTACAGCGTCAAGGGCGTCACCTACTATCCACGTGTCGACTACACCTACGATCAGATCGGCATTGCCTCGTGGTACGGCGACGGGTTTCAGGGGCAGTACACCGCCAACGGCGAAATCTTTGACATGAACCGGGTCACTGCGGCGCATACGACGCTGCCGCTGCCGAGCATCGTCGAGGTGGTCAATCTGCAAAACAACCGGGCGCTTCACGTGCGTATCAACGACCGCGGCCCGTTTGTGCGCGGCCGGATCATCGACCTGTCGCGCCGCGCCGCGCAGCTGCTAGGCTTCGAGGGAAGCGGCTCAGCGTTGGTGAGGGTGCGGATTCTGCCGCAGCAGAGCCTCGCTGCGGCCGGCGCCGCAGAACAAGGGATGGTCAGCAATGGCGAACAGGTGGGCACCGCCATCGCGGTCTACAGACCGCCGCCGTCGCGCCGGTTCTTTGTCGCCTCGCCGTCCTATCACGTGCAGGCCGGGCCGGTCGCGACCGAGCAGGACGCCGATCGCCTGCGCGACCAGATGATCGGCAATGGCTATCGCGACGCGCAGATCGTGATCGATTAAACTAGGCCGCAGCCCGTTGGGTCGACACGGGCGCGGAGACAGCGATGAAAGCATGCCGGCGACATTCGAGGGCGGCCGTGGCTGCCGCGACGCTGTTGGCTTTGCCGATTGCCATCGGCAGCGGGATCGCCGCGCAAACCAACAAGCCAGTCGTCGCGACTCATCCGCCGGCCGCGGCATCCAAACCCGCCACACCGCCGCCATTGCCCAGCGCGGCCTTTGATACCTCGGCCCGTTATGCGCTCATCACCGAGGCGGACACCAACACCGTGCTGTTCGCGAAAAACGCCGAGGACCGCATGGCCCCCGCCTCGATGAGCAAGCTGATGACCGCCTACGTGGTCTTCAGCATGCTGAAAGACGGCCGGATCACGCTTGGCGACGAATTACCGGTCAGCGACAAAGCCTGGAAGCTTGGCGGCTCAAAGATGTTTGTCGGGGTTGGTGGCCACATCAAGATCGACGATCTGATCCGCGGCATGATCGTGCAATCGGGCAATGACGCCTGCCTCGTCCTCGCCGAAGGACTCGCTGGCAGCGAGAATGCCTTTGTCGACCTGATGAACCAGAAGGCCCCGGAAATCGGCCTCAAAAACAGCCACTTCGCCAATGTCACCGGCCTGCCCGATCCGAATGAGTGGATGACCGCGCAGGACCTCACGACGCTGGGCTTGCGGCTCATCCGCGATTTTCCCGAATACTATCACTATTTCTCTGAAAAAGACTTCAACTTCAATAATATAGACCAGGGGAACCGGAACCCGCTACTGTACAAGGACATCGGCGCGGACGGTCTCAAGACCGGGCATACCGACGAGTCCGGCTATAGCCTGATTGGGTCGGTCCTACGCGGGGATCGCCGGGTGATCGTTGTCGTGTCCGGCCTTCCGAGCATGAAGGATCGGGCCTCAGAGAGCGAGCGGTTGGTCGAATGGGCATTCCGCGAGTTCAACGATTACAAGCTGTTCAACGCGGGTGAGAAGGTCGACGACGCCAATGTCTGGCTTGGCGAAGAATCGCGGGTCGGACTGACCATCGCCGACGACCTCACCGTAACGCTGCCGCGCCGGTCGCGCCGAGACATGAAGGTTACGGTCAACTATGACGATCCCATCCCGGCGCCGATCAAGAAGGGCGATCCGATCGGCAAGGTCACGATCGCGACGCCAGGCGCCGATCCGGTCGAGCGGCCACTCTACGCCGCCGCGGACGTACGGCCCATCGGCACGATCGGCCGCATGGCGACGCTCGCCGGCTATCTGATATGGGGAACCCGGCACTGATCACGCGTGGCCGATTCATCACCGTCGAGGGCGGCGAGGGGGCGGGAAAATCGACGCAGGTCGCTCTGCTCGTCGCCGCGTTTAAACGCGCGGGGATCGACGGGCTGGCGACGCGCGAGCCGGGCGGCTCGCCTGGCGCCGAAGCGATCCGCCGCCTGCTGCTCGAAGGCGAGACGGAGCGCTGGGATGCGATCGACGAAACGCTGCTGTTTTTCGCCGCGCGCCGCGATCATGTCGCGCAAACCATCCGGCCGGCGCTCGAGGCGGGGCGCTGCGTGGTGTGCGACCGCTTTACGGACTCGACCATCGCCTATCAGGGATACGGACGCGGTTTACCACTTGCCGAGCTGAGAGCGTTGCAGCGCTTTGCGCTCGGCGATTTCGTCCCCGATCTGACCCTACTACTCGATCTGCCCGTGGCGGAGGGCCTGGCGCGTGCCGCCAGTCGCGGCGCCACCGACCGCTTCGAGAGGCTCGATCGCGATTTTCACCAACGGCTGCGCAATGGATTTCTCGCCATCGCCGCCGCTGAACCCGAGCGCTGCACAGTGATCGACGCCTCGGCCGGTGTCGATGTGGTGCATCGCGCGATCATCGCCGTAGTGTCGGCAAGGCTTGGTATCGCCCTCTCATGAGCAACGAATTACAAGCGCCGGAGCCGCGCGCCAACCCTGACCTTATCGGTCACGAAGCCGTTGAGGCGAGTTTGAAGCAGCTTGTCGATACCGGCCGTCTGCCGCATGCGCTGCTACTGTCGGGGCCGCGCGGCATCGGCAAGGCGACGCTCGCGTTTAGGCTGGCGCGTTACGTGCTGTGGCGCGGCGGCGAGGGAGCCGGGCTCGACATGTTCGGCACCCCGGCCGAGACCGGGCTGCCGGGTCTGGCGATTTCGCCGGAAAGCGGTGTGTTCCGGCGGGTGGCTGCAAGCGGCCATGCCGACCTTTTTACCGTCGAGCGCGCCTACGACCCGCGCCGCAGGCGGCTCCGGAGCGAGATCGTCGTCGACGATCTGCGCGAAATCGGCGCGTTCCTGCACCTGACCGCCGCCGAAGGCGGCTGGCGAGTCGTGATCGTCGATGGCGCTGACGCGATGAACCGCAATGCCGGCAATGCGCTCCTCAAGATCCTCGAAGAGCCGCCGCGCCGCGCGCTGATCGTTCTCGTCGCGCACAGCGTCGGCAGACTGCTGCCAACGATCCGCTCGCGCTGCCGGCAGATGAAATTGCCGCTTCTGTCGGATGGCGATGTCCGCGCGCTGCTGGCCCGCTATTGCCCCGAGCTGACAGAGAATGCGGCCGCGCGCGTCATCGACCTCGCCGAGGGCAGCATCGGCCGCGCGCTCGAGCTGGCCAGGTCCGGCGGGGTCGAGCTTTACGACACGATGCTCGCGGTGTTGGCGCGTCGGCCCCGCATCGACGCTCTGGCGCTACACGGCTTCGCCGACCGGCTTGCGCGACCCGATGCCGAGGAGTCGTATCACGCGCTCGAGGAATTGCTGCGGCAACACCTAGCACGGCAGGCCGCCGCCGCCGCACGCGCTGGGGAGTGCGCCAGCGCGGCGCGTTGGGCGCGGCTGAGCTCCGACCTCGCGGACAAATTCGCGAGCGCCGACGGCCTGAACCTCGACCGCAAACAGACCGTCATGAGCGCGTTCTTCGCAATCGAGGCGGCTGCGGGCACCGGATAGGGGCACTGGACAAGGGCAGGGCTGTTAGCACGTCGAGACATGGGCTAGAACGCCGTCATGCTGGTCGACAGCCACTGCCATCTCGATTTCTCCGATTTCGCGCCCGAGCGCGACGCGGTGATCGACCGCGCCTTCGCCGCCGGGATCGGCACAATTCTGACGATCTGCACCCGCCTCGACCAGTTCGACGGGGTGCGGGCAATCGCCGAGGCAGACGCGCGCATCTGGTGCTCGATCGGCGCGCACCCGCACGAAGCGGCCGACCATGCTGCGCTTCTGCCCGAGCGTCTGGCCGAGCTGGCGGCGCATCCGCGGGTCGTCGGGATCGGCGAGACCGGGCTCGATTTCCACTACGATCTAAGCCCGCGCGATGTGCAGGAGCGCGTGTTCCGCGCCCATATCGCCGCCTCGCAGGCGAGCGGCTTGCCGCTCATCATCCACGCGCGCGAAGCCGATTCCGAGATCGCGGCGATCCTTTTGGCGGAAAAGCCGCCGCCCGGCGTGCTGCATTGCTTTACCGGCAGTCGTGCGCTCGCCGAGGCGGCGCTCGAATTGGGCTTCTACATCTCGATCTCCGGCATCGTGACCTTCCGCGATGCCGAGGATTTGCGCGCGATCGTGCGCGATCTACCGCTCGACCGGCTGTTGGTCGAGACCGATGCACCGTATCTCGCGCCGGTGCCGTATCGCGGCAAGCGCAACGAGCCGGCCTTTGTCGCCGCGACCGCGGCCTTTGTCGCGCAGCTGAAAGGGGTGACGGCGGAAGCGCTCGCCAACATCACCACGGCAAATTTCTTCCGCCTCTTCGCCAAGGCGTCGCCGCCACGATGAAGGTGACGATGCTCGGCTGCGGGCCGTCGATGGGCGTTCCGGCGATCGGTCCCGATTGGGGCGCCTGCGACCCGCGAGACCCGCGCAACCGCCGGCGCCGCGCCTCGCTGCTTGTCGAAAATCGCGACAAGACGATGCTGATCGACACCTCGCCCGATCTGCGTGAACAGCTGCTCGACGCCGGGGTCGGTCGGCTCGACGCGGTGCTGATGACGCATGCGCATGCCGACCATCTTCACGGCATCGACGATCTGCGCGCGATCAACCGCGCGATCCGCGCGCAAATCCCGCTTTACGCCACAGAAGCGACCCTCGAGGAAATCGAGCGGCGGTTCGGTTACGCGCTCGGGCCGATCCCGGCCGACGGGTACTTCACCGGGCCGAGCCTTGCGCCGCATCGCATCGACGGCCCGTTCGTTGCCGCAGGGATGAATATCGTGCCATTTGTCCAGGATCACGGCTACAGCACGACGCTGGGCTTTCGCATCGGCCCGCTTGGCTATTCCACCGATGTCATCGAGCTCGACGATGCCGCCTTTGTCGCGCTCGCGGGCGTCGATGTATGGATCGTCGATTGCCTGCGCTACGAGCCGCACCCAACGCACGCCCATGTCGCCAGGACCCTAGATTGGATTGAGCGCGTCAAGCCACGGCGCGCGATCCTCACCCATATGGATCGGCCGCTCGATTATGCCCAGCTTGCCGCGCAACTGCCGCCTGGGGTCGAGCCCGGCTATGACGGTCTTGTCGTGGAGTTCCCCGATCCATGAGCGAGCCTACGATCCGCCAGGCCAATCCGGTCGACCGCGTCCAGGTCGAGGCCATCGTCCACGACGCTTATGCGCCTTACATCGAACGCATCGGCAAGCCGCCGGGGCCGATGCTCGACGACTACGCGGCGCTGATCGCCGACGGCGCGGTCAGCGTGCTGGAAGACAACGACGACATCATCGCAATCATCGTGCTGTTGCCCAAGCGCGACCATCTACTGCTCGACAATATCGCGGTGCGCGGCAATCGCCAGGGTCAGGGATTAGGGCGCCGGCTCATCGCGTTCGCCGAAGCCGAGGCACGGCGGCACGGTCATGCCGAGTTGCGGCTTTACACGCATGTGATGATGACGGAGAACATCACGCTGTACACGCGCCTGGGATTTGTCGAAACCGGTCGTGGCCACGAGGCGGGCTACGAGCGGGTGTTCATGACGAAGCGCCTCGTCCAGCTCCGATATAATTTTCCATAATATATATTATGCGACTTATTTTTGTTGATCGCGGCGATAGCTCACGTTGGCCCACGTCGCGCCGAACGCTCTGCCCTACCGTAAGGCCAGCGATGAATTTGCCGGCCGGTTTCCAAGTGGCCATCGTGATCGCTCAGGCCGCGCGATGGGCGATTGATTTCGGCTGCCATTCGGCCTGGGTGGATACATTCTCGTCTCAAGGGCCGGATTTTCATCCGCGATTTGGCTATGAGGTATTTGAACATTGGGCTGTCCAACTGATCATAAACGAATTTTTCTCAAGAAAGGCTCCGTGCCGAGGAGGCTTTAATGCCGATGCGTCTCGCAGGATCGTGTCGTTGCGGCGCGGTCAGGTTTACCGTCGACAGCCACACGCCCTATCCCTATCAACGGTGCTATTGTTCGATCTGCCGCAAGAGCGCGGGCGGCGGCGGTTACGCGATTAACATCATGGGGATAGCCGATACTCTTAAAGTCAGCGGCAAACGCTCTCTCGGGGTATGGAACGCGCCGATCGACGGGCGAAAAGGCTCGGCCGACCGGTACTACTGCAAGAAATGCGGGACCCCGCTTTGGGTCAGCGACGACCACTGGCCGGAGCTGGTGCACCCGTTCGCTTCATGCATCGACACCGAGCTGCCAAAGCCGCCAAAGAGCGTGCATCTGTTGCTGCGCGACAAGGCGAGCTGGGTCGAGCCGCAGGTCGGTCCCGCCGACGATTGCTTTGACGGCTATCCCGAACTCTCGATCGAAGATTGGCACAAAAAGAATGCCTTGTGGATCGAATGATCGGAGATCAAGTGAGGCGCTGATGACCCACGCTTACCCGCCGATCGCGAGGTTGCTCGGCATCATGGCGCGGCTGCGTGATCCGGAGCGCGGCTGCCCGTGGGACCGCGAGCAGGATTTCGGAACGATCGCGCCTTATACGATCGAGGAAGCCTATGAGGTGGGCGACGCGATCGAGCGCGGCGACATGGCGGCGCTCAAGGACGAACTCGGCGATCTGTTGTTTCAGGTGGTGTTCCACGCACGAATGGCCGAGGAAGCCGGCTATTTCGCGTTTGACGAGGTCGCCGCGGCGATCGCCGACAAGATGGTGCGCCGGCACCCGCACGTCTTTGGCGACGCCGAGATCGCATCGGTCGCCGCGCAGAACGAGGCGTGGGAAGCGCACAAGGCCGAGGAACGGGCGGCGAGAGGCGGCGGCGACAGGGCGAAGCTCGAGGACGAGGTCGGCGATCTCTTGTTCGCCGCCGCCAATCTCGCGCGCAAGCTCGAGATCGAGCCGGAAACCGCGCTGCGCCGCGCGATGGCGAAATTCGAGCGGCGTTTCCGCGCGGTCGAAACGCTGGCCAAGGAGCGCGATGTCGGCCGCGACCTCGACGTGCTCGAAGCGCTGTGGCGACAGGTGAAGGCGCAGGAATGATCCGCCTGGAGCGAATCATCGATGCCCTCCCCGCCGGTTTCCCGGCTCTACGCGACGAGGCTTACGCCGAAGGCTACCGGATGCTCGACACACTCGCCGACGAATGGATGAGCGGCGCGACGCGCTTTGACCGTCCGGGCGAGGCGCTGTACGCCGCCTATGTTGGCGACAGGTTGGCCGGCATCGGCGGGCTGACGCAGGAGCCAGCGATCACCGACGCCCTGCGGATGCGGCGGTTTTTTGTCGCCCTCGCCTATCGCCGACGCCGCGTCGGGCGCGCGCTCGTGACGGCGCTGCTCGGCGACGCGCGGCGGCACGGTCGAGCGGTCACCTGCAACGCCGCTGGCGGCAGCGAGTCGTTCTGGGAGGCGCTTGGCTTCGCACCGGACAGGCGCGACGGGCGCACGCACCTTCTCTCTCGCTGACGCCGCCCGCAAGCGACCGCATCCCGGCGAGCGGGTGTTCAAAGTCCTGTTCACTGCCTACTTCCGGTTTGTCGGGCGGTCCTCGGGTCGTGCCGGTGAGCTCGTGTTGGCGAGGGCTGGGGTTTGCCTCTAGC
>Ga0187784_10000856_pt1 | contig 23389 bp, 19 predicted proteins | sample 1015_SJ02_MP15_2_FD_132964 | JGI IMG/M metagenome (GOLD analysis project Ga0187784, IMG submission 132964) | Tropical peat soil microbial communities from peatlands in Department of Meta, Colombia - 1015_SJ02_MP15_20_MG | ecosystem: Environmental > Terrestrial > Soil > Wetlands > Peat | place... | reverse complement strand
TCGCCCCTCAGCACCCCGTTGGCGCGCGAGACGTGGTCGCCGGTCGTGAACCGGGCCACGAAAGTGCCGTCGTTCTCGACGTAGCCCCAAGGCTCCGAGCCGCCGCCGTTCGCCGAAACGACACGGCCGCCCTGGATCGTCACGTCGGCGGGCGCGATCGACGGGCAACTCCCGGAGGTCGTCGTCGAGGCGAACGCCCAAACGCCGTCATAGCGTCCGCCGCCCAGCCCGGACTCTTGCGCCGGCGCCGCGCTCACGGCAAGAGCGCAGGCCGCGCCCAAAAAAAGACTCCGCTTCACTTCGCTTCCTCTAAAGCGCGCCGCAAGGATCCGAGCATGTCGCAGCCCGCGAAAACAAATCGGGTGACGCCCGCCTTGCGCAGCTCCTCTTCCAGCTCGCCCGGACGCCCAGCGAGACACAGCGTCGCTCCCGCTCCCTGAAGCGCGAGCGCGACCGCAGCCGCTGCGTCGCAATAAATCCTGTCCGACGAGCAAAGGCAAGCGAGTTTCGCCCCGCTCTCGCGATAGGCCTTGACGATCGACAGGGAGTCCTCGGTCTCGGGACCGAACACCGCCTCGATCCCGCCGGCCTCGAAGAAGTTCTTGGTGAAATTCGCCCTTGCCGTGAAAGCCGCCGCCGGCCCGAGATTGGCGAGAAACACCCGCGGCTTGACGCCGGTCTTGGCGTAATGAGTCTTCGCCGCCTCGCGCAGCGCCTCGAAGGGCTGCGCGAGCCGATACGGCTTCAGCGCCGCCGTTTTGACCGCGCTGGCAGGCGCCGCGAGTTCGCCGACATCCGAAAAGGGCGCGAGCACGGTCAAAGCCGCCTCGCCGATATCCGGAAACTCGTTGGCGCCTGTGATCTTGTCCTTCGCGCGCGCCACATTTTTCGCGCGCTCGGCCGCGACAGCCGCGACTTGCGCCTGAAAACGGCCCGCCTCCAGCGCCTTGGACAGACCGCCCTCGGCCTCGATCGCCTGGAATTCCGTCCAGGCGCGGCCGCACAGATCCTCGGTCAGGAACTCGAAGCCGCCGGCGCCGGCGGCCGGGTCGTCGACGACATCCAAATGCGATTCGTCCTCCAGCACCAGCTGCGCGTCGCGCGCGAGCCGGCGCGCGAAGGCGTCAGGGACGCCGAGCGGCTGGGTGAAGGGGATCACCGCCAGCGCATCCGCGCCCCCGACCGCCGCGGCGAAGGTCGCGATCGTCGCACGCAGCAGATTGGTCCAGGGGTCGTTTTTCGTCATCATGCGCCACGCCGTCTCGGCGTGAGTCTGCGCTGGCTGCGGCTTAAGGCCGCAAGACTCCTCGACACGCGCCCACAGTCGCCGTAGCGCGCGCAGCTTCGCCGTCTCGGCGAATTCGTCGGCGTCGACCGCCAGGCGGAACAGCAGCAGGCTGCGAGCATTGTCGAGGTCGACGCCGACCTCGCTCAAGGCGCGCAAGTAAGCGAGGCCGCAGGCGAGCGCATAGCCAAGCTGCTGCGCATTTGTCCCGCCGGCCGCGTGGACGGCACGGGCGTCCACGGCGGCGACGCCGTAGCCGAAGCCAAGATCTAAAACGCGCTTCGCCTCGCGGCCGAAGCTCTTCGCGCCCTCGCTCCAGGGCGAAGGCGCGAAACCGTGCCGCAGTTGTGCGCCGAGCGGGTCGAAACCGAAGGACACGCGTGTGAGCGACGGCTCGACGTGATTCTTGTCGAGGAAGCGCACGAGCGATTCGGCGGCGTTCGGCGCCGCAGGCGAGGCTTCAAGCGCGAGCGGAACGCCGTATTCGAGCCGCACATTGGCCAGGACCTGCGCGAGCGCCGCCTCGCCGTCGCCGGAGAGCGCCGCGCCGTAAGCCCCCTGCGAGCCGCGGAACACCAGCTGCAGCCCATCCGCGCCGCCGCCCAGCTCCTCAAGCGCTTGCGCGTTGGCCGCCTCGGGATCTCCGAGATCGACGCGGGCGAGGATGGACCAGCGGCCCGGCCTCCGACGCAGGGCGCGAGCGCCTGGCGCGGCGGGGCGCGAATAGAGCGGAGCGATCTCGCTCCCTTCATAGGTTCCGGCGACGAGCTTTTCGAACGCGCCTCCCTTCAGGGCGCGGTCTACGGCCTTGCGCCACTGCTCCTGTGTCGCTTGCGGGAAATCGGCGGCGAGAGATCGATCGGGCACTGTTGGTCGGTCCTTAAGGCGTCGGCACGCGGGTCTTGCTTGGCCCGCCTTTTGGCACGAAGCGCGCGCTCGGCCAATCCTGTCCTCAGCCTTGTGCGCGGGCGGGCTTTATTTTGCCGGCCAAACCCCTTAACCAGTGGCTGGTCGCCTTCCGGCGGCGCGAACGACGGATCGAGGGGCTCGCGGCGCGCCCCATCCGACGGGGAGGAAGACGTGACAGACATTTCCCAGGACAAGGCCAAGCTGATCGACGAGATCATCGACGTCATCGCGGCCGAAGGCATGATCGACCGCGCGAAGGTGACCCCCGACGCCACGATCGAGAGCCTCGACCTCAAATCCGTCGATATCGTCATGATTCTGACTGCGCTCGAGGAGAAGTTCAACGTTTACATTCCGATGGACGGCGACCTGCAGGAAGCTAAGGACGTGAAGACGCTGATCGAGGCGCTCGCGGACCATATAACCAAAGAAAGAGAGAAAGCCTGATATGGCCGCTTCGGCTATGGGCGGCGTATCGCGGGCGCAGGGCGCGCCCCAAATCGTCATTTCGGGCATGGGCGTCGTCTGCGCCTCGGGAATGGGTGTCGAAAAGCTTTGGGCCGCCGCCAGGGACGGCGTCCCCCAGATTCGCGAGCTGCGCACGGAGCGTCCCTACGACGGACGCATCAGGATCGCCGCGCAAGTCCCCGATTTCGTCGCCGCGGACCATATCGAGAAAGAACTGCTGCCCTTCTGCGATCCATTCACAGCTTTCTCCGTCGCGGCCGCCGACGAGGCGATGGCGCGAGCGGGCTTCGGCCGCGAGGACCTCGCCGGCCCGCGAACCGCGGTGATCTTCGGTACCGGCATCGGCGGCATGACCACGATCGACGTTGGACTATACAATTATTACGTCGAGAAAGTCCGTCCCGATCCTTTGAGCGTCCCGCGCCTGATCCCCAGCGCCGCCCCGACAACGCTCGGGATGCGCTACTCCTGCCTCGGCCCGACCTTCGCGGTCGGGAGCGCCTGCTCTTCGGCAAGCCAAGCCATCGGGCTCGGCCTCCAGATGCTGCGGGCGGGGCTCGTCGACAAGGCCATCGTCGGCGGCGCCGAAGCTTGCGTCATCAACGGCACGATCCGCGCCTGGGAGGCGCTCCGCGTGCTGACGCCCGATCTCTGCCGGCCCTTCTCCAAAGGCCGCAACGGCATGTCGCTCGGCGAAGGCGCGGCGGTGTTCATATTGGAGACCGAGGAGTCCGCGCGCGCGAGGGGCCACAAGCCCGTCTGCGAGCTTGCAGGTTACGGCACCTCGAGCGACGCCAAGGATCCCGTGCGTCCAGACCTGCTCGGCGCTTCGAGCGCCATGGCCTTCGCCCTCGAGGACGCCGGCATGGCGCCCGAGGAGATCGGCTATATCAACGCCCATGGCACGGCGACCCACGCCAACGACATCACCGAGTCCGAAGCGATCCTCAAGGTCTTTGGCGATGAGCATGGGCGCAGGGTGCCGGTTTCGTCGTCCAAGCCGATCCACGGTCATGCCCTGGGCGCCGGCGGCGGCATCGAGCTTGCGGTCGCCATTTGCGCCATGCGCGAGCAGGTCGCGCCGCCGACCATCAACTTCCTCGAATACGATCCGCGTTGTCCCATCGACGCCACGCCCAACGAGGCGCGACGCGTCCCGATCAAGGCTGCAATGTCGAACTCCTTCGCTTTCGGCGGCATCAACGCCGTGCTGATCGTGAAAGCGCTAGACCATGCCGGCTGAAATGGCGCTCGAGCTGCCGCGCCTACGCGTCGCCGTCGACGCAGAGCGGGCGGCGGCCTTCGCCCGCGAAACCGGCCTGACGCCGGCGCCGGACAGGGCGCCGCTCGCCTATCCCGCGGTCTGGCTGACGGCGCCGCAAATCTACGGGGCCGTGCAGCAAATCTGCATGGAGGCCGAGAGCGTGCCGGTTCATGAGCAGCAACGTTTTCGCTACGCCGCGCCGTTGCGCCTGGGAGAAAGCTACGATCTGCACGTGGTCTTGCGCCGGGAGGAGGCGCCGCCGCGACTGAGCGTCGAGGCGCGAATCGAAACCGCCGGCAGGCAGGTCGCGCACATCGAGACGAAGCTGCGCCTTGTCCCACGCGCCCTGCTCCACAAAGGCGACGCCGCATGAGCGCGACGAACCTGCCGGAAGCCGGCGAACGCCTGCCGCCGCTGGAAATCGGCCCTTTCGACGCCGCGGCGCTCGGCCGCTACGCCGAGGTGTCCGGCGACGACAATCCGTTGCATCTCGACGAGGAGCTCGCGGCGGCGATCGGCTTCGCGGCGCCGCCGGTGCACGGCATGAAGCTCTTGGCCTTCTTCGAGCCGATGCTGCGCGCCTGGCGCAGCGACCTTTTCATCGCCGAGCTCGGCGGCGCCTTCGTGCAGCCAGTGCTGCGCGGCGAGAAGGTCACGCTTACGGGACGCGTGCTGCGCTCTTCGAAGCGGGAAATCTTCGTGCGCCTTTACGCCACGGGCGGCGGCTCGAAGGCGCCGGCGATCATGGCCGACGCCACGCTGCACCTAGTAGACGCAGGGGGTGGGGCGTGAGCGCGAAGCATGTCGTGCTGACGGGCGCCTCGAGCGGCATCGGCCGCGCGCTCGCGCTGCGCTACGCGCGAGAGCACGCACGGCTGACCCTGCTGGGACGAGATGCGGTCCGGCTGCAGGCCGCGTCCGACGAGTGCCGCACGCAGGGCGCGGCCGAGGTTTCGATTTCGCCAGTGGATGTGCAAGACCGAGTCGGCATGGCGCGGGCGATCGCCGCGGCGTTCGCCGCTGCGCCGATCGACGTGCTCGTCGCCAACGCGGGGGTCGCCACTGGCCTCTCGCCGGGTCAAATCCTCGAAAGCCCCGACTCCGTGCGCGCAACCTTCGCGATCAACGTCTCTGGCGTCTTCAACACGGTCGAGCCGGCGCTGCTGCCGATGACGGGCCGCGGCTCAGGAATGATCGCCATCGTTGGGTCGATGGCCGGCGTGCGCGGCCTGCCCCATTCTCCGGCCTATTGCGCGAGCAAGGCCGCGGTGCATTCCTACGCCGAATCGCTGCGGGGAGTAGCGGCGCGCCATGGCGTGGACGTGAGCCTGATCGTGCCAGGGTTCGTCAGAACGCCGATGTCGCAGCGGACAATCGTCAGGACGCCAATCTCGCAGCGGACGAAATCCTGGCAGCCCGGCCTCATGGAGCCCGCCGAGTTCGCCGAAATCGTCTGGAGCGGACTCGAGCGGCGCAAGACCGTGATCGCCGCGCCGCTTTACATGTATTATGCGCTTCGCTTCTTCACCTTTCTGCCCCCGCGGCTCGTCGACTGGTTCGCGAACCGCGTTGCGGCAACTGTACCCGAAACCGCTGAGAGAGAGGCCGCCGAATGACGCCGGGGCCGGCGCTGCTCGATCTCCTCGTTTGGCTGTGCGCCGCGTATTGGGCGATCTCCGTTCTGCTGCTCTTCCTCTCGACGACGGCGACCGTCGCGCAGCCCTGGATCGCCGCGCGGCGCGCCGTCAATGCGGAGCGCCCGCCGGTTTCGGTCATCGTTCCCGTCAAGACGCTCGAGGACAATTTCCTCACGGCGCAAGAGTCGATGTTTGCGCAGGATTACCAGCGTTACGAGGTTCTGGCCTCGGCCGTCGACGTGAACGAGAGAGCGCCGCGCCTGACGCGCGAAGTCTTTGCGCGCCACCCCGAGCGTAAAACGCGCTTCCTCCAGACGACCGCGGCCTTCGCCGTCTCGCCCAAGGTGGACAACCTCGTTGCGCCGGTCGCCGAGGCGGACCACGACGTGATTTTCACCAAGGACGCCAACGCCATCCTGCTGCCGGACGACCTCTCCGAGCATGTGCGCCAGCTCGTTCCGGGCGTGGGCCTCGTCTGCGCTATCCAATATGGCGCGGACCCGCAAAATTTTGTCGCCCATGTGGAAGCCTCGATGCTCAACGGCCCCCATGCGCGCATGTTGTATCTTGCCTCTTGCCTCGGTCAAGGCTATGGCGTCGGCAAGATCATGCTGTTTCGCCGCGGCGATTTCCTCCGAGCGGGGGGATTTGCCGCCATCTCGCACACCGTCGGCGAGGACAACGCCCTCGCCGAGGCCTTGAAACGAATCGGCCTGCGAACGGTGTTCTCGCACCGGCCGGTGCGTCAAGAGCTTGGGCGTCGCAGCTGGCGGCATATATTTCAACGCCAGCTTCGTTGGAGCGTGATCCGCCGCGACGAAGCGATTTTCTCCTTTCTGCTCGAGCCTTTAAGTCAAGCGATTCCAAGCTTTTTCGCCGCCTTTGCCGCGGCGCCGCTGGTCGGCGTCGAGCCCTGGACGGCGACGGCCGCGACATATTTGCTGTGGCTCGCGCTTGAATCCCTGCTTTCCTTTATGAAAGGTTGGCGCCTATCATGGGCGGCGCCGGCGATTTTCCTTGTTCGCGAGGCTTTTATGATCGCCGTCTGGCTCAGGGCTTGGACCACGAGCCGCGTCGTGTGGGCGGCCAGGACGATTGACGCGCGCAGGGGCGCCGCGGCCGCTTGAGGCGGAGACATGGATTGCGCGCCGCAACCGGCGCGAAACAAGGGGCAACGGGTTGGTTCTGGATATCCTGACCTTCGTCATCGACGCGGTCGTCTATGCGAGCGCGTTGATCCTCATCGCCGTCGGGCTCGGCTTTTTCCTAGTCATCGGCAGATTCTTCTGGGACTCGATCGCCGGGGCGCGCGATCCTGCGCCGATCGAGCTTCCCGACGAAGAGCTGCCGCATGTGCTGCTGCAGATCCCGGTCTACAATGAGCCGCTGGTGACCGAGCAGGCGTTGCGTTGCGCCGCGCAACTCGACTGGCCCAGGAACAAGCTCCACATCCAGCTCCTGGACGATTCGACGGACGAGACGACCGAGCGCGCCGCCGCGGTCGCAGTCGAGCTTCGCGCGCAGGGCGCCGACATCGAGCATGTGCGCCGCCCGGATCGCGTCGGTTTCAAGGCCGGCGCTTGCGCCTTTGGGTTGTCGATTTCCGAAGCGCCCTTCATCGCCATGCTGGATGCGGATTTTCGGCCGCCGCCAAACTGGCTGAAGCGCGGCGTGCCGCTGCTCGTGAAAGACGCAACCGCTGGCTTCGCGCAATCCCGATGCGAATTCGCGAACTACCAGAAGAACTGGCTTACCCGCGCCCAGGGCCTCGTGCAGGATGGGCATTTCCTCGTGGAGCAGCGCAGCCGGGCGCATGCCGGCTGGCTGTTCCAGTTCAACGGCACCGGCGGAATCTGGCGCCGCGAGACGATCGAGCGCTCGGGCGGCTGGTCGGACTATTCGATCGCCGAGGACCTGGATCTCACGATTCGCTCGGCGCTCGACGGCTGGCACGGCATCTTCCTCAGCGAGCCCGCCGTCCCCGGCCAGGTGCCGGAAGACATCAAGGTATTTCGCCGCCAGCAGCGGCGCTGGTCGAACGGTTTCGTGCAGGTCGCGCGACGGGCCGTCATCCCGCTCTGGCAGGCGCCTTGGCCGCTCGCCAAGAGACTGACCGCGATCACGCTGATCACGCATGGGATATTCTTTCCCGCCGCCGCGCTCACGGTGCTGGGGCTAATTTTAGGCTCGCTGCTGCATGGGTCGATCGCGCCTTATCTGCTCCCCATGGAGATCATTGGGGCGATGACCATGGTGGTGGTGCTTGGCTTCACGCTGCCGCCGTACCTGGCTCTGAAGCGCGGCTCCGTCGTCGAATACTTGAAGACAATGGCGTCCGTGCCGCCCTTGATGATCTATCTGGCGTTCTCGAACGGGGCCAAAGTCGTGCAGACGCTCTGCGGACGCAAATCGCCATTCAAGCGCACGCCGAAGGTCGATCACGAGGCCCCGGCGGCGATCGACGCCGAGGCTCAAAGCTGAGCTCAAATTCAAAGAGTTGAGGCATATCCCTTTTGGAATATTCAAGTGAGGCCAATCGAACTCGACGCCCTGGAAAGGTTGCTAGGCTCCTTAGATCAGCAGGACCGCGGGGGCGCAGAAGCCCCGAAGCGAAGCTGCACGCGCCGATCACGCGGCTGAAATGCGGCTACTGCGAGAGGCTTGCGATGGCGGAGATTCTTGCCTCAGTCGCGACGACTGCCCGAGCCGTCGTGAGACGCTAGGGCCGAAGCTCGGCGACTGCTGCGCATTTGCTCCCATGGCGATGCGCCGTGCCCGCAGATTTAGGCGGCGCGAGGGAGTTCTCTCAGAAACTGGCGGTCCGCGAACCGAGATTAGCCCGCCTCCGAACCATTTCGGAGCCTCGAGCGCCTGGGCGCTCTCCGGCCGCCCTGCTTGACAACTTCTTCCAGAATTGCTCAAGCTTTGGCCAATGTGCTCACATCCTAAGCAGAGCTCGGATGAAACTCATCACAGCCATCATCAAGCCCTTCAAGCTCGACGAAGTGCGGGAGGCGCTGATCGCGATCGGCGTCCACGGCATGACCACCACCGAGGTCAAGGGCTACGGCCGTCAGAAAGGCCATTCCGAAATCTATCGCGGCGCGGAATATGTCGTCGCCTTCCTGCCTAAGGTGAAGGTCGAGATCGTCGTCGCCGAGGATCGCGTCGACGGCGCAATGGACGCGATCCAGCGCGCGGCCCGCACCGGCCATATCGGCGACGGCAAGATCTTCGTCGGCCCCGTCGAGCGCGCCTTGCGCATCCGCACGGGCGAGACCGACGGCGCCGCCCTTTAGAACTTCAAAAAGCGCAACGCCGCGAACGCCCGCCGGCCTGTAAGGAGACTCTTGCAATGAAGAAGCATCTCGCGGCGGCCGCAAGCTTTGCCGGCGTCGTCCTTTCGGCCGCGCCGGCCGCAGCGCAGGACACGGCGAAGATCGACCCCGCCGACACCGCCTTCATGATCGCCGCCACGGCGCTCGTGCTGTTGATGACGCTGCCGGGCCTCGCCTTGTTTTACAGCGGCATGGTGCGCAAGAAGAACGTGCTCGCGACCATGGCGCAAAGCCTCGCCGCCACCGCGGTGGTCTCGCTGCTCTGGGGGCTTAGCGGCTACAGCCTCGCCTTCACCTCGGACGCGGGCTCGGCGCTCCAGCCCTATATCGGCTCGATGTCGCGGGCGTTTCTGGCCGGGATAGGTCCGGAAACGATCAATCCGCTCGCCAAGACCATTCCCGAGGTCCTGTTCATGGCCTATCAGATGACCTTTGCGGTCATCACTTGCGCGCTTGTCGGCGGGGCTGTGGCTGAGCGGATGCGCTTCTCGGCCTTCATGTTGTTCTGCGTGCTGTGGCTCTTCGTCGTCTATGTGCCAAGCGCGCATTGGGTTTGGGGCGACGGCTTCCTGCAGAAGTTGGGGTTGCTGGACTTCGCCGGAGGCACGGTGGTGCACATCAACGCCGGCGTCGCCGGGCTGGTGGCGGCGCTCGTCATGGGCGTGCGGCAAGGCTATGGCAAAGAGAATCTGTCGCCGTTCGACCTTTCGCTCGCCGTCATCGGCACGGGCCTGCTGTGGGTCGGCTGGTTTGGCTTCAACGGCGGCTCGGCGCTCTCCGCGGGCTCGCGCGCGGTGTTCGCGATCGTCGCGACGCATATGGCCGCCTGCGCCGGGGCGCTGGTCTGGAGCGCGCTGGAGTGGGCGCAGCGCGGCAAGCCCTCGGTGCTCGGCGTTATCTCTGGCGCCGTGGCGGGGCTCGGCACGATCACCCCGGCCTCGGGCTATATCCTGCCCTGGCACGGCATGGTGATCGGTCTTGCCGCTGGCGCTGTCTGCTATGTCAGCTGCACTTGGCTCAAGCAGAAGCTCCGCTACGACGACTCGCTCGACGTTTTCGGCGTGCATGGCGTCGGCGGGATGCTCGGCACGCTGCTCGCAGGCGTCTTCGCGACGCGCTTCGTTACGGCCTCAGGCGACGACCCGGGGGTCTCGGGGCTACTCGAGGGCGACGCACATCAGCTCGTGGTGCAGGCGATCGGGGTCGGCGTGACGATCGTCTGGTGCGCGATCGGGACCTTTGTCGTGCTCAAGATCGTCGACGCGCTGACGCCGCTGCGGGTCCAGTCCGACGAGGAGCGCGAGGGGCTCGACATCGCGCTGCATGGGGAAGCGCTGCATCAGTGAGGCGATGGAGGCGGGGCGGAATATCGCCTCGCCGGGCTTTCGGCTCGAGGCGCTTGATTGACGCGCGCCGGCAGAAGATTACAGCGCTCAAGCTCGCTGCCGAGGGTATGCGGCGTTCCGGCGGGAGAATGTCGCGCGCGACGAAGACGAGATAACCTGAGCGAGAGCGGCCCAAACGATTCGGGATATTCTCATGCAGTCGCTTACGTGTCCAACAACCGCAACCTGAAGGACACGGCGCGCCTATGGCTCATCACCCTTGGCCCGGATCATCGGCGCCGAGCTTTTGAAGCTTTAGCAAATCGAGCGCAAAGGTCGGCGTCTCGACGGGCAGCCGCGTAAAGCCGTGGTGGAAGTAAAAAGCCTCGGCGGCGGGCGAGATCGCGTGCACGATCAGGAGCCGCGCCGAGACCTCCGCCCGCGCCCGCAACGATCGCGAGACGGCATCGGCGAGCAGGGCCCGACCTAAACCCTTACCCTGCCACGCCCGATCGATCGCGAGACGACCCAGTAGGACGGCCGGTATGCGTCTCGGCATGTTGCGCCGCATGGGGCCCGTGACCTCTTCCGCGAGAATTTGTCCCATGCTTAGCGCAAAAAAGCCGACGACCCGGCGCGATCCGACCGGACAGACGACGTAAGTTCGGCTTGCGGCGCTTGTCAAATTTTTCCATGCGCGCTGGCGCAGCCACTCATCGAGCGTCGCCTCGCCGGATGCAAAAGGCGCGCAATCATGCTCCTTCGTGAGCAGAACCGGCGAGTCGAATGAGGCCTGGACCTCAGGCACGCCGCCACGGCGTCTTCGTTTGCAGGATGCGCCTCATGCCCTCTGCCTCCGAGGGCGTCGGTTCGGCATCCATCCAGTTCATTATCTCCTCAAAAGCCTCGGCCTCCGCATGGAGAGTGGTTTGGTCGAGCAAAACGTTCTTGGCCTCCTTGAGCGCCGAGGCCAGCATGAATTGCGAGCGATTGGCTCCCACCAGTTCGGCCGCCCGGTCGATCAGCTCCTTGTCCTGGGCGCGGGCGCGCAGGTGGATGTTGACCTCGGCGGTTTGGCTGGCGCGGGCGTTCATGGCGTAACTCTAACAAAATGTGTTGACGACTGCAACACATTAGGCAGATTGCGCGGTTCACCACAAGCTTTTGCGGCCTTTCACCAAGCCGCTGCTCACATTGACATCCCCAGCCCCGCCTCTTATCTCTCGCCCGCAAAATCGCGCGGGCCAGGCGCGGGATTGGGCGCGGCTTCCGCGCCCTTCGCGTTTTGGCGAGGGTCAGCCCGGAAGGACCTAATCGAATGCTCGGCGCCATCGCCAAGAAAATTTTCGGCTCCGCCAACGACCGCCGTCTCAAGACCTACCAGCCGAAAGTCAACGCTATCAACGCGCTGGAGGCCGAGGTCGCGCAGCTCTCGGATGAGGCCCTGCGCGAGCGCACCGAAGAGTTCCGCGCAGAGCTTGCCGGCGGCAGGAGGCTCGACGACCTGCTCGTGCCGGCCTTCGCCACCGTGCGCGAGGCCGCCAAGCGCACGCTCGGCCAGCGCCACTTCGACGTCCAGCTCGTCGGCGGCATGGTGCTGCACGAAGGCGGCATCGCCGAAATGCGCACCGGCGAAGGCAAGACCCTCGTCGCCACGCTCGCCGTCTATCTCAACGCGCTCAAAGGCGACGGCGTCCATGTCGTCACCGTCAACGACTATCTGGCCAAGCGCGACGCCGAGTGGATGGGGCAGATATACAAATTCCTCGGCATGAGCGTCGGCGTCATCGTCCACGACCTTTCCGACGAGGAGCGCAAGGCCGCCTATGCTTGCGACATCACTTATGGCACCAACAACGAATATGGCTTCGATTATCTGCGCGACAATATGAAATACGAGCTCACGCAGATGGTCCAGCGCGGACATTCCTTCGCGATCGTCGACGAGGTGGACTCCATCCTGATCGACGAGGCGAGAACGCCGCTCATCATCTCCGGCGCGATCGACGACCGCTCCGATCTTTATGTTGCGATCGACGCGCTGATCCCGAAGCTTTCGAAGGAAGACTACGAGCTCGACGAGAAGCAGCGCTCAGTGAACCTCACCGACGCCGGCAACGAGCACATGGAGCAGCTGCTTGCGGAAGCGGGCGTGCTGACGGACGGCGCGCTTTACGAGGCGCAGAACGTGACGCTCGTGCATCACGTCAATCAGGCCCTGCGCGCGCATAAATTATTCCAGCGCGACAAGGACTATATTGTGCGCAAGAACGAGGTCGTCATCATCGACGAGTTCACCGGGCGCATGATGCCGGGCCGCCGCTATTCCGAAGGTCTGCACCAGGCGCTCGAAGCGAAAGAGCACGTGGCGATCCAGCCCGAGAACGTCACGTTGGCCTCGATCACCTTCCAGAATTACTTCCGCCTTTACGGCAAACTCGCCGGCATGACCGGCACGGCCTCGACCGAGGCCATGGAGTTTGCCGAGATCTACAAGCTCGACGTGGTGGAAATCCCGACCAACCGCCCGGTGCAGCGCGCCGACGAAGACGACGAGGTCTATCGCACGGGCGCCGAGAAGCTCAAGGCCATCTTTGAAGAGATCGAAGCCGCGAGCAAGAATCTGCAGCCACTGCTCGTCGGCACGACTTCGATCGAGAAGTCCGAGCAACTCGCCGAATTCCTGAGCAAGCGCGGCTACAAGCAGATAGATTTTTCCGACCCCAAGTCACTGCCGAAGCTTTATCAGTCCGCGCGCGAGGACAAGACCTCGAAGCTGTTTGCAGTTCTCAACGCGCGCTTCCACGAGCTCGAGGCCTATATCGTCGCGGAAGCCGGCGTGCCGGGCATGATCACGGTCGCGACCAACATGGCCGGCCGCGGCACCGACATTCAGCTCGGCGGCAACGTCGAGATGCGCATCGCGCAGGAGTGCACGGGGCTCGAGGGCGAGGCGCGCGCCGCCAAGGAGGCGGAGATCCGCTCTGAGATCGCGCGCTTCAAGGAAAAGGCGATCGCCGCCGGCGGCCTCTACATCATCGGCACTGAACGGCACGAGAGCCGCCGCATCGACAATCAGCTGCGCGGACGCTCGGGCCGCCAGGGCGACCCGGGGCGTTCGAAGTTCTATCTCTCGCTGCAAGACGATCTCATGCGCATCTTCGGCTCCGAGCGCATGGATTCGATGCTGGTCAAGCTCGGTCTCCAAGAGGGCGAGGCGATCGTCCATCCTTGGATCAACAAGGCTTTGGAGAAGGCGCAGCAGAAGGTCGAAGCGCGCAATTTCGACATGCGCAAGAACGTCCTGAAGTTCGACAACGTCATGAATGATCAGCGCAAGGTCGTCTTCGAGCGCCGCCGCGAGATCATGGACGAGGAGAGCGTCGAAGAGCAGGTCGCGGACATGCGCGAGGAGGTCGTCAACGGCCTCGTCAAGCGCCACGTGCCGCACGACGCCTATGCCGAAGCCTGGGACATTCCAGGCCTCGCGGAGGACGTGCAGGCGAAGCTCAACCTCATGCCGCCGCTCGCCGAATGGGCGGCGGAAGAGGGCATCGCCGACGAGGAAATCCGCGAACGCCTGCTCAAGGCGGCGGACGAGGCCTACGCCGCCCGCGTCGAGAAGAACTCAGCCCTTATCCAGCGCATGATCGAGAAGCAGGTCGTGCTGCAATCGCTCGATCACCTGTGGCGCGATCACCTCGTCGTGCTCGACCATCTGCGCCAGGTCATCGGTTGGCGCGGCATGGCGCAGCGCGATCCGCTCAACGAATACAAGTCCGAGGCGCTGGAGCTCTTCAAGTCGCTCATGGATCACTGGGACGAGCGCGTGACGGGCCAGCTCATGCGCGTCGACGTGGCCTTCGAAGCGCCGCCTTCGGCGCCGATGGAGCTGCCGCCAATGCAGATGGCGCATCCTGCGCCCGAAGGCATAAGCGGCATGGTCGGCGAGCAGACCGCCTTAACGGAACTCAACGCGCGTCTGGCGGCGGCGGATTTTTCCGCGCCGACCGCCGCCGCGCGCGATCCGAACAATCCCGAGACCTGGGGGAAGGTCGGCCGCAACGAGGCCTGTCCTTGCGGCTCGGGCAAGAAGTACAAGCACTGCCACGGCGCGTTGGTGTGAAAAGGGGCGAGTAGCGAGTAGCGAATAGAGGGATACTATCTTCTACTCGCTATTTGCTACTCGCTACTCCCCACAAACCGCTTCGGAGCCTCTCGCGTGTCCAAGATCGACTTCTCCAAGGTTCTCGTCGCGCAGGGCGGGGGGCCCACCGCCGTCATCAACCAGTCGCTCGTCGGCGCTGTGCTCGAGTCGCGCAAGTTCCGCGAGGTCGAGCGCGTCTACGGCGCCTTCCACGGCGTCAAGGGCATCGTCAACGAAGATTTCGCCGATCTCACACAGGAGACGACCCATAATCTCGAGCTCGTCGCCGGCACGCCGTCCTCCGCGCTCGGCTCGACGCGTGACAAGCCGGATCTCAAATATTGCCAAGAGATCTTCAAGGTCCTCCAGGCGCACAAGATTGGCTGCTTCTTTTACATCGGCGGCAACGACAGCTCCGACACGGTGCGCATCGTCTCCGAGGAGGCCAAGAACCACGGCTATCCGCTGCGCGCGGTTCACATTCCAAAGACGATCGACAACGATCTCGTGGTCAACGACCACACCCCGGGCTTCCCTTCAGCGGCGCGCTTCGTGGCTCAGGCCTTCGCCGGCGCCAATCTCGACAACTGGGCGCTCCCAGGCGTCTATATCGGGGTCGTCATGGGCCGCCACGCGGGCTTTCTGACCGCGGCCTCCGCGCTCGGCAAGAAATTCCCCGACGACGGCCCGCACCTCATCTACATGCCGGAGCGGCCGTTCGTCGTCGACAACTTCCTCGCCGGCGTGAAGAGCACGATGGAGCGGCTCGGCCGGTGCGTCGTCGCGGTTTCCGAGGGCGTCTGCGACGAGAACCACCAGCCGATCGCCGAGAAGCTCGCGAAGACCGTCGAGCGCGACGCGCACGGCAACGTGCACCTGGGCGGCGGCGCGCTGGCTGACGAGCTCACCGAGCTCGTCAAGACTAAGCTCGGCTTCAAGCGGGTTCGCGCCGATACCTTCGGGTATCTGCAAAGAAGTTTCGTCGGCTGCGTCTCTGACGTCGACCAACGCGAGGCGCGCGAAGTCGGCGAAAAAGCTGTGCAATACGCAATCTGGGGCGACCGTGACGGCAGCGTGACGATTCACCGCACCGGCTTTTATTCCGTAGACTACCGCCTGACGCCGCTCCAGGAGATCGCGGCAAAGACCAAAACTATGCCTGACGAATTCATCACGGACAACGGCTACGACGTGACGGATGCTTTTCGTTACTATCTCAGGCCGCTGCTCGGCAGCGGCATGCCGGACGCCTATCGGCTGCGGCTGACGCGTGTGGCCAGGCTCCTGCATGGGCGGTGTTAACGCTCGGGAGCTGGCGAAAATCGCCGGGACGCTTTAATTATTGACGTGGGCGCAGTTCCCGTTGCAATCTAGCAAAAATACGTGCTCCGCACGGCAGGGAGAAGGATCGAATTGGTGTTAGCGCCGTTAGCCTTTGGGCGCATCGAGCCTGCACGATTTGTTAGGCAGGCGCGCGTAGCCTCGATGGTTGGTTCGAATCGTCAGGCGGGCCGATTGAGCAGGAGAATGGGATGAGCAAAGTCGGCAGCGACTCAAAGAATACGCTTTACTGCTCCTTTTGCGGCAAGAGCCAGCATGAGGTGCGTAAGCTCATCGCGGGTCCGACGGTGTTCATCTGTGACGAATGCGTCGAGCTCTGCATGGACATCATTCGCGAGGAGAACAAGACTGCGCTCGTCAAGCAGCGCGACGGCATTCCGACCCCTCGCGAAATCTGCAAGGTTCTCGACGATTATGTGATCGGCCAGTCGCAGGCGAAGCGCGTTCTCTCCGTCGCCGTGCACAACCACTACAAGCGGCTCAATCACGCCTCTAAGCACGGCGATGTCGAGCTGGCGAAGTCCAACATCCTGCTGATCGGCCCGACCGGCGTCGGCAAGACGATGCTGGCGCAAACGCTCGCACGCATTCTCGACGTGCCCTTCACCATGGCCGACGCCACCACGCTGACGGAAGCGGGCTACGTCGGCGAGGACGTCGAGAACATCATCCTGAAACTCTTGCAGGCGTCCGACTACAATGTCGAGCGCGCGCAGCGCGGCATCGTCTATGTCGACGAGATCGACAAGATCTCGCGCAAGTCCGACAATCCGTCGATCACCCGCGACGTGTCGGGCGAAGGCGTGCAGCAGGCGCTGCTCAAGATCATGGAGGGCACGATCGCCTCCGTGCCGCCTCAAGGCGGGCGCAAGCACCCGCAGCAGGAGTTTCTGCAGGTCGACACCACCAACATCCTGTTCATCTGCGGCGGCGCCTTCGCGGGGCTGGAGAAGATCATCTCCGCGCGCGGCCGCAGCACGTCGATCGGCTTTGGCGCCACTGTGCAGGCCCCGGACGAGCGGCGCACGGGCGACATCTTCCGCCAGGTGCAGCCAGAGGACCTGTTGAAGTTTGGCCTGATCCCTGAGTTCGTCGGCCGTCTGCCGGTCATCGCCACGCTCGACGATCTCGATGAGGCGGCTCTGAAGCGCATCCTCACCGAGCCCAAGAACGCGCTGGTGAAGCAGTATCAGCGGCTGTTCGAGATGGAGAGCACCGATCTGACCTTCCAGGACGAGGCGCTGACGGCTGTGGCGAAAAAAGCCATCGAGCGCCGCACGGGCGCGCGCGGCCTGCGCTCGATCATGGAGGGCATCCTGCTCGACACCATGTTCGATCTCCCGGGCCTCGAGGGCGTGGAGCTGGTAGTCATCGGGCCCGAGGTCGTCGAAGGCAAGGCGCGGCCTCTCTATATCTACGCCGAGCGTAGCGAAATGGCCGGCGGCGCGAGCGCCTGACATAGCCCTCCCCCGTTCGACTCACTTCCCGCAGCACCGGCGGACGCGCGCTTTGTCGCGCGCGCGCCTTCGCGTTTCGCCAAGCCCGCGCTGCACCGACTTTTGCCGTCTTTTTCGCGCGTCCCGTCGCCTCCTTGAAAATGCACAGGGATTTCCCACTTTTCGGGAAGAAACTTCGTCCGAATCTTGCTAATCTGCGTGCCGCCCCGGCGCAGATTTTGCTTTATGAGTCGCGAGCGATAGACGCAACCTAAAACGCCAGGAACGAAAAATGTCGAATGAGAAGCGCAGCCCCTTGACGCCGGGGACGATCGAAAGTTTCCCCGTGCTGCCGTTGCGCGATATTGTCGTGTTTCCCCACATCATCGTGCCGCTTTTCGTGGCGCGCGAAAAATCGATTCGCGCGCTCGAGGAAGTGACGATGAGCGATCGCCCGATATTGCTTGCGACGCAGAACAACGCCGGCGACGACGATCCGTCGCCGAATGCGATCTACACGGTCGGCACGCTGGCGAATGTGCTCAATCTCCTGAAGCTGCCGGACGGCACGGTGAAGGTGCTCGTCGAAGGCAAGGCGCGCGTGCGCATCAAGCGCTACACCCGCACTGACGATTTCTACGAGGCCGACGCCGAGCTGCTCGCTGACGAGGTCGAAGCGCCGGTCGAGGTCGAGGCGCTCGGGCGATCGGTGATCTCGGAATTCGAGAGCTACGTCAAGCTCAACAAGCGCGTATCGTCCGAGGTCGTCGGCGCGCTGGCGCAGATTGAGGATTACTCCGAGCTCGCCGACAAGGTGGCCTCTCACATCTCGGTCAAGATCGCCGACAAGCAGGAGGTGCTGGAGACGAGCAATGTCGCGCGGAGGCTCGAGAAATGTCTCGCTCTCATGGAGAGCGAGATTTCCGTGCTGCAGGTCGAGAAGCGCATTCGCACGCGCGTCAAGCGGCAGATGGAGAAAACCCAACGCGAGTACTATCTGAACGAGCAGATGAAGGCGATCCAGAAGGAGCTGGGCGACGAGGACGGCAAGGATGACCTCTCCGAGCTTGAGGAGCGCATCAAGAACACCAAGCTCTCGAAGGAAGCGCGCGACAAGGCGACAGGCGAGTTGAAGAAGCTTCGGCAGATGTCGCCGATGTCGGCCGAAGCGACGGTCGTGCGCAATTATCTCGACTGGCTGCTCTCGATCCCGTGGGGCAAGCGCTCCAAGGTCAAGAAGGATCTGCCCTCTGCGCAGACGGTGCTCGACGCCGAGCATTTCGGGCTAGAGAAGGTCAAAGAGCGCATCCTCGAATATCTCGCCGTGCAGACGCGCTCCAATCGTCTTGCGGGACCGATCCTGTGCCTCGTCGGACCGCCCGGCGTCGGCAAGACCTCTCTCGGCAAATCCATCGCGCGCGCGACGGGCCGCGAATTCGTGCGCATGTCGCTTGGCGGCGTGCGCGACGAGGCCGAGATCAGAGGCCATCGCCGCACCTATATCGGCTCGATGCCCGGCAAGATCATCCAGTCGATGCGCAAGGCCAAGACGTCCAATCCGCTCTTCTTGCTCGACGAGATCGACAAGATGGGCATGGATTTCCGCGGCGATCCGTCGTCGGCGCTGCTCGAGGTGCTCGATCCTGAGCAGAACTGTACGTTCAACGATCACTATCTCGAGGTCGACTACGACCTTTCGAACGTGATGTTCGTCACCACGGCGAACACGCTGAACATACCGGCCCCGCTAATGGACCGCATGGAGATCATCCGCATCGCCGGCTACACCGAGGATGAGAAGGCTGAGATCGCGCGGCGACATCTGATCCCGAACGCCGTCAAGAAGCACGGCCTCGAAGAGGCTGAGTGGCGCATCGAGGACGAGGCGCTGCAGACGCTGATCCGCCGTTACACGCGGGAAGCCGGCGTGCGCAATCTCGAACGCGAGATCTCGAACCTCACGCGCAAGGCGGTCAAGGAGATCCTGCTCTCCAATGAGAAGGGCAAGCAAGTCGTCGTCACCTCCGACAACATCGGCGATTATCTCGGCGTGCCGAAATATCGCTATGGCGAGGCGGAGCTTGAGGATCAGGTTGGCGCCGTGACGGGTCTCGCCTGGACGGAGGTCGGCGGCGAGCTGCTGACGATCGAAGGCGTCATGATGCCCGGCAAGGGCCGAATGACAGTCACCGGCAATCTGCGCGACGTCATGAAAGAGTCGATCTCTGCGGCGGCGTCCTATGTGCGCTCGCGGGCGGTGGATTTCGGCCTCGAGCCGCCGCTGTTCGATCGCCGCGACATCCACGTGCACGTGCCCGAGGGCGCGACCCCCAAGGACGGCCCGTCGGCGGGCGTCGCCATGGCGACGGCGATCGTCTCGGTCATGACCGGCATTCCGGTTCGGCGCGAGATCGCGATGACCGGCGAGATCACTTTGCGCGGGCGCGTGCTGCCGATCGGAGGCCTGAAGGAGAAGCTGCTCGCAGCGTTGCGCGGCGGCCTCAAGAAGGTGCTGATCCCGGAAGAGAACGCCAAGGATCTGGCGGAAATCCCCGACAGCGTGAAGAACGGCCTGGAGATCGTTCCGGTCTCGCGCATGGAGGAGGTGCTGAAGCACGCGCTGGTGTCGCAGCCGACGCCGATCGTCTGGCACGAGCCGCCGGCGGCGCTCGCCGCGCAAGACGCCGTGGACGAGGAGGCCGCGGGCGTCCGCGCGCACTGACGCTCTTTAATATTCCGTCGCCTGTCCGAAGCCTCGCTGCGCCCTGCCCAGCGAGGCTTTTTTCGCCGGCGACGGGGATTGTCGCCGTCTATGCGGCAAGTTCTCAGCGGTCTAGGCGCCACAGAGCGTCGGAATCCCCGTTTCCCGGGGATTTTTTGATTGCTATCGCGCTGTAGCCCTTGCAATTGCTGCGATTCGGGCTCACCGTCGCCGCGGACTGGATGCCGCTGATTCGTTCGATCCCGCCTGTGCCAGAAAAACTGCGGGAGATGCGGCGACTTCCGGCGCCAAGCAGAAGGAATAGGCCATGGTCAACAAACTGGAACTCGTCGAGCATATCGCCGAAACGACGGACACCTCGAAGGCCGCCGCAGCGGCGGCGCTCGACGCGGTGCTCGACGGCATCACGAAGGCTCTCAAGAAGGGCGAGGAAGTTCGCCTCGTCGGCTTCGGCACGTTCTCGGTGAAGAAGCGCGCCGCCGGCAAGGGCCGCAATCCGGCGACTGGCGAAGAGATCAAGATTCCGGCGTCGAAGAGCGCCCGCTTCAAATCCGGCGCGACGCTCAAAGCTGCGCTCAACAAGACGAAGTGATCGTCTTCTCGGCGCGGTGCGCGCGCCGCAGATGAAGTCATCCCGCCGAGGGCGCTGGTGGTCCCACGGCGGAGGTTTGCGGCGCCTCGCTGGGCTCTCCCTGGCGAGAGGTGGTGTAATATGCTAGACGCCCCAGCGCGGCGCCGGCGCCGGGCGGTTAGCTCAGTTGGTAGAGCATCTCGTTTACACCGAGAGGGTCGGCGGTTCGAGCCCGTCACCGCCCACCATCATGATTGCCTTCGGAGGGCGTTTGGATCGGTCGGCGGCGAAGAGCTTGCCGAAGATATTCGGCCCCCGCTTGGCCTGAATTTCTGGGCCAGATCGCCGTTTCGCCCCTTGATGGCCACAGCCATCAAGTGTCACAGAACCTTCGTCTTCGAGGATGAAAGTCGGCGCCTGTCCAGAAGCGTGCCGGCCGCCGATGATCCTTGAAGACTCCAATGCACGCGTCCGACGCCCGGCGTTTCTTGCAATAATCCTTCTGCTTTGCTTTGGCGGATGCGCCCTCGCGGCTCCGCGCGACGACCGGGAGCCGCTCACCGTCGCCGTCTATGAGATGGCGCCTTACGGGGCGATCGGCGCCGATGGGAGCTTCTCCGGCGCGAGCGTCGATCTGTGGCGGCGCACGGCGGAAGCCGTCGGAGTCGATTACACTTTCGTTTCCGTCCCGCAGATGGACGCGATCCTCAGCGGGCTGCGCGAGGGGCGCTACGATGTGGCGATCGGCGCGATCACCATCACGCCAGAGCGCGCCGCGCATCTCGACTTTTCCTACCCCGCACATCGCTCCGGCGTCGCCGTCGCCCTGGTCAAGGAGAAAGGCGTCGCCGCCGCGCTCGCCGCCTATGTTCTGGTCGCGCTGGAGTTGAGCTCGCTCATCCTGGCGATGGCCGCGCTGCTTGTGCTGATCGGCGTCGTCATGTGGTTTATCGAGCGGCCTCGGCGCGTCGACCGCGAGGTGGAAGAATCCTCCGTCATGAGCCTGCGCGACGGCATCTACTGGGCTGTCGTGACGATGACGACCGTGGGCTACGGCGACAAGACGCCGAAGACGCCGGTCGGTCGGCTCGTCGCGATCTTCTGGATGCTCGGCAGCGTGGCGCTGGTCTCGGTGCTCTCGGCGAGCCTCGTCTCGCGCCTCACGGTCGAGCATATCGAAAGCAGCGCGGCGTTCACGGAGGCGGATTTTTCTGGCCGCCGCATCGCCGCCGCAGCCTATTCCTCGGGCGCCGAATATCTCGAGAGCCTGCATCTGCCCCATCAAAAATATGCGACGCTGCAGCAAGCGCTGGATGCGCTCGAGGGCGGGGAGGCGGACGTCGTCGTCAACAGCGTCGGAGCCCTGCGGCATTTGGTGGCGTCGCGCTTCGCGAAGACGCTGCGCGTGGCGCCGACCCTGCTCTCTCCCGCATACATGGCCTTTGCTTTGCGAGAGCACAGCCCGTTCAAGAAGCCGATCGACCGCGTGCTCATGAGGATTACCGCGAGCCCCGAGTGGCGCGCGGTGGAGGAGAGCTATTTCCAGCACTAGCGACCGGGCCTGGAGGGCTTTAGATATTCGGCGCGTCGCGCTAAGCTCCGTCTTCGTCCTTTCCGCTGTCTTGGAAACGTTGACCTTCGCCCATGACCGTCATCCCCATCCGCTATGTCGAGCCCGTTTTTCGCCCGCCGAGCGAAGCGGAGTCGCTGATCCTTCCCATCACCGACGGCTGCTCCTGGAACAAATGCACATTCTGCGAGATGTACACCGCACCGCAGAAGCGCTTCCGCCCACGCGACGAAGAGGAGGTCCTCGACAGCATCCGACGCTGCGGCGAGAGGTTTGACGATGGCGTCAAGCGCGTCTTCCTGGCCGACGGCGACGCCATGACGCTTTCGACCCGCCGCCTTGCGACCGTGCTCGAGGCGATCCGCCGAGACCTGCCAGGCGTCAGGCGCGTGTCGAGCTACTGCCTGCCGCGCAATGTCGCCAAGAAATCAGTGGCGGAGCTCGCCGAGCTCAAGGCGCTTGGCCTGACGCTCGTCTATGTCGGGGTCGAGTCCGGCGACGATGAGGTGCTCGCGCGGGTCAACAAGGGGGAGACCTACGAGAGCGCGCGCTGGTCGCTCGAAAAGCTCCAGCAGGCGGGGATCAAGCGCTCGGTGATGATCCTCAACGGCCTCGCCGGCCAAGCGCTGTCGCGGCAGCACGCCCAAAGCTCGGCGGCGTTGATGAACGCCGCTCAGCCCGAATATCTCGCCACGCTCGTCGTGAGCTTTCCCATGGGCGAGGCGCGGCTGCGCGAAAGCTTTCCCGAATGGGAGCCGCTCGGCGTGCTAGGCCTGATGCAGGAGATGGAGCTGTTTCTCTCCGAGCTTGAGCTCAATCGAACTGTGTTCCGCAGCGACCACGCGTCGAACTGGCTGATCCTCAAAGGGACGCTCGGCGCAGACAAGCCTCGGCTGCTGCGCGAGCTGCGCGCGGCGATCGCCGCGCCGGAGGCGGCCCCCTTGCGGCCGGCGTGGGCGCGCGGGCTTTAGCCTAGCGGCCTGCGTCACTTGATTTGGCGGGTTGTGATGCGAGCCTGAAGGCTCATGGTCCCTAGCGCCGGCTGACCGCTAGCCTCCAGGCTCGCCCGGCAAGACCCATCAGCTTGGCTGACGCAAGTCACTAGGGTCGCGTCACGACGCCGGCTGCGCAATGGCGACGATCTTCGCCGCCTTGTGGATCGCCTCGAGCGTGTCGCCGACGCATTTCCCAAGCAGGGCCTTGGCGAGGGGGGCGACGTAGGGCAGCTTGCCGTTGGCCGGATCGGCCTCGTCCTCGCCGACGAGGGTGAACGCGCGCTTCTCGCCGTCGGCGAGCTGCAGCGTGACAGTGTGGCCGAAGCGCGCCTGCGAGGTGTCGGCGATGGGGTGCACGATCTCGGCGCTGGAGCGGCGCGC
>Ga0187784_10000855_pt1 | contig 23435 bp, 19 predicted proteins | sample 1015_SJ02_MP15_2_FD_132964 | JGI IMG/M metagenome (GOLD analysis project Ga0187784, IMG submission 132964) | Tropical peat soil microbial communities from peatlands in Department of Meta, Colombia - 1015_SJ02_MP15_20_MG | ecosystem: Environmental > Terrestrial > Soil > Wetlands > Peat | place... | reverse complement strand
GGCAAGTCGACGCTGGTCAATCTGCTGCTGCGCTTCTTCGACCTCGAGGACGGCCGCATCCTGATCGACGGGCAGGATATCGCGCGCGTGCGCCAAGAGAGCCTGCGCGCACAGATCTCGGTGGTGACGCAGGATACCTCGCTGCTGCACCGCTCGATCCGCGACAACATCCGCTACGGCCGCCCGAGCGCGAGCGAGGGCGAGATCGAGCGCGCCGCGCGGCTCGCGCATGCGGACGCGTTCATCCGCGACCTCGAGGACTGGAAGGGCCGGCGCGGCTTCGAGGCACAGGTCGGCGAGCGCGGCGTCAAGCTGTCCGGCGGCCAGCGCCAGCGCATCGCGATCGCGCGCGTCATCCTGAAGGACGCGCCGATCCTAGTGCTCGACGAGGCGACCTCCGCACTCGACTCCGAGGTCGAAGCCGCGATCCAGCAGAGCCTCGGCACGCTGATCGCCGGCAAGACCGTGATCGCGATCGCGCATCGGCTGTCGACGATCGCCCGGATGGACCGCCTCGTCGTGCTCGATCACGGACGCATCGTCGAGCAGGGCACGCACGCCGAGCTGTTGCGCGCGAACGGCCACTACGCGGCGCTGTGGCAGCGCCAGTCCGGCGGCTTCATCGACGCCGAAGAGGAGGTGCAGGCGGCGGAGTGACGCCGCCTGCACCGTGCTGTACCGACCCAGGTTTGGCCCCAAGTCCGACCTCAAGTCCGACCCCAACTCCGACCGAAGTCCGACTCAACTCCGCCCACAACCGGTCCCGAATTCAGCCGCAATGGCGAAGGAATTTCCGCGCCGGATTGGGGCAGGTTCGGTTGGTGCGGGAGGACTGGCCAAATGCCTGCTGCTTTGCGGCGCCTTCTCGGCGACGCCCGCCATTGGCAGATCGTGGCCCTGTCCACGCTGCTCGTCTTCAATCTCGGCTGGATTGACTTCGGCGCGCGGGCGGAAAGCAGCGCGCTCGCGCTCGGTGCCGCACTGATCACGCAGCTCGTCTGCTCCTACCTCACGCGGACGCCGTTCGATCCGCGCTCGGCCCTGATCACCGGACTCTCGCTCAGCCTGCTCTTGCGCGCCGATGCGCCGTGGATTCACGCCGTCGCCGGAGCGATCGCGATCGCGTCGAAATTCCTGCTGCGCCTCGACGGCAAGCACGTCTTCAATCCGGCCGGCTTCGCGATCGTGGTGCTCTTGTTCGCGGCCGGCAGCCATGTCTGGATCTCGCCCGGCGCCTGGGGCGCGACCGTCTGGTTCGCCACGCTGCTTGTCTTCTTCGCGATCCTCGTGCTCGGCGCGGCGCGCCGCGCCGATATCGCGCTCTTCTTCCTCGCCACCCATGCGGCGCTATTGCTCGCGCGCGCAATCTGGCTCGGCGATCCCGTGGCGATCCCGCTGCATCAGCTGCAAAGCGGCTCGCTCCTGATCTTCGCGTTCTTCATGATCTCCGATCCGCGCACCGCGCCGGATTCCCGGCTCGGGCGCTTCGTGTTCGCCGCGGGCGTCGCGGCGCTTGCGCACTACCTCGCCTTCTTCATGCAGATGCGGCCCGCCCTCTACGTGGCGCTGATCGCGCTCGCGCCCTTCATCATCCTGATCGACCGCCTCTTGCCGGCGCAGCGCTTCGTCTGGAGCCGGCCGGCCTCACAAGGAGCAGCCCCATGACAATCTTCCGCCTGAAGTCGACCGTCGCGGTTGCGGCGATCGTCGTGCAAATGCTCGCGCAGACCGGACCGGCTTCGGCGTTCTGCGGCTTTTACGTCGCGAAGGCCGATTCCAAGCTGTTCAACAAGTCCTCCAAGGTCGTGCTCACCCGCGATGGCGACACCACCGCCATCACCATGGCGAGCGATTACGAGGGCGAGCCGAAGGAATTCGCCGTCGTCATCCCGGTGCCAACCTTCATCGAGCGCAAGCAGATCGGCGTCGTCGAGATGAAAACCGTCGACCACCTCGACGCCTACTCGGCGCCGCGCCTGGTCGAATATCACGACCCGGATCCCTGCACCCCGCCGCCCAAGCCGGTCGCCACCGCGTCCCGCGGCGGCGTGATGCAGTACGCCGCGAGCGATGCCCAGCCGGCGCGTTACAAGGGCGTCACCGTCGAGGCGAATTACGACGTCGGCGAGTACGACGTCTCGATCCTGTCGGCGCAGGAGAGCGACGGGCTGGTCAATTGGCTGACCGACAACGGCTACCGGATCCCGCCCGGCGCCGAAGCCGTGCTCGGCAGCTACATCCGGCAGAACATGCGCTTCTTCGTCGCCAAGGTGAACCTCGAGCGCATGAAGCTGATCGGCGGCAGCTATCTGCGCCCGCTGCAAGTGCGCTACGACACGCCGAAATTCATGCTGCCGCTGCGGTTAGGCACTGTGAACGCGAACGGACCGCAGGACCTGATCATCTACGCGCTGACCAAGAACGGCCGGATCGAGACGAGCAATTACCCGACCGTGAAGATCCCGTCCGACGCCGATGTGCCACTCTACGTGAAGGACGACTTCGGCCGCTTCTACCGGGCGATGTTCGAGCACGCCGTCGCCAAGGAGAACATGCGCGCGGTCTTCGTCGAATATGCCTGGGACATGGGCTGGTGCGATCCATGCGCCGCCGAGCCCTTGAGCAACAAGGAGTTGGTCGAGCTCGGCGCGCGCTGGATCGGCGATGACGGCGATGCGGCGTTTCGCGGCCGCATGATGTCGCAGGGCACGAACGTGTTCGTGACGCGGCTGCACGTGCGCTACGATGCGACCTCGTTTCCCGAAGATCTCGCCTTCATCGAGACCAAGGACCGGCAGAATTTCCAGGGGCGCTACGTGCTGCACCATCCCTGGCGCGGCAAGGCGACCTGCGACGCCGCGAAGTCATACGCTGCCAGGTTGCCCGAGCGCTTCCGGCGCGAGGCGGTCAACCTCGCCTCCCTCACCGGCTGGAAGCAGAGCGAGATCGAGATGCGGATGGAGGTGAACGGGCAGAGCGTGAAGGGGGCGAAGTAGCGCACTCGTCTCCCGCACGCGGCGCGCCATGAAATGGTGCGCCGCAGACCGTTCCAAACTCGGAGTTTTGCGCGATCCCGGATCTGCGGCGCAGCATTCCATGCTGCGCCGCGCCCGGGATACATTACCCCACCAGCCCCGCCATCGCCTGCACGTCGGCGCTGCCCGGGAAGACGTCGCCGGCAAGGGCCTGGTCGGTGACGCGCAGGTGGTCTTTCAAGAGACCCTTCAGCACCGCGCGCAGGTCGGTGGTGGCGGCGAGATCGCGGCCCTCATAGAGATTGGCAGCCTTCACGCCCGGCCAGTCGGCGATCACGCGGCCGCCCTTGAGCGCGCCGCCCGCGAGCAGCGCGACCGTGCCGGTGCCGTGATCGGTGCCGTTGGTGCCGTTGATGCGCGCGGTGCGGCCGAACTCGGTGACGACCGTCACGATCGTCTCATTCCAGGCCTCGCCCATGCTCTTCTCGACCGCCGCGATCGCGCCGTCGAGCGCGCCCAGCAAGGTCGCGAGCCGGCCGGCGTCGGCGCCCTCGTCCGCATGCGTGTCCCAGCCGTTGAAGGCGAGCGCGCCGATGCGCGGTCCATCCGCACGGGCGAGGAACTTGCCGGCCGTGCCGGCCGTCTCGGCGAAGAAGGCCTGCACCTGCGCGGCGAATCCTTGCGGCGTCGGCCGCCCTTCGGTCGGCGCCATCGCGGTCGGATCGCCGCCGCGCGCGAGTGTCGCAAGATCGCGCCGCCCCTCGATCGCGCGGGCGAGCTCGAGGTCGGTGTGGTGATAGAGATCGATCAGCCGCGCCATGGTGTCTTCGCTCGCCGGCTGAATGCGCGTCGGCGTCCATGACATCACCGGCGTCGGACCGCGCACCACCAGCGGCGTGACCGGCCCGACCGCAAAGGCGCGGCCGTCGCGGCGCACGCGCGCTTCCGCCTCAAGGCCGCCGAGCGCGCGGTTGAGCCAGCCGGACTCGGCGCGGCCCGGCTTCGGCAGGCCGCTTTCGAGCACGTCCTGGCCGTCGAAATGCGAGCGCTCGCGATAGGACGTCGCGCAGGCATGCACGATCGCGGCCTGGCTGTCCTGATAGAGCCGGTGGAAGTTCGGCATCGCCGGATTGAGCGCGAAGAAGCCGTCGAGCAGGAGCGCCGGCGTCTTGCCGTCGAGGGTGAGCGCCTTGTCGCCGCGCAGCTTCACCCAGTCGGGATCGCCGACCGGCGCGACCGCCGCAAGACCGTCGAGCGCGCCGCGCAGCACGATCGTGAGCATGCGCGGGTCGCGCCCTTCGGCGCGCGCGAGCTTGGGCAGGAACGGCCAGGCGAACAGCACGCCGGCTCCGGCGAGCAGCTCGCGACGGGTCGAGGCATGGAGGGTCATGGGATCACCGCCTTTGGAACTCGGATGACATCAGCGCCAGCGTCAAACCCTGCTGCCGGGTTTCGGCGCGCGCGACGGTCTTGCGGGTATCTTCCGACGCCAGCGACGCCAGCGTGGTATCGAGGAACGCCGCGGGCTCGATCGTGTTGCCGACGCGCTCCGCGATGCGGTTCGCGATGTCGAGCCGCTGCGCCAGCCCGTCGATCCAGGCCGCCTGCAGGTCGGAGAAGCCGACCGGTGCGACCGGGCGCCAGAGCCGCTCGCCAAAATAGGCCTGCGCGTCGAGCACGCGGCGCGGCTCCGGCGCGGTGCCGATCGCGCGCCAGGCCGAGATCAGCCACTCGCTCGGCCGCTTCAGCTTGCTGCGCTGCTCGTCCCAGGTCTCCGGCGCCTCGACCAGCGCCTTGGCGACCTCCTTGAGGTCGCCGTCGGTGTCGATGAAGCGCTTCGACAGCCGCTCGGTGAGCGAATCCGGAGGCTCGTCGGCGCAGAAATGGCGCGCGAGCTTGAAGGCGACATGCGCGGCGGTCGCCGGATGGCGCGCGAGATCGGCGAGCACGGCCTTGCCCTGCTCGACCCCGCCCTCCGGATAGACCTTGCCCATGATGGTCTGCGCTCCCGGCTCGTGCAGGCGCTGATTGAACACGAACTCGTTGCCGTGATCCGGATCGGTCGCCATCGGCCGCATGGTCCAGCCGGTGATCACCTTGGCAAAACGGGTCACGTCCTCCTGGGTGTAGCCGGTGCGCACGCCGAGCGTGTGCAGCTCGAGGATCTCGCGACCGAGATTCTCGTTCAGCCCGGTCTTGTTGATCAGGCCGGCGACCGACATCGGCCCGATCGAGCGGAAATTGTCGAGATAGACCAGCATCGCCGGATGGGCCTCGACCGCCTGCAGCATGTCGCCGAAGCGTCCGAGCACATGCGGCCGGATCGCCTCGCGCTCGTAGCCCCCCGCCATGTTGGCGACGACGTCGGCGGAGACGCAGAAATGGTTCGACCAGAACCACACCAGCCGCTCGACGAAACCGAGGTCGGCCGCCATCGCGGCGTCGGTGCGCGCCTTCACCTCGCGGAAGATGTTCTGCTGCGGCGTGTCGGCCGCCGGCTGCTGCGCGGCTTCCTCGGGTTTCGGCTCGGTCGGGCTCATCTGCACGCCGCTGGCGGCGCGCTGCTCCTCGGCCATGCGCATCGCGATCTGCTGCGCCTGGCGCGTCTGGTTGAACAGGAAGGCCTGGCGCGCGGACTGCGCGCTCGGGATCAGATCGTAGCCGACCGCCTGGCCGGCGCCCGCCTTGTCGAGCTCGGCCAGCAGCGCGCCGCGCGGGTCGGCCGCGATCGCCGCGATCGAGCCCGCCCGGGGCCCCAGTCCGAACCGATGCAGGGCCAGCGCGGCCACGCCTTGCGCATCGAGCGACATGATCGAAATCCTTGGTCCGGCGCCGACCACGGAATCAAAGCATGTCATCGTGGCGGGCGCGCGGCAGAAAGTACCGCAACTTTCCCCCGTTAGACAGGCAGCAAAAAACGAAATTTTTCGATGAAAGGTACGAAGAAATAGTGATACGGCCGCTATCACTGTTTCTTCGGCGCTGGTCTGGTTCCGTAGAGCGGATTAGGCGCGAAGCGCCGTAATCCGCCGCCCGAATCGAGTGATCCTCTATCGGCGGATTACGCAATAGCGCGTCCTAAAGGGCGTTCACGCCCGTCTTCGACGGGTTATGGACGCGCGTTAACGCGCTTATGGCTAATCCGCCCTACGAGGCCAGCAGCTTTTTCTCCAGCATCACGTGGATGCCCTTGTTGCCGTTGACCACCTGCGTGACGCGCAGGTCGGCGGCGAGGCTGCACAGCGTGTAGGCCTGCTCGCGCGACAGATTGGTGCGGCGGCAGATCAGCTTGATCATGTCGCGCAGCGCGATCACGACGCAGTCGTCGAGATCGGGATCGAACGCCATGGTCATCACATGGGTCGGCGTCTCGGCCATCGGCCATTCCAGCTTGATGTCGTCGCGCACAATGAGCTCGAACGTGCCGATCAGCCCGGTCTCGATCGCCGTGATGCACACCTCGCCGTCGCCTTGTGCGCCGTGGCCGTCGCCGACCGAGAAGTGCGCACCGTCGAGGTGGATCGGGAGGTAGAGCGTCGTGCCCTTCACCAGCTCCTTGTTGTCGAGATTGCCGCCATTGCGGCGCGGCGGCAACGTCGAGATCATGCCCCAGGCGGGCGGCGGCGCGACCGCCATCACGCCGAAGAACGGCGCGAGCGGCAGGTCGAGCCCCCAGGGGAGCCGGCCGGTGTTCTTGGCCTTGTCGAGCGGGATGTGGATCAGGGTCGGCGTGTCGAAGTCATCCGGCAACGCACCGGCGAGCGGCCGGATCATGTTGTAGCCCCAGTCGTAGTGGAGCTGGATATCCTTGATGCGCACCTCGAGCACCTGGCCGGCCTTGGCGCCCTTGACGGCGACCGGCCCGGTGCAGAGGTGGCCGGGAAGCTTCTGCGGCACGCTCTTGTGAATCGCCGCGAGCGCGGGCGGCACGGTGAGCGGCGCGGCCGGCATCTGGCTCGCCATGCCGGAAACCGTCGAGATCGTGACGGTGTCGCCGCTGTTGATCGTCAGCAGCGGCTTGAGCGCCGCGTCGAAGAAGCCCCAATGCACCGTTTCGGGCGCGGCATCGAGCCGATGGTTCGCCATTCTCTTCATTCTCCTCTTCGGCCGGCGCCGCCTACCATTTCTGAAAAATGAAAAACGCGCCAGCACAAATGAAAGCGAAGCCGACGAGATGATTCCAGCCGATCGGCTCGCGCAGATAGACGAGCGAGAAGCCGGAGAACACCAGCAGCGTGATCACCTCTTACCCAAGCGTGCGAGAGCCTGAATCGTTCCGCTCCGGTCAATCAAGACCGGTCGCAATTCCGAGCCAATTTGGCTATGAGATTGCCGACACGTTGGGAGGCCATCATGCGACATGTCGCGCTACTGTCGACCGCCATCGCGGCGGCGCTGCTCATATTTCCGGCAACCGGCCACGGCCAATCGCAACCGACCAAGAACGCCCCGGCGCAGAAGAGCGCCCCGCCTGCTCCTGCGGCACAGCAAGGCGCGCCGCAAGCGCAGCAGGAGCCGACACCCGCTCCGCCCGCGCCGTACGCGACGGTCAAGATTTCACCACCCAAGCCTTCGACCGACGCGGGCCTGGCGGCGTTCCGCAAGGACCTCGTCGCCATCGCGCAGAAGAAGGATCGCGCCGCACTCGCCAAGGTGGTGCTGGCGAAGGGTTTCTTCTGGATGAAGGACGAGGGCGATGCCGCCGGCAAGAAAAGCGGCATCGATGCGCTTTCGACTGCCTTGAACCTTTCCGCGAAGGACAGCTCGGGCTGGGACATGCTGGGCGAGCTCGCGACCGACGAGAGCGCGCAGGACTATCCGGACCGTCCGAACACGGTCTGCTCGCCGGCCGGTCCCGACTTCAAGCCGGAGGAACTCGAGAAGCTCGTCAATGACACCAAGACCGACATCGGCGAGTGGGGCTTTACCTCCTCCGAGGACATCGAGGTGCACGCGACCGAGCAGCCGAATTCGCCGGTGATCGAGAAGCTCGGGATGATCTTCGTGCGCTCGCTGCCCGATACCGCGCCGAACGCGAGCCAGGACATGATGCGCATCGTCACGCCGAGCGGCAAGGTCGGGTTCGTGCCGGCCGAGGCGCTCAATCCGCTCGGGTCGGACCAGATCTGCTACGGCAAGGATGCGTCCGGGGCGTGGAAGATCGTCGGGATCATCGGCGGCGAGTGAGCTCCTGATCGGCGAGGCGCGGAAGACGAGAGGCGCGCCGCCTCGCCGGCCCGGCACGACACGTTATCCGTGCCGGATTTTCAGGCCCAGGATCACCAGCATCAGGGCGAGCGTGACTGCGCTCGAGGCGATCAGCGGCCAGTCGACCAGCGCGGCGCCGTAGACGAGCCAAAGAAAGATCCCGGCCGAAAACCCGGCGGTCGCCGGCAAGGATATCGCGCGCGTGTCGCGTTCGCGCACGATCTGCAGCGCCTGCGGTAGCCAGCAGACCGTCGTCAGCACCGCGCCAAGCGCGCCAATGGCATCGATCACCGTCATCGTGGCGTCGTTTAGCGGCGATTCGCTGAAACGTTTATGACGCTCCGTCGCCCCCCTCCGAGGCGGATTGCGGCGACATCCCAGCCTGCAGTCCTCACTTTAAAGCGTTTCCAGTCTGGCGCGCTCGACAACACAATTCGGACGCTGGTAGAGCGAGCCGGATGAGCATGGCGCAGCGGTCGCCCGCTGCGAGCGTATCTGGCCGAGGTCTGATGTTCCGCAACCGCTTCGCATGGCTGCTCGCGTTCGTCGTCGCGTTCACGCCGGCCGCCTTCGCGCAGACCGCACAGCCGAGTGCCCCCGAGGCCCCGGCGACGACGGCACCGGCACCGCGGTCCGTCGCGCCGGCGGTGCCTCCCGCGTCGGCCGTTCAGCCGCCCGAGCCGCAGCCGCTCACAACGAATGCGCGCGTGCCGCGCGAGCTGTCGCCGTGGTCGATGTTCCTGTCGGCGGACATTCTGGTGCAGGCCGTGATGGTGAGCCTCGCCTTCGCCTCACTGGTGACCTGGACCATCCTGCTCGCGAAGACCTTGCAGCTCTCCCTCGCGCGCCGCCGCGTCAACAAGGCGCTCGCCGTCCTCGGCAAGGCGCGCACGCTCGCCGAGGCACAGCTCGCGCTCGGTCAGGGGCGCAGCGTGGTCAGCGCGCTGCTCGCCGGCGCGGTCAACGAGGTGCGGCTGTCATCCGACGCGCTCACCGAGAGCGGCGTGAAGGAGCGTGCCGAAAGCCGTTTCGCCGAGATCCTGCGCGCCGAAGCGCGCGCCGCGCGCGTCGGCATGGGCACGCTCGCGACCATCGGCTCGACCGCCCCGTTCGTCGGCCTGTTCGGCACCGTCTGGGGCATCATGAACTCGTTCATCGGCATTTCGAAGGCGCAGACCACGAACCTCGCGGTGGTCGCGCCGGGCATCGCCGAGGCGCTGCTTGCGACCGCGATCGGGCTCGTCGCCGCAATCCCGGCGGTGATATTCTACAATCACTTCGCGCGCCAATCGAAGAGCTATCTCGAGCTGGTCAGCCGCGCCGCCGGCGCGGTCGGGCGGCTGTTGTCACGCGATCTCGATCGCGCCGGGCGCGGGATCGCGGCGCGCGCCGCGGAGTGAGCAGGAGTTTGTCGGATGGGCATCACGCTCAGCGATGACGCGGACGACGAGTTCGGCGAGGCGCACGAGATCAATGTGACGCCGTTCATCGACGTGATGCTGGTGCTGCTGATCATCTTCATGATCGCAGCCCCGCTCTCGACCGTCGACTTGCCGGTGGACCTCCCCACATCGACGGCGACGCCGCAAAAGAAACCCGACAAGCCGACCTATGTGACGATCAAGTCCGACCTTGCGGTCGCGATCGGCGAGACGCCGGTCAAGCGCGTCGATCTGGTGAGGACGCTCGACGCGAGCCCGGACGGCAAGGAGCGGCGCATCTTCCTGCGTGCCGACAAGGCGGTGCCTTACGGCGAGCTGATGGACGTGCTTGAGCGGCTGCGCGCCGGCGGCTATCTGAAGGTCGCGCTGGTTGCGCTCGAAGGGGTTCCGGAGCAACCGGAGGGGGCCGCGAAGCCATAAAGAAGCCGCCGATGGATTTCGAGCAACCCCGCGCGGTGTCATGGCGCCTCTGGCTCGCCGCCGGGGTTGGCGCGCTGGCGCTGCATGCGGGTTGCGTCGCGCTCGCGGTCGCGAGCCTGCGCGCCGATGACGAGGTCGACGATCTCGGCGCGCCGGCGATCGAGATCGGCATCGAGCTCGCCTCGGCGCGCAGCGAGGCGACCGACCTGCCGCCCGGGCCCGACAGCGACGCCTCCACCGCGGCGCCGGCGATGCCGGAGCAGAAGGCCGTCACCGAGCCGACCAATCTGCCGAAGGAAGCGCCAGTCGAGAGCGAGACGCCCGACCGCATCGTGACGATCAACGATCCGGTCAAGCCGAAGCAGGAGGAGCAGAAGGTCGCGAAGATCGAGACCGCGCCCTCCGAAGAGTCGGCGGCCGCCGAAGCGACCGCGGCACCCGTGATCGAGCGCGCGCCCGAAGCGCCGCGCACCGTCGCGCCGGCGCAGGGTACGGCTGAGAGTGCGCGGCGCGCGCGCCTGACCTGGCAGAAGGAGCTGGTGGCGCATTTCGACCGCCACAAGCGCTATCCCGCCGGCCAGGCTGCCAGGGCGGTGGAGATCATCGTCAGCTTCGAGCTCGATCGCGCCGGCCGCATCCTGTCGTCGAGCGTGGCACGCTCCTCGGGCGACGCGGCCTTCGACGAGGCCGCGCTCGCGATGCTCAAGCGCTCCAACCCGGTGCCGGCGCCGCCGCCGCTCGTCGCCGACGAGGGCCTCACCTTCACGCTGCCGGTGATCTTCCGCGTGAAGGGAAAGAGCTAGCGCGAGCTATAGTCATCCCGCTGCAGCGCGCGCGGCGTTACCGCACCGCGGCCTGCACCGAGGCGGCGGTCTGCCCGAACAGGATCGCGCGCTCCTCCGCGGTGCGGATGCCGCCCGGATTCGGATTGATCTCCTTCGCCTTGGCGTAGGCGCGCTCGACCGCCGGCCGCACCTTGATGGCATCGAGCCAGCGCTTGATGTGCGGGAAATCCGCGATGTTCTGATGCTGCCGCTCGTGGATCGTCACCCACGGATAGCTCGCCATGTCGGCGATCGAATAGTCGCCCGCCATGTACTCGTGATCCGCGAGACGCTTGTTCAGGACGCCGTAGAGGCGGTTCACCTCGTTGCGGTAGCGGTCCATCGCGTACGGGATCTTCTCCTGCGCGTAGTTGCTGAAATGATTGTTCTGCCCCGAGTTCGGGCCGAGATTGGCCATCTGCCAGAACAGCCACTCGATCACCGCGGTGCGGCCGCGCAGGTCCTGCGGGATGAACTTGCGGGTCTTGTCGGCGAGATAGAGCAGCATCGCGCCCGACTCGAACACCGGGATCGGGGCGCCGCCGCCGGCAGGCTCACGATCGATCATCGCCGGGATGCGGTTGTTGGGCGAGATTTTGAGAAAGTCCTTCGCGAACTGCTCGCCCTTGCCGATATTGATCGGAAAAATCTTGTATGGAAGTCCGGTCTCTTCGAGGAAGATCGTGATCTTGTGACCGTTCGGCGTGGTCCAGTAGTAGAGATCGATCATTGGGCGCGTCCTTGGGGGCAAAATGAACGGGTGGGTGCGCAACTATATAGTCTGCCGGCACGGGGCATGCCTATGCGCTTCAAGACGATTTTACCGGCGCGCATGACGCGCCATCGCGGCGCGCATGCGAGGGATTTTGTTCTCTCAGGCCTCGCTTGCGCAGCATGGACGCAGCCCGCCGGCCGGCGCCGCGCTGGATGAACGGCGAATGACACGGACGGCGCAAATGCGAAGCCTCACCTGCGCGCGCTGCGGCGCCGCGTTCGCGTGCGCCGCCGCGACCGGCGCGTGCTGGTGCATGGCGGAGGATTTCCGTCTGCCGATGCCGCCGGCGGATTCGTCAGCCGATTGCCTGTGCCCGGCCTGCCTGCGGCAAACGGCAGGCGTTATGCCGCCGCCACATCGCGACGGAAGCGCGCGATGAGCTCGGCCGCCTCGGCGGCCGGGCGCGGCGGGCTTGCCAGATAGCCCTGCATCTCGGTGCAGCCGGCGCGGCGCACCAGCTCGAGCTGCTCGGCGGTCTCGATGCCCTCGGCGGTGGTCTCGATGCCGAGACTCTGGCCGAGGCCGGCGATCGCCTTGATGATCACTGCGGAATCCCGATTGCGGTCGATGTCCTTGATGAACGAGCGGTCGATCTTGATCTTGTCGAACGGGAACGAGCGCAGATAGCTCAGCGACGAAAAGCCGGTGCCGAAGTCGTCCATCGAGATGCGCACGCCGAGCGCGCGCAGCTGGTGCAGCATCGTGACGATCGCCTCGTCGTCCTGCAGCAGCACCGCCTCGGTGATCTCGAGCTCGAGCCGGTTCGGCGCCAGGCGCGCGGCGGCGAGCGCCTGCGTCACCATGGTGACGAGGCCGCGATTGCGGAATTGCACCGGCGAGAGGTTGACCGCGACCTTGATCGGCTCCGGCCAGCGCGCCGCGTCCTTGCAGGCCTCGCGCAGCACCCATTCGCCGAGCGGCACGATCAGGCCCATCTCCTCGGCGAGCGGAATGAACTCGGACGGCGGCACCGAGCCGCGCTCGGCATGGTTCCAGCGCAACAGCGCCTCCATGGCGATCAGCTCGTTGCCGGCGAGATTGATCTGCGGCTGATAGGCGAGCGTGAACTCGCCGGTATGCAGCGCCCGGCGCAGGTCGACCTCGAGCGCGCGGCGCGCCTGGATATGGGCGTCCATGTCCGGCTCGAAGAAGCGGAACGTGCCGCGTCCCTCCGCCTTGGCCCGATAGAGCGCGAGATCGGCGCATTTCATCAGATGATCGGCGGCATTGCCGTCGTTCGGCGCGAGCGCAATGCCGATGCTGACGCCGGAATTGATCTCCTGGCCGTCGATCTGCACCGGCTGCGAAATCACCTCGACCAGCCGGCGCGCGAGCGCGCCCGCCGCGCTCGGGCTCGCATTCGGCTGCAGGATCGCGAACTCGTCGCCGCCGAGCCGCGCGACGGTGTCGCCCTCGCCGACGGCGCCGCGAATGCGCTCCGCGATGGCGCCGAGCAACCGATCGCCGATCGGGTGTCCGAGTGTGTCATTGACGCCCTTGAAGTTGTCGAGATCGAGACACAGCACGGCGAGCTTCTCGCCATGCGCTTCGACGCGCGCCAGGCCCTCGGCCATGCGCTCGCGCAACAGCACGCGGTTGGGCAGATCGGTCAGCGCGTCATGGCGCGCCATGTGCGCGATGCTCTGCTCGGCGCGGTGACGCTCGGTGACATCCTCGTAGATCGCGACCCAGCCGCCCTGCGCCATCTTCTCGTGGGTGACGTTGATGATCCGCCCGTCGGCGAGATGGCGGCGCACGGTCAGATCGCCGGCGCGCAGCGACGTCACGTAGCTGTCATAGAATTCGTCGAGCGTGACGTTGCGGTGACGGTAGTTGCCGGCCGCGAAGCTCGCCGCGATCGCATCGCGCACCAGCATGCCGGGGCGCACCGCCTCCATCGGAACGTTGAAGATCTCGGCATAGCGCTTGTTCGAGACGATCAGCCGCATGTCCTCGTCGAACATGCACAGCCCGTGCGCCATGTTGTTGAGCGCGATATCGAAGCGGCGGTGTTGCTCCTTCAGCTCCTCGGCGGCCCGCTCGCGCTCCGTAATGTCCTCATAGGTGAGCACGCAGCCGCCATTCTCGAGCAGCTGGTGGCGCACCGCGACCAGCCGCCCGTCGGCGAAGCGGCGCACCACGAGCTGGTCGCCACAGCTCGCGAGGCGCTGCTTGAATTCCTCGACGATCTCCTCGGCACTGCGGCCGGCCAGCGCGTGGACCCCGTGTGCCACGCTGTGGCGGACGAGATCGATCAGCGGCGTCCCGGGCTTCACGATCTCCGGCGGATAGCCGTAGAGCTCGAGGAAGCGGCGATTGTGCACGATGACGCGCCAGTCCTGGTCGAACATGCAGAGCGCGTGCGCCATGTTCTCGAGCGCGGCGTCGAACAGGATATTCTGCTCGCGCAGCCTGGCGTGAGCCGATCCGCGCTCGGCTTCGAGCTGCCGCTCCGCGCTCACATCGGTGAAGGTCCCGACCCATCCGCCCTTTGCCATGGTGTTGATCGAGACTTCGAGGGTCCGCCCATTGGCCATCAGCTGGTCGTAGCGCTTCGGCTCCGGCGTCGCGAGCATGGCAAGCCGGCGCGCCAAGAGATCGTCCGCGGTCATGCCGGGGTAGGTTCCGCGCGCGACACAATGCTCGAATGCCTCCCTGAGCGTGATGCCCGGTTTCATCACCTGCGGATCGGCATTGAAGAAACGCACGTACTTGTCGTTGCAGATGATGAGGCGATTGTCCGCATCATACATGCACAACGCCTGCGCCATGTTGCCGACCGCCGCGTCGAACAGGATGTTCTGCTCGCGCAGCCGGTCCTCGTAGCGCAGCCGGTCGGTGACGTCCTCGTGCGCCGAGACCCAGCCGCCGTCCGGCGTCGGGCGCGACGTCGCCTCGACCACGCGACCGTCCTTCAGGTGCAGCAGCATGGCGGAGATTTTCTTGCCCGCGACGACGTTCTTGCGCCGCTCGTAGAACACCTCGGCCGACATTCCGGGCTCGTTGCCGCTCGCGATCCAGTGCGCGAGCAGCTCACGGTGCGTGATGCCAGGCTTGCACACCGCGGGATCGAGCCCGTAGAGGTCGAGGTAGCGCGCGTTGCACACGATCAGCCGCTCGTCCGGGCCGAACATGCACAGGCCGTGCGACATGTGATTCAAGGCCTGATCGAAGCGCTCATATTGCACGCGCAGCTCGTGCTCCATGCGGAAGCGCTCGGTCACGTCCTCGCACAGCGTCACCCAGCCGCCATCTGCCATCGGGTGATAGTGCAGGACGTATTCCCTGGTCCCATGCAGGCGCTGGTATTGCTGGAACGGCTTGCGCGGCGCCATCTTTTCCAGCCGCCGCTCCCAGACCTGCTGCGGCGTGGCTTGCGGAAAGAAGCCGCGCTGCGCTGCATGCTCGATCACGTCGCGGATGTGCGCACCGACTTTGATGACATCAGGCGACATGTCATACATGTCGAGGAACAGCTGATTGAACATCACGATGCGGCTGTCGGCGTCGGTGACGCACAGCCCGTGCGACATGTGGTTGATCGCCTGATCATAGCGCTCGAACTTAACGCGCAGCTCGTATTCCTGATTCTGGCGCTCGGTCACATCCTCGACCACGATGATCCAGCCGCCATCGGCGATCGGCCGGTAGCTGAGCGAGAAAGCCCGGCCGTTCGGCATCTGGCGCAGGACGCGGAACGGCTCGCCGCGCGCCATGACTTCAAGGCGCTTGCGGTAGTACTCCTCGACTTGCGTGCCCGGCAGATTGCCGCGCGCCGCCGAATGATAAAAAATCTCAAGCAGCGGTCGGCCGACGCGCACTTCGGCCGGATCGAGATTGTACATCTCGATATAGCGCGCGTTGAACAGGACGATGCGCTGCTGCGCGTCGACGACGCAAACACCCTGCGACAGGCTCTCGAGCGCGGCCGCGTGGACGGCAAGCGACTGCGTCAGCCTGGCCGTCGCGGGATCCTGTCCGCTGTCGGACGCGTGCATCCTTGCCTCGCCCGCCCTTCCCCCAGTTGTGTGACCGGTAGAATACATAACAAGGCTCGAATCCCGGGTTAACTGAATTGGTTTACATTCGGTGACAAGCGGACGGAGCCGATGCCGCCACCCGCGCGTCATGCGCCGGCAGTTAAGAGAGATCCTGCGGCCGCTTGATCTCGATCTCGACGAAGGCCATCGGGTGCGGCGAGCCGTTCATGACGTCATGCTCGATGCCCGCCGGCCGGCGGTATGATTGGCCGGCCTTGAGCTGTACCTCGGTGACCGCGCCGGCCGCCTCGACCTTCATGAGCGCGTCGGTCAGCATCACGACGAAATACGGCCAGCCATGCGTGTGCCAGCCGGTCGCGGCGCCCGGCGCGAAATCCCAGCGCGTGATGCGCACGGCATCGTCATCCTGCTGGACGGTCGGAACCGCGGGTTGGTCGCATCGAAACGGCACACTCGCCTCCCGGCCCAAAACGCAAGCTTAGCCGGGCGAGCCCACGAGCGCCACGCCGGGTATCTTCCCGAAATAGTCGAGCAGCGCGCCCCGCGACACCGCGTAGTCCGCCTCCAGCTCGGCGAGCACTGCACGATATTGCTCCGCGCCGACCGTGGCGGCGGCGAGCTCGAGGCGGCGCGCCGCCGCGGACAGGCGCGGCAGCCCGAAGACGCCGCTCGAGCCTTTCAGCGTATGCGCCTCGAGATGGATCGCGTCGCGCTGCTCGACGGTGAGGTTGCGCAGAATCGCAAGCCGCCGCTCGGTTTCGCTCAAATAGGTCGTCAGCATGGTCGCGGCGGCGTCGGCGCCCACCTCGGTGACGAATTCGTCGATTGCCTCCGGCTCGATCAGCGGGGGCGCGGACGCGGGCTCGGTTGCGACGGGTGCCGCGCCGACAACGGACGCGCGATCCAGCGCGGCCAGAATCGCCTCGACCAGCGCGCGCTTGCGCACCGGCTTGGCAACGAAGCTGTCCATTCCGGCGTCGAGGCAGGCCCTGACGTCCTCCGGATAGGCATTGGCCGTGAGCGCGATGATCGGCAGTGTCGCGCCGAGGTGCAGGCGGATCTCGCGCGTCGCCTGGATGCCGTTCATCTCCGGCATCTGCATGTCCATCAGCACGACATCATAGGAGAATGCGCTCACCGCGCGGACCGCCTCCGCGCCGTTCCCCACGATGCTGACACTGATGTCGTAGTCGCGCAGCAACTGGCGGCCGACCAGCTGGTTGGTCGGATTGTCCTCGGCGAGCAGCAGGCGAAGCGGCCGGCCGAGCGCCGCGATGCGCGCCTTCAGCCGCTCGCCGGCGTCGCCCGCCAGCGCGCCGGTTTCGGCCGGAATTTCGCCGATCGGCAGCGTAACCTCCACGGTGAATGTCGATCCCTGCCCCGGAACCGAGCTGACCCGGATCGAGCCGCCCATCTGGTCGACGATGCGGCGGCAGATCGCGAGCCCGAGCCCCGAGCCGCCGAAACGCCGATTGACCGAGCTGTCCGCCTGCACGAAGTCGCTGAACATGCTGCCAATGCGATCCGGCGCGATTCCGATTCCGCTATCGGTTACCGACCACTGGATCGTCGCGCCTTCCGCGCCGCGCGCGAGACAGCGCACCGCAACGCCGATCTCTCCGCGATTGGTGAACTTCACCGCATTGGTCAGAAGGTTGAGCAGGACTTGCCGCAGCCGGCCAGGATCGCCCTTGAGCGCGGCCGGCAGGCCTGGATCGTTATCGATGCGCAGCGCCAATCCCTTTGCGGCCGCGCTCGGGCCAGCGATGCTCGCGGCACTCTCGGCGATAGCGGCGGGAGAAAACGGGATTGCCTCCAGCTCGACGCGACCCGACTCCAGCCGCGTGAAGTCGAGAATGTCGTTGAGGATGCCCAGCAGGTTGTCGCCCGACTGATGCAGTGCCGTGGCGATCCGGCGCTGCTCGGCGTCGAGCTTGCTGTCAAGCAGCACGCTGGCAAGACCGAGCACCGCATTCAGCGGCGTGCGAATCTCGTGGCTCATCACGGCGAGGAATTCCGAGCGCGAGCGCGTTCCCGCCTCGGCGGCGTCGCGCGCGCGCGCGAGACCGCTCTCGTAGCGGACGATCAGCAGCATCAGCGGGATGATCGCGAGCGTCAGCAGCCCGGCGGCGGCCAGCCGCAGCGGGCGCGTCTGGTAGTAGAACGCGAATACATCGTCGGTCGCGAGATCGACCGAAACCAGCAGCGGATAGCCTTTCACCTCGCGATAGGTCACGAAGCGCTCGATGCGGTCGGCGCTGCTGACCGCGCGAAAGCTCCCGGCCTTCGCCTTGGCAAACTCGGTCATGGTGCGGCCGCCGGCGATCGACTCGCCGATCTGAGCGCGCCCGTTGGTGCCCTGCGCGCGGATCACGCCATCGGCCCCGATCAGCGTGATCGAGCTTTTCGGGCCGAGGTCGATCTTGTCGTAGAAGCGGATGAACAGGTCCGGATCGATCGACAGCACGATCACGCCGCCGAACGATCCGTCCGCCGCCTGGACGCGGCGCGTCAGCTGGATCGACCGCCGTCCACTCGCTCGGCCGATCAGGGGCTTGCTGATGAACAGCTCGTCGCCATCGTTTCGTGCGTGAAAGCGAAAATGCTCGCGATCGCTGAGATCGACCCCATTTGCGCTGTCGACAGTTGAAGCGGCGAGGTGCCCGGACCGGTCGATCAGCGCAACCTGAAACGCAAAATCGGAAAGCTGGTTGTACGGACGCGCCCACAATGCCAGGTCGATCTCGCCCTTCCGCTCGTAGCTGTCGCGCAAGTAGATCAAGGTCTGATCCGCCGCGCGCAATGAGCGGATCACCTGCTCCTCGAACGCGCGCGCCAGATTGTTCGCGTTCTGCAGCGCGGCGCGCTCATCCTGCTCGTATTCGCGCGCGATATAGGCGAACGCGCCGATCCAGATCAGGATGATGGCAAGCAGGCCGAGCAGGACCGCCGCATAGGGCCCGAGCCGCATGAACGGCGTGGACAACCGCCTTGCCTCCGGCACCGCGGACGGGCCGGTCGATTTGCGCGTGACCGGGCTCATCTCTGGGTCGATCAGCCGCCGCGCGGCGTCAGGCCGACGACCTGCCGCTTGCGGATTTCCTGCATCAGCGCGCGCAGGCGCGACAGATTGATCGGCTTGGCGAAGCATCCGAAGGCGTTGAGCTTCAGGCGGCGCGCGACCATCAGCGCTTCCTCGCGCACCGAGTCGTCCGAGCCGCTGACCACGATGACCGGCGCGTCGAGCTGCGCCCGCGCCAGGACCTGAAGGACGTCGAGCCCGCCATGGTCGCCGAGCGAAAGGTCCACGGTAACGCAGCCGTAGCTGTTCGCGGCGATCAGTCGGCAAGCCGTCTCGTAGTCGGGCGCAAGATCGGCCTCGTAGCCGGCCTGCCGGGCGATGCGCGCCAGGACCATGCGATGCAGCGTGTCGTCGTCGACGACCAGAATCCTGTCGGCAATCGTCGGCAAGTCAACTTTGCGAATTTCATCTTCGCGAACTTCGTCGATCGCCTGAGCGGACATCTCGGCACCACGCAGAACAGAACAGCTTGGAGACGCACGACCATGCACGATCGATTCGAATTTTCGATTAAGTTCGACGCGCAAACATATGCGTAGGATCGCGTAGGGCGCTGTTCAGACGCGATTCACCATGGTCTTGCCCGCGCACGACCGCGCAGCCATCCGTGCTCCTCGAAATCGACCACGCCTTCCTGCTCGGCCCTGGCGACTTCCGCACAGGTCAGAGAACGCGTCGCGCGAGGGCGGCAAGGCGACCCCCTCCGGCTGCGACGCTTTGAGCCAGATCAAAGTTCCGGGCGAGCGGGGCGGACAAGCTCGACCGAGACAAAAGGAGGCGCCCATGACGGCCATGCGCGGCTATATGCCGGCGAGCAGCGGGCTCGGTGTCCACTCGCTCGATCAATTCGTCATCGCAGTGGCGGACCTGAAACCGGCCGAGGCGTTCTACGGCGGTCTCGGCCTCGATGCGCGGACGGAGCGGAATGCGCTCGCGCTGCGGACCTTCGGCAATGACCATGTCTGGGGCGTCGTCATCGACGGCCCGCGCAAGCGGCTGCACCACGTGTCGTTCGGCTGCTATCCGGACGACCTGGCCTACCTGCAAATGCGGGTCGAAGAGGAGAATGGCGTCGAGATCGTCGACCCGCCGGAGGGCTTCGAGAGCAACGGCTTCTGGTTCCGCGATCCTGCCGGCGTGCTGATCGAGGTGAAGGTGGCGCCCAAGACGTCGGCCGACCACAAGATGGCGGGGACCTGGTCCTCCTGCCCGGAAGGCGTCGCTGGCGCGCCGGTGCGCGGCAAGGCGCCGCCGGTCCGCCCGCGCCGCCTCTCGCACATGCTGATGTTCACGCCGGACGTCGATCGGGCGATCGATTTCTACAGCCGCAATCTCGGCCTGCGGCTGTCCGACCGCTCCGACGCCGTCGCCTTCATGCACGCCATTCATGGCAGCGACCATCACATCCTCGCCTTCGCGCAATCGAACGGACCCGGGATGCATCATTGCAGCTGGGACGTCGGCGGCATCGAGGAGATCGGCCTCGGCGCCATGCAGATGCACGACAAGGGCTACCGCAACGGCTGGGGGCTCGGCCGCCACGTGCTCGGCTCGAACTATTTCCACTACGTGCAGGACCCTTGGGGGAGCTTCGCCGAATATTCGGCCGACATCGACTACATCCCGAAGGCCGGCGCCTGGGAAGCCGGCTACCACGCGCCGGAGAATTCCTTCTATCTGTGGGGCCCGGAGCCGCCGGCCGATTTCGTGCACAACTACGAGATCTGAGTGATCCATTGTGTCCCGGGCGCAGCGCAGCACGGAGTGGTGCGCTGCAGACTCGGGACCGCCGCGAACGCGGGAGTTTGGAACGGTCCCGCATCTGCGATGCACCGCTTCGCGCTGCATCGCGTGCGGGACATGTACGGAATGCGCTCTAGTAACCGGCGGTCACTTTTCGGCACTATTGCGCGGTGATGCCGGCGCGCCTTGCGACCTCGGTCCAGCGCGCCACTTCGGACTTGAAGAAGGCATCGAACGCGGCCGGATCGGTCGCCATCGGCTCGACCGACATCGCCTCGATGCGCGCCTTCGTGTCCGGCAGGCTCATCGCCTGCACGATCGCCCGGTGCAGCGTCGCGACGATGTCCGGCGCGGTGCCGGCGCGCACCAGCACGCCCTGCCAGGCCTGCACCTCGAGATCATCGCCGAGCCCGACCTCGCCGATCGCCGGAATGCCCGGATAGGCGGGCAGCCGCGCGCGCGTCATCACGGCGAGCGACTTCAACTGCTGCTTCTCGATGAAATCATGCGTGGTCGGATTGGGCGTGTCCCAGAGCAGCTGCACGTCGCCCGCGACCAGTGACTGGATCGCCGCCGCGCTGCCGCGGAACGGCACATGCACCAGCGTGATGCCGGCGCGGCGCGCGAACAACTCGGCCGCCATATGCGACGACGAGCCGACGCCGCCGGTCGCATAGGTGATCATGCCCGGCGCGGCCTGCGCGGCGGCGACGACGTCGGCGACGTTCCGATAGGGCGTGTTGCCGCCCGCGAACATCAAGAGCGGCACGCTCGCGACCTGTGACACCGCGGTGAGGTCCTTGGCGGTGTCGTAGCCGAGCTTCACCAGCGCGGGCGCGACCGCGAGCGAGAAGATGCCGAACAGCAAGGTATGCCCGTCCGGCTCGGCGTAGATCGCCGCATTCGCCGCGATGCTGCCCGAGCCGCCCGGCTTGTTCTCGACGATCACCTGCTGGCCGAGAATCGGTGACAGCGCGTTCGCCAGGATGCGCGCGATCGTGTCGACCGTGCCGCCGGCCGCGAAGCCGACCAGGATGCGCAGCGTCCGCTCCGGAAAGGCCGCGCGCGCGAAACGCGGCGCCAGCAGAGCCGCGCCCGATATCAAAAGCATTCGTCGTGTCAGGCGCGCGATCAAGGCAGTCCTGCTGGCTGTCACGGCACTGTCGCACACAATCATCGCGCAGCGCGGCAGGCAAGCGACAGGGCCGGCACGGCGGCCATGCGGGTCAAGCACGCCACACCGAGGCCCAATGCGTCATCGAGCCGTCACGGCATTCTCATCGGAACGAAATGCGAATCGCCGATGACGTTGTCGCGGCACAGGTGAAGCCGCAGACAGGTTCTGGCGATTGGCGTGATGTCGCAAACCGCGAGCCCTTCGGTGTGGGAGCCTCCGGCGCCGCTGCAGCTCGCGCGCTGGCCGCTGCCGCACCGCGGCGCGCTCGAGCGCGTCGTGGTGCGTGCGCTCGCGCTGCTGGCGCGCCGTCAGGTGCTCACGGTGCACGGCCTCGAGCATGTGCAGGCGGCGCGCGACCCCTTCATCCTCGCGCTCAACCACTCGACCATGATCGAGTCGCTGATCGTGCCGGCGCTGCTGGTGCTCTCTCGCGACGGGCGGCTCATCCATTTCCTCGCCGACTGGAACTATCGGCTCATCCCCGGCGTCGGCCTGCTCTACGAGCGCGGCGGGACGATCACGGTGACGCGCAAGCCGGCGCGGCCGCGCATCCTCAATGCGCTGAAGCCGCTCTATCTCCACCCGCTGAGCGCGCTCGACCGCGCGCGCCTGCATCTTGCGACCGGCCACTCGGTCGGCATCTTTCCGGAGGGGAAGATCAACCGCGATCCGAGCCGCCTGCTGCCGGCGCATCATGGCGCGGCGCTCCTCTCGCTCGAATCCCGAATCCCGGTCGTCCCGGCCGGCATCAGCTTCCCCGACTCCGCGCCCGGGCGCCCGATCCGCGACAGCGCGCTGATGCAGGTGCGCATCGGCGCCCCTTTGCTCGCGCCGCCCTGCGGCGCCCGCGCATCACGCGCAAGCCTGCACGCCTGGCACGCCACCATCATGGGCGCGATCGGGGAGCTGTGCGGCAAGGCCTATCAACCGGGAGAAGCCCGATGAGACGAAGCCGCGTCACCGCCGAACGCGTCGTCGACGATTCCGGACGCAGCGCCGCGATCGAGGTGCTGCGCCACACCTACCAGCTCGAGAAGCACTGGATCGCGGATCCGCAGCAGCAGTTCGCGCCGGACGATCTCACCCGCGCGGAAATCTCCTGGTTCATGGTGCGCGAGAACGGCGCGCCGGCCGGCGTGCTGCGCGTGCTCTACGATCCGCCGCTCGCGCTCTACGCCAAATACGGCTTCCGGCCGATCCATGCGGCGCTCGATGTCGAGAGCTTCGTGCGGCACAACAAGATCGCCGAGATCGGCCGCTTCGCGGTGTTGCCGGACCAGCGCGGCCACATGGTGCTCGCCGCCGAGCTGATGCGCGTCGCCACCGCCGAGGTGGTCGCGCGCGGCTACACGCACTTCGTCACCGACGTGTTCGAGGACGATCCGCACAGCCCCTACGGCTTCCACACCCGCGTCATGGGCTTTCATGCGGTCGCAACCCATGATTTCGGCGAGCTGCAATGCGCGAGCCGCCGCATCACCATGGTGCTCGACCTGCGCGCCGCCTACAGCCGGCTGAAAGCGAGCGGCAACTGGATGTACCGCTACCTCACCTGCGAGTGGGACGCGCACATGCACGCGCGGCTCGCCGCGTAGGCCCGGTCGCGGGCAAAGTGCACTGCGGATGCCGCAGCGCGGGCGATCTCGCCGCCGCGGAAACGAGCTTGCGCGCGACGCGGCCCACCGGCTAGCTGGTCGAGACCGAGCACAAACGGGTCTGGAGCGGATGTGATGGAGCTGCGCCGTCGGGCGGTGTTCGTGTGTTGCGATGGCCTCGGCCGCGGCTGGC
>Ga0187784_10000853_pt1 | contig 23452 bp, 16 predicted proteins | sample 1015_SJ02_MP15_2_FD_132964 | JGI IMG/M metagenome (GOLD analysis project Ga0187784, IMG submission 132964) | Tropical peat soil microbial communities from peatlands in Department of Meta, Colombia - 1015_SJ02_MP15_20_MG | ecosystem: Environmental > Terrestrial > Soil > Wetlands > Peat | place... | reverse complement strand
TCGCCCCCGGCCAATCCATGCGCCAGCGGCGGCTTCTTCTGCGGCGGCACGCTGTTCGATCCGTATCCGAACGCCACGTCCTCGCTCGCGCAGGACATCCAGCTCGTCAATTCGCCGCTGCTCAACATCGCGGTCCTCCTGGTCATCGATCCGTTCCAGGACAAGAAGCCGCAGGATGGGCTTCCGAATACGACCGGCAACAACAACAACGCGACCGGACCTTCCGGCAACCAGAAGAACGGCAATCCGGGCCCGAACGGCGGCCGTCCGCCCAGCAATTTCGTGCCGCCGATCGGCCTCGGTCCGCTGCCGAGCGGCATGCCGCCGCCCTGGGAGACGCGGTTCCTGCCCAATGAAGTCGTGATGCAGCTCGGCGCCAACCTGACGCTGGCGCAGGTCGAGGCGCGCGCCGCCAAATACGGGCTGGAGATCATCTCGAGCCAGACCTTCACCTTGCTCGGCCGCACCGTCTACCGCTTCCGCATCATCGGCGGCCTCTCGGTGCGCGCGGTGATCGCCGGCCTGCAATCGGGCGGCGCCACGATCTCGGCGCAGCCGAGCTACACGTTCGCGCTGGCGCAAAATCTGCCGGCGCAGGACACGCCGGCGCCCGCCTCGACCACGAGCCAGGGCGCGCCCGCGCCGGCGCAGAATCAAGGTGACTCGGCGCAATATGCGGTCGCCAAGCTCGGCCTGATCGAGGCGCACTCGATCGCGACCGGCAAGGGCGTCAAGATTGCGGTGATCGACAGCGAAATCGACGCGCAGCATCCGGACCTACAGGGCGTCGTCGCCGGCTCGTTCGACGCGCTGCCCTCCTCCGACCAGACGCCGCACTCGCACGGCACCGGCATGGCCGGCGCGATCGGCTCGCACCAGCGCCTGCTCGGCGTCGCGCCCGGCGCGCGCATCCTCGGCATCCGCGCCTTCGGGGTGAGCAACGAGGGCGCGCAGGGCACCAGCATGAATATCGTGAAGGGCCTCGAATGGGCCGTGAACGAAGGCGCGCAGGTCATCAACATGAGCTTCGCCGGACCGCATGACCCGATTCTCGAGCAGGCGCTCAAGTCGCTGAAGGATCGCGGCATCATCCTGGTCGGCGCGGCCGGCAATGCCGGGCCGAAGTCGCCGCCGCTGTTCCCCGGTGCCGACCCGAACGTGATCGGCGTCTCGGCAACCGACCTCGACGACAAGACCTTCAAGGGGGCAAACCGCGGCAAGCAGGTCGCGATCGCGGCGCCCGGCGTCGACATCCTGGTTCCGGCGCCGGAGGGCGGCTATCAGCTCACCACCGGCACGTCGGTCGCGGCGGCGGAGATCAGCGGGGTCGTCGCGCTGATGCTCGAGCGCAATCCGCAGCTTTCGCCGAACGATGTCCGCAACATCCTCGCCGCCACCGCCAAGAAGCTTCCGCAGGGACGCCTGGAGGTCGGCGCGGGCCTGGTCGATCCGGTGCAGGCGCTTGCCAAATCCGGCCCCAGACAGGCGCAGGCGCACTGACCAAGGTCTGATCCGACCCCGCTGCGCCCGACGCTTCGCGCTCGTGCGTCATTCCGGATCAAGTCCGCACACAGGCCGTACCCCAAAACCGGTATCCACTTTTCAGCACCAGGCACTAGAATCGCCTCACCCTGACGGCACCGGGATGCGCCGCATTCCGGTGGAACCTTTCAGCGGACTGAGGAATGGGCCCCGCCGGGCCGGTCGCACCCATGAGCCTTTCGCTGCTCCAGCGCCCTCGTCTGCTCTCGCGCAAGACTGCGGTTCTGTCAGCCCTCCTGCTGGCCGGGCTCACGCTCGCGTTCGCCGCGCCGGCGCTTGCCGCCGACGGCAAGGCCGGCGGCAGTGAGGCGGTGCTGGTCGGCGAGATTGTGCTGCTGATCGTCGCCGGGCGCCTGCTCGGCGAAATCATGCTGCGGCTCGGCCAACCGGCCGTGATGGGCCAGCTCATTGCCGGCATCCTGCTCGGACCTTCGGTGCTCGGACTGCTGTGGCCTGACGCGCAGCATTTCATCTTTCCCGCCTCGCCCGAGCAGAAGGCGATGCTCGACGGGATCGCGCAATTCGGCATTCTGCTGCTGTTGCTGCTCGCCGGGATGGAGACCGAGCTCGCGCTGGTGCGCGACGTGCGCCGCGCCGCGCTCAGCGCCTCGATCGCCGGGATCACGCTGCCGTTCACCTGCGGCTTTGTGCTCGGGTACCTCCTTCCTGCGGCGCTGCTGCCCGATCCGCAAAAGCGCCTCATCACCGCCTTGTTCTTCGGCACCGCGCTCTCGATCTCGTCGGTGAAGATCGTCGCGAGCGTCGTGCGCGACCTCGGCTTCGTGCGCCGCAATGTCGGCCAGGTGATCCTCGCCTCCGCCATCGTGGACGATACCATCGGCTGGATCATCATCGCGATCATCTTCGGGCTTGCCGGCCAGCAGAGCTTCAGCTGGATGGCGGTCGCCGCGAACGTGATCGGAACGTTCCTCTTCCTCGCCTTCAGCTTCACCATCGGGCGCCTCATCGTCTTCCGCCTGATCCAGTTCACCAACGATCACTTCCGCGGCGAGGCACCGGTCATCGCCACCATCCTGGTGGTGATGGGCGGCTTCGCGCTGATCACCGCGGCGATCGGCGTGCACACGGTGCTCGGCGCTTTCGTCGCCGGAATTCTGATCGGGGAATCGCCGATCCTGACCGAGGAGATCGATCGCCAGCTGCGCGGCGTGGTCGCCGGCCTGTTCATGCCGGTGTTCTTCGGCCTCGCGGGCCTGACCGCCGATCTCACCGTGCTGACGAACCAGGACCTCGCGCTCCTCACGATCGGCCTCATCGTGATCGCGAGCTTCGGCAAGACGATCGGGGCGTTCGCCGGCGGCTGGCTCGGCGGGCTGACGGGCCGCGAATCGACCGCGCTCGCGATGGGGATGAACGCACGCGGCTCGACCGAGGTCATCGTCGCGACCATCGGCCTGTCGATGGGCGTGCTGAGCCAGAACCTGTTCACCATGATCGTCACGATGGCGCTGATCACCACGACGGCCATGCCGCCGACCTTGCGCTGGGCGCTGCACCGCCTGCCGATACGCCGCGAGGAGAAGCTGCGGCTGGAGCGCGAGGAGTACGAGCGCAGCGCCTTCGTGCCCAACATCGAGCGCATCCTGCTGGCGGTCGACGCCAGCACCAATGCGCTGTTCGCGACGCGCATCGCCGGCCTGATCGCCGGCTCGCGCGGCATGCCGGTCACGATCCTTGCGCTCGGCGGGCCGGCCCAGCAAGCATCGAAGGCCGCTGCGCGGCGCGCGCCGAGCGAAACCGACTGGGATCGCGAGGCGGCGGAGATCGTTCGCCGCGCCGCCGAGGATGCCGGCACCCGACAGGCGGACCGGCCGAAGGTCCACGTCATCGTGCGCAAGCGCGACGTCGCCGCCGAGGAGGCGATCGCGCAGGAGGCGCGCCGCGGTTACGACCTGCTGGTCGTCGGCATCGCGAACGTCGCCGACCCGGACGGCGGATTCCACGAGGACCTGTCGCGGCTGGTCGGCAAGTTCCAGGGCTCGGTCGCGGTGGTGGCGACGCGCGGCACTTTCGAGCACGACCCCGGCGCGAAGATCGAACGGGTGCTCACGCCGGTGACCGGCAACGAGAACTCGCGGCGCGGCGCCGAAATCGCGGTAACGCTCGCGGGGGCCGCCCACGCCAGAATCTCCGCGCTCTCCGTGACCAGTCCGGAGGAGCGGCGACAACACCAGTTCCGGCGCGAGACCAAGGCGGTCGCGGAGGAGATCCGTCGCATCGCAAAGCAGCTCGGCACCAAGGTCAGAATGATCATCCGCGCGGAGCGCGGCACCGAGGACGCGATCCTTCACACCATCGAGCGCGGCAGGTTCGACCTTGTGGTGATGGGCGCGAGCCGGCGGCCCGGCGACGCGCTGTCGTTCGGCAGCGTCGCCAACGCGCTCATCCGCAAGGCGCCCTGCTCGCTGGTGATCGTGGCGCCGCAGATGCGCGGCGCGACCCGCTCCGCCACCACGGGCCCGGACGTGGCGGCCGCGGGTTAATCCGCTACGCCGCCTTCTCCTTCGCGCCTTTGAATGTCGCCGCGACCGCGCGCACGACGGAGATCGCCTCATCGATCGCGGCGTCATCGACATGGCGGTGGGTGACGAAGCGCAGCGCGCGCGGGCTCCAGGCGCCGGCCGCGAGCCCCTTGGCGTTGAGCGCCGCGATCCAGTCCTGCGCCACTGTCCCGGTGTGGCCGACCTCCATCATGACGATGTTGGTCTCGACCAGGCGCGGATCGCACAGCCGCGCCTCGATCGCGTGCAGCCCCTCGGCGAGGCGCTTGGCGCGGCGATGATCGTCGGCGAGGCGGTCGATCATGCGCTCGAGCGCGACCAGCCCGGCCGCCGCCATGATCCCGGCCTGGCGCATGCCGCCGCCGACCATGCGGCGATAGGCGCGCGCGCGCGCGATGAACGCGGCCGATCCGCACAGCACCGAGCCGAACGGGGCGCTCAGGCCCTTGCTGACGCAGAAGCCGACGCTGTCGCCATGGCGCGTGATCTCCTTCGCGGGCACGCCGAGCGCCACGGAAGCATTGAACAGGCGCGCACCATCGATGTGGACCGGCACCTTGTACTCGGCGGTGAGCGCGCGCAGCTTCGCCATGTAGTCGAGCGGCAGCGCCGCGCCGCCGGCGCTATTGTGCGTGGTCTCGACGCAGACCAGCGCGGTCCCGAGCTTGTTGGGAGTGAGCCTCTCGGCGATCCGCTCGCGCAGCTCGGCGAGATCCGGCGCGCCGCGGTTGGCCGAAACGCTGCGATAGAACAGCCCGGCGAGCGAGGCGATGCCGCCCATCTCGCTGCGCAGGATGTGCGACTCGTAATCGAGCAGCACCTCGCCGCCGCGCCCGGTATGCGCGAGCAAGGCCACCAGGTTCGACATCGTGCCGCTCGCGACGAACAGCCCGGCCTCCTTGCCGGTGAGCGCCGCGGCGGCCTGCTCGAGCTTGCGCACAGTCGGATCGCCCTCGCGCGAATCATCGCCGAGCTCGGCGCGCTGCATCGCCTCGCGCATCTCCTCGGTCGGGAGCGTGCCGGTGTCGCTTCGCAGGTCGATCATCGTGGTCCTCACATCATCGAGAGCTCGTGCCGGCGCAACAGGCGGTAGACCAGCGCGACGGGGAGCACGGTGCAGATAATGAGCACTGTTGCGGCCGCCGCCGCAATACCCGCGCTGGTCCCCTCCAGCGCCTGGAACATGGCGACCGTCATGGTGGTCCATTGGCCGCTGTAGAGCACAATCGTGGCGCTGAGCTCGGAGGCGACCGTCACGAAGGTGAGCACGAAGCCGCCGACGATGCCGCCGAGCATCAGCGGCACGGTGATGCGCCAGAAGGTCAGCGCCGGCGGCACGCCGAGATTGACCGAGGCCTCCTCGAGGCTCGGATCGATCTGATGCAGGATCGCGCCCGCCGAGCGCACCGAGAACGGCAGCTTGCGCACCATATAGGCGAGCACCATGATGGCGGCGGTGCCGGTGAGGATGAGGAAGCCGCCCGAATAGGCCATCACCAGGCCGATGCCGAGCACCGTGCCGGCGACCGCGAACGGCGAGGTCGCGACGATGTCGATCAGCGCCGAAAGGCGCGAGCGGTGGCGCACCACGATGTAGCCGATCGGAACGCCGATGATGGTGGCGCCGCAGGCCGCGAGCGTCGCAAGCAGGAGCGTGTTGGTGAGCGGGCGATAGGAGTGGGCGAACAGCTGCGCGAAGTTGTCGAGCGAAAAGCCCCCCTGCAGCACCGGCCCGCTGAAGCGCAGGAACGAGATCACCACCACGGCGGCGAACGGCACCAGCGCCAGACCGACCAGCGTCCAGCAATAGGCCGCGCCGAGCCGGCGCGCGCTGACGCTGACCGGCATCACGGCGGCGGAGCGCCGCGTGCCGGTCGAGAAGCTGCGCCGCGCCAGCACGGCGCGCTGGATCAGGAGTGCGATCACGGTGCAAACGACGAGCAGCACGCCGAGCACGCCGGCGGAAGCCGGGTTGTCGGTGGTCTCGCCGACGAACAGCTTGTAGGCCTCGACCGAGAGGATCGGCCGGTCCTCGGCGAGCACGAACGGCACGCCGAAATTCTCCAGCGCCTCGATCAGGACGAGCAGCCCGCCCGCCAGGATCGAAGGCAGCACCAGCGGGAGCGTCACCGTGCGCAGCACGCGGGGACGCGAGGCGCCGAGGTTCTGCGCCGCCTCCTCCACCGAACCGTCGACCGACTTGAACGCCGCGATCACCGGCAGCGCCACGTAGGGGTAAAGGGTCAGCGTATAGACCGCGACGATGCCCTTGGCGCCGTAAAGCGAGTCGAACGGAATGCCGAGCGACTGCAGGAAGCCGGTCACGATGCCGGAACGGCCGAACAGCAGCACCAGCGCGTAGGCGCTGACGAACGAAGGCAGCACCAGCGGCAGCGCGGCGAGCGCAAGCAGCACCGCCTTGCCGCCGATCGCCATCCGCGCCAGGCAGAAGGCGAACGGAACGCCGGTGAGCACGGCGCAGATCGCGGCCGCGACCGCGATCACGAGGCTGTTGGTCAGGCCGGTGAGGAAGAACGGGTTCGACAGCACGCTCACGTAGTTCGCGAGCGTGAAGCGTGTCCCGGTGCTGTCGAGGACGCTCGCGCCGAACACCTTGATCAGCGGCAGCAGGAAGAACAGGGTCAGGAACGCGACGGCAATCGCCCCGACGGCGAGCGGAAAGGCGTGGCGGCCGACGAGATGCCTCACGACGTGGCCCCCATCACGACGACGCGCTGCGGGTCGTAGGCGACGCTCGCGCCAGGCGAAGCGGGCGGCGCGAGCGCCATCAGGCGCAGCAGCGCTCCGCCCGGCAGCGTCACCGCAAAGCGCGTCACCGGCCCGAGATATTCGACCTCGCCGAGCGTGCCGTTCAGCGAAGCCCAGCCGGCGGGCGGCGCCTCGCCGGCGTTCATGAGCCGCAACGCCTCGGGCCGCAGCGAGAGCACGACCTTGGCGCCGGCCGCTGCTTCGCCGCGCGCCTGGATGATGCCGCCGCCGAACGCGACCTCGATGCGGTCGCCTGCGCGGCTGCGGACGGTCCCTTCGATCAAGTTGGTGGTGCCGACGAAGCTCGCGACGAAGGGCGTCTGCGGCCGCTCGTAGATGGCGCGCGGATCGGCGATCTGCTCGACGCGTCCCCCGCGCATCACCGCGATGCGGTCCGATATCGCCAGCGCCTCCTCCTGGTCGTGCGTCACGTAGAGCACCGTGATGCCGAGCAGCTTCTGCAGGCGGCGGATTTCGCCGCGCATCTCGACGCGCAGCTTGGCGTCGAGATTGGAGAGCGGCTCGTCGAGCAAGAGCACGTGCGGCTCGATCACGACCGCGCGCGCGATCGCGACGCGCTGCAGCTGCCCGCCGGAGAGCTGATGCGGCCAGCGCTGCGCATAGCCGTCGAGCTGCACCAGCTTCAACGCGCGTGCGACGCGGCTCGCCATTTCGGCGCGCGGGACGCGGCGGGCGCGCAGCCCATAGGCGACATTGTCGCCGACCGTGAGGTTGGGAAACACCGCGTAGTTCTGGAACACCATGCCGGTGTTGCGCCGATGCGGCGGCAGCGGGTCGATGCGCGCGTCGCCGAACAGGATGCGGCCCTCATCGAGCTCGCAGAAGCCCGCGACCATGCGCAACAGCGTGGTCTTGCCGCAGCCCGACGGCCCGAGCAGGGTGAAGAACTCGCCGTCGCGCACGTCGAGCGAGACGCCGTCGACCGCGCGCACGCTTCCGAACGTGCGCGCGACGCGATCGATCGTTATCGCGGTCACATCTGCCCCGGATTGTCAGCGCGTGCGCTGAATAAGCTCTTGGATCTTCTTCGCGGTCTCGACGCGCTTCTCGGTCCAGGCGTCCTCGTCATAGTCGAGGATCTTCAGGTCCGCGAGCTGCGGCATCGCGCCGGGCAGTTTCGACAGATCGAGATCCTGCCGCGCCGGACGGCGGAACGCAAAGCCGAGGATCGCCTCGCGCACGTCCTTGCGCGAGACGTAGTCGACGAATTGCTTGGCGCCCTCGATGTTCGGCCCGCCCTTGATGATCGCGACGCCTTCCATTTGCGCGATCGTGCCGTCGCTCGGGTAGATCACCTTCACGGGGGCGCCGTTCGAGGACCACTGATAGCCGGCATATTCGAGCGACATGCCGAGCGCGAACTCGCCATTGCCGACCCCTTGAAAGACAAGGCTCGAGCGGTTGAGCACCTTGGTGTTGGCAAGCAGGCTCGCGACCTTGTCCCAGCCGCCCTCCCGCTCCCACAGCTGCGCCAGCATGGTGAGATTGGAATAGGCCGAGCCCGAATTGGCCGGATCCGTGAACGCGATCTTGCCCTTCCATTTCGGATCGATCAGATCGGCCCAGCTCTTCGGACCGGCGCCGTCCGGGATCAGCTTGGTGTTCTGCAGGATCACCAGGAGATGCACATTGGTGCCGAGCCAGCGATCCTCGGAATCGCGGAAATTCGCCGGCACCGCGTCCTTGTTCTTCGAGGCGTAGGGCGCGAGCAAGCCGGCGTTGGCGCGCAGCAAGGTGCGGCTCACGCCCCAGATGATGTCGCCGAGCGGGCGCTCCTTTTCCGACGCGATGCGGCGGAACAGCACGCCGGAGCCCGCCTCCACCTGCTCAACCTCGATCTTGGTCTCCTTGGTGAAGGCATCGAACAGGAAGCGATTGAAATTGGAATCGTTCGCCGTGTAGACGACGATCTTGCCCTGCGCAGCGGCCGGCTCGGCAAACGCCAGCGCGGCGCAGCTCAGCAACAACGTCATGATCCGTCGCGCGGGCATTGTCATCTCCGGCTGGAAGGCGTCGGCACGGTATACCAATGACCGGATAAGACAATTGCCCCGGCGCTAGGCCGTGGCCGTCACCCTTCGAGGGCCGTGCCACCAGCGCGTTTACGCGCGTCCGCAGCCCGTCGAAGACGGGCGTGAACGCCCTTAAGGACGCGCTATGGCGAGGCCATGACCGCCGCCGCAGCCTGCACGCCGGCGCCGGGCGCGGGCGCGCGGCCGAGGTCGCGCAGCGTGCATTCGAGATAGTGCAGATCGGCAAAAATATCGGCCGGCCCGAAATAGCCCATGGTGCCGATGCGGATGACGCGATTGTCGAGCTTGGTGCGCTGGCTCGCGATCACGGTGCGGTAATGCGCATACATGTGGCGCACGATGGTCGAGCCGTCGAGCCGCTCCGGCACGACGCCGACCGTGACGGTCGCGGAGAGATTTTCCTTCGGAAACATCGGCAAGCCGAGCGCCGTAAAGCCCGCGCGCAGCGCCGCGGACAGGCGCGCATGGCGCGCGAGCACCGCCGGCACGCCCTCCTCGCGGATCATGGCGAGCGCCTCGCGCAACCCCATGATCAGCGAGACCGGCGGCGTGAACGGCGTCTCGCCCTTGTCGAGCGAGGCCTTGGCTTTGCGGAAATCGAAGAAGAAACGCGGCATGCCCGCGGCCGCATCGATCACGCGCATCGCCTTCGCGTTCACCGCCGCGATCGCAAGCCCGGGCGGACACATCAGCGATTTCTGCGACGCCGTGACGACCACGTCGGCGCCCCACGCGTCCATCCGCATCTCGATCCCGCCGACCCCGCTGACCGAATCGACCACCAGCAGGGTCTCGCTGTCGCGCAGCACCGCGCCGATCGCCGCGAGGTCCGCGACCACGCCGGTCGCGCTTTCATTGTGGATCACGACCACCGCGCGATAGGATTTCTGCCGGACGCGCGCGGCGATCGCGGCGGCGTCGGGGGCGTGTCCCCACGGGATCTGCAGCCGATCGAGCGCGACCGGCATCGTCGATGCGATCGAGGAGAAGCGCTCGCCGAACTGGCCGTTCTCGACTACCAGCACCGCGTCGCCGGCCGACAGCACGTTGATCAGCGCCGCCTCCATGCCGCCGGTGCCCGAGGCGCCGAGCAGGAAGACATGGTGCCTGGTTCCGAGCAGCGCGCGCAGCTCCTGCGTCACCTCATCGAGGACGAGGCGGAACTCCGCGCCGCGGTGCGACAGCATCGGCAGCGCGGTCGCGGCGCGCACGCGCTCCGGGATCGCGGCCGGGCCCGGCATGCGCAGGCGGTAGTCGGACGGAACGGCGTTGGCGACGCTCAAGCGGGAGGGACTGACGTTCACCGCGAAGGTCCTTTGCGGAGGGAGCCGAGAACCGGCCCGCGCATGTAGCACGGCCTCGCGCCGCGCAACAGCATGCCTCGCGTGCAGCCCTGAAGTGCGATAGGCATCTGCAGACCGGCCACTTGATCGACCGCCGGACCCGTTGTCTCCTTGTCGGACAACGGGCACACGGGATCGGGTATGGCCGACACGGACACCAACGGAAATGCCTGGCGCGTCGCGCCGAGCGCCTATCTTGCCGCGAGGCCAGCGGAGTTTGCCTGCCCGGCGCAGCCGTTCTCGCGGCACGTGACGATGCGCGACGGCTGCCGCCTCGCGCTCGACGTCTATCTGCCGCAGCAGGCCAAGGGGCCGGCGCCGGCCGCGAAGTTGGCGGCGATCGTCATCCTCACGCCCTACTACCGGCGCTTTGCGCTGCGTAGCGGCGCGCCCGCCGGCACCGAGAGCTCGCCGAACGCCGGCAAGTATCGCGATTTCTTCGTGCCGCGCGGCTACGCGCTGGTCGTGGTCGACGTGCGCGGCACCGGCGCGAGCTTCGGGACGCGCGACAGCTTCCGCTCGCCAACCGAGCGCGAGGATTATCGCGAGATCGCCGACTGGATCGTCGCGCAGCCCTGGTCGAACGGCGTGATCGGCTCGACCGGTATCTCGTATCCGGGCGCCGCGGCGCTGTTTCTGGCCAGCACCGGGCATCCGGCGGTGAAGGCGGTCGCGCCGCTGTTTGCGGTCTGGAACACCTACGTGGATCATTTCTATCCCGGCGGCGTGCTGCTCAACCGCCTGGCCGCCGGCTACGACCAGATCATGGTCGGGCTCGACCACGACCGGCGCGATATCCTGGCCAAGATCGAGTATTTCAAGGACCCGAATTTCGCCGGGCCCCAGCCGGTCGACGGCGACAACGGCGCGCTGGTGCGCGAAGCCGTGCAACAGCACCTCGGCAATTTTCGCATGCCGGATTTCATCACCGAGTTTCGCTTCACCGATGACCGGCTGCCCTACGACCCGGGCTTCGGCGCGCCCTCGTTCAGCCCTTACCACTATGCCGACAGCATCGATCCGGGCGTGGCGATCTATTCGGTGTCCGGCTGGATGGACGGCGCCGGATATGCCAACGGCTCGGTCGCGCGGTTTCTCTCGCTGCCCAACAAGCAGCATCTGCTGCTCGGCCCCTGGGATCACGGCGCGCGCACCAATGTCTCGCCCTTCCGCGACGCCGTCGAGCCGCGCTTCAACCTGCTCGCCGAGGTGCTGCGCTTCTTCGATCAGTACCTGATGGGCCGTGACACCGGCCTCGGCGCCGAAGCGCCGGTGCATTATTTCGGCATGCGCAGCGAAAGGTGGCACGCGGCCGCGAGCTGGCCGCCGCTCGCGCATACGAAGCGGCTCGCGTTCGACACCGACCATGCGCTCGCCGATGCGGCGAAGGCCGAAGGCGAGGACACCTACGCGGTCGACTTCACGGTCGGCACCGGGCGCAACACCCGGCACGAGCGCCTCGCCGCCGAGAACACGCAGCAATACTACAACGACTGGACCGGGCGCGACGCGCACATGCTGAGCTACACCTCCGCGCCGCTCGTGGCGGATGCCGAGATGTCGGGCCACGCGATTGCCGATCTTTGGGTCGCCTCGAGCGAGGGTGACGCTTCGGTGTTCGTCTATCTGTCGGAGGTCGAAGCCGACGGCACCGTGCGCTACGTGACCGAAGGCGTGCTGCGCGCAATCCACCGCAAAGAGACGAAGCCGGAGCGCAAGCAGAGCTGGAGCTGGCCTTTCCACTCCTTCGCGCGCGCCGACGCGCAACCGATGCCGAAGGACAAACCTGAGCGGCTGCGCTTCGCGCTGCTGCCGACCTCCTGGCTGTTCCGGCGCGGCAGCCGCATCCGCGTCTCGATCGCGGGCGCCGATGCCGACCACTACGCGCAGGTGCCGCACGGCCGCCCTCCGCGGCTGAGCTTCCGCCGCGGCGGCGCGATGGCCTCGACGATCACGCTGCCGTGGCGCGAGGCGGGGTCGTAAGGTAGAGCACGATGATAGGTCCGCGCTGAGGCCTGATCCCTCTCCGCTCATTCCCGCGAAAGCGGGAATCCAGGGGCCCAGAGCTGGGCCAAGAGACTGGGTCCCCGCTTCCGCGGGGACGAGCGGATTTGAGACGTCATTCGATCTCAACTCATGCCGCCCTAGCCCGGCGGCGTCTCACCTCGCCGTTCGGCGCTCGTGCGCCACCGCGGCAAGGCAGGTCAGCTCGAACATCAGATTTGCCGCATTGATGCAGGTGATGCCGGTCGGGTCGAGCGACGGAACGACCTCGCAGATGTCGGCTCCAACAAGGTCGATACCGTTAAGCGCGCGAAGGATCATCTGGGCGTCGCGCATCATGATGCCACCGGGCTCGGGGACGCCCGTGCCCGGTGCTTCCTTAGGGTCCAGGCCGTCGATGTCGATCGAAATGTAGGCTGGTCCGCCGCCGATCGTGCGGCGTATCTCCTCGATCACCGCCGCGCGGCCCAGTTGCTCGTATTCGTCCATCGTGACCATGCGGATGCCCACGTCGGACCCGTATTTGATGTCGTCATCGCCATAGCGGGTTCCGCGCAGGCCGATCTGAATTATTCTTCTCGGATCGAGCAGCCTTTCTTCAACGGCGCGCCTTGCGAAGGTCGCGTGGTTGTACCGCGTCCCCATGAACGCGTCGAAAGTGTCGGAGTGGGAATCGATCTGGATGAGCCCGACCGGGCCGCTCTTCGCGATCGCGCGCAGAATAGGCAGCGGAACCGTATGATCGCCGCCGACCGAGATGGGGACCGCTCCCGCCGCGTGGATGCGGGCGTAGAAGGCCTCGATGACCTCGATGCTTTTCTCGATGCTCAAGGGATGGGTCGGCGCATCACCGACATCTGCGATGTTCGCCAACCGGTAGGGTGCGACACCGGTCGTCGGGTTCACCTGTCTGATCAGGCGCGACGCCTCGCGCACGCCCGCAGGCCCGTGGCGCGCCCCTGACCGATAGGTTGCCCCCAAATCGAACGGCACGCCCGCCAGCGCGATATCGATCGACGCCGTCAGCTCCGCGCGCGCCGCCCGCATGAACGTCGCGATCTCTGCGTATCGAGGGGTCACGGATGAGTCGACTGGCTGAAAATGCGCTTCAGACATCTTTGCCCCTCCTCGGAATGACGCTGAACTACCGGTGACAGCGTCCTTAACATCCCCGGCACGGCCCGGCATAACCTGCGATGGAAGAGCCGAGGGCAGATCGCCATGTGCGTCCAATTTAAGCCGCTGTCGTTCGGTATAGGATAGCCGCAGTGGGTAGTGGCACCTGCCCATCGCCGCGGCCGGCGTTTCCTTCGATATAGGAGGCCCCTATGCGCTTAATTGCCTGCGTTACCACGTGTCTGGTGCCCATCTTGGCAGACGCCGCCCAAATGGCCCCCCAAACTCCGTCCGACCGTCAAGCGTACTGTGTTAACCGCAGCGCGGATTTTTATCCCTATGCGGGTGAGCCCTGCAAAAGCGGCTATCAACTCGGGTCGGGCAATTGCCGGAACGCAAACGGGCGCATTGTTGCCGTACCAAGAGAGGAGTGCCTCGCACAGGCCGGCACGATCGAATTACCCGTTGAATACGGAATCCCCCCGCCCCCCTACCGTGCCCGCTGACGCCCGACCGCAGCCGAGCGCACGCGACGTCCGCCCCGGGTCAAAATTGGGTGGATCGATCGGCGCGGGCGCGATGACCAGGCCGTGTACGCGTGAACGGAACGGCGCAACTCGGGCTCTGATGTCTGCTCCTCTCCCAACAGCGGCATGAAAGCGGACAGCTCCAGAGGTCGGAGACGGGCCATCAGCGGACGTGAAGGCCGACACACTCTGCGCCTTCGGGCCAGCAGCGGACGTGACCGGCTCATCGTCCGATTTGTGCACCCAAGCCACTTGGCTTCGATTGGCACACTCCTATCGCCCACCCGCTCAGCTGGCACGGACCGCCATTAGCCAGGTTCGAATCCGCACCGAGACTCGAGCTTCCTCGGAGTTCCATCTTCGAAACCTCTCGAATGCGCCCCGCGAATGTCACGCGTCGTTAAAGGCTTCGGTTGTACGAGGGAGGTAAGAAGACTTGCAGTTGCCCTAGCGTCAGGGTCGTCCATTCAACATTCCCGGACACAGACCATGGCTAGCCAAGAGTCCAGCATTGGAACTTTGTTGGAAGGAAGAAAGGGGATCGGTCCCGGCTTTGACGTGCTGCGCGTCGGTCTGGCCTTTTCGGTAGTTGGCTGCATTCTTTCGACATTACGCACGGTGAGCCTCATCCGCTCAAGCATCTGCCTCTCTTCTGGTTTGCCGGATACGCAATACTCTCCATGTTCTTCGCGTTGAGCGGCTTTCTGATCACCGCCAGCGCCATGCGGCTGTCGCTTGGCAACTTTATCGTCAATCGCGGACTGCGGATTTTGCCGGCTCTGATCGTCGAGGTTTTGCTGTCCGCGATCGTTCTCGGTGCAATTTTTACCACGCTACCGCTGTCCGAATATTTTCGAAGCGAAGGGTTTTGGCGCTACTTCGGAAACATAGCGGGCTTTGTCTCCCTCAGACTTCCGGGCGTATACGACATGAACCCGCATCATGCCGTCAACATGTCGCTCTGGACGATCCCCTACGAGATAGGCTGCTACGTCGTCATCGCCGCGCTGATCGTGTCGCGATGTCTTCATAAGCCGAAGACTGTGCTCGCGCTTTGCGGGGCATTTAGTGTCGGGGCGATCGGGCTTTATCTGATTAATCCAGGCTTCGTGTCCACATCCGAGCTGGATCCGAGGAACATCTTCGTCGGCGCCGGTTCTCGACTCTTCATCTCATTCCTGCTTGGTATTGCCATCTATCTCTATCGTCTCGACATATCGTATAGCCATCGAACGGCGGCAGCGTGTTTGTTACTCTGCCTGACGGTTGCTGCGGTTGGCCCATTGCCGGGCGCGCTTCTCAATATTCTTGTAACACCAGCCCTTGCCTATCTGACCGTCTACCTCGGCGTATCCGACCTGCCGGAGCTGCCACTGTTCCGGCGAGGCGACTATTCGTACGGCATCTATCTCTATGGGTTTCCTTTGCAACAGACCATCTTTACGCTGTGGCCGGACAACCGCGCCGCGTCCATCTTATTCGTTGTTTCCGTCCCCGTGATAACGGCCTTCGCCATGCTCTCGTGGCACGCGATCGAACGACCGATCCTTGCATTGCGGAGACGCTTCACCTTCATGGCCAACGTTCGGATGCGAGGCGACGAGAAGTCGAGAAGTCCCGCGCCGCTCAAATTGAGTCCAGGCTGATCGCAGCGGAAGGTGTACCGTCAGAAGCGCGGACCGCAAGATGGCCATCCATGGATGACCGGCTTAGTCACCGGCGGCAAACACAAGTGCGCGAAATGGTCTCTAGCTCGCGAGCTGGTTAGGTCGGTCTTGGGTCAAACTCGGCAAAACTCAAACTAGGCATAATGCGTCCGCTTTCGGACGCATCGCGACCAAACCACCATCGCTGGAGCGGGCTGCCGTTGCAGGCGCGTGGCAACGCGCGCCCGACAAACTCGCTGCCAACGACCTCGCGTTCGGCCAGCTTGCGTCAATCGGGCTGTGGCTGCGCGTTAGCGAGTCCACGCCCTAAAGCCCGAGATACGCCTTCCGCACGTCGGCATTGTTGCGGATCTGGTCCGCGCTCCCCTGCATGATCAGGCGGCCGGTCTGCAGCACGTAGGCGCGGTCGGCGATCTCCAGCGCCTCGGTCATGCGCTGCTCGACCAGCAGCACCGTCGTGCCGGCCTGGCGGATCGCCGCCACGGCGGCAAAGATCTCGTCGACCAGCTTCGGCGCGATGCCCTGCGAGGGCTCGTCGAGCATCAACAGGCGCGGCCGCGTCAACAGCGCGCGGCTGATCGCGAGCATCTGCTGCTCGCCGCCGGACAGCGTCTCGGCGCGCTGCGCGAGGCGCTCGCCGAGCCGCGGGAACAGCGCCATCACCCGTTCAAGCGGCTGCTCGCGATCGGCGCGGCCGCGAAACAGGTAGCTGCCAAGCCGCAGATTGTCGCGCACCGAAAGGCGCGGAAACAGCCGGCGGTTCTCCGGCACGAAGGCGATGCCGCGCGCCGTGATCAAATGCGGCGCGAGCCCGTCGATGCGCGCACCCTGCAGCGCGACCGATCCCGCGCGCGGGCGCTCCATGCCGGCGATCGACTTCAACAGCGTCGACTTGCCGGCGCCGTTCGCGCCGGCGACGCAGACGATCTCGCGCTCGGCGACGTCGAGCGACACGCCGGACAGCGCCGCCAGCCCCTGATAGGTCGTGGTCAGGTCACGCACCGCGAGCACGATGACGCTCCCCGAGATAGGCGGTGATGACCTTGTCGTCGCGCACGACGTCGGAGGGCTTGCCCTGCGCGATGACGCGGCCGAGGTCGAGCACGATGGCGCGGTCGACCAGCGGCATGACGATCTCCATCACGTGCTCGACCATCAGCACGGTCACGCCGGTCTTGCGGATCTCGCGCACCAGGTCGACGCCCCTCTCGGCCTCCGAGGGCGTCAGGCCGGTCAGCACCTCGTCGAGCAGCAAGAGCTTGGGCGAGGTCGCGAGCGCGCGCGCCACCTCGAGGCGGCGCTTCTCGGACGGGATCAGCGCATTCGCCGGCACGCCCGCGCGATGCGCGAGCCCGGTGAACTCCAGCACCTCGTAGGCTTTGGCGCGCGCCGCGCGGACCCCGGATGTGCGGACGAGCCCGCCGACGATGACATTGTCGATCACGCTCATCGACTCGAAGCTCTTCACGACCTGGAAGGTGCGCGCGATGCCGCGCGCGCAACGCGCCGTCGCCGGCAGCGCCGTCACCGCCTCGCCATCGAAGATGACCTCGCCCTGCGACGGCGGGAAGACGCCGGCGACGAGATTGAACAGCGTCGACTTGCCGGCGCCGTTCGGGCCGATCAGCCCGACGATCTCGCCCGGCTCGACCGCGATCGAGACATCGCTGTTGGCGATGACGCCGCCGAAATGCTGCGTGATGTGGCGCGTCTCGAGCAGGCTCATCGGGCGGTCTCGATCCGCTTGCGCCGCTCGAACAGCCCGACCAGGCCTTCCGGGCGCGCCAGCGCGATCGCCATGATGAGAACGCCATAGACGATCAGGTCGATGCCCTTGCCGCCGCCGCCGACATAGGAGCGCGTCAGCTCGGTGAGCGGAATGAGGATCGCGGCGCCGAGCGCCGGCCCCCACAGCGTGCCGATCCCGCCGAGCACGGCCGGCAGCGCCATCAACAGCGAGAACTGGAAGCTCATCACGCTTTCGGGATCAATGTAGGAGACGAACTGCGCGTAGAACGCGCCGCCGACGGCGGTGAAGAAGGCGGAGACCGCCGCTGCCGCCATCTTGGAGTGGAATACGACGACGCCGAGGCTCTCGGCCGCCTCCGGATTGTCCTTCACGGCGCGCCACCAATAGCCCCATTTGGAGTTCTCGAACGCCCAGGTGACGAGCCAGGTCACGCAGGCAAGGCCGAGCGCGAAGTAGAAGAACGGCAGCTTGCTGCGCCGGAACTGGAACAAGAGCCAGGAGTCCGCCCTGACCGGCACGTTGATGCCGAGCGCCGCTCCGGCCCAGTCCCAGTTGAGGAAGAGCAGATAGGCGCTCTCGGCGATCACGATGGTGGCGATGGCGAAATAGTGGCCGCGCAGCCGAAAGGTCGGATAGCCGAGCGCCAGCGCGATCGTGGCCGAGATCGCCCCGCCCGCCACCATCCCGAACCACGGCACGACGCCGAGCTTGGTGAACAAGAGCGTCGTCGTGTAGGCGCCGAGCCCGAAATAGAGCGCATGGCCGAGCGAGATCTGCCCGCAATAGCCGCCGAGAATGTTCCAGCTCTGCGACAGCGCCGCATACATCAGCGTCAGGACCAGGATGTTCAGGACGTAGACGTCCTTCACGACCAGCGGCAGGCACGCCGCCGCGACCGCGAGCAGGGCCGCGATGAGGAGCGCGCGGCGACGCGATGACGCAAAGGAGGCGGCGTCCATCACAACGACCCGAACAGGCCGCGCGGCCGGATGAACACGACCAGCAGATAGACCGCGTAGATGCCGAGCGATTTCAGCGACGGCGGCAGGACCAGCGCGGTCGTCGCCTCGACCAGGCCGACGATCATGCCGCCCGCGAAGGCCCCGAACACGCTGCCGAAGCCGCCGAGCGCGACCGTAACATAGGCGATCAGCGCGAACGACGCGCCGACATCGGGATAGATGTAGAAGAAGATCGCCATCACGGCGCCGGCGAGGCCGACCAGCGCGGCGCCGAGCCCCCAGCCAAGCGCGAACACCCGGTTCTTGTCGATCCCGACCAGCGCGACCGCGCCGGCGTCCTCGCGCGTCGCCTCGAGCGCGCGGCCGAAGTCGGTGTGGTGGATCAGCAGGTAGAGGCCGGCGAAGGCCGCAACCGAGATCAGCGCGCCGGCGAGCTGCGGCTCGGGCAGGAAGATGCCGGCGACCGCCAGGGTCTTTCCGCCGAGCCACGAGCTCGGGATGCTGCGATAGTCGGGCGTGAGCAGGAGCTGCGCCAGCCCGCGCATCACGATCGCAAGGCCGAAAGTGGCGAAGATCTGCACCATGCCGACATTGGTCCTCGCCCGCATGGCAAAGCGCACCACGCCGAGATAGGCGAGCGCGCCGAAGCCGAACATCGCGAATGCGACCAGCGGCGCCGCGATCAGCGGGTCGAGCAACGCGAACGTCGCAAAGCCGAGCGTCGCGTACATCGCGGCCATCAGGAATTCGCCGTGCGCGAAGTTGACGACGTCCATCAGGCCGAAGATGAGCGCGAGCCCGACCGCGATGAGGCCGTAGAGCAGCCCCATCAGGAGGCCGCTCGCGAGCGACTGGATGATCGTTTCGGCGGTCATGGAGCGACGCGCAGAGCGGAATGAACTACGGTTGAACCGCTCGTCCCCGCCCTCGGGTCCGGCCTTCGGCCGGCCCAAGGATAAACTACAGCGGGGACCCAGTTCTTTGGTCCGTGACTCGGCCCCTGGATTCCCGCTTTCGCGGGAATGAGCGGAGAGCAGCTAACGCAGATCATGCCTTGTTCATCGGCCACACCGCTTCCGCGATCGCGCCGGCCGGCGGGAAGATGGTGACGAACCGGCCCTTGATGTACTGCTGCAGCACCGGGTCGCAGTCGTTGTTCTGTCCGTTCTCGTCGAACTTCACGTCCTTCCACGGCATGATGGTCTTCTCGCCGGGAATGTTGGTCGCCGCCAAGGCGTCGCGGATCTTCTCGCCGTCGGTCGATTTTGCGCGGTCGATCGCGTCGGCGAGCACGAGCATGGCCGTCACCTCGCGCGAGGTGAGATCGTTGAGGTCCTTGCCCGAGCGCTTCTTGTACATCTCGTTGACGATGCCGACGGCGGGACGCTTCTGCGCGAGGTCGAGCGAGAAGCTCGCGCGCGAGATCAACCCCTCGAGCTTGTCGCCGACCGCATCGTAGAGCGCCTTCTCGGAAAAGCCGGCATCCTGCGCGACGATCGCCTTCGGCTTGTAGCCGAGCTCGCTCATCGTCTTCACCAGGAGAATGCCGTCCGTGGTGTAGCTCGACGGCATCAGCACGTCGGCGTCGGCGGCCTTGAGTTGCTGCACCTCGGCGCTGAGCGAAGGGGTATTGGCCCGGTACTTGATGGCGGTCACCACCTTGTAGCCGCGCTCCTTGGCGAGCGCCTGCTGGGCGTTGGCCGAGTCGGTGCCAAAGATCGTATCCTCGTGGAACAGCGCGAGCGTCTCGATCTTCACGCCTTTCTTGCGCAAGTCATCGAAGAAGTCGAACATCGCCTTGGAAAACATCTCGTCATGCGCGGCGGCGCGGAAGAAATATTTCAGGCCGCGGCGATGCAGGCTCGGCGACGAGTTTTCCGCCGAGAGGAACGGCGTCTGGTAGCGCTCGGCCGTCTGGCTGACGGTCACCGCGACGGCGCTCTGATAGGTACCGATCAGGGCCGCGACCTTCTCCTGCGTGATCAGCCGCTCAGCTTCGGCGCGGCCCTTCTGCGGATCGCTCTGGTGGTCGGCGACGACGATGCGCATCTTGGCGCCGCCGAGGCCCGGCAGGCCCGGGCCCTTCGCCATGATGAGGTCAAGACCGGTATCGTTGTTGATGATGTCGAGCGCGGTGTTCATGGCGTGCGTCGCATCGACGCCGATCTGCGCGTTGGCGCCGGACATCGGATAGGTCGCGCCGATCACGACATCGCCCTCGGCGCGGGCGGCGGTCGAAAGCACCGCGGCGGATGCAACGCCTCCGATCAGGGCATCGCGGCGGGTCATTGTCATGAATGGCTCCTTGGCACTCGAACCACGGGTTGGCGCTCAAAGTCGTCTGCGTTCCAAGCCACCTGCGAGGAGCAAACGGCGTGCCGCGCGGCCTTCGTTCCGACCGCGGCAAACCGCCCGAGCATGAAAATTCGCGACAGTCATGCGGCGGCCGGCATTGACCCTGGCGAAAGCGCCATTTGCCGCCAGGGTGACTGCCTGAGGCATCAAATCATCTGCCTAGAAAATGGGCAACTCACCGGATCGACCCATTGCCGCCCAGGCCCGGCGCCGGTCACGCCACCCCCGGTCACGCCACCGTGTAGCCCTGTTCGCGATCCTTCAGGCGCGCGGACACCTCCCGTTCGTCCGGCGGCCCAAGACCGCCGCCCCCGGAGGTCACCAGGCGAACCACATCGCCTTGGCGCAGCGGCATGTTGGAAATCTTCGAATGCAAGGCTTGCGCCTTGCCCTCCCGCACGAGCGCGAGACTGCCCGCGGCGCCCGGCCCGCCGCCGTCGAGCCCGAACGGGCGGTGGCGGAAGCGATCCATCTGCGCCGTGAAGGTTGCGGCCGCGCTGTCGATGCGCCAGGAGCGCGTCAGCCCGAGCCCGCCCCGATGGCGCCCGTCGCCGCCCGTTCCGGGCACGAGGCCGTATTCCATGAAGGTGAGCGGCATGCCGCTTTCGATCATCTCGATCGGGATCGAGGCGTTGTTGTGCATGCCGAACGAGTGCGCGCTGGCGCCGTCGCCGCCCGGGTGCGCGCCGCAGCCACCGACCTCGATCTCGACCAGCACGTTGCGGGCACCACCCGCCTCGCGGGTCTGGAACGAGCAGACATAGCTCACGCCGTAGTAGGCGGCCGGCAGGCGCCCGGGGACCGCTTTCGCAAGCGCCCCGAACAGCACGTTGAGCAGCACGTGGCAGGGCGCGATGCGGTGCGCGACCGGCGCCGGGTGCCGCGCCGACACGATCAGGCCCTCGGGTGCAACGATCTCGATCGGCCGGTAGCAGCCGGCATTGGGCGCCATCGGCCGGTCGGCCGCCGCCACGATGGCGAAATAGACCGCCGACGAGGCCGAGCCGAGCGTCGCATTGATCGGGCCCTGTACCTCGGCGTCGGAGCCCGAGAGGTCGACCACCAGCCGGTCCCCCGCGACGGTGATCCGCGCATGGATGCGCACCGGCCGCGCCAGGTCGATGCCGTCATCGTCGAGGAAGTCCTCGAACTCGTAACTGCCATCCGGGATCGCGCGAATCGACGCGCGCATCGCCGCCTCCGAGGCGTCGAGCATCGCGGCGCAGGACGCCACCAGCGTGTCGGCGCCGTAGCGCGCCGCCAGGATCTCGACCGCGCGCGCGCCGACGCCGAGCGAGGCGATCTGCGACTGCAGATCGCCCATCACGATCGCGGGCTGACGCACGTTCTGCGCGATCAGCCGCCACAGCGTGTCGTCGCGCACGCCCTTGCGGAACAGCCACGAGGGCGGGATGCGCAGGCCCTCCTGGTAGATCACGGTCGCGCTCGCCGCGTAGCTGCCCGGCGACATGCCGCCGACATCGAGGTGGTGGCACAGCGTCCCGACGATGGCGACGCGCCGGCCGCCGGAGAACACCGGGCGCAGCGCGACGATGTCCGGCAGGTGCTGGCCGCCGCAATAGGGGTCGTTGGCGATGATGACGTCGCCATCCTCCCACTGCTCGGCCGGAATGAAGCGATCGATGATCGCCTGGAGAAAATAGCTCATCGAGTTGAGGTGCTGCGGGATGCGCGCCGACTGCGCGACATTGTTGCCGTCGGCGTCGAAGATCGCGGTCGAATAGTCGAGCATCTCGCGCACGATGGTCGAGCGGCTGGTGCGCCACATGGTCACGTCCATGTCGGCGGCCGCCGCGGTGAGCGCGTTGCGCAGCACCTCGAGCTCGATCGGATCAAGCGCGGTCATGGCTTCGCCTCCGTGCGGCTCGCCACCAGGTGGCCGTCGGTCCCGCGGACGAGCGACCAGCCGGGCGCCAGATAGACGGTCGTGTAGTCCTCCTCGACGATCGCCGGTCCGGCGAGGTGGGCCGTGCTCCCGATGGCGTCGCGCCGCCAGGTCGGCACCTCGCGCCAGCCGGCATCGACGAACACGCGCCGGCGGCCCGTGGCGCGGTCGGCCGCAGGCGCGACGCCGTCTGCGAGGAGCTTCGGGCGCGCCAGCCGGCCGATCGCCGCGAGCCGCAAGGTGACCAGCTCGACCGTGTCATCCGGATTGGCGTAGGAGAACCGCTGCGCGTGCATCGCATGAAAGCGATCGCGGATCTCCGCGATGCCGGCTTCGTCCGCGGACGCGTCCCCCCAGGGCACGGTCAGCTCGAAAGCCTGGCCGCGGTAGCGCAGGTCGGCCGAGAGAGCGAAATGCCGCTGGCTCGCCGGAATGCCGTCCGTGGCGAGCCGCGCCTCTCCCTCGGTCCTGAGCTCGTCGAAGCATGCCCCGACCCAGCCTGCCGCAGCGGCGTCGAACAGGCGCACGCCGGATCGGCCGAAGGCGTGCTCGATATCGGCGGTGAGGATGCCACGCGCCGAGAACGTGCTGGCATCGACCGGAAAGACGATGCGGCGAATGCCGAGCTCGTCCGCCACCGCGCAGGCGTGCACCGACCCGGCGCCGCCGAAGCTCAACAGCGTGAAATCGCGCGGATCGAGGCCCTTCTCGAACAGGCTGACGCGGATCGCGGCTGCAAGGTTGGTGTTGGTCAGGCGCAGAATGCCGGCAGCGGCGGCGTCCGTGTCGAGCCCGAGCGGCTCGCCGGCACGCGCGCCGATCGCGGCGCGGGCGGCCGCGGCATCGAGCGCCATGGCGCCGCCGAGGAAGTAGGCCGCGTCGAGCCGGCCGAGCACCAGGTTGGCATCGGTGACGGTCGGCTCGGTGCCGCCGCG
>Ga0187784_10000852_pt1 | contig 23458 bp, 25 predicted proteins | sample 1015_SJ02_MP15_2_FD_132964 | JGI IMG/M metagenome (GOLD analysis project Ga0187784, IMG submission 132964) | Tropical peat soil microbial communities from peatlands in Department of Meta, Colombia - 1015_SJ02_MP15_20_MG | ecosystem: Environmental > Terrestrial > Soil > Wetlands > Peat | place... | reverse complement strand
GCAGATCGAGAGTCCCCCTCTCCCGACCGAGTTCGCTGAGATTCCTGCGACGCCCTCTCCCACGAGGGGAGAGGGCAAACATGACTGGCGCCGTCGATTCAAACTCAATCCATCTTGCTCTAGTGGCGCGGGTCAGGCCGCGAGCGAGCGCCGGTCGGCCGCCGCGAGGGCCTCGGCGAGCCGCTCGCGGTCGAGCGGCTTGACGAGAAAGTCGTCCATGCCGGCCGCAAGGCAGGCGTCGCGGTCCTCCCCGAACGCGTTCGCGGTGAGCGCCACGATCGGCGTGCGCGGCGCCGCACGGGCCGCCTCGAGGGCGCGGATGCGCCGCGTCGCCTCGATGCCGTCCATTTCGGGCATCTGCACGTCCATCAGGATGCAGTCATAGGGCACGCCGGCGTCCTGCGCCGCCAGGTAGCTTTCGACCGCGGCTGTGCCGGTCGGCGCGACGGTCACCCGATGGCCGAGCCGGGCGAGCAGCGCGCGCGCCAGCAGCGCGTTGATGTCGTTGTCCTCGGCGACGAGGATCGCGCGGCCTTGCGGCGCGACCGTGCGCCGCGCCTCGTCCGCCGCCAGATCATTGTCGGCGAGCGCGGACGCGCCGTCGAAGCGCGCCGCAAGCGATGCGGTGCGCACCGGCTTGACCAGATAGCCGGTGAAGCCGGCCTCGCGCAGGAGGGGGAGCTCGTGGCGCTCCGCCGGCGTCAGCAGGACGAGGCGGCGCGGCACCTGCGCGGCGTCGCGGGCGAGCGCGCTTGCCGCCTCGAGGCCGAGCGCGCGGTCGATCATCAGCGCATCCCAGGGCTGCTCGGGCAGGATCGCGCGCGCGACCGCCGCGTCCGGCACCAGGCAGGTGCGCGCGCCGAAGCGGCCGAGCTGCTGCGCGACCAGCGGTGCCTCGATCACCGAGGACGCGACGATCAGGATCGCCTGTCCGGCGAGGTTGGGCAGCGGCACCTGCTCCTCGTCGTCGCCGGCGCGGCCGAGCGGCACGGTGAAGCGGAAGACGGCGCCTTCGCCGGGCAGGCTCGCGACCGTCAGGGCGCCGCCCATGCGCTCCACGATGCGGCGCGAGATCGCAAGCCCGAGGCCGGTGCCGCCGAATTTGCGCGTGGTGCCGCCATCGGCCTGCTCGAACTCCTCGAAGATGCGCGCCTGCGCCTCGGGCGCGATCCCGATGCCGGTGTCGCGCACCAGGAAGCGGACGGCGTCGGCCTCCTCGGCCAGCTCCGCCGTGACCGCGACGCCGCCCGCCGGCGTGAACTTGACGGCGTTGCCGGCGAGGTTGAGCAGCACCTGGCGCAGCCGGCTCGCGTCGCCGACGACGCGCGCCGGCAGGCGGGGGTCGACCGATGCGGCGATTTCGAGGCCCTTCGCCTGCGCGCGCGGCGCGAGCAGCTCCACGGTCTCCTCGATCAACGCGACGAGCGCGAACGGGCGCGCCGCAAGGTCGAGCCGGCCGGCTTCGATCTTGGAGAAATCGAGGATCTCCTCGATCAGCGACAGCAGCGTGTCGCCCGAGGTCTTGATCGCCTGCGCGTAGGTCGTCTGCTGCGGCTGCAACGGCGTATCGAGCAGGAGCTCGGCCATGCCGAGAATGCCGTTCAGCGGCGTGCGGATCTCGTGCGACACCATCGCGAGGAAACGGCCCTTGGCGCGGTTGGCGCTTTCGGCCTGATCGCGCGCCTGCGCGAGCGTGCGCTCGCCCTGCGCGCGGTCGGTGACGTCGCGCCCGACGCTCTGCATCTCGCCCTCGCCGCTGACGGCATCGCGAATGACGACGTCGCGCCAGGCGATCCAGCGCGGCCCGTCGGCGGTCGCGATCTTCTGGTCGTGAAGGCGCGTGCCGTCGGGCCGTGTCGTGATCGGGCCCTGTTCCAGCACCGTCGGCTCGGTCGCGGCCGGCGCGGCGAGGCGGCGATAGGCGTCGTTCGCGTAGGTGATGGCGCCGGCGGCGTCGCGCCGCACGACGAGGTCGCCGAGCGCCTCGAGGAACGTGCGGCTGCGCTCGGCGGATTCCTTGAGCTCCCAGTTGCGGTCCTCGAGCGCCTCGACCTCGGCTTCGAGGCGCGCGAGGTTCGCCGCCTGCAGCCGCTGGCGTCGCGCCATCAAGGCGAGCACGCCGCACGCCACGATGAGGAGCGCGCCAGCGATCGTCGCCGCAACGCTCGCGTTGAGGCTCGCGAAGGCGGGCTCGCCCGCGACCCACGGGATGGTCAGATAGAACGCCAGGATCACCACCGCGACGCGCGCCGCAAGCGCGGCCATGCGCCGACGCGAAGGCGCGTGCATGCGCGCGCTGCTGCGAGGAGGAGCCATCGACGCCCGACCGTTGAGTGCGTATCCCGGCGCCGATTTCACGCCATGAATCTTGCGATTCCCCTTGAGTCGCGCGTTGCGGCGCGAGACGGCGCGATCAGGGTTTACGGGTGATTAAGGCGCTGGTTGCAATTCGATCGGTTGGCCGATGCCGGGGCAATTGTGCAGCCGCAAACAGCGCCGCGGCGGTCTCCGGCGCGAGCGCGGTCTCGCGCAGATAGATGCGGTAGTCGGCGGGCGTCGTCGCGGTCGCGAAGCCGACCGTCAGGTCGGCGGCCGGCGCGGCGGGGTCGATCCGCACCGTTCGGACGCTGCCGTCCTCGCAGCGCGCCGCATCATCGCCGATCAGGACGAGATCGGCCGTATCGATCGAGCCGCTGAGCGCAACGCGAATGTCGGGTGCGACGGCGGCCGGATCGAGCCGGATCGTGTAGTCGGCGCGCTCGCCGGGAGCCGCCGTCCGATAGCGCGCACCGGCGATCGTGATGCACGCCGCGCGCGAGGAATGCCCGATGAAGTCGAAGGTCTGGGCCGGCGCCGGCAGCACGCACCCGGCCAGCACGAGAACGAAAAGTCGACGCGCCACTTTACACCACCCCGCGCCACCCGCATCGGGCGCCCACGGGAAGATGTTACCGGCTTATAGTTACCAAGCGCTGAAGCGGGCGCTCGCTCAGGCGGCCGGCTCGCGCGGCGCGATGCTCTCGACCAGGTCGACCACGGCGCGCTGCACCCCGCTGTGCGGAATGCGCGAGAAGGCGCGCAAGAGGCGCAGCGAATAGGAGGTGTCGAGGAAGCCGAGGATCTCGCGCGTGTCCTCGCCGCCGGGATCGGTGGCGCCGAAGAAGAACGAGACCGGGACGTCGAGCGCCTCGGCGACGCGCACGAGCCGGCCGGCGCCGACGCGGTTGACGCCCTTCTCGTATTTCTGCACCTGCTGGAAGGTGACGCCGAGCAGGTTGCCGAGCTCGGTCTGCGACATGCCCTTCGCCATGCGCCGCGCGCGGATGCGCTGGCCGACCTCGACGTCGTGCGGCGTCGTGCTCTTGGCCTTGGATTTCGCGTTCGTCATCCCCCGTCGCTCCCCTCGGAAAGGGCCGGTTGTGCCGGCTCCACCCCTGATCGAAGTTTCGGTTGCCGCAACGGCGATTGACTACCGTGAATGCAACTTTACGCACCGCTGGGTTGCGGGGCGTCCGGGCGGATATCGGGGCGGGAGGCGATCCGGTAGCGCGTTCGGGTCAACCCGCGCATATCCCGGAAAAGGCCTGTCCCGGACTCGATCCGGGATGGATCCCGGTTTTCCGAGAAGGATATGCGCCAACGCAAGACTCTAACGCACCGCTCGCACGATCGGCAGATTGAGCAGCGTTGAATTCACTTGCGGCGCGTGGGCCTTTGCGAGCTCACGCGGGTGAATGAACGCGTCGCCGAACCAGGGGTACCGCTTGGGGTCGAACAGCGTCTTCAGCCAGTCGATGAACACCGATACGCGCGGCGTGCTGCGCGCGTCGGGGTGGTAGGTCATCCAGATGTCGACGTGATAGCGGATGCCGACGTCGACGGGGACGAGATCGGTGCCGATCGCCGCGATGTAGGTTGGCAGCGGCCCGATCCCGATTCCGAATTCGATCGCGCAGGCGAGCGCCGTGCTGGCGTTGGTCCTGATCGCGACGACCCCTTCGATCGTCGGCAGATCGAGGATGCGCTGCAACCCGCCCTCTTCGACCTGCGGCGCGTGCTGGTGCACGATGCGGTGCTGACGAAGCTCGGCGAGGGTCTTCGGCAGGCCGTACGTCTCGACGTAGCGACGTGACGCGAACAGACAGACGTGCATCCGGCCAAGTCGCAGCGATTTGACGTCGGCGCGATCGGGTTGCTGGAGCTGGATGGCGACGTCGGTTTCCATTCGCAGCACGTCGGCGATCTCCATCGCGCATCGCAGGTCGACGATCGTGCTCGGGTGGCTTCGGTTGAAGCGCGCAAGATGCGGCATGATCCACGCCGTACCAAGGCCTTCGGTCACCGAGCAGCGTACCGTGCCGCGCGCGGTCAGATCGCGGTCGAGCCGCGCGCGCAGCGAGTGGCTCGCGTGCTCCATCTGCTGCGCGGTCGCATAGACCGAACGTCCTTCGGCGGTCAGGCTGACGCCGTCAGGAAAGCGGTGGAACAGACGGAACCCGATCGCGTCCTCGAGCCGTTCCATCCGGCGCACCACGGTGGAGGAGCTCGTGCGCAACGCCGCGGCGCTCTTGCGAAAGCTGAGCGTGCGCGCGACCACGATGAAGACGCGCAGATCGTCCCACGAGACGCGCTCGAGCAGGCCCACGCCGATGGGCTGCTCCAGTTTTGCAGCACGCCGCTCCGAAAATTTTGCCACCGCCCCGCGTACCTCCCGGCTATGCTACTTTTTAGACGATGAAATCTCACCTGGAAATTGCAGGCTTGCGCACAGCTTCAGACGAACACCACCCGGCAGCGCCCCATTGTGCGCCGCAGCAAGGCGCGCAACCCCGCGGGGCAGGTTGAAAGTGGGCGAGGGCGGCACGCGCAAGCGCCGGGCCGGCGCCGAGGATATCGAGATCGGCCGAAAGATCCGCGCGTTGCGGCTCGAGCGCGGCCTCTCGCAGACCGGTCTCGCCGACGGCATCGGCCTCACCTTCCAGCAGGTGCAGAAATACGAGAAGGGCACGAACCGCGTCTCGGCCGGTCGCCTGCAGCAGATCGCCGGGCTGCTCAACATCCCGGTGACGTTCTTCTACGATGGCGCCGGGGCGCGCGGGAGGAAGCGCGAGCCGGCGGATGCGACGCTCGCCTTCATGCAGACCAAGGGCGCGGTGCGGCTGATGCGTGCCTATTCGGAAATCGGCTCGCGCACGACGCGCTACGCGCTTGTCGTGCTGGCCGAGTCGTTGCGGGACAAGGCGAAGGGCTAGCTATAGCTAGGCCGCGCCTGAGCGCGCCGCGATCTGGTTCCAGCTGGCGCCGGTGCCGATGTCGCTCTCGGTCGCGGGCTCGCGGGTCAGGTCGAGCGGCCGCAGCCTGTTCGGCTTCGTCAACTCATTCGGGTGGATGAACTCGTCGCGGAACCAGGGGAACTTGCGTGGATCGAACATGTCGACGATCCACTCGATCGTCTTGCGGACCCTCGGAATGCGCCCGGCGTCCTGGTGGTAGGTCAGCCAGATATCGAACGGCAGCCGGAAGTCTTCGGCGATGTCGACGGGCACGAGCTCTTCGCCAATCGCGTGCACATAGGTCGGGATCCAGCCGATGCCGACGCCGCGCGATATCGCGCCGATATGGGCACTGCTCGTGTTCGTCCGCATCACGACGAAACCTTGCTGGGCCACGCCGGGGAAAAGGCGCTCGAATATTTGCGCGCTCTGCGTTTGGTCCGCGATCTGAAGTAATAAGCGGTGCTTGAGAAATTCATCCTTCGTGCGAGGAATTCCGTAGGTCTCCGCGTATGAGGGCGCCGCGAAAGGCATCGCGTGCAACCGGCCAAGCTTCACGACCTTCAAGTCGGGCGCGGAGGGTTTGATCAGCTGCACCGCTGCATCCGCCTCGAGCCGCAGCACATCCGCAGATTTCATCGCGCAGCTCAGGTCCACGAGCAGGCGCGGGAACTTTCGATGCAGCTCGACCATCCGCGGCGCGATCCAAAGCGTGCCCAGGCCTTCGGTCGCCGCCAGCTTGACTTCGCCGGACACGGTCGGGATCGCGCGATCCCGCGCCCGAACGAGCTCGAATGACACGAGCTCCATGCGCTTCGCGGCGGCGAGAATCGCTTCTCCCTCCGCGGTGACCCGTACGCCGTCGACGTGACGGGTAAGCAGGGTTGTGTTCAGCTCCTGCTCCAACTGCTCGATGCGACGCCTGAGGACGTTCACCGACAGGTAAAGATGGTCCGATGCGGACCGAAAGCTCCCGCACCGTACAACCTCAAGAAAAATCCGAACGGCATCCCAGTCGGGGTGAGGTGTGTGGCCGCGCTCTTCTTCGCGTTCCCCCAGCGGAACACCCCTGTCTGACAAAGAATGCATACCGTTCCCCGCTCTCTGTCTAAGCTTCGCAAAGAAAACAGAAGCGTACAACCCTTGGAGTAGTGATGACGATACATGATCTCCGCATGACAGGCGCCGCCAGGGCACTCCTGCGGCCGGTCCGAGAGGCCGGTCATCGATTTGGCTCCCTGAACACCGAGTTCCTGGCCAAGCGCCTGGTGGTCTTCACACCCGGCGGTGATGAAGTGGAAAAGCTCATGGCGCGCGCGCGGCGCGACATCGAGGGGCTCACGGGCACCGACGTTATTCATCGCGTGATGTCCTTCAACCCGGACTCGTTCTGGGCTATTGCGCGCCGCGACCGGTTCGACGCGCGCACGCCGTCGGGAGACGGCTTCGTTGCATTCTTGATGCTCAACGATGCGGGGGTGCGGCGCCTGATTGCCGGGACGCTCGACACCAAGGATCCGGACCTTGCCTATCTGGCGGCGCAAAATGAAAGGCCCGCCGGAATCTACATCTGGGCCTGCCACGCGCGCGGGCTCATGGTTGGCGGCGTTCCGCTCGCATTCGAGAAGATCTGGACACCGCTTTGTCGCGATGCCGACGTCTACGCCCGCGCGGTCACGGCCGACGGCGAGCGATTCCTGGGCGAGCTCGGGTTCAAGCGCGGCGCAAGCTACCAGGGGCTGAGCACGACGCGGTTACACATGTACCGCAGGTCTGACGAACCCCGAGCGGACGGACCGCTCTACGATCGCTATCGCGGCCGCACCGGGCCGCGCGACGAAACCGTGTCGGTCACGGTGGCGCGCTCGCTCGAGGACTTGATGCGCGCCACGTCGATCCGCAGCGCGGTGTACGTTGCAGAGCAGCGCTGCCCTTATGAGGAAGAGTTCGACGGCAATGATTTCTCTGCTTCCCATCTCCTCGGCTATGTCGGCGACGAGCCGGCCGGGTGCCTGCGCATCCGCTACTTCGCGGACTTCGCCAAAGTGGAACGGCTCGCGGTCCGCCGCGAGTTTCGCGGGCGCGGGGTCGCATCTGAGATGGTGCGCGCCGCGATAGAGCTCGGCCAGGCGAAAGGCTATCGGCGCATCTACGCGCACTCGCAGAAGCGCTACCTCACTTTCTGGGAGCGCTTCTCTTTCCGCACGCTCGAAGGCGGCCGTGAGTTCGCATTTTCCGACTTCGACTATGTCGAGATCATCCTCGACACGACGCGGCATCCGCAGGCGATCGCGATCGGCGTCGATCCCTACATCATGATCCGCCCCGAGGGACGCTGGCACGTGCCGGGCATCCTGGAGCGCTCCGCGATCCGCCCGGTGACGCGGCCTTCGGTCGACACGAACGAGAGGGTGCGCGCATGAGCTCGGTCATCGACCTGCGCGCCTATGTCGATCCGTCGGTGGTGCAGACGCTGGTGCTGGTCGACCTGCAGCAGGAATATATCGCAAGCCCGCGTGTTCTCGCTCTCGAGAATGCCAAGGGCGCGCTTGCCAATTGCCGCGCTGCGCTCGCGCATGCGCGCGCCATGGGGCTGCCGGTCGCCTTCGTGCGCTGGATCGACCGCTCCGCGCTGTTCAACAAGGCGACGCGCTTCTCGCGCTGGATCGAGGGTTTCGAGCCGCATGGCGTCGACATGGTGTTCGAGCGCAACCGGCCGTCCTGCTATGCGAGCGCCGACTTCGCCGAGGTGATGGGCGCCGGCGGCGGGAGTTTCGTGCTGGCCGGCTTTGCCGGGGAGGCCGCCTGTCTTGCGACTGCCATCGACGGCTTCCATCGTGGGCACCGCATCACCTTTTTGGCTGATGCGTCGGCGAGCCATGCGCTGGATGATGTGGCGGCGGCCGATGTGCATCGCGTGGTCGCGAACCTCGCCGCGCTCTACGGCGAGGTGACGACGACCGGCAACTGGATCGCGCGCAGCACGCGCCGCAGGAACTGGATGGGGCAGGGCGATGAGCACGAACAGGGCCGATTTGCTTGACGAGGCGCTGGCGGCGCTCGATCGCCTGATCAAGCTCGCGCAACGCGAGGGTTACGGCGCCAGCGTGCAGTTCCTGGCGATGGCGCGGACCCAGCTCTTGATCGACGTTCACGGCATCACGGATGCCGAGTTCCGCGCCTTCTGCGACTGGCTCGACGGCAGAAAACCGCCGCGGGAGAAGGACCGCCGCGCCGGCGCGAGCCGCCTGCGGCGCGACGGGCACCTGCACGGCATGCGCCGCGCCTGGCTCTGTCCGGAAGGCGCTGCGGCACTGCGTCGCAGCCTGCGGCGGGCCGGGCGGACGGGGCGCTAGTCCGCCGCCCCATTACGCCGCGCGCCGCACCTCGTCGGCGAGCGCCCGGTAGGACAGCGCCTCGGCGAGGTGCACGCGGCTGATCGTCTCCGCGCCATCGAGGTCGGCGAGCGTGCGCGCGACGCGCAGCACGCGGTGATAGCCGCGCGCCGAAAGCCGCATCGCTTCCGCCGCATCGCGCACCAGCGCCATGCCGGCCGCGTCGAGCGCGGCGACCTGTTCGAGCGCGGGCCCCTGCGCCTGCGCGTTGAGGCGAATGCCTCCCAGCCCGAGCGCCGCATAGCGCGCCGCCTGCACCTCGCGCGCGCGTGCGACGCGCGCCGCGACCTCGCGGCTTCCCTCCGCGGGCGCGGGAAGGATCAGGTCCGCGGCGGTCACCGCCGGCACCTCGATGTGCAGGTCGATGCGGTCGAGCAGCGGGCCGGAGAGGCGGCCCTGATAGTCGGCGACGCAGCGCTCGTTCGCGCCGCGCCGGCAGTGATAGCCGGGATCGGCCGCCTTCCCGCAGCGACACGGATTCATCGCGCCGACCAGCATGAAGCGCGCCGGATAGGTGGCGCGATAATTGGCGCGCACGATCGTCACCTCGCCGCTCTCGAGCGGCTGGCGCAGCGAGTCGAGCACCGCCGGCTGGAACTCGGGGAATTCGTCGAGGAACAGCACGCCGTGATGCGCGAGCGAAATCTCGCCCGGCCGCGCGCGCAAGCCGCCGCCGACCAGCGCCGGCATGCTGGCGGAATGATGCGGCGCGCGGAACGGGCGCGCATTGGTGAGCGCGCCTTCCTCGATCTCGCCCGCGACCGAGGCGATCATCGAGACTTCGAGCAACTCGGAAGGCGAGAGCGGCGGCAGGATCGAGGGCAGCCGCGCGGCGAGCATCGACTTGCCGGCGCCGGGCGGGCCGACCATCAAGAGATTGTGCCCGCCGGCGGCCGCGATCTCGAGCGCGCGCTTGGCGCTCTCCTGGCCCTTGATGTCCTTGAGGTCGAGCGGCGCGCTCGCGATCTCGCGGATCTTAGGGCGTGGGCGCATCAGCACCTGCGTGCCCTTGAAGTGGTTCGCGAGCTGGATCAGCGAGGCGGCCGCGACGATCTCCATCTCGGGGCTCGCCCAGGCGGCCTCCGGTCCGCACCCGTAGGGGCAGATCAGTCCCTCCTGGCGCGCGTTCGCCCCGATCGCGGCCGGCAGCACGCCGGCGACCGGCGCAATCGAGCCGTCGAGCCCGAGCTCGCCGAGCACCGTGTAGCCACTGATCGCGTCCTGCGGGATCGCGCCGATCGCCGCCATCAGGCCGAGCGCGATCGGCAGGTCGTAATGGCTGCCTTCCTTCGGCAGGTCGGCCGGCGCCATGTTGACGGTGATGCGGCGTGCGGGCAGCGCGAGGCCGGAGGCGATCAGCGCGGCGCGCACGCGCTCGCGCGCTTCCGACACTGCCTTGTCGGGCAGGCCGACGACGTTGAACGCCGGTATCCCGGGAGCGACCTGCACCTGCACGTCGACGGCGCGCGCCTCGATCCCCTCGAACGCAACGGTCGCGACGTGCTGGACCATGCCCTGCCCCTCGCGCGTGATCCCGAAAAGTGGACCCCGGTTTTCGGAAAAGATCACGCGCCGCCAACAGTTCTTACTATCGCAGGGTTGTGCACAACGAGGGGATTATGGAGTTGACAAACCCAGCCCTAAGGGCGCTAATGGGGTGTCCCCAACCAGCAAGGGAATGTCATCCGGCGCTGCCGGAAGGGCTGCATGGCTAAAGACTATCGCGGGTTCGTGCGCCGAATCCGGCAACTGTATTTTATCTACCACTTGCTCCCGACGACTTGGCAGCTCGCCATTGTCGGAGTGCTAAGCGCCGTGGGCTCGTACCTCGGGTTCGAGGCTGGCGGCCTATTCTACGCATTCATAGGCCTAGTGGTCGCGTTCGCGACAAGTGCAATGGGCATCTTTTTCGTTCTTATGATCTCAAGAAGTACAACGACTTACATGAAGATTGGAATCGGCGGGATAGGTATCGGGAATGTAGCCGCTGACATAAAACTGAATGTTGTCAAAGAGATTTACGCGATCACCTTGCAGGTGAGTGTTCAGAACACCGGGGTGAGAGATGTTTGGTTCAAGGTACTTCGTTCCGACCTCTCTATTTTGAATACCGTCAATCAAGACGCCAAGATATCTGATGATCTTCACTTAGTCCCGACGGGCTTTCCGCAACTCTTGAATATTGCCACCATCGAGCACATCAAAGTTCCAAAATACGATCCGGGTCCTCACGGGAGGAGTCCTATTGTTGGGAAACTGAAACTCGAATTGGCTTATGGATCTAGAAAAGACCACCTCTCATACGATTTCGAGTACGAGGCCGATCTAACTCTGACTTGGAATATTACAACGACCGAAAAGAGCAGTCGGCAAAATGCGCAGTTCGCTGTAATGAACAGCATCAAACGAAACAGCCACGGCCATCGCCATGGCAGTTAGTCCCAGCCCCGCTATGCGCCGTCGCTCTTCGCGGGCGCTTTCGCAACGCGCCTCAGGGCGTCGTTGAATTTATTCTCGTCCTCGTCCACCTGGTGCTCGCGGGCGGCTTGGCGAAATTTGTCGATTTGGCGCTTGCTGCCGCTATCGTCCGTCGTCTTGGGGCGGTCTGAGTTTTTCGTGCTCATTCGTGCGAACCATTTCGTTGATGCGCTCGGTCAACAGGAATCGTGCCACGTCCGTTTCCTTCGTGCCGAGCGTCGTATGTTTCGCTAGGTAGCTCAAGTACCTGTAGACAACCGGCGACACACTTACCGGCATTGAGACAGCCTTTTCCTCGTCAGGCATGCAACTCACTCGTCCACAATTTTCGTGATTTTTCGCGAAAATTTCTTGAGGACCGAGCTTAGCGCATGTACGGTGCGCTGGCGATTCGGCGTGACTCCTTGCTTGGGTCTGCGCCAAAATGGCGGAAGCGGTCCGGCGCCAACCGAACCGCTTCCAGCGCATCGCGAGGCGGGGTTTCGATTTAGGCGTCGGCCCCGTCCGCTCTGCTCTCGGCTCGACCCGTCGGCCGAACCTCGATACAATCATGTCTAGCTGATTTGTGCGCTATCGCAAAGCAACGGCTAGCGCTTTACCCAGAAATCGAACGCAAGCTGTAGCGGTTCCGCCGCCTTCGTCGGCCTATGCCGACGCCTACTCGGCCGCGGTGACGTTAGGATTTCGATAGGTCAGCCGCTTGCCGCGAATACCCTTTAACGCCGCGTCCGAGCGAGCCTGATCGTCTACGCCTAGCGCGACGCGGTGCGAGTAGCGGAAAGAATATTCCGCGACGTACCTGTGCAAATGCTTCTCGCTGCAGTGCTGATAGACGCCGCGCATGCCGCGCTTGAAGATCGAGAAGAAGCCCTCGACCGTATTGGTAGTGATCAGCTTCTCGCCATCGCGACGGACGTATTCGTCGGCGCTGTGGTTCACGGTGTCGTGGCCAGCAAAGAACCGCCCGACGTTCTGATACCAAGTGGCGTCATCGGTCATGACGACGCTTTCACGGTGAATGTTCGCGCGCAGGATCGGGATCAGATCGCCCTGAGCCGTGCCCGCAACATGAAACGTGCGGGACTCGCCGCCGCGTTCAACGAGGCTCAGCACGACGTTCATGTACGCCGTGCCCTTGTCCTTCTTGCCCGCGCCTTCGACCTTGCCTTGCCACGTCTCGTCAACCTCAACGATCTCGCCCGGACCGCCCATCATCGGCGGTGCAAGGCGGCCGTCGCGCATCGCTTCGCGAATGCGATGCGCCAAAAACCACGCGCTCTTGTAGTCGATCTCCAGCGCGCGATGCAGTTGATGCGCGCTGATGCCCTTCTTGCTGGAGGCGAGCAGGAAGACCGCCTGCAGCATCTTGTGCAGCGGAATATGTGCGTCTTCGAAAACGGTGCCGACCTTGGCGGTGAACTGCTTGCGACAGGCGTAGCACTTCCATAGGCCGTGCCGCTCAACGCCCTCAGGGTTCTTCTTGGACGGCTTGGAGCGGACGCCTTGGAGCTTGCCAGCGTTGTCGATCACGCCACAGTGCGGGCACACGACGCCGCCGGCCCAAACGATCGACTCAAGGTGCTCGAAAGCGGCCTTTTCGTCCCGGAAGTATTTCTTGCTGAGGATCGACATGGCTAACCCCTTATGCAGTCAACCATACCCCGTCAGGCTGGGTTTGTCAACTCCATAATCCCCGCACAACGATCAAGAACATTTGCAGAACAAACGGAACTGGGCTACGGTGGGGCCACTTTAAGCTTTCGTTAAGGCAAGGCTTCGTTCAGGTCCCGGAGGTTGCCGCATGATCGATCTTCAACAGGTTGAGGCCGAATTGAGCTGCGCGCGGCGCGCCCGCCTCGCGGTCGAGGCGGCCGAGCATGAGATCGAGGCGCTCGTGCACGACATGCAAAGCCAGGACTGGCAGCGCGTCGCACTGGTCGATGCGCTGATGGACGAGAGCTACGATCCGCATCTCTTCCATCGCAAGCACTAGCCAGCACGTGGCGTAGCGCACGCGCGCGAAAGCGCGTTCAATGCGGGCGAGGAGCTCGTCGCCCGTGGCCGCATCCGACAGCATCGCATCCAAGGCTTGGCCCGCGCTCGCCTATGCGGACTGGCAGGACACCTGCAACACGCTGCATCTATGGACGCAGATCATCGGCAAGGTGAAGCTCGCGCTCGCGCCGATGGTGAATCACTGGTGGGGCATCGTGCTGTTCGTCACCGCGCGCGGGCTGACCACGGGCGCGATGCCGTATCGCGGCCGCGTGCTGCAGATCGATTTCGATTTCTGCGCCCACATGCTGGTCCTTCGGACCAGTGACTCGCGCGAGCAGCGCATCGCGCTCGCCTCGATGACGACGGCCGACTTCTACGCCGCCGTGACGAATGCGCTGCGCGCGCTCGACGTCACGATGCCGATCTGGACCATGCCGGTCGAGATCGAAGGCGCGGTCCCGTTCGAGCAGGATCGTCAGCACGCAAGCTATGATGGCGCGGCGGCGCAGACCTTCTGGCGCCAGCTGGTGCAGGCCGAGCGCGTGTTCAACATTTTCCGCGCGCGCTTCCTCGGCAAGACGAGCCCGGTGCATTTCTTCTGGGGCTCGTTCGATCTCGCGGTCACGCGCTTCTCCGGCCGAACCGCGCCGCCGCTCAAGTCGAACAATACCCCGAACGTCGCTGCCTGGGTGATGAACGAGGCCTATTCGCATGAATGTGCGAGCGTCGGCTTCTGGCCCGGCAATGGCGGCTATGGCCGCGCCGCCTTCTATGCCTATGCGTATCCGGAGCCGGAGGGTTTTGGCGCCGCCCCGGTCGTGCCGCCGGGCGCCGCCTACAATGCGGGTGTCGGTCAGTTCCTGATCGATTACGACGCGATCCGCGCGGCCGCGTCGCCCGACGATGCGCTGCTCGGTTTCTGCCAGAGCACCTACGAGGCGGCGGCGAACCGCGCCAAATGGGATCGTGGCGCGCTGGAGCGGGCCACACGCTGAGGCGCGTTCCCCCTCTCCAACTCGCCGCCGCAAGCGGGGGAGAGGGCCCTCCGTGCTTGCCGAGCCGCCAGCGCCTTCGTCGAGCTCAGCCAGCCTTCCGCTTCGCCTCGATCTTGTCCCACACCAGCTTGGCGATATCGGGTCCGCCGACATTCTTCACCGCGCGAATGCCGGTCGGCGAGGTGACGTTGATCTCGGTGAGCCAGCCGCCGATCACGTCGATGCCGACCAGCAGCAGGCCGCGTTCGCGCAAATGCGGTCCGAGGCGCTGACAAATCTCGCGCTCGCGCGGCGTAAGCTCCGTCTCCTTCGGCGAGCCGCCGCGCACCATGTTGGAGCGCAGATCATCCGCCGCCGGCACGCGGTTGACCGCGCCCGCATAGTCGCCGTCGACCAGGAGGATGCGCTTGTCGCCGTCGCGCACCGCGGGGAGGAAGGCCTGCACCACCCATTGCTCGCGAAACGTGGTGGCGAACATGTCGTAGAGCGAGCCGAAATTGAGATCTTCCTTGGTGAGGCGAAACACCGCGCCGCCGCCGTGCCCGTAAAGCGGCTTCATCACGATGTCGCCGTGCGCGGCGCGGAACGCCTTGATCTCGGCGAGGTCGCGCGTGATCAGCGTCGGCGGCATCAGGTCGGGAAACTCGGTGACGAACACCTTCTCGGGCGCGTTGCGCACATGCGCCGGATCGTTGACCACCAGCGTCGCCGGATGCACGCGCTCGAGCAGATGCGTGGTCGTGATGTAGGAAAGATCGAACGGCGGGTCCTGCCGCAACAGGATCACGTCGAGCTCCGCAAGCTCGGCGCGGCGCGCGGCGCCGAGCGTGAAGTGATCGCCGAGCGTATCGCGCACGCTCAAGGGCTGCATGGTGGCGAACACCTTGGCCCCGATCTGCGCCAGGCGGTCCGGCGTGTAGTAGCTCAACCGATGCCCGCGCGCCTGCGCCTCCAGCAGCATCGCGAAGGTCGAATCGCCGCGGATGTTGATCCGCTCGATCGGGTCCATCTGCACGGCGACGTTGAGAGTCATCCTGATACCTGTCCGAACTTACGGGATGGGTTCCGTGCGTCACTCAACTGTCGGTTAACCAATTCTTGCCCATTTACCAGCTGCCGCGCGGGATTGGCGGGTGGGGACGTTGGGATGCTGCCGAAGCTGTCGATCGCCACCAAGCTCTACATCATTTTCGCCTGCCTTGCGCTCTCGAGCTTTGCGCTGGCCGGCGTCGCGGTCATGAGCGCCCGCGCCCAGTCGCAGATGACCGCCGACTACGAGGCTTCGCTGGTCGGCACCCAGAACGTCGAGCGCGTCAATGGCCTCGTCTACGCGGTGGTGATGGAATCGCGCGGGGTCTACATGTCCCCCGACACCGCGGCAGCGAAAAAATTCGGCACCGGCCTGCTTAAGTTCAACGACCAGATCGCCAGGGTGGTTGAGGACTGGAAGCGCAACGTGCACCCCGAGGATGCGGCCGATTTCGAGACCTTCGCGCAGCGGATCGCGAAGTTCATCGAATTCCGCAAGGAGCTGGTGCGGCTCGGCACCGAGGTCAGCCCGGCGAAGGGGCGCGAATGGGGCGACAACGACACCAATCGCGACGTCCGCAGCGCGCTCAACAAGGATCTCGAGAAGCTCGCGGCAAACTACGACGCGCGCAGCAAGCGCATCTACGCCGAGCTCGACGCGCGGCTGCACCGCACCGTCTGGCTGCTGAGCGCGCTCGCTCTGACCGCGCTTGCGCTCGCCGGCGTTGGCGCCGCCATCATCTGGTGCTCGGTGACGCGCCCGCTCGGCGCGATCACGCGCCTCACTGAGGCGGTCGCGGCCGGCGTCAAGGATGTCAGCGTGCCGTATCGCGAGCGGCAGGACGAGATCGGCGCGCTCGCCCGCTCGGTCGGCGTGTTCCAGGATGCGATGCGCCGCAATGTCGAGCTCAACGAGACGGTGCGGCGCGACAGCGCGGCGCGTGAGGCGCAGCAGCAGCAGGTCGCGGCCGAGATCGCGCGCTTCGGCGCCGAGATCGAGCAGACCATCGCGGATCTCGAGAGCGTGTCGAAGGAGATGCTGCAAGCGTCCTCGCATCTCGGCGGCGCGGCCGACAACGCCGCCTCGCGCACCGCGGGCGCAACCGCAGCGTCGGATCAGGCGTCGGGAAGCGTGCGCGACATCGCGGCCGCGACCGAGGAGCTGTCGGCCTCGGTGATGGAGATCGACCGGCAGGTCGCGCAGTCGCGCAACGTCGCCGAGCAGGCGATCGGCGACGCCGAGCGGACCCACACCGAGATCAAGGCGCTCGATCAGGCGGCGAGCCGCATCGGCGACGTCGTCAAGCTGATCACGGCGGTCGCCGAGCAGACCAATCTGCTCGCGCTCAACGCCACGATCGAGGCCGCGCGCGCGGGCGAGGCCGGGCGCGGCTTTGCGGTGGTGGCGCAGGAGGTCAAGGCGCTCGCCGGCCAGACCGCGAAGGCGACCGACGAGATCGGCGCGCAGATCGCCGGCATGCAGCAGGCGACGGTGCGCTCGGTCGACGCGATCGGCACGATCCAGCGCACGATCGCTGAGGTCGGCAAGGTCACGGCGGCGATCGCGGCGGCGGTGACCGAGCAAGGGGGCGCGACCCGCGAGATCGCGCGCAGCGCCGAGGCCGCGGCGCAGCGCACCGCCGAGACCGCGCGCGAGGTCGCGCAACTCAACGAGGCGACCGCCGATACCCGCAAGCAGGCCGGCGACGTGAAGTCGGTCTCCGACCGGCTCGGCGTCGCGGCGGTGAGCATCCGGACGCAGATCGAGGGCTTCTTCCAGAAGCTGCGGGCGGCGTGAGCCAAGCTCGCTACTCCGACGCGTCGAACGCCGCGACGATATGCTGCGGCAGGCGCTTCGGCGCGACCAGCACGACATCGAAGCGGATGTCGCTCGTCATGTCCTCCGGATGGCTCGCAAGCCAGGCCTGCGCGGCCGCGATGATGCGCCGCTGCTGGCGCGGCAGCACCGCTTCGGCGGCATCGTCGAGCCGCTCGCGCGCCTTCACCTCGACGAACAGGAGCGTGTTGCGCCGCCGCGCCACGATGTCGACCTCGCCGACCGGGCTGCGCCAGCGCCGCGCCACGATGCGATGGCCCTTGGCGATCAGATAGGCGGCGGCGCGGCTTTCGGCCGAAAGGCCGAAGCGGAACGCAACCTGACGCTCCGACTGCCGTTCGGGCTCGTCCTCGGGCCGCGCCGCGGGCGGGCGGTCAGGTTTGCGGCGACGTGGCATCAGAGCATGATCCCGAAAAGTGGGAACCGGTTTTCGGAAAAGATCATGCTCCACCAGAATCGATCTCTTTCGCAAGCGCGAGCGCGCGGCCATACACGGTGCGGCGCGCCTCGCCGGTCGCGGCGGCGACCTCGGCGACCGCGTCCTTGAGCGTGACGCGCGTGAGCGCGGCGCGCAGCAGCGCGTCGACGTCGCCGGCCTCGGCCCTGGATTCGGGAGGCGGCGCGATCACGAGCGCGATCTCGCCGCGCGTCTCGGCGCCGGCCGCATAGTCCGCCGCAAGCGCCGCGAGCGTGCCGCGCCGCACCTCCTCGTGCAGCTTGGTGAGCTCGCGCGCGACGACCGCCTCGCGGGCGCCAAGCTGTTGCGCGAGCTCGGCCAGCGTCGCGGCAAGCCGCGCGCCGCTCTCGAACAGCACGAGCGTGGCGGGGATGCGCGCAAGCTCGGCGATGCGCGCGCGCCGCTTCTCGAGTCGCGGCGGGAGAAATCCCGCGAACAAGAAGCGGTCGGTCGGCAAACCTGAGAGGGTGAGCGCCATCAAGGCGGCCGAGGCGCCCGGCGCGGCACTGACCAGGTGGCCCGCGGCGGCCGCGGCGCGCGCAAGCTTGTAGCCCGGGTCGGAGATCAGCGGCGTGCCGGCATCGGACACGAGCGCGACCGCCTCGCCCGCCGCGATGCGGGCCAGGATTTTCGGCCGCGCGGTCTCGGCATTGTGCTCGTGATAGGGCATCAGCGGCGTTGATAGGCCGTAGTGCTCGAACAGCTTGCGCGTCACGCGCGTGTCCTCGCAGGCGACGACATCGGCAGCGGCCAGCATCTCGAGCGCGCGCAGCGTGATATCGCGCAGGTTGCCGATCGGGGTGGCCACCAGATAGAGGCCGGCTTCCAGGCGCGGCGCCTCGATCGCCCGGCCGGCGAGGACGTAGCGGCGCGGTCGGTCCTCCCGGTGCGCGCTGCGGATCGGCTTCGCCTCTCTCATGCGAGGCACTGTAAAGGTGTTGGGCTGTTCCGTCGCGTCGCTCGCAAGCTTTTGACTTAATTAAGCTTCAACCGCATTATGCAAGGATGAAGCTGTGGACTGGCGCCGCATGGCGTTCAGGGAGGGCAGCCTTGTCCCGCTTGAGGCCGGAGCAATCCTTGTCGCGTTGGCGCTTCCTGCGCGTCGCGGCCGCGGGTGGCCTGTTGTTGCTTGCCGCCGCCTGCTCGGGCATTCCCGGCGCCGACTATTTCGGACTGGGCTCGTCGCCGCCGCCCCCGCCCGCCGCGCAGCCGACCGCGGTCGGCCAGGGCCAGGTGAAGGTCGCGCTGATCCTGCCGCTCACCGCGCAAGGCAATGCCGGCGCGACCGCGCAGTCGATGCGTAACGCCGCCGAAATGGCGCTCGCGGAATTCAACAATCCCGACATCCAGCTTCTGGTGAAGGACGATGGCGGCACCGCGTTCGGCGCGCAAGCCGCCGCGCAACAGGCGGTCGCCGAGGGCGCCGAGATCATTCTCGGACCGCTGTTCGCGCAGTCGGTCAGCGCCGCCGGCCAGATCGCGCGCCAGCGCGGCATTCCGGTGATCGCGTTCTCGACCGACGCCGGCGTTGCGGCGCCGGGCGTCTATCTGTTGAGCTTCCTGCCGGAGTCCGAGGTCAATCGCGTGGTCGCCTATGCGGCCAGTCAAGGCAAGCGCGCTTTCGCGGCGCTGATCCCCGACAATGCCTACGGCACCGTGGTGCAGGCCGCGTTCCAGCAGGCGGTCACCGCCCATGGCGGGCGCGTCATCGTGATGGAGCGCTATCCGCTCGATCGCGCGCTGATGCAGGCTTCCGTGCAGCGCGTGCTGCAGGCGGCGCGGCAGTTCGACGTGATCTTCATTCCGGACGGCGCCGACTCGATTTCCCCGATCGTGCAGGCGCTCGCGACCGGCGGCGTGCGTAAGCAGCTGGTTGGCACCGGCCTGTGGGACGATCCGCGGCTCGCCGCCGAGCCCGGCGCGCAGGGCGGATGGTTCGCGGCGCCGGATCCGTCCGGCTACCGCGCCTTCGCGGGCCGCTACCGCGCGCGCTACGGGCAGGACCCGGTGCGCCCGGCGACGCTCGCCTATGACGCGGTCTCGCTCGTCGCCGCGCTGGTGAAGACGCAAGGGCAGGCGCGCTTCACCGAGGCGACGCTGACCAACGCGTCGGGCTTTGCCGGCATCGACGGGGTGTTCCGCTTCCGCCAGGACGGCACCAACCAGCGCGGCCTTGCGGTGATGCGCGTCACCAACAATGGCGGCCAGGTGATCAGCCCGGCGCCGAAGGCGCTCGCCAACGGGACGTGACCTGTGTCCCGGGCGCAGCGCAGCATGAAATGATGCGCTGCTGAACCGGGATCGTTAAAGACATCGAGCTTGGAACGGTCCCGGATCTGCGGTGCACCACCGTCAGCGCGTTTACGCGCGTCCGCGACGCGCTATGGTGGCGCACCGCGTCCGGGACACAACATCAAGCCGCCAAATCCGCCACGACGGCATCGAGGATCGGAAAGCCCGCCGGCGTGACGCGCAGGCGGCCGTCGCTCGCCTCTTCGACGAACCCCTCGGCGCGCAAGGCCGCGATGCGCGCCGCATCGAGCGGATGGCCGGCGAGCGCCGCATAGCGCTGCGGGTTGATGCCCTCGGCGAGCCGCAATCCCATCAGCAGGAATTCGTCCGCCTGCTCGGTACGCGTCAGCACCTCGTCGCTGACGCGCCCGTGGCCCTGCGCCTCGACGCGCATCAGCCACGATTCCGGGCGCCGCTCGGTCGCGGTCGCGTGGCGCGCGCCGTCGACGATCAGCCGCCCATGCGCGCCGGGTCCGATCCCGGCATATTCGTGATAGCGCCAGTAGACGAGATTGTGCCGGCACGCGGCGCCGGCGCGCGCGTGATTGGAAATCTCGTAGGCCGCAAGCCCGTGCGCGGCGCAAACCTCCTGCGTCACGTCGTAGAGCGCGCGCGCGGTCGCCTCGTCCGGCGTGATCAGCTTGCCGGCCGCATGCAGCGCCGCAAACGGCGTGTCCTGCTCGATGGTGAGCTGATAGAGCGACAGGTGCTCGGCCGCTTCGCCGATGGCGCGCGTGAGCTCGGCGCGCCAGCTCGCAACAGTCTGGCCGGGTCGCGCATAGATCAGGTCGAAGGAGGTGCGCGCGAAGTTTTCGCGCGCGATCGCGACCGCGGCGAGCGCCTCCTCGACGCTGTGCAGCCGCCCGAGCTCCTTCAGCGACGCATCGTCGAGCGCCTGCACGCCAAGCGAGACGCGATTGACGCCGGCGGCGCGATAGCCGCGAAAGCGCGTTGCCTCGACGCTGGTCGGATTCGCCTCAAGCGTCACCTCGACGTCGCGCGCGACCGACCAGTGTTTGCCGATCGCATCGAGAATCGCGCCGACCGTCGCGGGCTGCATCAGCGAGGGCGTGCCGCCGCCGAGAAAGATCGTCGCGACCGTGCGCGCGCCGATGCGCTCGGCGGTCGTGGCGATCTCCTGCGTGAAGGCGCGCAGGTAGCGCGCCTCGTCGATGCCGGCGTGGCGCACATGGCTGTTGAAATCGCAATACGGGCACTTCGAGAGGCAGAACGGCCAGTGCACGTAGACGCCGAATTCTTCCTCTTGCCCGGGCAGGGCGGGCGTCCCGCTAGCGGTGCTCAAGACACGCCTCCGCAAGCTTCATGAACGCGCGCGCGCGATGCGACAGGCCGCGGCCCTGCGGCGGCAGGCCGTGCTTCTGCTCGCGCGTCATCTCGCCGAAGGTCTGGTCGAAGCCGTCGGGCAGGAACATCGGATCATAGCCGAAGCCCTTCTCGCCGCGCGGCGGCCAGACCAGCGTACCGTCGACCTTGCCCTCGAATTCCTCGGTGTGTCTGTCCGGCCAGGCGACGCACAGCACCGAGACGAAATGCGCCTTGCGTTGCGCCGGCGTGAAGGCGTCGCGCTCGCGCAACGAGGCCTCGACCTTCTCCATCGCATGGCGGAAGTTCTTCGTCTCGCCCGCCCAGCGCGCCGAGTAGATGCCGGGCGCGCCATCGAGCGCATCGACCGCCAGACCGGAATCGTCGGCGAAGGCCGGCAGGCCCGCGGCCTGCGCGGCGGCCTGCGCCTTGAGGCGCGCATTGGCGGCGAACGTCATGCCGGTTTCCTCGGGCTCGGGCAGGTCGAGCTCGGCCGCCGACACCGCCTCGACGCCGTGCCGCGCGAGCAGCTCGCGCATCTCGGCGAGCTTGCCCTTGTTGTGCGTGGCGATCACGAGCCGTCCGGTGATTGGCCGGTGCATGCTCACATCACGGCAAGCTTCTGCAGGTCGACGAGCTTGGCGATGCCCTTGCGCGCCAAGCCGATCAGCGCGATCAGCTGGTCCTCGCTGAACGCGATCTTCTCGGCGGTCGCCTGCACCTCCACGATATTGCCCCCTCCGGTCATCACGAAATTCGCGTCGGTGTCGGCGTCGGAATCCTCCGCATAGTCAAGGTCAAGCACTGCGACGCCCTTGTGCACGCCGCAGGAGACCGCCGCCACATGGTCGCGCAGCGGGTTGCCGCGCAGCATGTCGCGCGCCTTCATCCAGGTGATGCAGTCGGAGAGCGCCACCCAGGCGCCGGTGATCGAGGCGGTTCGCGTGCCGCCATCGGCCTGGATGACGTCGCAATCGAGCGTGATCTGCCGCTCGCCGAGGACGGACAAGTCGACCACCGCGCGCAGGCTGCGGCCGATCAGGCGCTGGATCTCGAGCGTGCGCCCGCCCTGCTTGCCGGCGCTCGCCTCGCGCCTGGTGCGCTCGTTGGTGGCGCGCGGCAGCATGCCGTATTCGGCCGTGACCCAGCCGCGGCCCTGGCCCTTGAGCCAGGGCGGCAGACGCTCCTCCAGCGTGGCGGTGACGAGCACGTGGGTGTCGCCGAATTTGACGAAGCAGGAGCCCTCGGCGTGCTTCACCACGCCGCGGTCGAGCGACACGGCGCGCAATTCGTCGGGCTGTCGGCGGCTTGGCCGCATCCGCAATCCTGCTCTTGTTCGTGGAGCATGATCCCGGATCGGGTCCGGGACAGGTCTTTTCCGAAAACCGGTATCCGGCCCTGATCAAGTCCGGGCCACGCTTTTCGGGATCATGCTCGCGGGACAAATCGGTGCGGCAGATTGCATACCGCTCGCGCTCTGCGCAAGCGCGCGGCCTGACGCGAGCCGGGGCGAGGCCTTTCAGGCCAGGGCTTGTGCCGATTCCGCTACGGCGTTGACCGCGCGCGCCGCGGCGGAAGGCGCAAGCGAGATCGGGGCGCGGCGGCCAAGCGGCTTGTCGGCGGGAACCAAGCCGTCGCGCGACTGCGCGAAGATGGTGCGTCCGGCGGTCGCCGAATGTGCCGCCGCGATCAGCTGCTCGAGGCTGCAGGATGCCGCGATGGTCAGCCCGGTCGCATGCAGATGGGTGCGGCCGTAGCAGAACACCGCGAGCCGGGCGCGCTCGCTTCCGGTCAGAGCGGCGACGATTTCGCGGACGCTCTCGGTCGCGGCGCCATAGAGGCGGTTGAGGGCCGCGCCCATCGCGGCGCGGTCGTCACGGTCCGCCTCCGACGTCTCGGCGACCTTCAAGCCCGCGCGCATGCCAAATCCCCTGCCCCGGGGGCGTCCGCCTCGGCCCCAGCCCGTCGGACTTCCCGACCAGGCTGGGGCCGCGGCCGCCCGCCCCAAAAAGATTGCGGGGCGGATGATGACACCGGAGGGCTGAACGCGAAAGTTGTGTTGAATCCTGACCCGGGAATATCCTTAGCGACTACAATGGCTTGAACTCTGCCGCCGGGATCGACAATCTCTAGAGCGCATCCCGATTGGGATGAATCGAGATGCGCTCTAGATTCTTGCGTTGGCGCATATCCTTTTCGGAAAACCGGTGCCCACTTTTCCGGGATATGCGCTAGAGGGTCAAACAGGAGAGTAGTGCCGTGTCCTACGAGGTCCCCCTCGGCGCGTCACAGGGCGCCGGTGCGCAGGCCGGGCTCGCCCAGCTCAACGAGCGCTCGCGCGAGATCTTCCGGCAGATCGTCGAGAGCTATCTGGCGACCGG
>Ga0187784_10000851_pt1 | contig 23462 bp, 25 predicted proteins | sample 1015_SJ02_MP15_2_FD_132964 | JGI IMG/M metagenome (GOLD analysis project Ga0187784, IMG submission 132964) | Tropical peat soil microbial communities from peatlands in Department of Meta, Colombia - 1015_SJ02_MP15_20_MG | ecosystem: Environmental > Terrestrial > Soil > Wetlands > Peat | place... | reverse complement strand
GGACTTCTACGCGAGAAACTCTAGGCCTAGTGTCTTGCTTGCGTTTGATGATTCTCCCGCGAATCTTCGTCGTCCACTCGCAGCGTACACGCATGCGAAACTTCCAGACTATGAAAGCCAAGGCGTAATCACTCTTGTAGACTGCTACTCGTCAATCGCCGGTATTCCTAGTCAAGAGAAGTATGCATTGAAGAACCGGGCAGATTTGAATGAATTGAGCCTCTTGATTACGGACTTGCTTAACCAGAACACTGGCCCTGGCAGCCCAAAAGTGATCATTGATTCGGCGACGCCTCTTTTCACCTACAAGGACCCGCAGCTTGTCGTGCAGTTCCTGTCAAGTATGGCGGTCAAAGTGAAGTCGAGAGGCGGTGCGTTCCTAACCTCGCTTACTAGCGGAACCGTTGGCGAAGAGACGGTTAGACGCCTACAAACGATCATGGATTTTGCAGTCGAATTCCGAATCCTTGAGATTGAAGGCCGGCAGAAGCGCCAAGTGAGAGTGGCTAAGGCTCGCGGTCAGCGAGCATACGAGGAATGGATTCCCATCTACATCGGAAAAGAAGCTATCTCAATAGATGTCGGAGACGATCCAGCGAAATATGAGAGGCTGAGGAAAGCCTTCCAGGCGAAACCTTCCTAGGCCACTTGTGTCATTGGCTTGCCGCAGCAATTTCCAGATGAACTGTATTCCTTGCCGCACCCTTCACACCTATACAACGCCATTCGGAATCCACCTCCCATCGACCCCAGTCGTCACTCTAAGAAGCTCCTTCTCGCTACCTTGCCTGTTTAGCGTAATCTATCATGCCTTGAAAGTCCACGACGACTACAGGTTCGTTACCTACGACCCAAGCGTCATGGCCGGATGGCAGTAGCGATACATCCCCTGCCTTGCAGTCTCTCTCAGTGCCATCATCCATGACGATGTGCAGAATTCCGGATACATGATACTGAAAGTGTGGCGCCTCGCAGCTCTTGGTTTTCGCTATTGGTTTGACTGAGGTTGACCACCGCCAACCAGGTTGAAAGATGCCACGCCCTACGACCGCGCCACCAATCTTCAGAAGATCAAGCTTACCCTTATCGAAAGTTCTAACTTCGTCTGGAGAATTGAAACTCTTGGCTTCCATGCTCGCCATCAAAACATCAATCACTGTAATGAGATTACGAGCTATTAAAAATTGCTGGAGTCAGCGAGACAGGCGTATTACCAGAAATCAATCGACCGGGAACGCCAGCATCGCGCGTGAAGGTATGAGAACTTACGCGCGGAATCGCCTCTCTGAACTAGGCTCATAACTGACTTAACATACCGCTCTGAACTGAAATGAAAATTCCGAGTCAGTCAATTCTCGACGGTCGCCTATCAAGTCGAATCTAGGCTGTTGGCGCGCTTTAGCAAGTCTCTCAATGCCTTTCGTCCGAACATCTCCGAGTGCATGCATAAAATTCCTAGGAGCTTCTCCTCCATGTCCTTCTCTATCGTCTTCATTTTTTTCGTCATCGCTTCTTCTGCCTCCATGCCACGGTTTGTAAGTTCGTAGTATATTCTGCCTGACTTACCGTCTTTCTTCGAGCGTATCACGCCCCTGCGCTCCATCCTACGAAGGAAAGGGTAGATAGTTCCGTAACTAACCTTGATGTGACCGCCCGTTACACTCCGCAATCTTGCAGCGAGCTGATAACCGTACATGGGTCCGTCCTTCATCGCCCGATAGAACAAAACCTCGTATGCTCGAGGACCCGATTCTTTCGACATCATCCATCCCCGAACCATGTATCGACTCGATATACTAAAATACTTCGCCTGACTATCGATTCGATAGTATCTAATAGATATATGAACAACGGAGACACTGAAAGGGAGGGCCTGGGATTGCAGCAACAGACTGAATCAGTCGGCGAAGCGTACGAAGATGCGATTGTCACTCATGACCTCGCGAAGAAGTTCGGCGCGTTCACGGCAGTGGACCACATCGAGCTTAATGTGCGGCGCGGAGAAATCTACGGATTTCTCGGTCCTAACGGAGCTGGAAAAAGCACCACAATTCGCATGCTCTGCACACTTCTGAAGCCAACCTCAGGCACAGCGAAAGTAGCAGGGTTCGGTGTTGAAGAGGACGCGAATGAAGTGCGGAAGCGAATCGGACTAGTGTCAGAGAAGCTGATTATGTACACCCGGCTGACTGCCGAACAGAACCTTACCTTCTTCGGGAGAATGTACGGAATCGATGACGAAGAACTCAAGCCGAAAATCAAGGAGCTGTTGGATTTGGTGAAGCTGACGCCCTTCAAAGATCGCAGCGTGGGAGGCTTCTCCAGTGGTATGCGGCAGCGGATGAATGTGATTCGCGCCCTAATCCACGACCCCGAAATCATCTTCCTAGACGAACCAACGACGGCGCTTGACCCGCAAAGCACCAAGTTCGTCAGAGACACCGTACTGCAACTGAAGAAAAACGGTCACACAATCATTCTGACAACACACATAATGGAAGAGGCTGATGAACTGTCGGATAGAATCTCGATCATTGACCATGGAAAAATAATGGCAACAGGCACAGTCTCGGATCTCAAGAATGAGCATAACACAGAGTCAATGCTGGAAGTTTTCCTGGCGGTTACAGGCCGAGAACTACGTGACTCCGCCTCGGACCGGGTAAGCATGAGAGCAGTTGGGAGAATGTGACAGATGCAAACCAAGACAAGGAAGGTGAGCGCATGGAAAGTGACGGTAGAAATCGCCAGACGCGACCTGCTCGACCTCTGGCGAGCAAAGATGCTGCTCGTATTCTTCATCATGATGCCGCTACTCTTCATGACCATGTTCGGCTTCATCTATCCACCAACCGTGCAGGTAAACCCCTACACAGGCCAAATACCGTCACCGTACCCGAACCTTAACCTAGCCATCGTCCAGCAGGATAACGGAGAGATAGCACGCAATGTGGAAATGCAATTCATTCAGATTGCTCAATCGCAAGAAATCTTCAGAGTTAGCGAGATGACGGATTATTCAACCGCCAGAGACGGAATCGTCAAGGGCCAACTCTCAGGGATAGTAGTTATTCCCAGCGGGTTCAGCGACGCAATTCAGGCCGACACACAGGCAACAATACAGTTAACCGTGGACCAAACGAATCCAACGGTCGCGGCCGCGGTCCAGACAGAAGTCTCTGAAATCTTCGGCGCCATTGAGGGTCAGATATCGACTCAGGTAATCCAGCAAAAGATGGATCCGCCGATAAGCTCGACCTTCGTTCTCGAACCAATCAGCATCACAAACACCCCGCTAATTCCCGGCGTCCCAACTTCCTTCGAATACCTGGCACCTTCATTCATGGCGTTAACCGTAATCACAGGCGCACTTAACGGGGTCAGCACCGCCATCTCCAGGGAAAAAGAACAAGGAACAATGGACGGCTTACTCGTCGCCCCTATCCCAAGACAATCGGTGATCCTAGGAAAGATAGTGGCGCAAACCACACGCGGGCTGGTTCAAGGTTTCCTAATCCTTGGACTGTCAATGCTATTGTTCGGAGTAGTGATCTACGGCAGTCCCATCACAATGCTTCTTGTCATGGTCCTAGGAGTTGCCAGCTTCATCGGTGTCGGCATAATCATGACGACTCTTGCACCGGAACAAGAAACGGCTCAGATGATGACCACGCTGCTTCAGTTCCCCATGATGTTTCTGAGTGGGATACTGTTTCCGATCAACCAACTACCTGTACCCGTACAGTACATAGGCAAAGTGTTCCCGCTCTACTACGCCGCCGACGCCCTCAGAAAAGTGGTTATTCTAAACGCAAACATCGCCGTCATTATGCCCGACCTCCTAGTGCTACTTGCATACGCAGTGGTCACTATGGGAATAGCAGTACCCATCTTCAACCGAGCAATGTCAAGATGATAAGGTACGGTGTTCGCCCAGGCCCACACCGATACTACGGGGACTTCGAATCCAACCCAAGATAATCCTCTGAACCAGACGTAGTTACCAGTAAACCGGGGTCAAAATCCCCTTGTCCGGGCCGTCTCAGCCTTATTGCTTAATTCCTCTTTGGAGGAATATGAGATTCTCCGCCTTCTCGTGTTGTAGGAAGTGGTCGTTTCGATTCTTATAGTGTCCTGGAAGTGTTTCGTACGGTCATAAGATATCGTTGCCATCCTGAGGTGGCGTTAGAGTCCATTTACGACTTGTATCGGAGGGCGCCACTATCGCGCCTCAATGTCAATTTTTCACTGTGAGGTGAGCGTAAGCTGCCATTGCGTGCATTCACCAGGCTTTAGTGTTGATGGATGGACCGGCAGGAAGAGGTTATGTTATCTTGAGCATGAAAGCTAGAACGATTACGCTTGCGGTCTTGCTCGCCGTGGTTTCAATACTCGCGATGCAACCATCCTTGGCTCACGCGGCCCCACAATCGGGAATGGTAACGGTCACGGCCCGAGGCAGCGCAACCCAGATCGGAACTGATACGGGAAGTTCACCTAGTGCAAATATCTTCGTGAAAGGGACCGTAGACATGAACAGCGGAGTTATGCAGCTCACTCAAATGACGGGTATATTGCAGATAGGCCCAGTATTTTACACTGTTACTGGAGGTCAAGGCCAAACCAGTAACAACCCGACCGCTACGTTACAACTCAATTTGCAGGTGGGTGGAAGGGATTCCGGAACCCTGACGCTTCAGGGCAACTTTGAATCGGGCGGTGCGGGATACACGGTACTATTCACTCCGCAACAGAGCAACCTGGAAGGTCAATATTCACTCTGGCTGTACGGAAACCTATGGATTACCCAGACCATAACGACTCAGTAACACGTCAGTAACCGGACTAACCTGTGCTGCCGTAGGTGGAAACGCCAACCCCTATTGTGGAAGTAAGGGAGAGAATCACACAGCAAGGACCCGCACCTTATTGAGTTCAAATCCCTCCGAGTCTGACCCTAATAGGGTTCAAGTCCTGTGCATCACACGCTAGGATCTTGTTATCGTAATCTTCGGTGAAGATCTCTATAGTAGTCTGGTGCGGTTCACATCTAGCTCATGGTCGATCAGCGGTTCGATTCACTCGACAAGACGCAAGGTGTGCGGCAGGTTAATGTGAGCGTTGAACGCGGCTTCGACCCAGCGAGAGTGAATGAAGAATAGCTTAGGATCACGCGTGGAACGGTAAGCGTGGTGCTAAGCAACCTGCGTCTGCCTGTGACGCTTCGACTTCTTCACGGAGCGTTGCTGCCGCCACATCTTTCTTTCCTTCGCGCGAATGGAAACGGGCGAAGATGTACAATTCCATTAGTCATGCCCCTGAAACGCATTGAGTCGGTCCCAGCTTTCAACTTCACGGAATTATGCTTAATGCCGCAACGGGCACCACATAGTTCGCTAACATCCTGACCCGCGCCATTCTACAACTAGTAAACTTATGCTGAAATCCACTTATCCATCTCCGCCCCGCAGGGCTACTCGAAGATTTTCAGATAATCTCTAACCGCTTCACGTATAACCTGAGATCGCGACCGCACCTTCCCTTCATGGATTAGGTCGTCGATTTCCTCCAGCATTCGGATTGGCAGCGTAGCTGTAATGTTCGCCATACGACGCGACCTACGGCCACCCATGGAAGAAACCAAGAGAAACGATGGCTCGCCTTTATTTGCCGATTATTGACGAGGGGATGGATATTTTCGCGAGATTGAGCGGTGTATCCCGTCGCGTCGCAGTAGCTTGGGGTGCACCGACTACGGGCTAGGTGGGATTGCGGTCACAGCTTCTTTTCGATTAGGATATCTGGCCTGAAAAGTCGCCTGACTTCTACTGCGGTAGGAGGAGGACTATCGTGAGGTCGCGAGGTCTAAGTCTATGCGCAGAGTGCTGTGACAGATTGGACAGGAGTAGGGTGGGTTATTCTTGCTAGCTGAACAGAGTACACGCAACCGCAATGTCGGCACACCGAAAGAGTTACGCCATACGAATCCGCCAAGATCGATGACCTAGTCCCGGCCTATTGTAACGACTAAAAGACAAGATAAACACACCTCACGCCCGGTTCACCACTGCAGTGAATATTTCCTGAATCCGCGAAATTCAACTAGGTAGTAGTTAATCCCGGTCGCACCACTGCCTAAGCGAATTCTGAGCATGAGTATGTACGCTCGTCTCTAAGAACTGGAACTTGCAAACGCTATTTTCTTCATGTGCGATATTCGATTTCATGATAGTCTGTATACGAGTTTAGCATTCTCTGCGAGGATCATCTTCGCTATGTCGTGGGCTTCGGTGTCTGTGACAACAGATCGTTCTACGACTTGGCTTAGGGCTTGTTGTAATGCCTTCTTGCCAAGCTTCGCGCTCAGCCAATGCATTTCAGGTATCTGGGTTGCGTCCGATGCATACAGTATCTTTGACGCGGGGGCTAGTTCCATGACTTTGAGAATTCGGTTCGACATGTTAGCTGTAGCGTACGGGATGAGAACCGACAGGTCGAGATAGACGTTTGGCAGGACATTTGTAAGATACGCGGCCTCATCTGTGTAGGGATAGCCACAATGAACCAGTACTACTTTGGCATGGCGAATTTTCGGATCCTTTAGGAGAGGAAATAGATGCATCGGGCTGCATCGGTCCAACAGAATATCGACATCGCCGAACCCCGTATGAATCTGAAGTGGCACGTCGAATTCCAAGCATTTCTCAAGAACGCGCCGAAGAACGAAGTCACGTAGAGCCTTGAGCTTTTTCTCCTTCTTCGCTTTATACGCATCAAAATCCTCTTGTGCTTGCGCTTCAGTCGGGTCACCCACATCTAATCCGCTTCTGTAAGCAATCAGGCTCTTGTAAGCGACCGCACCCCTTCTCTTGACTGCCTCATCTAAACGAGTCATAAACAGTGATAGGAAAGTGGAAAAATCCTCTGAAGCGTCAAGCGATTCCTTAATGAGAGGTTCGGTTCTTGTCACACGTTTAACCTTCACAGGAACTGATTTCGCGAAGTCATCAATCTCCAAACGAGGTATTCCATGCTCGACGGCAAACTCCGAATATCCGTCATCTACGAGAAGAGTGGCTATCTTCACATCATCATATAATTTCTCCAAATACGCGCGATATTCTCGTGACAGCTCATTCCTTGATTCAACTATTTCATCAAGTTCCTCCTTACATCTGAGAAATCGCCCAAGTTCATGAACCATGCTTCTGTACAAGAGTATGTTCTGTGAATGTTTTCTCAACCTTTCGGTGACTTCTGTCACGTGGTGCCGTGCGTCTAGCTCGCGTCTTTCTGATGCCGATGCCTTTGCGTATTTTTCAAGTACTGGGGCTGGAATCAGAATGCTTGGATTGTAGATTCCTAGGAGATCGACAGAGGAAACAAATTCATTGGCTTGCAGACGGCTTGTGGCCATTGAATACGGGTGCGAGTGCCCGTCAACGATTTCCAACGATGCGATGTCGATCAGTTTCGACACCTTGGTGAGTCGAGTTTCACTAGGTGAATACGTTGTGCTTATACGTCTTTTCGGGGCTTGGTGTCCACAAGACTGCAATCATTAGGGACAACTTGAATGGGCGTTTTGAGTTTTGTGTGAGGCAAAATCTGCAGACTCTTCGTATTAACATCCGACCGCTTTTCCCGCGCGCCTGGGATCGGCGGCTCCAGCGAGAGTATGACTCTTCTCACCGACTTGCACAGCCTGGGCGCCTCCAAAGTAAAAATCCATACTCGGCCTGATGACAACGTTGTGACGCCTTCTTCATGGTCTTGGGCCTCAGACCTCTCTCCACGCTCAGCCCTTCTGTTGTGAATACATGATTCTGCAAGACTGTCAGCGACTGACATTTTTCGATCGATAATGTTTGAAATAACCTGAAACACGGAGGTTATGATCCTCTCTCTCGGCCGTAGATTATAGCCGGCACCTCCGAGAGCTAGCATTGGACTTCCGTTTTTACAGATTATTGGAGTCACACTGCTCATGGAGCTCTTTCCTGGTTCCACTAAGTTGGATTTGTTTGGCAAAGGATCGAAATCATGCATCTCATCGTTCAGAATACTGCTGTATTGGATGCTAGACGTTTTCAAGAAGCCCTCGAAACCGAGGTTACTCTCGCCGAATACGAGTTAGTCGTGAAATCTAGAGGACGTTGCTGCAGCAATAGACGCCCTTGAAATACTGTGAAAGGAGTTTCATCATGACGTAACGGAAGGCTTGCCGGAGCCGTTACCAGCCTTTGAATGCTCCGAGTCTTTCGTCTGTCACCTTCCCATGTTCAACATCGGTTAGGGCTTCTTCGAACCTGTTCAAGCCGTCTTCTGCGAGTTCTCTAGTCAGAACGAGTGGCGGAGTAATCTCTACTACGTTGGAATATGTTCCAAGGTATATGAGGACCAGCCCTTTTTCCCAGCATCGGTAGACCAGTTTCTTTGTTTCGACTGGTACTGGTTCTTTAGTTTCGCGATCCTTGACAAGCTCCACGCCTATTATGAGGCCCTTTCCTCTGACGTCTCCAATCAGCGGGTGATTCTCCTTCATTTCCGTTAGTCTTCTAATCATGTAAGACCCGACAGTCGCAGCGTTCTCGCATAGTCTCTCCTTTTCAATAACGTCGAGAGTGGCAAGCCCTGCGGCGCACGAGACTGGATGACCGCCAGTCGTCGTGAGATGAGATGCAACACTTGAGTCGAGCATCTCCGAAGGACCAACGCAAGCACTCAAAGGCATGCCAGACGCGATGGGTTTGGCAATAGTAACGATGTCGGGAGATATCTTGGTGTGCTCAAAGGCAAACATTTTTCCTGTCCTACCGAACCCAGTCTTGACTTCATCTACTGCCAAATACATGCCGTATTTTTCGCAAAGCTGCTTTAGTTTTGGAAGGAAAACGCCTGGAGGAACCACGTTGCCACTGTCGCTTTGAATGGGTTCGACTATTACGCAACATGTATCTTCGGGAGGAGAGACAGTTTGCAGCACCTGCGATTCGATAAAATCAACACACCTAGTTCCACACTCAGAAATTTCCAAGCCGAACGGGCAGCGATAACAGTTAGCGTAGGGGACTTTCACCACGTTTGGAAATCCGATGAATTTTGCCATAGCCTGATGACCGGATAGTGAGAGTGCCCCCATAGTCATGCCGTGGTATGCGCCCATGAATGAGATGATTCTCTGTTTCTTCGTGTAAAGTGGAACAAGTTTGAACACGCATTCATTTGCATCTCCGCCTGAAAGACCAAACCATACTTTTGCAGTGTTTTCCCGGCCGAGGAGCTTCAAGAGTTTCTCAGCTAATTCCACTGTAACTTCGTTTGAGTGCAGTGTGAAACTATGGTGCGATAATCTCGTCAGCTGCTCTTTGACGGCGTTGACGACGCTTGGATGACAATATCCTGTAGAGGCGACGGCAGCTCCCGCCTCAAAATCAATATAGCTGTTACCGTCCGCGTCCCAAAGCATTGATCCTTCGGCCTTTTCGATTGCGAGAGGATAAAATCTGATGTGGATCGCGGCACCTATGACACGCGCATCTCGATCAATTATGTTTCTTGATTTTGGGCCAGGAAAAATCTTATCCAATATGTGTCAGCGACATCCAGGTTCACTCAATAAAAGAGCGTATCACTCGGCAGCGCTTTTAGGTGCAAGCATGAAGGCTTAAATTATTTCAGAAAACCGCACGGACAGCTCTGTTACCACGCTGCATCTGGCAATATGCCAAGTCCTATGTGATGACACACGCCGGAAACAGGTGGCAACATTTTATACCTAGGTCGAGGTAGCTCGGCAATATGACCTCTGTCGGGCCATCTCCTTATCTTCGAAAAGCGTCGGGCCTCGTCAGGAATATTTCAGCTACGGATGCACTCATATGCAATATGACTTTCATGGGCTTCCTGTTCGCCTCGTATGAGCTTACTTTTGGAGCTGGGCTGTATCCAGGCGCAAACCTTCCGTTGAGCTTCTTGCTTGTCGTACCTGCAAGCCTTGTTGTTGCTTTGACTTACGCGCTCTTAACAACCGCCATGCCTAGAACTGGTGGAGACTACGTGTTTGTCGGCAGAATAATTAGTCCTCCGCTGGGATTTATGGTGAATTTCTACTTCACTATGGTTCTTGTCACATGGGTCGGATCCGTTGTGCCCCTCGGGACGCAATACGGAATCGCGGGTATTTTTACGGGTCTGGGCATGATTTGGAACAACCCGGGTCTTTTGTCTATAGGGAGCGTACTGAGCGGCTACGACGTCCAATCGTTCATCGTATCTGCGGTCGTTATCCTGTTTTGTATCTCGGTACTCTTTGCAGGGACGAGAGCCGTCGTGAGAGCGGCTTGGGCCTTGTTCATACTTGGCCTGATCGGCGTTATCGTATACTTGGCTGCCATTTTGTCAGTTGGACACGATACCATAGTTGCAAACTTTAACGCGCTATCTGGAACAACTTACGACAAGGTACTCAGCGCGGCCAGTTCTTCACAGGGTTACCCGCAAGGATTCACGTTGTCTGGAACCATGCTTGGGACTGTTTACATTTTCCTCGGGAGTTTGGGATACACCGGGTCCGCCTACTACGCCGGCGAAGTCAGAGGCGTCAGTAGATCACAAATGATCGCGATAGTCGGGTCTGTGGTGATATTTGCTCTCGTTGTTTGGCCCGTATATGCGTTAACATATTGGAAATTCGGGGGCGACTTCGTGAACGCAGTATCCTATTTGGCTGTAATAGGCGACCCCTCGGTCAGTTCACTGCAGGCTTTCCCTCAGCTCGCTTACTTCACCGTCTTTGCAACCCAAAACCCGATAGCGATCGCCTACGTGAACCTGGCAGTCGAACTTGTGTCAATCGGCAGCTGTGGCATAGTCATCCCGTTCATCGCGGTTAGGAATCTGTTTGCATGGTCTTACGACAGGGTGATGCCCGCGAAGCTCGCGCAGCTGGACAGACGCGGAAACCCAATCGTTGCGATAATTGTAGTCTTGATAGCAAGCGAGGTAACAAACTATCTTTACTACTTCACTACCGCATTCAGATACTTGACGTACTCGATGCTCGGCTGGTTCATCGCGACGGCGATAGTGTCGCTTGCGGCCGCAGTATTTCCTTTTCGCAGAAAGGATATCTTCGAGGGTGCCCCGGACATTTGCAAGAAGAAGGTTGGAAGCATACCAGTTATCTCAATTCTTGGAGTGCTCGCTTTCATTGTGTCACTCGCGGTCGCGGCATCAACAATATCGCCAGCATATGCAGGAACACTTACCTGGGAGTACGTTGTGGCCATCTTGGCTACCTTGGTAGCTGGCCCAGTGATATACTACGCGGCATACTACTACCAGAAGGAACATGGAATCCCAATAGAACTGGCACACTCGCAGCTTCCACCAGAATGAGTGTTATCCAAAGCATCAGTTTACGCGCGCTAACCACCCCCAAAGGAACCTTCACGGTTGACGACTAGAGTATTCTTCACATCGGATCTTCACGGATCCGAAAGATGCTTTCTCAAGTTTGTGAACGCCGGCAAACATTACAAGGCAAACGTTCTCATTGTTGGTGGAGACATCACTGGAAAGATGCTCGTTCCAATGGTCGAGAATGACGGCAAGTGTGAAGTCGAGCACTTGGGGGTACGGCGGCATCTTAGTACGAAGACCGAGATTGACGACGTGACTAAACAAATTGCAGACGCGGGCGGCTACGCTTACCGCTTCGGACCAGGTGAGTTTGAGGAGCTGGCAAGTGAGAAGACCAAACTTGACTCGTTCTTCGAACAATTGATCGCGGAGAGAATACGAAGATGGGTTGAGATTGCGGAGCAACGTTTGAAGGGAACGGGAATCTCATGTTTCATTAACCCCGGTAATGACGACTCTCATGTTATAGATGACGTCATCAAGCGGTCGGAATATGTGGTCATGCCGGAAGGAGAAGTTGTAATGTTGGACAGTAAGCATGAGATGATCAGTACGGGTTATGCGAACATTACACCGTGGAACTGTCCTAGGGACGTCCCAGAGGAGGAGCTCGAGAAGAGACTGGAAGATATGGCCGGAAAAACCGAGAACGCACACAGATGCGTTTTCAACCTGCACTGTCCGCCGTTTGATACGCCACTCGATCTAGCGCCAAAGCTAGACGAAAACCTGAAGCCAGTACTCGCGCCAGGAGGGGGCTACGAGATGATCCACGTTGGAAGCGTCTCGGTCAGGAAAGTCATCGAGAAATACAGACCATTACTGGGCTTGCATGGTCACATCCACGAATCGCGCGGAATAGTGAAGCTGCGGGATACGTTGTGCATCAACCCAGGAAGCGAATATTTGGACGGCGTCCTCAGGGGCGTAATAGTCGACCTTGACGACGGCGTGAAGAGCTATCTTTTGACCGAAGGCTGAATCCGAATCAACTTATCTTTGTACAGTGTCGCTGAAGGTAATAGTTTACCTTGACTAACTGATAGTGCAGGCTCACTCACAGTTCAAGGTAATGGTCTATCTCCCATTGGGTGACCTGATTGGCGGCTTGGGCGACTTCAAATGATTTCTGCTTTAAGTACTCTTCAACCATGGCTTCGCCCAGTGTCTGTCTTAAGAGCTGGTCCTTTTCAAGTTCGTCAAGGGCTTCTCCCAACGAACGCGGCAGCAATTTCAGCCCGCGTTTCTTTAGCTCACGGTCTGTCATACTTGTATCGTAATTAATGCGCTGTCCCGGATCGCATTTCCGCTGAATTCCTTCGAGGCCAGCGGCTAGTATGCCAGCCATGGCAAGGTACGGGTTACAAGCGCAATCCAGAAATCGGCACTCGATACGAGCCTTTGGACCTCGTTCGTCCGGTACCCTAATCGCTGCCCCTCTATGGCCTGAGGCGTAAAAGACCGCGTCAGCATTCCACGTGCCAGGCAGCAATCTCTTGTAAGAATTTGGCGTTGGCGCCGTGAGAGCACAGAGAGCCCTGACATGTTCCAAGACTCCTCCTATGAAATTGTAGGCCTTGTTGCTCAAGCCCAAACCATTTTTGTCTTGTTCATCACTGAAAACGTTCATCCCGTTGGAGTCGGACAAGTTCATGTGTACGTGCAAACCGTTGCCCCACCAGTGGGCTCCAATCTTGGGCATGAATGAAGCGATCCATCCGTGACGTCGCGTGATCTGCTTTATCGTCTCCTTGAAGTATATGAAATCGTCAGCCACCTTCAACCCCGTTTGTGAAACGAGATCTATTTCGAGTTGTCCCGTACCACCTTCAACATGTGCCTTGTGCACTTTAACATTGACTGAGGCTAGTGCACTCGAGTACTCCGAAAGTAGGTCATGATGGAAGTAGTAACCTCCCTGGCTGAAAATCGGAGCATTATCTAGTGGCACTATCTCGCCGTCTTGACGGGTCACAACGCAAAACTCGAATTCTAAGCCCGCGCGAAACTGATATCCGAGTTCGGCTGCTTTGGAAAGCGTTTTTTGATATATGCCACGAGAACAATAGGGAGATATCGTTCCGTCCAGTTCGTGGAAGTCACCAATGAGCATGGCCGTTGATGGAGCATAACTTGGGACCACGAACGTCTTCAAATCAGGAATTACCACTAGATCCCCTTGACTCGGGTCCGTGGACGAACCTGGCGTTAATCCGCCTATAGAATTGAGAGCTATGCTCGCTCTCGCAGTCCTCGCGCCCTTACTAAGAACAGAGTCTAATCCCTCAATAACGGTTGGTTTGACTCTCGGTATACCCGTAAGATCGATGAACGTCACTCCAACGAATGCCAGATTCTTTTCTTTCACTATTTTTTTGATATCTGATTCTGACATGGTTCAGCATCACCGCCAATTTTTCAGTTTCTTCAGAGAAGTCGAAGTTTCGCGCAATCTCCCGTAATATAACATTTCACGTTGCGTTGCATTTCTGAAGTTGTGAACGGCACCGCGACCTAAATTAGCAGGACACAATCACATATCTTCAGTCTAGAAGAACGCTCTTGTAAGGCTACGAACCTGAATCTTACTCCGTGGGTTGTTCTTCCCATTTACAGGTATCAAATGCGATTGAAGGGAGGTTTTGAACCCTTTTTCGGTTCAAATCTTGGCGGATTCGATTTTCAATACCGTTGGAACAAAGCTCATAGCCGTGTTAAGCCCCGAGTCGTCTTAGGAACTGCTCAATGTGCAGAATGCTCATGTCTTATGGCATGGAAGAGCATCAGAAAGCGCTGCTCATTGCCTTCAGGCAGCTGTCTCAAACTGGCATTGTTCCACCTGGGGCAAAACCTGGGCATAGAGATGGCTGGGGCATAATCGCCTACGACCATGATACTCCACGTTACTTAGGCCGCAGACCGACTAGCCCATTGGATGGCCCAGAATACGATGCTACTATAGAGGCAGTCTCAAACATGCGACCTCAAATCCTACTTGGGCATCTTAGAAAGGCGTCATGCGGCGAAAATTCGATCGAGAACACTCAGCCGTTCCTGCGCTCTCAATGGAGTTTCGCGCATAACGGAACGATATGGTCGCCCGGCTTAATTCGACTTGGGGCTGAGAACGATAGCGCAGCATATTTCAGAACTCTGCTCGACGGCGTTCCGAGTTCAAACATCGAGGGCCATCTCGCATCCACATTGAAAAAGATACGCGGCGATATCGTCAGCTGTACCGATACCCCTGGCCGCAATTATTCATCCTTGACATGCCTGCTTTCTGACGGATCATCTGTATACGCAGTCAGAGACTTCTCCAAAGAATCGGATTCAGATTACTACACAATGTACTACGGCGTATTACAAACGGGAGTAGTGTTCTGTCAAGAAAAAATCATTGACATCTCTTGGCAAGAATTACCGAACAAGACATTAGCAACATTTCACCCTAGGGAGAATGTAAAGATCATTTCCTGTGCGTAAGAAGGTATAGACCTGTCTTTCACAGGGCCCCACCTTGTAACAAGATACGACGGGTTAGGAGGGTGGAGAAAGGAAATTGGTCCTACTGCCGCCCCAGTCCTTGGAGCCTATGCATACAGAGGTGTTTGCGATGATCTGCAAGGAGAACTGCGCAAGATTTTTTCGGCGCCCATCGTACCGTGGTTAAAGGTTCTTGCAAGGGATGATTTTTATTCGTTTTCTTGGAACCAGTTGCGAATGATCGGGTCAAAGAGCAGTGTAGTGAGCTACCTCAGGCATTGTCTACCAACACTAGACGAGCGGATGCTGGGTTCTAAGGGATTTACGGGTGTCATCTACGAGGTTCTTGGCGAAAGGGGCTTCTCATGGGATCCAATTTTGTTAGAGGGGGCGTCTTCAATTAGCATTCTCTATGTTGCAATCGGGGCCGTCGGAGCTGCGTCTTTTTCTGCTTGTACGGTGGCTAAGCTAAAAGCGAAAGGTTACCTTGATGGCTTCAAGAAGAGGGAGAACCCGAAGTACGATCGCTTATGGAGCTTTGGGATGGCCACTGATCTGGGTAAGAGTCGATCTTGAAAGGCCTATTCTCCGTGGATCAGATAAAGTGTCGATACTGCTAGAGTAACGCAAGGATACCACTTGATTCGGGCTCCTCGTCTGTCCCAACATCTGACGCTATTATGTATAGCAAGTAAGCGGAGGATAATGGCGATTCAGCTCCAGTGGGAGCTGCGCGACGCCCTCGGAAAGTCGAACCTAAACATCCGTAAAAGGCAACGCTGTAGTTACTAGTAAATTGGGGCTGAAATCCCCTTGCCCATCTCTGAAGCGCCCATTTGAGTCGAGGAGCTTGAGCCTATATGGGTTGACGTCACCGTCAGGCGCTGGAAAAAATACACTCCGGAGAAAGGCGAAACGTATCCCCTAAACGCTACTACATGGGCGTCAGTACGATGACTGGAATCTTGCGTTTCGTCTTAAGCCTATACTCAGCGAACGACTTCGATACGCCGGCAGGCTGCGTTTCAACCATCTTGTTGTATAGCCGCGTCCGTTCCGGTTCTTTAGCTACCGCGGCATGAACACGAAATGTTTCTGTTCCAACTTCAATGGTAAGCTCAGGGTTTGCGACTACGTTGTGGTACCAGTCGGGGCTGGTCGGTGCGCCTGCTTTAGACGCAATGACAACGAAACTTCCACCATCCCTGAAATAAGCTAACGGATTGATGCGCTCCCGCTGGCTCTTCGCTCCTCTTGAGTGTAAGAGAAGTATCGAACTGCCTTCAAACACTCCGCCGACTTTGCCTCCATTCGCGCGAAACTCAGCGATGACCTTTCTATTCCAATCGTTGAATTCACTCATGTTCCTCGTCCCTTTAGCCTAATCACGACGTTGTCGTAATAAGATTTCAGAAACCTAACGCGGGGATCAATTATCTTCAGAGTTACCTGTCTTGCGGCCAGGTCGCGATCCGGAAACTTATCCGTCCCCATGTATCTCTGGGAAGCGCTCATGGGTCGGACCCGCACCTCATAGGGTTCAAGTCCCTCCGAACCCGTCATTTAACTGCCATATACACCTGAAACGTTAACTCAGAACGGCTTCAGCCTCGATCTCCACAAGTATTTCTGGGGTGATCAGCCGACTGACTTCGACCATTGTGTTTGCGGGTCTGATTTCCTTGAAGAAAGTGCCGTGCGCTTTGCCAACTTCCTCCCACCGACTGATGTCAGTGACGTAGATTCTGGTTCGAACCACGTCTTCGAGCTTAGCGCCTACGGACTCCAACGCCTTCTGAATGTTGCTCAACGCCTGAAGAGCCTGAGCACCCGCATCCCCAACTCCAATCACTCTCCCTTGAGGATCGGTAGCAGTCGTACCAGAAACATGCACAACCTTACCGATTCGCACCGCTCGAGAGTATCCAACGATTGGCTCCCATTTACCGCCGGATGAATAGTTCACCCTCTCAGTCAAAGCAACCAACCTTAGAATCGCAAGAGTCAGGTTAATCTGAAATAATTGTTCCGGTACGAATGAGTAAGGAACTAATGTCGAGCTGGTTCAAAGGCGAAGCAAGAACTAAATCCATTATTTTGACGGATCGAAATTGGTTTTCCATTCCTAGCAGTGGAGCACAAACAATAATATGTTTCCTCTAGTGGGCCTCATGTTTACGGAGCGTATCTCTTTTGGAACCTAGTCAAACTAAAAAATCGAAGTCTAAAATAATTTTAGCCACAGTAGTGATTGTTATTGTGGTTGTTGCGGGAGTTTATTTCGGAACTCAACTCAAGGCACCGGCGTCTGTCTCCTCTACGGTTTCTGTCTCCTCTACCAGCGTGGGTCTGCCGACGACTCTGACTGTGGATGAACGAGCTGGGCCAGACACTATGGACCCTGGAGTCACGACTAGTAATAATGGACTGGAACCCGCACAGAACACGAACCTGCCTCTTGTCTTCTGCGGATATAATGACACTTCATGTAGTTCTGACCGTCTCGTGCCAGTGCTGGCGACGTCGTGGACGGGCAGCTCCGATGGCCTGACCTATACTTTCCTTCTACGGAACGGAGTATACTACAATAACGGTGACCCGTTCAACTCTTACGTCGTTTGGTGGAACGTATACCGGGACTTGATGATGAACCAGCCAGCGGACTTCACATTCTACCTGTACTTTAACACGACCGGGGTTACGGTCGGGGATGTCAACTCCTTGAACAACGCCCAGAATATGCCGAATTCTACTCTCCTCCAGATAATGGAGAACCCGCAGAACAGCGTCACGGTGCTGAATTCGACCGCAGTTGAGTTCCACCTTACTAACGCGTTTGTGCCGTTCATGGCCAGCATCGAAACGGCTCCGTGGGTGTTTGTCGATCCTTACGTTGTTGAGCAGCACGGCGGAGTTGCGCTAAACACACCGAACAGTTGGATGTCAGTTAACGGCACCAATTTCGGGAACGGCCCATACATTACACAAGTGTACATTCCCAACGAATACACTGTAATGATCGCCAATCCTAACTATTGGGCCCAGAACCTGACCGGGACGGAGACCAATTACATACTCGAACCTGCGAAGATCCCAACAGTTACGATCTACTACAAGACTAATGAGCTGACTAGGGGGCTCGACTTGGAGGACGGCCAGGTGATGGCCGCCCCCATATCCTTTGATGACATAAACCAAGTCTTGCGGGCCTGTGCAACGTGCGTCATACCCAACATCGGCTTGTCCGGCACCGTAGAGTTTTGTATGATAAACACGCTCAGACCGCCGTTGAACAATATTATGGTCAGGAGAGCAATAATAGCCGTGATTAACGTGACCGAGATAGAGCAGGCCGTGTACAATGGGTATGCCGTGCCCTTCGTTGGGCCTGAACCTGCCGGATTTCCTCTATACCCTAGTTCCGTTCCCCCCGCGGTCTATAATCTCACGATGGCGAAACAGGATCTCGCCGCTGCTGGCTACCCGAACGGAGTTGGCTTGCGCGCAATTGACTTCTACTACTTTACGAGCACCTATCATTCGCTTGAGGCGCAAATCATGAAGGCAGATTTGGCACAGATCGGTATTACACTTAACCTACACGAGGTAACCGCGGCAACCCTCTTCTCGCTTGAACCTCTACCCGGTCAGAACGCCACCGCGATGGACATGGCTGCTGACGACTGGACTTACTACGCAGATTTCAGCGGCTACGAGTTTCTGATCGATCAACGTTTCGGTTCATTCGGTAACCTGGAAAATGACACCATATACAACCTCATCCTCAAGAGCAACACAGAACTCAACGCAACCGCTAGGGCACAGGAGATTGCACAAACAGCCCGTGACGTTCAACAACAAGCATCCGACATCTGGATGGGACAGGACCTCAACACGTACGACACCGGTGCGGGTATGGGACCCACCCTCTTCAACAAGTGCATAGCAGGGCTATGGTACAATACCGACTTCAACGGTATAGATTTCAACAGCGTCTACTACGCTTGCACGCCATGATATGGAACTAGGTTTTAACTCGGAGGCTTTCACACTCAGCTAAGTTGATACCTCCAAGCCCTCTTATTTCTCTGACAAACACACTTCCAAGCGAGGTTCGTCGTTCTTCCACTTCGATGATAATTGATGTACCAGTAATTTGGGGCTGAAATCCCCTACCCACCTCTGAGCTTCTCAACCAGCTCTGTTCAAATTCTTAGAATCATAATTTTGTGGCAGGGTTTTGAACCCTTTTCGGGTTCGGAAGCCGGCGCGTCTGTCAAAGTGTAGTCGAAGAGTGACCTGTTTCGCGACCTTCGAAATTCTCCTCTAGCGGTTCAAATCCCGCCCGGTTCATCACACATCCGACAAGTCGCAGGTTCCAGACTCATGAACATTGGGTGTGAAAATCTGTTCGTCTTCCGCAATTTCGTACCTCACAACCTCCTCAACGTCGCGATACCGGACCTTGCTTGTGCCGACTTCAGATCCCTTTTCCCAATCTCGTGATTTTGGCGCGTTAGCTGTCACGTTGAGAAGTGTGTCGATTCTTTGCATAGCACTTTGGGCCCGCGCATCAGTGATTTTGTTATGGTGGATAACCTGTCCAACTAAGGTCTTTACACTGGTTAGGTTAGTTGTCGCGTCGTACCAGAATCCCCATTCATTCGCCAGAACTCTGGCTATGTACGATCCATCTATTGCGTCTTCGCTCGCCTGTTCCCGAACGTCATGGGTGAGAAACAGTGCCACTAAATCGATCAAAATCGCAGACCTGCATCACTTGCATAAGAATTCTAGGATTTATCAGCTAGTCAAACAGGCAACCGCATGTTAAGCCGAGATTATTGAGAACGCTTTAATACTTAAGCTCCTATGTACAATTGTACATAGGATATTAGCGACAATGCGTAAGCAACGAGTCGAGAACAAGAGAAACAAAAGTGCTGTCGTAGCGGAAAGCGTGTTGAAGTCCGTTGAAACGCTGAAAAAAGAGGGCACTGAACCAACATTCAACGCCATCCTTGCTTACCTCAGGTCCAGGAATATTCTCGCCAATCACAGATCGTTGCGAGTCTACCTCGATGCCATGATAAGCTCAGGTATGTTGACCCTGCAGGAAGAATCTACCAAACAGCCGAATGTACGATCGAGGCAGGTCCATTCGCTAAAGAGCGATCGACCGTTAGTCGAGGCTGGCGAAAGAGCCATGTTATTTCATGGCTTAAACTGGACCATACCATCCAAATCATCAATCAAGTTGAAGACTGACTTTGAAGGCTTAGCGCGCGCCCGAATTGCACATGGGATAGCGTATGCTTCACTAGAAGACACAATCGTAGAGACATTGGCGAAGAGTAAGAATACACCACGGCTATTTCTGATCCTAAACTTCTGTGCCGCGTTGTTAGCTACTAAGAAATTCGATCGGAATTATCTGATCGAGAGAGCCACCCAAAGAAATGTCAAAGACACAATTGAAAAATTGCTCGAAGAGATCGACTATGTCCTATATTCGCCCAAGCCAAACGTCGAAGATATTCGGGCGCTCTTTGAGATAAGAAAGCAGCTTGCTAACCGCGGACTGATGACGTCCTCGTTTCATGAACGCAAATTTCTGCTTTCACCGGATGAAATGGTCGATGTCATAGGCAAGCAGCTAGGAGTTAAGTGACGTTGCCTAATCGACGAGCCCCGGCCAGGATTTGGATTGACGTGCTCACCAGAATCAGACCCATTCTCGCTGCATCACACGTCACTGACATGATCCTTTTCGGCTCCCAAGCCATGAGTGCCTATATGGAAAGAGCGCTCGCTAGCAAGGACATTGATCTGATTGCTCCAAACATGAGTCAGAACACACTTGAAAAGACGCGAGATGCTCTTAAATCAATTGCAGTTCAAACACCCACTTACGACCATCTAGTAGGCGAGTACGCAGGAAGAACGTATCCAGTGAGCCACATCTACCTCAGGCACGTGAGCGGTTTTCCGTTCGTCGTAGAATTCTTCGAGAATTTTCTTGGTTATGAATCGAATCGTCTCAATCCTTACCTCACTTTGAAGAACAAATGGGGACTGGAGTTGCAGGTTCCTTTACCGGAGGCGATAATCGCAACTAGACTGGCATTTAGACCACCAGAAAGGGTGAGCCCATTCAATGCTTCAAGGCTGAACCGCTTCATCAAGCACATCCATCATGTCGACTGGACCAAAGTGAACGCATTCATTGACGCATTTGAACTAAGAGCAGTCGTCGGAGGGAATCTAGCCCAGCTTAGAACAAAAGGAATTTCGGTAGTCGGTGCGTCGAAGATCAGGTAGTTTCGAGGATAGTTTGTCCTTTGATACTCAGAGGAGTGCTGGCAGGAACCAGCCCCACAACGCATAGCCGAATTTCATGTATTAGCTCGTGCGTAGACTACCACATAGGTGCTTGTCGCCAATCCATCCCTCTGCACTCTCCATCAAGCTCGTTCTATCCCATTTCCACTCAGCTAACAGGATAACTTTTATATCGATTCGCCTTTCGTTGAACAGTATGAATATCGATGGAGACTGTTACAGTATCCAAGAAGTATCAAGTTGTAATACCGGAGAAGCTACGCAAAGACGCTAAGATAAGGCCTGGAGACAAGATGGTCGCCATCGCCAAACACGGCGTACTACAATATGTTCCTGTGCGTTCGCTGAAGGAAACTAAGGGTATGGTGCGGGGCCTTGATTCTAAGAATCTTCGCGACGAGTCAGACCGATTTTGATTGGCATCGACAGTTACGGGTGGATAGAACGATTCACAAATGGCCCAAAGGCGCAGGATTACAATAGACTCATCGACAAAGTTCGGCCTGATGAAATCGTCACATCTGTGGTCGTCCTGTACGAAGTGTACCGGAAGGTGAAGCAATTCAAGGGTGAAGAGCTAGCTCTAGAGGCGGTTGCAGCCTTAAGTCAGACCAGAGTTGTGCCAGTTGATGAGACCCTATCTCTGGAAGCTGCAGACTACAGCTTGTCGCACGGGCTCCACTTTGCGGACGCGCTCATCTACGCGACTGCACGTCATTTTGAGGTTGAACTTCATACAAGCGACGAGGACTTGAAAGGGCTAAAAGACGTAATTTTCGTATAGGGCTTCCGCAACGAACACTTGACGCATGGTGTTAGAGGATCAAACCAGCACTCCGAGAGCAGCACTCTTCCGGCTACTCTTGTGTTGAACTCTATGATCTCAACGTCGCACTTCGAATAGAAGAAAGCCGAGTCTCGAGTTCTCATTTGTGAACAGGTTCACAAATTCGGACTTGTCGCTTCACCAGCCCCTCACATGTGCAACAATGAGAGACCATAATATGGCGGACAACTTACTCTACGCAAGCAGAACTAGAGTGGTTGAATTGTGCCCACGATATTGGTGGGTACATATCCCATTTGCCTCAAGGAGCGACCGCCGCCGTGCGCCTTGTTTAGGTGTACAAGGTTTTCCTGTGTTGTTCTGGCTCGGGCGGAATACGCGGTTTCATGTTTCTCTATCGTAGGCGCACGTTTTTTTTGTGAATGTTTCTGGTGTTTCGCGGTCGTCATGTTCTGGCGGTAGCGCTTGTTGGAGTGATCTTCATTGAAAGTGGGGCGGCTCTGTCGTAGTATATGCTCTTTCCTTTGGCCGAGAGAGGGATTCCCATGATCACGGTCGCTTCGGGAAGCATCTTCAGCTTCATCGCGGCGGCGCCGATCCGGTACATTATTCGGTTATCCACGTTAAGTATTCCCGCAGTCTTGACGGCGGATCCGAGCGCTATGCCAAGGTCCAAGGCTTTGAAGACGCATGTCGGCCCGATAAAGTCCATTCCCCCGGTCTCATCTGTGTGCGTGAATTCATCACAGGTGTCGAAGCCACAGGCTCCACAATTCAACGCGTACTTCTTGTTTCCTCTCACACCTATGAGTACTACTGCGTCGGAATCTCGTACATTGTTCGCATCTCTATGGAAACCGTCAATGCCCCTTTCTTCGCCAATGCTATCCATCGCCTTTGCGATTTGCTCAAGCTCCTCCCCATCCACAAGGCCTGTTACGATATCGTCTACTCCACCGGTCTTGGGGGCAGTCCTGGCGGAGAGTAGCATCATCTTTGCGGCTTCGAGCACACCCTGTTTTTCCAATACTCTACCGTCAACCAAAGGCATAGGCTGGCTCACTCACTCGACCAACTCTTTCGAACCGTTTAAAGTGTCACGTCGATTATCGACGCCGGCTACTCGTCTTTGATTATCATATCCCTTCAAGAATCTAAGACGCGATAATCGATCGAAAGAAGGTGAGAAAAGGGGAGGACGGTACTCCTCCTCACTTGGAGCGTAGGGCGAGAATGTATCCGAGTCCGCCGGCTACGAAGCCGATCAGAGCCAACGCGAGAAAGCCGGCGACTGGCTGTAGGTAGAATTGTAGGATGTGTACGTGCACCTGTCCCGTCGTGTAGGCCATTCCGCCGAACTGGGTTGGTTGCATTGCGGCTCCGCCGAGGTAGCCGCCGACCATTGCGAGTATGGCTGTTCCTG
>Ga0187784_10000850_pt1 | contig 23468 bp, 21 predicted proteins | sample 1015_SJ02_MP15_2_FD_132964 | JGI IMG/M metagenome (GOLD analysis project Ga0187784, IMG submission 132964) | Tropical peat soil microbial communities from peatlands in Department of Meta, Colombia - 1015_SJ02_MP15_20_MG | ecosystem: Environmental > Terrestrial > Soil > Wetlands > Peat | place... | reverse complement strand
TCCTGCTTCTCCTGCGACTGCCGCGTGCCCATTCCCATGAATCGATCCTACGGATTCGCCGCTTCCTCCACCAGAAAATTCGCGCGACAATGCACCAGGACTTTCACCACAGGCTGCTAAGGGTGCTGATAAGCGAGTTTGTAATCCCTACCCCAGAGCTATTCGTATATGTCACGTAGGACTGAGGCCCGGGCGGTGCGTAGGTTATCCCGAGCACGACATATTTCAAATCGACGTATCCTTGAACTGTCGGCGGGCAGGACAGGCTTGCGGAGCCGCCGCCGCCGATGTCAGCGTCGAAGTCAATTGTGCATTGGCCCCAGCTCAACGCCAACTGATTCGACCAGTTGTCAGAGCTGTAGCTGTTGGTTTCATAGTCCCAACCGCCGCTTATATTCCCGTATCCCGAATCGCAGGAATAAACGTAGAAGATAGAACCGCTCAGGCTGGTGGCGCTTCCTCCGCTGGGGGTGTAGGCGAAGCTGTAAAAATTGTCGGCGACGGTTTGGTACTCGCTGCCGCAATAGCCGTATTGGACCTGGAGGGTCCAGGTCAGCGTACCTCCTCCGCTGACGGAGGCCGACTGGGTTTGGGCTGGGCTGACGGTTGCAGCCGCGAAGATGAAGGCAATGATGGGCAGAAGCCGGCCCAGGAATCGAGCCTGGCCAATGCGGGAGTTGGCAGCTTCAGGCAATGGATGCCTGCGGGGGGGGGCAGAAAACAACCCATTCATGGGGTCTCCTTTCGGTCGTACAGCGTTCACGCGAAAGGCCGTCGGGCACGCATCGAGACGGGGGCCGGCCCGATGGCTACGAAGTTGGCGAAGGCCCGGTGCAGCTCGACCCAAAAAATGGACCCGAAGGGAAGTCTGAATGCTACGTTGCTCCCTCCGGCGGAAAAAGTCAAATGAAAGACGCGCCGATCCCGAAAGTAATCAGATCATTTAGATTTGAGTAAACACCCCGACAAGTGGGCTTACCTACTCTGCTGCCTTCAACTTACGCCGTCTCCGAGGCAATGCCGGGCTCACCATAACAGCCGGCTCCGGCAGAGCCGTCGACAGTCGGCGTCTTTTCAGCTCGCCTGCCGGGGGCGGTAGTAGCTGGTGCCGCCGGCGAGGTTCGGGGCCCAGAGGGCGGTGTCGGGAGGCTGCTCGCTCGAGCCGAGGACGAGGATGCCATCGGCGGCGAGGAGATGGTGGACGTTGGTCAGCAGGGTGCGCCGCGTCTCGAGAGGGAAATAGAGCATCACGTTGCGCAGAAAGACGATGTCGAAGCGGTCGGCGAAGCGGCTGAAGGGCAGGACCGGAGCGCAGAGATTGGCTTGGCGGAAGCTGCAAAGCTTGCGGACCTCGGAGCGAATCATCCAGTCTTCGCCAATGTGGTCGAAGTAGCGGACGACGTAGCGCGCGGGCAAACCGCGGTTGATCTCGATGCGGTGATAGCTGCCGGACTTGGCCCGTTCCACGACCTCGCCGTTCAGGTCGGTGCCCTCGATGGAAATGCTCCATCCGGCGAGGAGGGGGAAGTGCTCGAGGAGGAGCATGGCCAGCGAGTAGGCTTCCTGCCCGGTGGAGCAAGCGGCGCTCCAGAGGCGCAGGGTGCGCGTGCGCCAGCGCGCTTCGATCATCTGCGGCAGCAGCTCGGTGCGCAGCAGCTCGAAGGGCCGCACGTCACGAAAGAAACTGGTTTCGTTGATGGTCATGGCTTCGGCAATGGAGCGCTCCAGCGCGGGATTCTTGGCTGCGCGGAGGCGCTGGACGAGTTGGTCGATGGAACTCATGCCCTGGTTGCGCAGGACTTTCGACAGGCGCGTGTCGAAGAGGTAGTCACGGGACGGGTCGAGGACATTCTGCGAGAGCGAGAACACAAGCTCGCGGAGGTAGCCGTAATCTCCGGCGGTTTCCATGGCTACACCGCCATCCTGGCGCGCTCCCGCGCCTCGGCGGGCGCTGCGGCGCGGCCGGCGATTCTGACAATTTCGGGAGCAATTGCCGGCAGTGGGAGGACTCTATTGGCGAGCCTGGCTTGGATCACGGCGCCGGGCATGCCCCAAACCGTGCTGGTGGCCTGGTCCTGGGCAATCACGCCGCCTCCCTGGCCGCGAATCAAGCGGCAGCCGGCAAGGCCATCCGACCCCATACCGGTAAGCACCACGCCCAGGACACCCGATCCATAGACTTTGGCGGCGGAACGAAACAACACATCGGCAGCCGGGCGGCAATGATTCTCCGGCGGATCCTGGGTGAGGTGGATGGAGGGCGGCGCTCCGGGCCGGCCCAAGGCAGCCACTTCCATGTGCCAGCCGCCGCGCGCGATCAGAATTGAACCGGGTTGCACGGCATCGCCTTCGCGGGCCTCCTGCACGCGCACGGCGCACCGGCGGTTCAAGCGCTCGGCAAAAGGACCGGTAAAGACCTCGGGCATGTGCTGCACGATCAAAACCGGCAGCGGAAAGCCGGAGGGCAGCGCGGGCAGCAGTTGGTCGAGGGCCGCCGGACCGCCCGTCGAGACGCCGATCGCAACCAGGGAAACCGGCGCGCCGATCGGCTGCGTCTCCGCCTCGACAGCGACCGGACAGATGGGCCGGACCGCGGGCGGCAGCAGAGGTTGCGGTGGGGCGGTCGCGGTCAGCGCATGAATCTTGGGAAGCAACTCCTGAGCCAGAGCCTGGATGGCCTCCTCACGGCTGGTTTGGCCGGCCGGTTTGGCCACGTAGTCGGAAGCACCGCTGGCCAGAGCTTCGATGGTGACGCGGGCGCCGCTCTGGGTGAGCGAGCTGCACATGATCACCGGCATCTTGTGCCCATGGCGGCGCAACTGCTTGAGGGTGACGAGCCCATCCATCACCGGCATTTCCACGTCGAGGAGGATGAGATCGGGGCGGTGGCGCTCGAGGAAAGCGAGTGCGGTTGCGCCATCGCCCGCGGTGCCGACGATCTCAAGCTCCGCGTCGGCGGCGATGACCGCGCGCAGCAGCCGGCACATCACTGCCGAGTCGTCGACGATCAGAATGCGGGTGTGGCGGCTGGGCGCCATCCTTCAAGCCTCCACGAATCCGAGGATCGCCAGTTTCTCGCCGAGAGCCTCATCGTCGAACGGCTTCATGAGGTATTCGTCGGCGCCTGCGTCGAGCGCGCGTAGGATGAAATCGTTCTCCGCTTCCGTGGTCACCATCATGACCTTCACCCCCGTGTATCCTTCGGCGCGCATCTGTTTCAGCATGTCCAGGCCGTTCATGCGAGGCATGTTCCAGTCCACGAGGGCCAGGTCGAAAATATCGTTTCCGTGCAGTTGATCGAGCGCGGCGCAGCCGTCGGCGGCTTCTGCGCACTCGATGCCTCTCTCTTCGAGCAGGCCGCGCAGAAAGTCTCTAACAAATCGTGAGTCGTCGACGATAAGTGCTCGCATGTTCTCCTCCTGGCGTTCGAGCGCGCTTAGACCGCCTGGCTCGCAGCCAAGCGCATCGGATCGAGGCGATCGGGGTCGAGCATGACTAAGAGACCGTTCTTGAGTTTGTACGCGCCCGCCAGCAACGACTTGCGGCGCTCGTCGAGAATCGAGGGGTTCGGTTCGTAGTCGTTGGCGAAGACGGTCAGCACCTCTCCCACGGTGTCGACCAGGAGGCCGAAACAGCCCCCTGTGCTTTCCAGCACCAGAATGTCCTGTTCGCCGTCTTTGGGCGGAAGGCCGAGCAATTGGCGCAAACTGACGGTGGTGAGCACGTCGCCGCGGTAGTGGACCAAGCCGCCCACGCAGGCGGGTGACAGCGGAACCGGCTGCGGCCGGGCGGAACCCACAATCTCCAGAATGTGGCTGATCGGCACGCCAAAGAGCGTTTCGTCGACGCGTACCGAGCAAACTTCGACGGCCGTATTGGCTTTGGTTTTGCGGCGCGTTGCCACTCCCGCTGTACTCATCCCACTGCCTCCGCCATTTGCTTCCATTCCTCGGGGTGACTACCGGTCACCGGCAGCGGCTGTACGCCGCCCAAATTCACCACGTCCGTAACGCGGCTCTTGAGCAACGTTACGCCATCGGTTTGCGACCCGGTGCCGGCTTCGAACAGGCTGCTGCCTGCGGCCACATCGAGCACGTGCGAAACGGCAATGCCCACGTGGCGGCTTCCCTCGCGGCAGACGACCACGGTGATCGGGGCATCGGGATTGCCCGCGGCAGCAGACAGGACCCCGCCCGAATCTTCGACGGGGAGCAATTGTCCGTCGAAGTTGAGAACCGGCCGGCAGCCGACCATCTCGATGCGCGAGGCCGGGACTTGCTCGATGCGCAGTACATCCCCCAGCGGCACCGCGGCTTGGCGCCCGGCGGCATCGACCAGCAGATAATCGAGCTTTTCGGCTGCCGCTTCCTCTTCGAGGGAACTCGCTCTTTCTTCGTCGCTGATCATGGTTACGCCGGTCTTCAAAGCAATGGAGCCGGGATCGAGAATGAGGGCCAGATCGGCATTGCCCAGGACGGTCGCGCCGGAATAGATGCCGATATCTTTCAGGACCGCGCTGAGCGGCTTCACCACGATCTCTTCGGGATCGGCGAGCGAGTCGACGACCAGGCCGAAGCGGCGGCCGTCGGCGTCGAGCACGGCGATGAAGTTGTCGCGGTCGGCGGCCAGTTTGCAGTCGTGGCCCGGCATGAGCAGCCCCTCGAGAAAGACCAGCGGCAGCAGGCGGCCGCGGAGCCGGTAAAGAGGCGCATCCTCGATCCATTCGATGGCATCGGCCGCCTGTTCCGGCGGAATGTGCACCAGTTCGGAAAGGGCGGCTTGCGGCAGGGCGAAGCTCTGGTTCAAGCTGCGCACGATGAGCGCGGGAACGATGGCCAGGGTGAGCGGAATGCGCAGGCGCAGTGTGGTTCCCTTGCCCGCCCGGGAATCGATCTCGACTTTGCCGCCGATCTTCTCGACATTGGTGCGCACCACATCCATGCCCACTCCGCGTCCGCTCACTTTGGTGACTTGCGATGCGGTGGAAAAGCCGGGCAGGAAAATCAGCTGCAGCAGCTCGCGTTCGGCGAGCTGCCGGGCTCGCTCGGCCGTGATGAGGCCGCGCTCGATGGCTTTGGCGCGCACTTTTTCCACGTCGATTCCGGCGCCGTCGTCGGAGAGCTCGATGACGACGTGGCTGCCCTCCTGCACGGCGCGAAGAACGAGCAAGCCTTCGGGGTCTTTGCCGGCTGCCTGGCGAACCTCGGGCGCCTCGATACCGTGATCGAGCGCATTGCGCACGGCATGCGTCAGAGGATCCTTGATGGCTTCGAGGAGGCTCTTGTCGAGTTCGGTCTCCTGGCCCTCCATGTGCAGGTTGACGCGGCGGCCGAGCTGCTGCGAAAGATCGCGGATGATGCGCGGCATCTTGGAGAAAACGTTGGAGACAGGCTGCATGCGCGCCTTCATAACCGATTCGCGCAAATCGGCTGTAACCATGTCGAGGCGGCGCGAAAGCAAGGTCATGTTGGGATCGGCGGCTGTAGCCTGAAGCACCTGGTTGCGCGTAAGCACCAGCTCGCCCACCAGATTCATCATGCGATTGAGCAGTGCGACGTCGACGCGCAGCGTGCTCTCCGCGGCGCTGGTTCCGGCCGCCAGGCGCGGACCCGCCGCTTCAGAGGGCGGCGTTGCGCCCGTTGGCCGGCCCGGATCCGCCGGCGATTCGGCCGCAGGCGCTTCAGGCTGCGGGGTGGAAGATGCCGACTCTACAACCGGCGCTTTTGGCGCCGCAGCGACCTGCGCGACAACTGCAGTAGTTGCCAGAGCGGGCTCGGCTGGCGCACCGCCTGCGGTCTCTGCCGCGTTTTTTGCCGCGGCGGGCCGTCGCGCGCGCGCTGGAGCTTGGCGGCCTTTTTCCGCCGCAGCCGGCTCCGCGGCCGGGGCGCGCAGTTCGTCCAGGCGGGCGATCAGCGCGGCATCGTCGCCGATGCCTTCGTTGCCCCGGGCCTCGATGGCTTTCAGAATGGCGCGCAACCCATCGAGAAGCTGCAGCAGCACCGTGATCACCGCCGTGCTGGCCGTGAGTTTGTTGTCACGGAGCAGGCCGAGGAGGTTTTCGCCCGCATGCGCCAGTTTTTCCAGACGCTTGAAGCCCAAGAAGCCGGTGGTGCCCTTGATGGTGTGCACGGAGCGGAAGATCTCGGACAACAGCTCGGTATCCTGCGGCCGCTCTTCGAGATCGGTGAGGCACCGCTCCATGCGGTCCAGGCCCTCCTGGCTCTCGATCAAGAACTCCCTCATCAGATCGTCCATAGGTTTACACCGATCCCGTTGGCGAGGGTTTCTCTGGCGGCTGCACAGGATCGCAGTCCTCGCGCGACGGGCATCCAAGTGGTTTATCGGAGAAACGGCACTCGACTTGAGGGAGCAAGACGCGGGGGCGGCGACCCGGGCGCGAGCCTCGGCCATTCCGCCGCGATGCACCGCCAACCCCGTATACATGAGGCCCGGAAATGCATTAGCCTCTACTTTTGCGCCATTTCCGCTTATGGCCAGCCAATCGACCAATCTGTCCGCGCAAGCCCTCGAAACGCTGCTGGAAGCCGCGCGCCAGGCCGCCGCGCACGCATATGCGCCATACTCGCGGTTTCGCGTGGGCGCCGCGCTCCAGCTCACCGGCGGCGAAGTGGTGACGGGCGCGAACGTCGAGAACGCGAGCTATGGATTAACCATCTGCGCCGAACGGTCCGCTCTGGTTCGGGCGGTTTCCCAGTTTGGACCCACGATTCGCATCGCTGCCGTGGCCGTGACCAATTTGAACCAGATGCCCAGCCCTCCCTGCGGCGCCTGCCGGCAGATGCTGGCGGAGTTCGTTGAACCGGGCGCGCAGGTGATCTTTCCGGCAGAGAACGGCGTGCGGACGATGGCGTTCGGCGAGTTGCTGCCGGCGGGGTTTGGGCTGAAGTTAGAATAGGTTCCGCAAAGGTGAAAGGCATTGAAGCGAAGGAAAGCCGTAGCGATCGTTTCTCTCATCACAGCATTGGCATGCGTCGCAGTCTCGTATATCCAGCACAAACTCGAGAAGCAGAATGAGCAAGTGGGCATCTCGCATCGTCAGGCCATATACCAGTCGATTGTTCAGTCTTACAGTGCAACGCTGAAGAACGGAATGACGCGCGCAAGTGGAAGACAGCCTGCGAACGAGAGGCGTCCAGTTCAATTGGATTTGCTGTCTTGAACAAGGCGCGCCCGATGCAGAGATTACGAAGATTGGCTTTGAGGGCGGGCCGTGGTACTGCACGGGCTATGACGTGTATGTCGCATTCCACTTCGCTGGTCCGCCTGCGTCGCGGAGCCCCGCCGATACGCTCAAGAAGATCTCGATCGAGTCGCTGCCGGTTGACTGTCTTTGATCGTGGCACGTGCGTTAGGTGCTTGTTCAGCAGCTTGCGGGCCGCCTTGCCGATAAAAATACGCATCGGCCTCGATTGAACATAGGCGCCAAGACGCGCTGACGAACGGGGTCGATCAGGTCAACTGAATTAGAACTCTCCGGCCCACTGCGGCGGCGGCCTTCTGAATCGTGTCCAGTTGCACCTTGTCGTTCTTTGGATCCAGAAACCGGTCGAGATGGGCTCGGCTCGTTCCCATGCGCTTAGCCATCTCCGTTTTACTGATGCCACGGTCCGCCATTGCCCGCTTCAGCTGCCAAGCAAGCACCTCCTTCACGGCTCGGGCCGTCGCTTCCTCGTAGATCCCTTCTTCCTTAAGAAAATCTTCGAGCGACGAGCCGATATGACGATTCTGCTTCATCCTCGCTCAACCTCCTTCTTCCGTGCTTTAGCCAGATGTAGCTCTGCGTCTGGCATTTTCTGAGTTTTCCTGATGAACGCGTGCAACAGGACCATCCTTCCCTCGGTTGCGCAAAAAATCACGCGGGAAATGCGATTCCCGCTTAGACTGCTGCGAACTTCCCACAGCCCGTCGCCCAACGGGCGGCAGAGCGGCAACCCAACCGGCCAGCCCATTTCCACCAGCCGCAGATCGAACCCGATTACGCGGCGATCTTCACGAGATAACGACCGAATCCAACTGCGGACGGGCTCCGAGCCGGACGCAGATCGATAGAACGCGACTTTAAGGCCCTCTGCCTCTCCCATAGATCACCGAGTCTAAGTGTACCTTATAAGGTTCATTATCGGCAAGCGTTGCATCTCACTTCAACCGCGCATGCGGTATCCTCAAATCTCGCAATCCAGAGATTTTCATGAGGCCATCAGCCGATAGTGCGACCGCATCGCTGCACATGATCGACATCCTCCGCAAAAAGCGCGATGGCGCGGCGCTGGAGGCGCGCAAGATCGCTTTCGTGGCGGCGGGCGCAGCAGACGGATCGATTCCCGCCGACCAGCTGGCGGCGTGGCTGATGGCGGTTTGGCTCAACGGCCTCTCGCTCGACGAGACGCGCGCGCTCACGCTGGCAATGCGCGACTCGGGCGAGAAGTTTTCTCCGGCGGGGCTCGGCAAGCGGGCAGTGGACAAGCATTCGACCGGCGGCGTGGGCGACAAAACCAGTTTCCTCGTCGCTCCGCTGGCCGCGGCTTGCGGCGTGGCCGTGCCCATGATCAGCGGCCGTGCGCTCGGCCACACCGGCGGAACGCTGGATAAGCTCGAGTCGATTCCTGGGTATCGAACGGCGCTGACCCTCGCGGAGTTCGAGACCGTGATCCAGAAATGCGGCGCTTCGATCATCGGCCAGACCGACCAACTGGCTCCCGCCGATCGCAAGCTCTACGCGCTGCGTGATCGCACGGCCACGGTGGAGAATCCGGGACTGATCTGCGCATCCATATTGAGCAAGAAGCTGGCCGAAGGGCTGGACGGTCTCGTCCTTGATGTTAAGACCGGCTCGGGCGCGTTTTTGCGCGACGCCAAAGACGCCGAATTCCTGGCGGCGCTGATGGTGGCGACGGCCGAGGCCGCGGGAACGTGCACCGTGGCGCTGCTGACCGACATGAGCCAGCCGCTGGGGTGCGCCGCAGGCAACTGGATCGAGATCGCAGAGTGCGTGGAGCTTCTGCGTGGCGCCCGGCCAGCGATAAGCCCCGAATCGAACTTCGATCTGCGCGAGCTTTCTCTGATCCTTGCCGGCTGGATGATTCACCTCGGCGGCAAGGCCGCGACGCCTGAGGCTGGTTACAAGCTAGCCGAAGCCGCTCTGACCGATGGCTCGGCGCTGGCTGTCTTTTTTAAAATGGTGGATGCACACGGCGGCGACATAAGGGTCCTCGCCGATCCTTCCGCGTTTCACAAGCCTGGCGCGGCAAAAGTCGTCGAGGCCTGGGAGAGCGGATTCGTCGCCGAGATGGATGCCACGGCTCTGGGCTGGGCCGTGCAGCGCACCGGCGCGGGACGCGAAAAGGCAGGAGAGCCGGTCGATCCCCACGCGGGGATTCTCTTCCATGCCCGGCGCGGCGCAGAAGTGAAGCGCGGCCAGCCGCTAGCAACGATCTACGCAACAACGGCGGTGAAGCTGGCCGTGCCCGAAGAGCTGATCCGGAAGGCCATTTCGATTGCGAACGAGCCGCCACATCCAGTCGACTTGATCGGCAAGGTTATCACGCGCGACACGACCGAAAGTTATCTTCGAGAGAGGGGCGCGTAGCGATCGAGTTGGGGGCGAGATCTCAAACGGAAGGTGGATTCTAATCCGATCATCCAGAGGTCAGGCCACTACTCCGCGCACGAGTTTTCCTTGCCGTCCCAAAAGTCGCCTCCGAGCATGGCGAAATGAAGTTGGAACATGGGCCGCAGCCGGATCGTGCGGCTGCCCATGACGGCCTTCACAAGGGTGTCAGCGGGTGTTCCGGAGGTTTTCACTTCCGCGGTGATTCGCCGTCCGGTATCGAGCTTGTCGATGGTGACCCTGGTATTGCCCTGGCAAATCGTGGAGGTTGGCGTGGTGTGGGTCAGAAGATGCTGCCATGACTTGCCACATCCGTTCCATGCGATGACGATCTCTCCCTGGCTCACCCTTTCAATCTTCCCGATCACATAAAGTACGCCAACATTCTCGTCCATGCCCACGCCGGTTCCGACCTTTTGCAAGGTTCCGGCTCCAGTCGTGTCGAATCCCATCCCCCTGGGATTCTCGATGGGCGAAGACAAAACAAACAGCCCTGGCTGTCCATCGGAGCGCTTTGTGTCCAGGACAGAGCAGCCATTCGCCGTCTGAATCTCACCGACAGATTGGAATTGGTCCGTATGTTCGCCATCCTTTGAGACCGCATACGAGTCCCGGTAGGGAACCGGGATTGCGTCAAGAGCCTCGCGCGCGTCTTCAGAGTGCGGCCCTGTTGGATGCTGGGAAAGAAACGCCGTGTAGTCAGCCGCAGTATTCGCGTTTTTGGCTGCTTCCCAGTCTTTGTCGATCCTGGTCCGGCATCCTGATGGAAGGGTCATCGTTAGGAAAATGATTGCGACCGTCGCCGTTTTCATGCTGGCCATCTTAGCTCGAAACCCCGGCTGCGGAAAGCGCAATTCGACAATCTGCGGCGGGGATTGGTCGAAATCGCTATAGCGGACCCATCGGGGCTTAACGGCGAAGTAAGCGATGCCCGGCCAGGTCAGGCGGGAGGGTCCATGGGGCCAGACCGCGAAGAACGCCTGCTGGAAACGCGAAAACTCCGCGCCCCGCGGCTCGCTGGCGAGGCCCTCGTACTGCACCGTCTGCTCGCCGCCCCAGCCCGTGGACCTGATTGGCAGAGTCTTCACCCGCGAGCCGGCGGCCGAATTTCTCGACGCGCGCGGCGGCGCGTAGAAACCGACCCGCGCCGGCGGCGCAACCTTAAAGTTTTCGAAACCGTAGCTCGGCGACTCGCGGCGGCGACTGCAGGTAGTCGCAATACCGCACCCAGACCGGCTGCACGGCGAAATAGGCGATGCCGGGCCAGGAGAGCCGGGAAGGCCCGTCGGGCCAGACCGCAAAATACGCCTTTTGGAAGCGCTCCAGCTCCGCGCCCCGGGGCTCGACGGCGATGCCTTCGTATTGCACCGTCTCCTCGCCGCCCCAACCGACAACGAGGGAACACCGCGGCCGCGCGATCAGGTTTGCGTATTTGCGCGACGACTTCACCGTGTCGAAGACGATTTCCAGTTGCGGCGTAACCGCAATGCCCACCAGCGCCGATTGCGGCGATCCGTCTTTTGCAATGCTGGAAACCACCCCGTAGCGAAACCCCGCCATGAACGCGTAAATCGCGGCCTGATTCACGATTGACCTCTCCCGGCAATGAGGCATTATAAGGCAGGCGCTTCGACTGGATGCGATAGAGTAGTCGAAAGCAGCGTTTGCATTCCAGGAGAGGTCGATTTGGCTCGATACACCGGTGTGCTGGGCATCCTGGCCGTGTTGCTGGCGGCGTGGCTTTTCTCCACCGACCGCAAGCGCATCCGTTGGCGCACCATCGCGTGGGGGCTCGGCCTGCAATTCACGTTTGCCTTCATCGTGCTGCGCTCCGACGCCGGCGAAACGTTCATGCGCTGGGCGGGCGGCGTGGTCACCAACATGCTCTCGGCCACCTTCGCCGGCACGCAGGTTCTCTTTGGCCAGCTCGGCCTGCCCAATGCCGGCGCCTTCGGCAATCTGCTCCCGCTCAACAAAGGGGCCATCTTCGCCTTTCAGGTGCTGCCCACCATTATCTTCATCTCGGCGTTTTTTGCCGTGCTCTATCACATCGGGCTCATGCAAATTGTGATTCGCGCCATGGCGTGGGTGATGCTCAAGACCATGCGCATCTCCGGCGCCGAGAGCATGAACGTAGCGGCTAGCATCTTCATGGGGCAGACCGAGGCGCCGCTCACCATCCGGCCGTTTCTCTCGCGGGCCACGCGCAGCGAGCTGATGACCATCATGACCAGCGGCATGGCGCACGTTTCCGGCGGCATCATGGCCATGTATATCGCGCAGGGCGTGGAGGCACGCCACCTGCTTTCGGCCGTCATCATGACCTCGCCGGGAACCATCCTGATGGCCAAGATGCTGGTGCCCGAGACCGAAGTGCCGGCCACGGAAGGTAAGGTCGTCATCCCCAAAGACGAAATGCACGCCGAGGAGAACCTCATCGGCGCCATCGCGCGCGGCACCATCGACGGCGGCAAGCTGGCCCTGAACGTCGCCATCATGCTCATCAGCTTTCTGGCGCTGGTCGCGCTGCTCGATATGTTTCTCGGCTGGGTGCACGGACTCACCTTGATGCACTGGTTTCCCGCCAGCCTCGGCCAGATTCTCGGATTCCTGTTTGCGCCGGTGGCTTGGCTCATCGGCGTGCCCTGGCGCGACGCGCCCGCCATCGGCAATCTCCTCGGCACACGCATGGCGCTCAACGAAGTCGTCGCCTACATTGCGCTGGGCGCGCAAAAGCCGCCCATCCTCGATCCCCGCTCCTTCACCATCGCCACTTTCGCCCTCTGCGGTTTCGCCAATCTCAGCTCCATCGGCATCCAGATCGGCGGCATCGGCGCGCTGGTGCCCGAGCGGCGCAACGACCTGGCGCGCCTGGGCGTGCGCGCCATGCTGGCCGGCACCATGGCCAACCTGATCTCAGCCTCGATTGCGGGAATTTTTCTGGGTTAGCGGCCGAACCGGAGATCGCGGATTGGAATAACCCATCCCCGCGTCGCGACTCTGCTCGAACCAATCGCGCGCCAGCTACATTCACGCCGGTGGCGTGGCGGGCTGAGGTTGGCGGGTGCTTTGCGATTGAGGCGTAATGAAAAAGCCCTCTCCCCGATGGCCGGGGAGAGGGCTTCTGTGGTTGGGACGAGAATTAGTCGTCCAGGTCGGCTTTTGCGGCGGGCGCCTTAGCTTTGAAATCGCTCGCCGGGCGAACCGTCTTTTCGCCAGGGAAGGGGACCTTATAACCGGTCGCTTCGTACCAGATCATGTGGTTGACAGTGTCCGGGTCTTCGGAGTCCGGCTTCTGGTACTTGCCGGCGAAGACCTCAGCCTTCTTCTTCATCCAGCCAGCCATCAGAGCCTTGGCCGCAGGGGTCATGCCCGGATAGGTGGTTGGACTGACCGAAGCGATTGCACCGGGGATGGAGGTTTCAGTCGGAGTCTGAGTGACACCGTAGTTCAGCGGGACGCCGTTCGGAACGTGCGCCCAGGGCAGGAAGTTGTTCTTGGGCGGATCGTCGACGAAGATTTCACTCAACGGCGAGGCCACCAGGTCGTTTTGGTTCATGGGCGCGATGCCGAGAATCTGCTCGATGGTGCGGGTGAAGTTAACCTGCGTGTAGAAGGTGCTGTCTTCGGTGACGCCGGCGCCGGTGCCATCGGAGTTCACCTGCTGCTTGACGTAGGGGCTGATGACATAGCCGGGGCTACGGTGACCGTCGACGTGGTCGACGCCGGTTTGCGCGTCGTCCTCCTCGACGAAGATCACCGAGTCCTTCCATATCGCGCTGTGGCTGATGGCGTCGACGAAGCGGCCGAGAGCCAGGTCGTTATCGGCCTGCATGGCTGCATTGTTCGGCGGGCCGCCGGTATGGTCGGAGCTGATCCACATGAACTCCAACTGCGGCACCTTACCGGCCGCCACGTCCTTGTTAAAGTCCTGCTGCCAGACATCGAAGCGGTACTGATCGGGGATATTCAGATCGAACTGCGGGTAGTTTTGAACCGTGTCTTTGTAGAGGTTCGGCAGCGGGGTATAGGAAGTCACGAAGTTGTAGTTGTAGAGCTGGCTCTCTTTGCCAGACTCGTAGGCCTGTGTGTCGTTGTACCAGTCGATCCACAGCGGCTCGCAACTGATCGAATTAATGAACGGCAATGCGGCTGTGCCCGAGACGGCTCCGCCGCCAGAGGCGCCGGCGCCGGCACTACTATAGCTCGTATAGAGGGGTTTCAAAGCGCAGCCGGGCACGTTGAAGGTGTTGTACTCGACGTATTCGCCGTAGTTTTTCACCGAGACGCCGGCCTTGGCCGCCGTATCCCACAGGTGGCCCTTCTTCTGGTAAGCGATGGCATCGCCGCCGTTGGAAGGATAGTCGCGGAGCCAATCCGGCGACTGGATGTCGTCAGAGTATGGCGCCATCGCCTGCGTGATCCAGTTGTGACCGTCGGCCGACTGCCGGCTGGGGTCGTAGAAGTTGTCGAAGAGCGGGAAGCGCTGGACCAGCGCATGCGCGTTGGGGGTTACGTGGGCGTACGGGGTGTAGGCCGAGCTGTCGCCGAAAACTGCCAGCTTGGGATCGCCATTGCCGCCGACGACGTCGCCCAGGATCTGATCGTAGGTGCGGTTTTCGCGAATGATCACGAAGACGTGCTTGATCTTCGAGGGATCGCCGATCCTTTCCGGGATTGCGCGCGGCTTAACCCACGGCTTGCCCCCGCCGGCCGACCAGATGTTTTGCCACAGGTCCCAATGGTTGTTCTGGAAGACCTGCTGCGTAAGGGACCACAAGGCCGAGTAGCTCGGGATGGGTACGATGCTGACGGTGCCCAGGTCCTGGTGAGTTTCGAGGGCGTTTACGCCATATTCGGATGTGGTCGAGGCGGCCGTCGTCGGCGCGCCGGTCACGTCGATCCCGCTGAAGTAGGCGTTGGCCGGGGTGGGGTTGCCCGTTGTCCCCCAGCCCTTGTCGTTGGCAACCAGCAGCGCGTTATCGGCGGCGTCGAGCACCACCGAGGCCGGCGCATAGGCGACCGGAATCAAACCCTTGATGGGGTTCCACCCACCGTCGCAGAGGTCGACCACCGCGATCGCGTTGGCATTGTAAAGGGCGACATAGGCGATGTTCTTCTCGGCATCCACGGCGATTGAGTTCGGGCCCGCGCCGTAGGCCGGCTTGTCTTCTCCCGGCACGCTGATGGGCAGTCCGAGATCGATCTTCCGCTCCTCCTTGTTGGTGGCCGTGTCGATTACCGAGATGGTGTCGTCATAAGTATTCGCGACCAGCAGTTTCTTGCCCCAAAAGGCCAAGCCGGTCGGGTGGTGGCCGGTCTCGATGCTCTCAGAGACGGCAAACGAGCTCAGATCCACTACGGAAACGGTGCCGCGAGCCAAGCTGCCGGTGGGATATTCGGCGACGACCGGGGTGCCGTTGGAATACTCCTGGAAGTCGTCCGCGGTAGCGACCCGGCCCGCTTCGTTGGAGACGTAGGCGGTCGTGCCGCCGGGCGAGATGATGACGCTGTGCGGAACGTTGCCGACGCGGACTTCCGTACCCTCTACGGGTGTCGCCGCGGTCAGGTCGATCTTGGTCAGCGTGTCGTTGTTGTCCAGCACAACATAGGCGGTCTTGCCATCGGCCGCGACCGCGATGCTTGTGGGATAGGAAGTGAACGTCTCATCCGAGAAGATCGAATAGGGGTAGCCGCAGGGGATGGCAAAGCTTCCCGTGGTTCCCGGAGGGCTGACGCCCTTCGCCGGAGGCCCCGTGGGCAGGCCGTAAGCGTTATAGCCCGTAGAAGTAAAGCAGGTGACGGTGGTCAGACTTCCATAAGTGGGTTTGGTGGGGTCCGTATAGACGTCGATCGGAAGGTTTACTTGCGTGGGGTAGGGGTTGGAGCCGCCGGTGGATGTGATCAATCCGGTGCTGGGACTGACGCCGGCAATGGTCACGTAGCTGCTCGGGCCGTAATTGCCGTCCTGGCTGAACAGCAGCCACTTGCCGTCGGGGGTATAAGCGATGCCGCCCGCGCTGCCGTCTGTGTCGTACTTGGTCTTCGTACCAGACAGGTAGGGGGGGTTGTAGAACTGAAGCACTGCGCCGGTTTGTGTGTTGAACACCGCAATGGCTCCGTTGCCATTGGCCGTCGTGGTAATGCCCATGGCAAGAACGGCGGCGGTGTGGGTGCTGGTATTCGGATTGAGCGCGATGGCCTTGGCGCGGACCCGGATGCCGAGATTGACCTGGGCGCCGGAGGGGGTGATGATGGCGCCGTCGCTGACGACGAAAGTACCGTTCGTCTGCGGGCCGGCCTGGTACGTCGGGAACTCAACGGACTGCGCGAGCGCGGGAACGCACAATGCGGCCGCCATCAGGCCGACGAGCGCGGGGTTAATTCGAGACTGACTTAGCGAGCTGTTTCGAGACGTTGTTCGTGACTTCTCCGGGAACATCTGTCGATCTCCTCTCTTGGTTCAATTCATCGCGCAACCCGGGATTCAGCCATGCGAAGGAAGGCCGCTTCAGGAAACGGAGATTCGTGTGCGGGAACGGAAGACGGTGGCAGGTCAAATCAAACAACTGCACAATCATCTTCGGCCCATAACCCGCGAGGTTATTGTCGGCGGCGCCTCTGCATATGCGCCGCATTCCTCTTCCTGAAACGACCCGAGCATGTCCTTCGACATGCCGGCATGTCGAGTCCCGGAACCATAGACATGAAACGGATTCATGCTTCTTGTTCAACCGCAGGACATGGCGCCACAGAAACGCGGCGCCATTTGGACACAGTCTAGAGCGCATGAAGTGACGCGGGCATGACAAGAGAATTACGGTTTTGTAATCCGTTGCCAGTGCGGGCGCGCGCCATCAGCAATCTGCTCTGTCGTTATTCCATGGAGGTCGCGAAGGAACTGGGCCACACGCAACGAGTTAGGTGCGCGGATTGTCTAGCTCGGGAAGGAAACCGCCTTTGTCAATGTAATCCACAAACGCTGTTTTGAATTTCTTGCGGTTCTCTGTCTTTCGGAACCACTTCGCATGGGCCCGGGCCTCATAGCGAAGGGCCGGTGACCACGTCACGGCAAGCGATTGTTCCGCCTTACTGTAGTCAACGATCGACTCCATGAAGTTCCAGACCATGTATGCGTACACGTCGTACTGAATCATCTCGGCAGCGGTCTTGTTCGTGGAGGGATTCGATAGGTGCGGGTGCTCCACCTGAAGCTTCTGCAACTCGAAATACATTGTGTCAAGGCTGCCGTAGAATGTGTTCTTTTCTTCGCGAGCGCTCGTTCTGATAGACCACGGAATGCCCAGCGCGAGAATGATGGTACCCATCGCCATCGCAACGTTTGAAAGAGCCAGAATGACTCCGCTGTTCTGGTTCAAGAAGCTAAGAAACCCCACATCCCCTCCTCGCTTATATCAAGCGCACGATGTCCGGCAGCCCCTTTAGCATTGCATCGATGCGTGGATCGTCCGCTGGCCGTTCATAAACCTGGGTGTAACAAGACTCAAGCCATTTCCGCAACTGCTCTCGCGCAAAGAGTGCGGGTAGCTCGTCCTTGTATACGAGTAAGTCCATTGCGGGTGGACCTGCGCGTGAAACCTCAGGCATACGATATCTGAGCCCCTCAATCTGCTTGCAACCCATTGTTCGATAGAAGGACTTCCTTCGCACCCTTTCAGTACGGTCCTCACTCGGGACGCTGTCGGAATCAACTTCGAGAAGCACAAACCGCCGGAAGACTTCCCTCCTCTCCACGGTTTTCTTGAAAAGTAGTCGCCCGATGCCTCTATTCCGGAGCTTGGCAGCGACAGCCATATACTCTAGCAGGCAGGCGTTGGAATTGGTGAAGCACACCACGATAGAAAAGCCGAGAACGCAGCCTTCTTCAATTGCAACCAAGAACAGATAATCCGGGCGATCTGCCACTGATGCGAGAGTCTCCGCGCTTTTTCGTTCGCTGGCAGGGTGCGCTTCAGAATAAATCCTCAGCAACTGCGCAAATTGAGGATTGAGGCTTCCATGGAGTCTTCGCACGATCATGAGCATTCCCCCTACTGAGCAGATCGCGAACCATCGACAGCCACGCTTCCGGGAGCCTTTCCAGCAAAATCAAGCTGACAGGCTAGCGCGCCGTTCGCACTCGCATACCGCTCGGCGCCTTTCACACCGCCACCTTCCTCCGCCCCTCGTGGCGCTTCCCTTTCATTTCCTTGAATTTGTTGATTGAATGCATCACGCGGTCGCGCGCAAACGCCGCATCATGCCAGCCCTTCATTTCTACCCGCTTGCCTTCAAGATCCTTGTAGATCGAGAAGAAGTGCGTAATCTCCTTCAGCATGTGCGGATAAATATCGGTGTAGTTCCAGATACTGGCAAAGCGAGGATTGTTCTTGCCGACCGCCAGCACTTTTTCGTCCAGCGTCCCCTGGTCCAGCATCTCCAGGAGGCCGATCGGGCGCACCTCCTGCACGCACCCCGGAAAACTCGGGGCGGGCACCAGCACCAGCGCGTCCAGCGGGTCCCCGTCGTCCGCCAGCGTCGACGGAATGAATCCGTAATCGCCCGGATAGTGCACTGGCGAGTGCAGATTCCGATCCAGTTTGAACACATGCAGTTGCTTGTCGTACTCGAACTTCTGCGTGCCGTCTTTGGGGATTTCGACGACCACACGGAAAACCTCGGGCGCGCGCTCGCCCACCGGCAGTTCCAGATAATTCGCCATTGCGTCTTGTCTCTCCTTGGGGAATCGAGGAGCCAAGCTCCGTTCGTTCCGCTCAGTTCTGTTTTGAGTTGGGAAGCCTCCTCGCACCACTCCGCAAACCTGCCGGCCCGCTGACCTGCTGACTCGTCCCTAGTCCCTTAGTCCCTCAGTCCCTAGTCCCTAGTCCCTAGTCCCTGCTCTTATAATCATGGATCATGAAGGCGCATGTCTATGTCACGTTGAAATCATCGGTCCTCGATCCGCAAGGTCAAACCATTCAGAACGCCCTCCACAAGATTGGTTTCGCCGATGTCACCGCCGTGCGCCAGGGCAAGTACTTCGCCCTCTCGCTCGACAGCGGTTTAGATGCGACCTCCGCCCGCACCCAGGTCGAGCGCATCGCCAGCGAAGTCCTCACCAACCCCGTCATCGAGGAATACACCTACCGCCTCGAGGAATAGGGCCAGCCATTTCGTCTCCTTCGTCCCCCAGCGCTTTCGTCTGTCAGCGCCTGAAGGGCAAGGCTGTGACGAACTCTAGGGAATGTCGATGAACTGTGTCATAAAATAGTCAGTTGCGGCACAAAAAAACTCGATCGGCGCGGCATCCCCAGCCAGCGCTCAGCAAAGGACTGCCAATGCGGCTGAGTATCTTCCTTCGTTTTCCCTTGCTCTTCCTCGTCTCTTCCGGCTTCATTCATTCGCAGCCTTCGGGTGGGCCTTACGGGCCGATCGACCAGCATTACGAGATTCCCAAAGCGGGGACGGTCTACTACGTCGCGCCGGACGGAAAAAGCGATTCGGCCGGAACCGATCTGGACCGTCCCACAACTCTCGAGGCGGCCATCGACCGCGTCGTCACGGGCGATGCCATCGTATGGCGCGGCGGCATTTACAGAACCGGCGATCTGGTGCTGAACCAGGGCATCGCCATGCAGCCCTATGGAGACGAGCACCCGGTTCTGAAGGGCACCGAGGTGGCCACGCAATGGGAAGCGCTGCCCAACAATGTTTGGCGGACTCCCTGGAAGCATCGCTTTCCGGCGGCGCCTTTGCCCTGGTGGCAGCGCAGCCGCGAAGGAATGAAGACGCCGCTCTACCGGTTCAACAACGACATGGTCTTCATCGACGGCGAACTTCTCGCTTCCAAGGGCTGGGAAGGCGAGCTCGATCCTCATTCGTTCTACATAGACTACAAAGACGGGTACGTCTACATCGGCGCCGATCCTACCAACCGCTTGGTCGAGATCACCGCGCACGACAGCGCGTTGGTTCGCACCAGCGGACCGGCGCACGGCAAATTCTCCGATGGGAAAGGCCCGGTGATTCGCGGCCTAACTTTCACGCAGTACGCGTATCGCGCCCTGGAAATCGAGGGTAAGAAGCACTTCACCTCGGCCGACGAGCCCACCAATGAGCCGGTCGGCCTCTCCGATCCGGCAACTTACGGCAAAGAGGTCACGCACACGCTTTTGGAAAACGTAACAATCAGCTACTGCTCCCGTGTGGCCGGTTACTTCAGGGGCGATGGGCTCGTAATCCGTAACTCACTCGTTAGCGATACCAGCACCGAAGGCATCTTCGTCATCGGTTCCTCCGATGTGTTGATCGAAAAAAGCATTTTCCGGCGCAACAACATCAAACAACTCACCGGCTATTACCCGGCGGCGGTCAAGATTTTCAATCAGTCGTATCGCGTCACCTTCCGTGACAACTTGATTGTCGACCAGCCTTATTCCAACGGAGTCTGGTATGACGTGGGAAATCGCGACGCGGTCATTGTCGACAATTGGGTGGAAAACGCGCTCAACGGCATCTTCATCGAGATTTCGCGCGGCGCAACCGTCGCCGGCAACGTGGTGGTCAATTCGGGCAAAGGACTCGACGTCCTCAATTCGGCCGATGTCCGGGTCTACAACAACACGTTTGTGAACGCGCCCGTGCGCTTTGAGCGCACTGACCGTGTCGCCGCCGGCGACATTTTCGACTGGCATGCCACCACCGGTCCCGGCCTCGAAGAGCGCGACGGCCATATCTTTGTTCATAATCTGATCGCCGCTACCGATGCGCCGCGCAACCTGATGGGAACCATCGAACCGTTTCGCGAGCCGCTGCTTCAGTTCGTTCAATACGCCTCGCTTTGCGGCAAGCTCGATCGCCCACAGGCCAAACAAGTCGATGGCAATGTCTACATCCGGTCCCCTTTCGCCGCCGCTTCTGGCGCAACGCCGCCTTTGGTTCTCGACGCCCCTACGCTGGGGGAGAATTGTTCCGCAAAGGCCGCTTCGCTTGCCGAGTTCCGCAAGCTTGAGCCTGCGTTTGAAAAGGATGGCGTCGAAATCGATCAATCGCCCCGCTCCGTTTTCAAAGGGCCCGATCTCGGCCGCTTCGAGCTACAGCGCGCAATTCCGGATGCAGCCGCCGACCCGCTTCCCGCCGACGTGCGCTCGCTTTTGGGATGGACCCCAGCCGAGGCCGAAACGCCTGGCGCCTATCCGTTTCCCTAGGACTGCCCGCGACTGCGGCCTTTTCCTGATGGCAGCTTTATCTCCGGCGTGCTAGAAACGAAAGAATAGAGTTATGAGTGCAAGCCATCCAGTGGCGCTGGAGCCGCTTTTTGGGGATTATCAACTGGACCAGGTGTTCGACGAGATGCGCGGGCCGGGCGGCGACCTGCGCCAGCATTATCGCGCCATGGCCGAACAGCTTGCCAGCCTTCCTCCGGGCGAGTTGCAGCGGCGCAAGCAAGCGGCCGACCTCGCGTTCCTCACACAGGGCATTACGTTCACGGTTTACGGCCGCGACGAGGGCACGGAGCGCATCTTTCCTTACGATCTGTTGCCGCGGCTGATAACGGCCCAGGAGTGGGACCGCATCGAGCGCGGGCTCGCGCAGCGCATTACGGCGCTGAACCTCTTCCTGCGCGACGTCTACTCCGACGCCAAGATTCTCAACGATCGCGTGGTCCCCCGCGAGCTGGTCTACAGCTGTAAGCACTATCGCCGCCAGATGCGCGGCCTCCAGGTGCCGCGCAACGTGTATATCGCCGTCGTGGGCAGCGATTTGCTGCGCCTGAACAGCGGCGAGTTCGTGGTGCTCGAAGACAACCTGCGCGTTCCCTCCGGCGTCAGCTACATGCTCACCAACCGCCGCGTGATGAAGCGGACGTTTCCGCTGCTCTTCCAGAGCTACGGCGTGCGGCCCATCGAGCACTATCCTCAGGTGCTCCTTGCCACGCTGCGTTCCTTGGCGCCGGAGGGCCGGCCGGAGCCGAACATCGTCCTGCTCACGCCGGGCGTCTTCAACTCCGCGTACTTCGAGCACACCTATTTGGCGCGCCAGATGGGCGTCGATCTCGTCGAGGGCCGCGACCTCGTCACCCACGACAACGTCGTCTACATGCGCACCACCGACGGCCTCAAGCGCGTCGACGTCATCTATCGCCGTGTGGATGACGACTTCAGCGATCCGCTCATCTTCCGCGCCGACTCCGCGCTGGGCTGTGCGGGGCTCTTCAATGCGTACCGCGCCGGCAACGTGACGGTGGCCAACGCGTTCGGCACCGGCCTAGCCGACGACAAGGCGGTTTATGCGTATGTGCCGCAGATGATCCGCTACTATCTTGGCGAAGATCCCATCCTCGCCAACGTGGAAACGTATTTGTTGAGCGAGGAGAAGGAGCGCAAGCACGTGCTGGCAAATCTGGACAAACTCGTCGTCAAGGCCGTAGGCGAAAGCGGCGGCTATGGCATGTTAATCGGGCCGCACTCGACGGCGAGCGGGCGCGAGGAGTTTGCGCGCCAGATCGAGGCCAATCCGCGCAACTACATCGCGCAGCCAACGCTCGATTTTTCGCGCGCGCCGTGCCTGATCGACGGGCGGCTGGAGCCGCGCCACGTCGATCTGCGGCCCTACATTCTGTTTGGCGATAAGGTGAATATTGTGCCCGGAGGCTTGACCCGCGTGGCTCTGGAGAAGGGCTCGCTGGTGGTCAACTCCTCGCAGGGCGGAGGCAGCAAAGACACATGGGTTCTGGAGTAATCGGATTCGAACAAGCGCATTCGGAAGAGAGAGACAGAATGCTATCGCGGGTTGCCGACAGCCTGTACTGGATGAGCCGCTATCTGGAGCGGGCGGAGAACACCGTGCGGCAGCTCGACGTAACCATGAGCCTGGTGCTCGACACCGGCGGCCCCAATGCAGAAACGCGATGGCGCCGCATGATGGCCGCTCTGGGCAAGCCGAATGGAATGCCCTGGAACGGCGAACTGGATGCGATGGCGCATTCCCTGGTCTTCGAACAGCTCGACCCCTGTTCCGTGACTTATTGCGTGAACGCAGCGCGGGAAAACGCACGGCAGGTGCGCGAAGAAATCTCCACCGAGCAATGGCAGAGGCTCAACCGGCTCTATCATCACATTCATTCGCCGCACACCGAGGCGCAATTCAGCTCCAGCGCCAGCGACACGCTGGCTGCCATCATTGACGGCATCTATCTGTTCAAAGGCACCACCGACACCACCATGATTCACGGCCAGGGCTGGCAGTTTATCCGGCTGGGCCGCTGCCTGGAACGCGCCTACGCGACGGCCACCATGCTCGAGGTTTACCAGCCGGAGCTGTTCCAGTATTCGGCCCGCGAGAGCGCCGCGCACCTCTACCTCGAATTCGTCGGGCTGCTGCGCTGCTGCACCTCGTTCGAGGCCTACTGCCAGGTCTACACCGCCGATCTCTCGCCAGACCGCGTGCTCGAGTTCCTGCTGCTCAACCGGGATTTTCCGCACGCCATCCGCTATTGCGTCGACGGCGCGCGGCAGGCCATCGAAGAGGTGCAGCACACGGGAGGACGCCGCCCGCCCGACGAACTGATCTCCAGCATGGGCAAGCTGCACGCCATGCTGGTCTACACCAACATTCACGAGATTCTGGCCGGCGATGCCGCCGCGTTTCTGCACACCATTCGCGAGCAGTGCCTGCGCATCCACGAACTCGTTTACCGGTACTATGTGCACTATTCCATTCAGTCGGCGTTGGCGGTGTGAAGACAGCGGAGTTAGCGGAGCTAGCGGTGTTGGCGGAGTTAGCGGAGCTAGCGGTGTTGGCGGAGTTAGCGGAGCTAGCGGTGTTGGCGGAGTTAGCG